>Ga0134076_10000452_pt1 | contig 10793 bp, 9 predicted proteins | sample 15_taG_12_FD_109979 | JGI IMG/M metagenome (GOLD analysis project Ga0134076, IMG submission 109979) | Grasslands soil microbial communities from the Angelo Coastal Reserve, California, USA - 15_D_Wat_40cm_5_0_1 metaG | ecosystem: Environmental > Terrestrial > Soil > Grasslands ... | reverse complement strand
CTAGCGAGATGATTCTCTCCGGTGACTGGGAAAAGATTCGTCTTCGAGCATACAATGTTTCTTCTCCCGTCCCTTCACTCAATCCTGGAAAATATCATCCGTACCTGCGATTCCTGCGAATGGTCAAACGGAAACTCGTCACCTTAGGCTTCAAGGAGGCTGTTGGGCCTCTCGTCGAGACCGCTTTCATCAACGACGACTGCCTCTACATGCCACAAGATCATCCAGCAAGAGAGATCCACGATCTCTACTATCTGAAACACCCGTCAAAAGCGAGCTTGGAACCATGGAAGGACATATTGGAGAAGGTATCTCAGACGCATGAGAACGGGTGGAAAACAGGGTCCACGGGCTGGGGCTACAAGTATTCGAAAGAAGAAGCTTCCAAGCTAGTCCTCCGCAGCCACGGAACAGCCCTAAGCGTCCGATCAATGATCTCGAAGGACCTTCAGATCCCAGGCAAATATTTCGCGATTGCACGCTGTTTCCGCCCGGAACTCCTCGATAGAACACATCTAACAGAGTTTAACCAGGCAGAGGGGATTGTTCTCGATCCCAGCCTCAGCCTACGCAATCTACTCGGGGTCTTGGAGATGTTCGCCCGCGAGGTCGCAGGGGCGGACAAGGTCCGATTCAAGCCAGATTATTTCCCCTTCACCGAACCGAGCGTGGAACTGCAAGCCTACAAGGAAGGATACGGATGGATGGAATTCGGCGGAAGCGGGATATTCAGACCCGAGGTCACCGAACCCCTCGGCATCAAAGTGCCCGTGATCGCGTGGGGTCTCGGAATTGACAGGCTCTACATGATGAACCAGCAGATCCAAGACATCAGACAACTCTTCACGACAGACCTCGAATGGATAAGACAGCAGAAGGTAGGCTAGAGCGCCCTCAGTCCAGTTCTCCCTAAGAGATCTAGAGGATCTTCTAGGACAGAAGGTTCCCCGGGACGAGGACGGGCTCAACCAGATGCTCGCCTATGTCAAAGGCGACGTGGAATCTCTTGACGAACAGAACGATGGCGTCAGCATCGAAGTCAAAGACAGCAACCATCCGGACATCTGGTCGGTCGAGGGAATAGCACGCGCCCTTAGAACTCATCTCGGTATCGCTAAGCCCAAGGCTCCAATACTCTCCGGAAAATCTGGTCTGACAGTTACAGTGGACCGTAGACTGGGGCCAATCCGGCCCTTCATCGCCACATCCATTGTGAGAAACGTCAAGCCCAGCGAAAACGCTCTGAAGAGCTGGATAAGCCTACAAGAGAAAATGGACCTAACGTATGGAAGGAAGAGGAAACGAGCGTCCATCGGGTTTTACCAAGCCGACCTGATCAAGTCACCTCTTCGCTATACCGTTGGCGACCCTGACGACGCGGCCTTCGTCCCGTTAGGCTCGACCGAGAAGATGACCCTTCGAGAGATTGTAGAGAAGCACCCTAAGGGATTAGAATATGGCACAATAATCTCATCATTCAAAGAATGGCCAGTGCTAACAGATGGAGAGGGCAAAATTCTCTCTCTCCCCCCGATCATCAACTCCAACGACCTGGGCAAAGTCAGCACAGACACCAAGAATATCCTTGTAGAAGTTACAGGGACGAATGCCACCACCGTAGGCAACACTCTGAAGATAGTGGTGGCCGCCCTCGCCGAGAGAGGAGGCAAGGTCTACAGCAGCACTCAGACATACGCCGACAAGGGCGCCAAGCCGGTAATTACGCCGGACCTGAAATCTAGCTTCAAGGAATTGTCAGTCAGGTACGCTAACAGACTACTTGGAGCCGAGTTCAAACCAGCAGAGATGATACGAGCGTTTGTTAGAGCCGGCCATCCCGCTCGACAAGTGAGTAAAGACATACTGCGAGTGGAGAGCCTCTGCTACCGCATAGACATCATGCACCAAGTCGATCTAGTTGAAGACTTAGCGATCGCGCTAGACATCAACCAACTAGATCCTGAATGGCCGAGAATCTGGACCCTCGGAGGACTCGCACCCGAAACGGAAAGAAATGAGACCCTTGCAGAGGTCATGATCGGGTTAGGGTACCAGGAGCTCCTGACCTACAGTCTCACATCGCCAGAAGTCTTCATTGACAAGATGGGCATAGAGCATGAAGATTACGCAGAACTTCTGAATCCGAAAATGTCAACCCACACCGCGATGAGAAGCTGGCTTCTGCCAAGCATTCTCAACTTGCTCAAGGACAATACTCATGTCGATTATCCTCAGAGAGTGTTCGAAATTGGACCATGCGTTCTTGTCAAAGAAAATGGAGAGGGTCGGACTGAAACTCGATACAAGATCGCCGCGGTGACAATTCACACGGCAGCCGGTTTCACCGAGATCCGATCATGCCTCGATACACTCCTTGCCAGCATCGAGCTCCAGTTCCAGGTCGTACCTATCACCCAGCCAAGCTTTCTCGAGGGACGAACCGGCGAGGTGATGTCAGGGCAAAAGCGAATTGGAGTAGTTGGCGAATTACATCCTAAGATAATACGCGCATGGGGCCTTAGCCTTCCTGTAGCAGCGTTCGAACTGGAGATTCCACCGACGGCGGTTGCCTAGGAAATGGTTGAAGAAAAGTTCGTTGTGACACCATGGGAAGTGACGGGGGCTGTTGACTATGACCGACTCATTCGGGACTTCGGAACCCAACCACTAGCCGGCCCGCTCGCCAAGAAACTGGAAGAGATACTTGGAGACGCTGCCTACCTTATCCGCCGGCACATCTTCTTCTCACACCGCGACCTCAACCTCGTACTCGACGACTACTCGAAGGGCAAGGGGCTATTCCTGTATACGGGTCGTGGACCCAGCGGACCCATGCATATTGGCCACATACTCAGCTTCTATTTCACCAAGTGGCTCCAAGACAAATTTCACACAAATGTCTACATCCAGGTAACCGACGACGAAAAATTCCTCGAAGAGAAGCGGAACCTATCCTATGAAGACGCCCAGCGATGGGCAGTTGACAATATTCTGGAAATTGCCGCAGTAGGCTTCGATCCAGATCGGACTTTCATACTTCAAGACACCGAGTTCATCGGTCAAGCATATCCACTAATCCTGAAGATAGCCCGCCGGGTTAATTTCAGCACCGCCAAGTCAGTGTTCGGCTTCACCGGCGAGACAAACATCGGTTTCTCCTTCTACCCATCTATCCAGATCCTTCCAAGTCTACTCGAGAAACGGCGCTGCCTCATTCCTTCGGCCATAGACCAGGACCCGTACTGGAGGATACAACGGGACATTGCGGAGTCGATGGGGTACTACAAGGCGGCTGCTGTCCACAGCAAGTTCCTTCCCCCGCTTACAGGGATGAAGGATAAGATGAGCTCTTCAAAGCCTGAGACTGCAATCTACCTCAGCGATGATGACAAGACGGTGCGAAACAAAGTGTACCGTTACGCCTTCTCCGGTGGACAAGCGACAAAAGAGGAGCATCGGAAGAAAGGCGGAGACCCCGACGTCGATGTTCCTTTCCAGTGGCTCTACATGTTCTTCGAACCCGATGATAAGCGGATAGAGCAGATACGTGCCGAGTACAAGAGCGGCCGGATGCTCACAGGAGACTTGAAGGACATACTCATCGAGAAGGTGTCAACATTTCTCAGCGAACACAGGCAAAGGAGAGTGAAAGCTCGCGATTTGGTGCATTTGTACAAGAAAGACGGGACATTAGCGCGGGAAATGTGGAAGCGTGACTTCAGTAAGGCGTAGTTCATACGTCAGTGACACCCAACTGCCATGATAGACAGGCCAAGCGTGGAATAATTGTACGACACTGAAGCTCTCAGCTCGTTCCGGAAGTCAGGCCTGATCATCGCAAAGATCCGAAAAGAAGTACCTGACATAGTCAAACCGGGAAAACACGCGCTAAGGATCTGCGTAGAAATCGAGAGTAGGATTCGGGAGCTTGGAGGAAAACCGGCCTTCCCGGTGAATATTGGAATCAATGAGATTGCGGCGCACTACACCTCGCCCCCAGGTGATACTCTAACGATTCCTTCTGGTTCGATGGTGAAAGTCGACTTCGGGGTCCACGTAAACGGCTACGTCACCGACACGGCAGTGACCGTCTTCTATGATCCCAAGTTCGAACCGATGGTCAAAGCTGCCGATGACGCGTTGCAGAACGCGATCAAAGCCTTCAGAGGCGGAGTCAAACTGTCAGATATCGGACGGGTCATTCAGACAACCATAGGGAAGTACGGGTTCCGCCCAATCAGTAACCTCACCGGTCACAGTATTGAGAGGTACAGCATACATGCAGGTAAATCAGTGCCAAACGTTCCGGTACTCGCAGCAGGAAAAGCGAACGAAGGGGAAGTGTTCGCCATAGAGCCCTTCGTAACCCTACCCGACGCCGCAGGCTCCGTCACAAACATGCTACCCGCCCAGATTTACCGCTACATCAAATCCAAAGGAGTCAAGAATGATGAGTCCAAGAAAGTCCTCGACGACATTTACTCCAGATTCTCAACCCTACCCTTCGCGCCGCGCTGGCTGGAAGACAAGTTCCCCAGAGAAACCGCAAAACGCGCGATGCTGGACTTGACCCACAGCAAGTGTGTAGGCGGATACCCTGTCCTGGTGGAGGAGACCCGAAGACCGGTCGCCCAGTCAGAACATACAGTTCTAGTTGGACGGGATGACTGTACCGTGCTTACTGCAGAATAACCTGATTCCAGAATCGCCCATTTATCAGCCCTGATTTCGAATCTGCGAGGTACTCTTAACAAGCTGCCAAGATCTACTGGGTTAATCGAGTTTTTCGCCGAGCCATCTAAGCCTGATGTATGCCCTGAATCGCCTGTCTCGGGCATAATCGCTGGCAGACGGCGAGCGTTCTAGAGATAAGGGGGTCTTAGCGAGTGTGTCTCGCGTCGCATGAGTCTACTTCTTTGGTGAGCCTTCGGTGTAGATCCCGTTGATTGTAAGATCCCCGGTCATGCACTGGGTGCATTTGCCGAGCGCTTTGAAGACAAAGTCGCCGATGGCGAAGTTTTTGATCTGTTTGAAGCTGCATTGGCCACACTTGACCACGGACAACACCTTGACAGGCGTGTACGCGCCTATCCTGATCCCACGCCTCATCCTTGTCATGGTGAGAAGAACGAACGTGAACGCGAGAACCGCGATGGTAACGTAGAGGATTGTGATGTTGGGGTCTGTGATGACTCCTCCGAAGACGAGCCCGATAAAGTAGAGGCCGACAACGGCCATAACAGCGGCTAGTATCGTGAGTACTAGTGATGAGCCACTACGTGGCTTTGGCTGCGACACGGTAGAGATTCACTTATTGGCCGATGCCGATGGTGTTGCCGATACCGGCGACTATTATAGTATCGCCCGGTTTGCTTCTCTCCAGAATCAGGCTCTTGATTCTCTCGATAACTTTCTCTCCAGCGTCCATTATCTCCTTCTTCATCGGCGTAATTGCTTCTTGAAGGCTCTCCTTGACGATAACTGCGTAGACGGGTATCTTGTGGAGAGTTGCTTCCTGTTCAATCTTGAACCGTTCCGTCCCGACGCCGCCTATCGCTGCGCCGATTCCTTCGCTGACCTCGCCTGAGTTTTCGCCCTCGAACTTTACTGCCGCGTCCACCATGATCACCATGGAGACCTTATCGACATTTTCCTCGATGATCGTCTTGATGGCGTCCCCCGGTTTCCCGACGTTTCCGCCAGGACCCTCCGCCTTCAAAGCGATAACCCTGCGATCCTCCATCATCGTCTCCGCAACAACAACGTCCTTCTCGACCTTCCGCTGCACCTTATCCTTCATCAACCGCGAGGCCACAAGCGGGCCGATCCCGTCTCCTATCGGCTGGCCCTCGGCGAAAGCCTTCGCCGCACCCAAGTAAGCCTCCGCCTCCTGAATAATCAAAGGAAGCAACGCCTGAAGCTGGATGATGATGAAAATACTGTTAGTCTTCTTCCCCATCAAATAGAAATGTCGAATAATCCTGTAGATCGTATTGAGAGCCCATGACGCCTCGACCAGGTTCTCGAGATTCATGACCTGTGAAGAGTCAGCGCCCGGCGCAATCCTTCGAACGTCTTCCTTGAACTTCTCATCCCTGACATCAAGCAGATGATCAATCTTACCGACAATTCCAGCCGGATCCATGTCAACCGGCGAGATGAGGAACTGCTCCATCAAAACATTGATCGAAGGACCCGGATCTGTAGTAGGCTTTCCGATCTCCTTCACAGTCTTCAACGTCAGATCTTTCGCAGAGTTTCGAAACATGTCTAGCCTGCGCAATCCTTTGTCGATATCCCAGAGGAACTGGCGCATCTGCAATTTCTGACCGAAACCGAAAAACAGCGCGATAAAGAGAACGGTAAACAGCAACTGGCTGATGGTGCCTAGATTTCCGAACAGCGAACCAAGAAGATCGTTCTCGTGGAGAGAGACTGGCAGCACTTAGAGGGCACCGGAATATGCTCAATATTCCCGTCTGATTGTTATAAACGTTGATCCCTAAGACTAGCCCAAACTAGACCGAAAGATATCCATCAACGAAAACGCGTCTTTTCGAAAAAATAGAAAATGAGGTTGGCAGCGGTCTAAGCTTCGCGTGGGCGTTAGCACCACACTACCACAGAGATCGCATGGGAGATTCACTTCCGTGCTTCCGGTACGAGTTAAGCATCGCTTTCAGCGTTCCTGCCTTGCCTTCCTCATTCTTTCGGAATGGGTACGGGTCCTAGCTCCCACCTATGGCCGCCAACCCCGTGAGCAATCTGCTTAGGAATCGGCTAGATAAGCCTTCTCCGAAATCAGGACTTGAAGAATACGTTGGCGGTTCCGCTTCAACTGGATGGTAATATGGTGAAGTAGGTTCGCTCTTTCTCCTAGAGACCAGCGCAATCAGGACAACGAGGAATAGAAGAGCCAATCCAGCGATGAGGAAGAAGGCGGGAATCCCGGAGACTTTCAAGTTCGTCAGGTTTGGAATACCATTCACGGTGACGGTCACAGTGTTTTGCCCTGAAGAGAACCCGGGCTTCGACGCTTGAATGGTAACTGTTGGGCTTGAGGCTTGAAGGGGAGTAGTGTAGATCGCAGTGTAGTTGCCGTTTCCGCCGTCCGTCGCGGCTGAGAAGCTTCCTCCTTCTGAGGAGGATAGAAAGATTGTGGCTCCTTGTACAGCGCTAGTTCCATTTGTGACGCGAATCATCAAGACGATCTCGCCCCCCGGAGTAATGGATGTCGGAGTCGGGGCAGCCGCGACAGTCAAGGGGGGAAACGGGGTCAAAATAATCAAGGTCTGTGCAGACCCGCTAAGAAAGCCGTTCTCGCTGGCCACGACCTGAATCAGCGTACTAACGGTAGAACTGACTAGAGGGGCTGTAAAATTGGAGTAGTACAAGCCGGGACTACCCATGACTGGTTGAGTGAAACCGCCTCCAACCGACGAGGTTAGAGAAAGGGTGACCCCGGTTTGGGGAGCCGACCCATTCGTCACCGTGATTGTTAGTGTGGAGATTTGCCCCGGTTTTAGGCTTGTCGTGCTTGGAAACACTGACGCTTGCAAACTGGGCGCTACTACACCCAACGCGTATACGTTATAGTCGTCAGAGCCGAAGAATGCTCTTCCATCAGCAATTGCGGGAGAGGACCAGATTGGTGCCGCGGTTAGGTATCTCCATAGCCTGACGCCCGATGTAGCGTTTAGCGCGTAGAGATAGTGGTCGTTGGATCCGACGAGAATCATGTTCGAGCCTAGCGAGAGCGCGGGAGAGGATGAGACGGCTGCTCCGGTCGTAGCCACCCACTTTTGCAGCCCCGTGGTGGCGTTGACCGCGTAAATGTTGCCTTTGCCCGTTCCGAAGTAGACAATCCCGTTGCTGACCGCGGCTGAGGTAGAGTTTGAGTTTCCTGTGTTGAACGACCAATCAGTCGCACCTGTAATCTCGTCTAGTGCGAAGAACTTAGTTGCGGTGCCGACGTAAACCCGTCCATAAGCTATCGCTGGCGCGTTTCTGATGGTTACTGCTCCCCCGGGCACTACTCTCCATATTGCCTTGCCAGTAGTCTCGTTTAGCGCCGTGACGGACCCATCGTCGAGTCCAAAGAATACCCGTCCGTTATGCACCGCTGGCGAGGAGGATACTGAAGAGGAGGGAAGTGTCGCGTTCGCCCAGACAACAGCACCTGTGCTTGCGTCGAGCGCAACGAATTGTCCGTTCTGGAAGCAGCTCGCAGAGCACCAGCTGCTGTAGAATACTTTCCCATCCGCTACTGCAGGAGATGCGGCGATGAAGTAGTTGAGGTAGCCTCTCCCCCAGACCTTAGAGCCAGTCTGCTCGTTGAGCGCGTATAGAATGCCTCCGTTCCTGGAGGCAAAATATACCATCCCGTTCGCGACGGCTGGCGAGGAAAAGATGACACTTCCAGTATTGAAGGCCCATTTTTGCTGGCCACTATATTCGTCGATTGCGTATGCGTTCATGTCGTATGAGGTTACGAAGACGAGTCCGTCCGAAACCGCGGGAGATGAGTAGACGAAAGATCCTGTTGCGAATCTCCACATCTGGTTCGCGGTACTCGGCGCGCTCGCTAGGGTTGCCCCTGCCCTAAACTGGTCGTCGTGGAACATGGTCCAGGGATAATCGGTCGACCCCAAGGGCCCAGCTGAATACGGCTGGAGATGATTTGTTCCGGCTCCGGAGATTCCGATGGCCAGCATGAAAAGGGAAAAGATTGTGAAAACGGCTACCCTTCTCAATTGAAACCCCTACAGCAACGTCTGGTCTAGCACTCTTCTCCATGGGAGAATTCGTGAAGTCCACGACTAAAGAGACATGTAACCCACGCTTCCATAATCGGAGATATGCTCCGGATCATCGGAGCTAAGCCGAAAACTAGATTAGTCTAGACCCGGCCCAACGCCCGAGCAAGGTGCAACCTGTCTGATATTCGCCTTCCTAATATTCTATCGAGTAAGACCCCTGTCCGAAGCGGATAAGAAGAAAGCGACAGCCGACTGGACACGGTTCAAGAAGACTCTTTCCAAAGAGCTTGCCATAGTGGCAGAGTACGCGCACATCTGGGGAACAACCTACAACGGCATGATACTCGTCGAGTCACGCGACCTATCCACATTCCACGACTTTTGGCACCGCTTCCGAGAGGCGACAAGATGGTACGTGCCGGAGACGAGAACATACATCGCCCAGAAAGAAGAAGACTAAGCGAGATCCCTCGCTAGTCTTTCGACTAAGCTTTATGCCAAGAATTTCCGACACCCGCCTTTCGGTGGGGCACTGCACGGAGCCTTCGTTAAAACACGGGGCCGTAGTCTAGCCAGACCCAACCAAAACGCTGGGTCCTAGAAACGAATCGTTATGGCAACTCATTCCCTTCACTTTGACTTACGTCTGTCTTGAACGAAGCCGCCCAATTCGAGAGGACAGCGTTGCTAACCGAACAAGAATCCGAGATTCTAGGCATCTTGTTTGGTGACGGATGTCTTTCAAGAACTGAACGTTCTGTCCTGATTACGATAACCGGGAACAAAGTAGACGATGAGAAATACCTTCTTGGGCATGTCAGAGGTCTTTTTCTGAAGGCTTTCGATCTTGAACTTACGAGTCGTTACAGGCATGGCGAAAACACTATGGATCTTTACCGGCACTCCAAGAAAGTCGCATCGGTTCTGCATTCTTGGGGAATGCCTTTCGGACTGAAGAAACTGGAAGACCTTAGACCGAAAATAGAGGTGATTCCTAGCGCGTTCATCAGAGGTGTATTTGACACGGACGGCTCCGTTTATCGTAAGTATGGTCCCTATGCTCAGATCCAATTCAAGGCAGCTTCCAATGGATTCATGGGTTTCGTCAGAGAACATTTGGTAGCGCTGGGGTTCCATCCGACTCGCCTTCGGCCCGACGAAACAAAGTTCAGGTTTTCACTATGCAGGCAAAACGAAATCGACGCCTTCTTCAGAACAGTGTCCCCGACGAATCCTAAGCATCTGGAACGGCTAAGACGAATCAGACACCCGGATTTGCTGACGGCTGCGAGATAACTTCCGTCCTACAGCTAGGTTTTATAGCGAGAATTTGCCCTTGGCCGATTTGGTGGGGCACTGGACAGGAGCTCATGGCAGAGCCCAAACGGGGCCGTAGTCTAGCCAGGGATGACACTGGGCCCGGCGACCGTTCCAGGAAGGTTGTCAGCTCAGCATTACGACGGGCTCCAGAATCCATTACAATTGGAAAGACCGACCAAAATTGAGGGATGAGGAAATTCGGGAGCGCGTGAAGATACCCGTAGACGAGAGACTCGGCGGATGTCGTGGGTTCGAATCCCACCGGCCCCACCACTCGGATCTATTTCGCTGTCGATTGAAGGTGTTTCGTGTCTAACGCCTTCGCACGCTCTATAAGTTCGGCGTCAATTCCAGTAGTTGCCGCGCTTGTCGCAAACCACGAGTCGAGTATCTCTTTTGCGATGGCGGTTGACGTGCTCCTGAGACTCATCGCCAACACGTTTGCATCGTCCCACATTCGAGCACCCTTCGCGGTCTCCGCGTCCCAGCATAAGGCGGCTCGGACCCCTCGGACCTTGTTAGCGGCAATCGTAACCCCAGTTCCGGTCCAACAGAAGAGAACACCCTGGTCCGCTCTCCTGTTGCTCACGTCTAGTCCTATTTTCTCTCCGACATCTGGCCAGCCCATCGCCTCTCCCTTCAAGGGACCAAAAAGTACGACCGTGTGACCCCTCTTATTCAACCCCTCGACAACAAAGTATGTCAGAACTGTCT
>Ga0134076_10000440_pt1 | contig 10875 bp, 10 predicted proteins | sample 15_taG_12_FD_109979 | JGI IMG/M metagenome (GOLD analysis project Ga0134076, IMG submission 109979) | Grasslands soil microbial communities from the Angelo Coastal Reserve, California, USA - 15_D_Wat_40cm_5_0_1 metaG | ecosystem: Environmental > Terrestrial > Soil > Grasslands ... | reverse complement strand
CGTCGAGCTAGGTATGGTGGTGTTCGTCTTCGGCTTTGGATGGACGATCTGGCAGGGCGATAGGGGGCTCACCAGCTCGACCTGGTTCGCGATCGTCGACGGCGCCCAGCACCGTCTGACCATGGCCGGCTGGTGGTACCGTCACGTGAGCATCCCGATCTTTCAGTTCCTGCTCTTTCGGTGGTACTTCCGCCTCTTCGTGTGGTTCCTGTTCCTCAGGAGCGTGTCGCGTCTGCCGCTCCGCCTCACCCCGACACACCCTGACCGCGCGGGCGGCCTTGGGTTCCTGGGTCTGGCCGCCCACGCGTTCGTGCCGGTTATTCTGGCGCAGAGCGTTGTGCTCTCCGCCGTCATCGGCAGCCGCATCCTCTTTCAGGGCCGGACCCTGGTTTCATTCCAGTACGAGATCGTTGCCTTCGTCATCTTGCAGCTTCTCCTCGTTCTCGGGCCGCCGTGCGTCTTCATGAAGACCTTGCTCGAGCTCAAGCGTCAGGGGCGGCGCGAGTACGGCGTGCTGGCCGCTCACTACACGTCCGAGTTCCACGCGAAGTGGATCGAGGGGAAGGCTCCGGCTGGCGAGCCGCTCGTCGGAAGCGCCGATATTCAGTCGCTCGCGGACCTCGCCAACAGCTATGACGTCGTGAGGGAGATGAGGCCGGTGCCGTTCAGCAGGGACACGATCGTCCAGATCGTGGGCGCCGTGGCCATTCCGCTCCTGCCGCTGGGGCTGTCGGTCGTGCCGGCGGACGAGATCATCAAGAAGCTGTTCGCGCTGCTGCTGTAGTCGGAGACGTCGGCTTGCAACGGGTCGGCGGCGGATGTAGCCTTGACCTCCGTCCGGTGACGTCGATGTATATTCATCGTTGATCTGACCGAGTAAGCCGGCCGCACCAGACGGCGCGCTCCCCGCGCGCCGTGCGCTCGACGCTTGCATCGGTCCTCTCCCGAGCTCGACCTCGTTCGCTTCACGTTTGCGCGCCTCGGTGTCCACGGCGCGCGGGAGGTTTCGGATGACGTTGCCAGCCATACAGGTGCGCGACCTGCGCAAGCAGTTCCACCGACGCCGGAAACGGCGCGGAGCGAACGCGCCCGAAGCATGGGCGCTCGCCGGCGTCTCCTTCGAGGTGGCGCGTGGCGACACCTACGGACTCCTGGGCCCCAACGGGTCGGGCAAGTCGACCTTGATCCGCATCTTGTCGACGTTGCTCGTCGCCGACGGCGGCGACGTCCGGCTGCTGGGCCACCGCCTGCCCGAGGAGCAGGCCCGGGTGCGCTGGCTGATCGGCCGCGTGAGCGTGGACGCCGCGTTCTACAAGAAGCTGTCGACCCGCGAGAACCTGCTCTACACGGCGCTGCTCTACGGGCTCGATCCCGAGAGCGCCGAGCGGAAGGCGATGCGTGTCCTGGAGCAGCTGGGAATGGAGCAGCGCACCTTCTCGGCCCCGCTCGAGGAGATGAGCCGCGGCATGCAGCAGAAGATCAGCATCGCGCGGGCGTTGATGATCAATCCGCCGCTGCTCCTGCTCGACGAGCCCACGACGGGACTCGACCCGAAGAGTCGGCGCGACGTGCAGGCGTTCCTGGAGGATCTCCGGCGCCGGGAGGGCACCACGATCTTGTTGACGACGCACGACATGGCCGAGGCCGAGCGGCTCTGCGGGTGCATCGGGTTCCTCGCCCGCGGGCGCCTGATCGCCGAGGGCACCGCGGAAGGTCTCCGGCGTCAGGCGTCGGCCGCGACGCTCGACGACGCCTTCATCGGGCTCACGGGGGAGACGGCGGCGTCCGGCGAAGCGGCGGCGGGGACGCCGACGAGTCGGTGATGGAGCCCACGATGGAGCGCGGGCTGCGCCAGACGTGGGCCTTCATGTTTCGCGGCTATCACCTGACGCGACGCTATCTCTCGTGGGTGGTCGTCTTCAACTTCTACGCGCTGACCGGGTCGGCGGCGGTCGCGCTCATCGGCGTGGCCGCCAACGACCATCAGCTGACGCTCACCTTGATCGTCGGCGCGCTGCTGTGGAATTTCCTGTCCGTGCTCTACAACGAGATCGCCATGTCGATCGCGTACGAGCGGTGGGAGGGCACCCTCGAGTACACGTTCATGGCGCCGGTATCCCGACTGGTGCACCTGGTCGGTGTCAGCCTGTTCGCGCTCTGCAACAGCGTCGTCAACACCACGGTCGTGCTCGGCGGGCTCATGCTGTTCACCCCGCTGAGCCTGTCGGGCGCCAACCTTCCCGGGATCCTCGTCGTGATCCTGGCGAGCACGCTGGCCTTCGTCGGTCTCGGCGTGATGGCCGCCGCGCTGCCGGTGCTGAGCCCCGAGCGCGGCGCCGAGGGCACGCATATCTTTCAGGGCTCGCTCCTGCTGGTGTCCGGCGTCTACTATCCCGTCGACGTCCTGCCCGCCTGGATCCAGCCGCTGTCCGCGCTGTCGCCGGCGACCTATACGCTGTCGGCGTGCCGCAAGCTCGTCGGCATCGGGAACCCTGCGACGACGGCCGAGCGGCTGGCCGCCGCGCCGCTGTCGGCGGTCAGGGGCGAGATCGTCGTCCTGGTGGCGATGGGCCTCCTACTGATTCCCCTGGGGCTCTGGGTCTTCGGCCGGGTCGAGCGCTGGGCCAAGCGCACGGGACGCTTGAAGCGAACGGGCTGACGCCGCGAGGCGGCGGTGCGGCTCAGCGAGCCGGACGAAGCCGCGAGCCGATGACGAAGGCGGCGAGGGGTGCCGCCACGAAGCCGCCGAAGAGCCAGGTGCCCGCGAGCGCCGCCGCCTCCACCGACGCGCCGCCGCCGAGGCCCGCGGCGTTGGCCATGACGCCGGACAGCGCGGCGCCGAGCGCGATCGCGAAGAGCTGAGTGCTCGGGATCATCGCCGCGGTCAACCCGCCCTCGTCCGGGCGCGCCGACGACAGGATGGCCGTGCCGATGTGCGCCCAGCACGTCCCGATCCCGATGCCCACCAGCATGAGCGAGGCCGCGATGGCCGCGACCGGGCCCGCGCCGATCGTGAAGAAGAGGCCGGCGAAGCCCGTCGCCATCAGGAGCGGCCCCAGCACGATCACCGTTCGCGCTCGAACCGGAGTCACCTGGGCGCTCAGGATCGTACCCATCGTCCACGACAGCGACTGGACCGCGTAGAGATAACCGGCGGCCGCGGGCGTGACGGCGTGGAGCACCTGTACCAGCAGCGGGACGTAGACGCCGCCGGGGGTGGTCGACATGGCGAGCAGGAAGATCATCCAGAATCCTTGTCCGATCCGGCTCCCGAGCGACAGCATGCCCGTCGGGAACAGGCGCGCGCCGGACCGGCTGTCGAGCCGCAGCATGAGCGCGACGGCCGCCGCGGCGCCGACGACGAGCGCGGCGCGCGCGGCGGTCGCGCGCGTGTTGGCGATCGCGCCGATGCAGAGCACGCTCGCGCAGATGAGCCCGAGGCGTCCGAACGGCACGCGCGCCGGCTTCGGGTCGAGGGTCTCGGACCTGGGAAGCATGCGCCACGTGAGGGCCGCGGCGATCACCGCGATCGGCGTCATGGCCCAGAACGCCGCGCGCCAGTGGCCGAGCCCCGCGAGCACGCCGCCCACGACGGGCCCGCCGAGCGCCGGGATCGCCCAGGCGCAGGAGATCGTGGTGAGCATGCGCTGCCACAGGGTCTCGGGGAAGAGTTCGCGCACCATGCTGTGCGCCGACGCGATCAGCATGCCGCCGCCGAGGCCCTGCAGCGCGCGACCCGCGACCACCACGGGCATGCCAGACGCCGTCGCGCAGACGCCCGCTCCCGCGACGAACACGGCGACCGCGAGCACGACCGCGCGTCGGATCCCAATCCGGAGCACGGCCACGGAGCTTCCGGCGCTGCCCAGGATCGAGCCGACGGCGTACGCGGTCGAGGCCCACGCGTAGATCGCGAGCCCACCGATCTCGGCGATGGCCGTGGGCAGCACCGTCGCGGTGATGAACGTGCTGAACGCGGGCCCGAGGATGCTCAGGACGACGACGACCGCGGAGAAGACGTGCGGCGGCTGACGTAACGCCGCCCAGGAGCCGGCTTGCACGGCTGACAGATACCGCCCCGTCGACGGTCTGTCAACGCGCGGCGGCTAGCGCGTCAGCGAAAGAACCCGAGAAACCAGTTCGCGACGTCGCGGAGGACGGGGGCGAGAAACGCCGAAGAGCGCCGCCGTCGGGACGGCGATCGGATGGGACACCACCAGGGCGATCGGAAGCACGACATGAATAGCGGTGAGCGGCAGGACGACCGGCGCGAGGAGCGGCACGAGAACCGCGAGGACGTAGAACGCATCGAGCGCCAGCCGTCCCGTCGCTGACGTTTCGACCGAGGAAACAGAGCGCCCGGTTCGTCGCGACGCCGGGCGCATTACATAAAGAGCTGGAGATCCAGGCCGCCGGGCCGGGTCTCCAGCTCGACGTACGACCCGCCATCCTTCCGATCAGGCGACGCGTTAGAGGCCGAGCAGCTTTTCCAGATTGAGCCAGAGGATCTTGTCCTTGTCCTCCTGGCTCAGGTACGGCAGGGCCTGCACCCACGCGACGGGCGAGGGATGCCAGGCAACGAACGGCCAATCGCTGCCGAGGACGACGCGGTCGGCGCCGACCTGGTCGAGCAGGAGCCGCAGCCCGGCCTCGCTGTGGGTGACGCAGTCGTAGAAGAGACGGCGCTGGTACGAGCTCGGCGGCGTCTGGATGTTCCGACGAGCCTCGGAGCGAACCCGCCAGCCGCGATCGAGCCGACCCATGCCGAAGCAGGCCGGCCCACCGCCGTGCGCGATGCAGATCTTCAGATCGGGGCACGCGTCGAGCACCCCGCCGAAGATGAGCGTCGCGACGACCAGCGCGTCCTCGACGATGACGCCCAGATTGTTGGCGAGGCCGAAGCGGTCCGTCTTCTTGAAGAGCAAGTTGTGCTGGGGCTGCGGGTGAAAGAAGAGCACGGCGCCCATCGCCTCGGCGGCCTCGAACAGCGGTCGAAACCGCGGCTCGTCCCAGCCGGCGCCGTTCACCACCGTGTCGAGCTCGGTGCCCTTGAGACCGAGCACGTTCACCGCGCGGTCGAGCTCGTCGATCGCCGCGCCGACGTCCTGGAGCGGCAAGGTGGCGAGCCCCGCGAAGCGCCGAGGCCAGTGGCGGGTCATGGCGGCGATCTCGTCGTTGACGTCGCGCGCGAGCCGCCGCCCCTGTGCGGGCTCGAGATCGTAGCCGAAGAGGGGCGTGTGGATCGAGACGACCTGGGTGTCGATGCCCTGGTGGTCCATGTCGCGCAGGCGCTCCTCGGGCGTGAAGCGCACCTTGGCGTTCGCCACGCGGCTGCGCCGTCCGTTCGTCACCGTGGCCCCGAGGCCGGGCCCCGGCTCGAAGCGCGTCCCGTACCAGGTGTCCCCGGCGTCGACGGCGCGCCACAGGCACTGCGGCATCAGGTGAGCGTGGACGTCGATCGTGCGCACGACGCGCCCCCTTTTGGTCTTGACACCTTCGTGACCTCGCTGCTAGACGTGGGCGACCGCTGTCACGGCTGACAGCGTACGCACGATATCAGAGGAGGAGCTCATGGGGACGCTGGCAAAGAAGCTCGCCGTCCTGGTCGCGTTGACCGCTGTCCTCGTGCCGCTGCCCAGGCCTCCGGCCGCGGCGGGCAAGCTGAGCCTCTGGCGGCTCAAGACGTACATTCCGCCCGCGGACAAGATTCTCGACGCGAACGCGCAGGAGTGCGCCAAGAAGGCCGGTCTCGAGCTCGCGATCCAGACCTACACCTTCGACGACATGTGGACGAAGTTCACCGCGGCCATCGAGTCGAAGACCCTGCCGGACATCGCGGAGCTCGACGCCGTCGGGCCGGCGCGCTTGGCGAACCTCGGACGGCTCGCCGACGTGTCGGACGTGGTGGCGGCGGCCACGAAGGAGCTCGGGGCCATCCTGCCCAACGCCGACGGCGCGGTGAAGTTCGGCGGGAAGTACAACGCGGTGCCCCACTACGCGATCCCGCTCGTCCTCTTCTATCGACCCGACATCCTCACCAAGGTCGGTGCCGAGCCGCCCGATACGTGGGAGGACATCCAGAAGGTCTCCGAGAAGGTCAAGAAGGCCGGGGTGCAGGAATATCCCAATGGCTTTCCGTGGAATCGCACCGGCGACGGCTACGACCCGGCGATGAGCCTGCTCTGGAGCTACGGTGCGGCGTGGGTGGACAAGAGCGGGAAGTTCACGGGCATCCCGAAGGCGGCCGGGGTGGAGGCGCTCCGTGTCGTGACGCGCGCGTATCTCGCGGACAAGACCTCGGCCTTCGACTATCTCTCGTGGTCCGGCGCGACCAACAACGAAGCGTTCATGGCCGGCAAGATCACGTTCACGCCGAACGGGCCGAGCATCCTCTATCAGGAAGAGTCGACCCAGCACCCGCTCCTCAAGGACACGGCCATCAAGGTCATGCCCAAGGGTCCGGCGGGGCGCAACCTCGCGCTCACCTTCGTGATGAACTGGGCGGTACCGACGGACGGCAAGTCGCAGAAGGAGGCCAAGGCGCTCATCGGGTGCGTGATGGCCCGCGAGAACTTCGTGAAGTACATGCAGGGCTCGTTCCGCCAGATGGTGCCGCTCTTTGCCAAGCCGCTCGACGATCCGTACTGGAACACGCCCACCGGCAAGATCGTCGTCGAGACGGTGAAGCAGGGCCATCCGGTGGGCTGGCCGGGCCCGACGACGCCGGCGGCGGCGGAGGTGGTCTCGGGCAACGTGCTCACGGACATGATCACGCGCGTCATCGTCGACAAGGTGACGCCCGAGGCCGCGATCGACGAGGCCAACAAGCGGATGAAGGAGATCTACGACCGCCTCCCGGTGAAGTGAATGTGCTGACCGATCGCCGCCGGGAGCGACTGCTGGGCTACGCCCTCATCGCTCCCGTCGCGATCTTCCTCGGCGCGCTCGTCGCGTACCCCTTCCTCTCGGCGATCTACCTGAGCCTCACCGAGAAGACCGTGGGCTACCCCGCGCATTTCGTGGGGCTCCGGAACTACGAGGCGCTCCTCGAGAGCGGGCGCTTTCGCATCGTCGCCTGGAACAGCGCCGCCTTCACGGTCGGCTCGATTGCGGTGAAGCTCGTGGTCGGCATGGCCATGGCGCTGGCGCTGCACAACGTCGTGCGCGGCAACCAGTTCGTCCGCGGCATCCTGCTCTTGCCGTGGGTGATCCCCACCGTGGTCATCGCGCTCACGTGGAAGTGGCTGATGGACCTCTTCCGCGGCCTCATCAACGTAGCGCTGATCGACGTCGGGGCGGTGACGGGCGGCGTGCACTGGCTGGGCGATCCCACCCTGGCCATGGCGTCGGTCATCACCGCCAACGTCTGGCGCGGCTTTCCGTTCTTCGGCGTGTCGTTCCTGGCCGCCATGCAGACGGTGCCGCAGGAGCTCTACGACGCCGCCGCGGTGGACGGCGCCGGGAGCTGGGAGAAGTTCTGGCGCATCACCTTGCCCAGCATCAAGGGCGTGGTCGCGGTCGTGACCCTGCTCAGCACGATCGTCACCCTGAACGACTTCAACATCGTGTACATCATGACCCGCGGCGGGCCAGGGGCGGCCACGCACATCTTCGCCACCTACAGCTACGAGCTCGGCATCATGTCGCAGCGCTGGGGCCTGTCCATGGCCGCCTCGATGGCCTCGCTCCCGCTGGTGGCGCTGCTCATCGTGGCGGTCGTGCGGTATCTGCACCGCGAGGAGGAGTGACGATGCGCGGCGCCACGCTCGCGCGCTGGACCGTGCTGGCGCTCATCCTCGCCATCGTCTTCGTGCCCATGTACTGGATCGTCGCGACCTCGTTCAAGACCGGCCGCCAGATCCTCCTCTCCGAGAGCGTCTACGTGCCGCGGCCGTTCACGATCGACAACTACGTCTACCTCTTCGAGGAGAGCCGCTTCGCGCTGTGGATCCGCAACAGCGCCGTCACCGCCCTCGCGAGCACCGTGCTCTCGCTCGCCATCGGCACCGCCGGCGCCTATTCGCTGACGCGCCTCTCGTTTCCCGGGCGCCGGACCTTCGGCGCCATCGTCCTCATCACCTATCTCGTGCCGCCCGGGCTGATGTTCATCCCGCTCTACCGGACCTTCATCGGCCTGGGCTACACGAACTCGCTGGGTACCTTGATCCTGGCGTACCCGACCTTCTCGTCCCGTTCGTGACGTGGCTCTTGATGGGGTTCTTCCGCTCGATCCCGCGCGAGCTCGAGGAGGCGGCGCTCGTCGACGGCGCCACGCGGCTGCAGGCGATGGTCCGCGTGGTGCTGCCGCTGGCCGCGCCGGGCCTCCTGGCCGCGGGCCTGTTCTGCTTCACGCTGTCCTGGAACGAGTTCCTCTACGCCTTGATCTTCATCGCCGACGACAGCTTGAAAACCTTGCCCGTCGGGCTGTCGGAGTTCGTCGTGTCCGACTTCGCGTTCTGGGGGCAGCTGATGGCGGCGGCCGCGCTGGCGTCGCTGCCGGTGATCGTGGTCTATATCTATCTGCACAAATACATGGTGCAGGGCCTGACGGCAGGCGCGGTGAAGGGATGAGAATGCGCCGCGTCGCGAGCTTCCTGCTGCTGCTCGCTTCGTTCAGCGCCTGCGCGGCCGTCGCGGGAACGGTGCCTTTTTCGACCCTGGCGAAGGGGCCCGTCAGCGGGGTCGATCAGCCGACCCAGATCGTCGTTCGCAGCCAGAACGACTGGGCCGCGCTCTGGAGCCGCCACGTGCGGACACAGATCCCGCCTCCCCCGCCGCCGTCGGTCGACTTCTCCCGCGACATGGTCGTCGCGCTCTTCATGGGCCAGCGCCCGACCGGGGGCTACGCGATCGAGGTCACGCAGATCGAGCGGACCGACGCGGGCCTCGCGATTCATTATCGGACCAGGCGGCCCGACCCGTCGTCCATGCAGATGCAGGTGCTGACTCAGCCCTATCACCTGATCACGGTTCCCAGGGCAGACGATCCAGTGACGTTCGTGGCCGACAGTGCGTCGCGATGACCACTGTTGCAGCGCCACCTTCTGAGACCGCCTCCTGATAGACTACGTCCCGCCCGCGACGGGCCACGCGCGACGCGCGACGAGGCGGCGCGATAGAAAGGACAGGCGATGAAATTCGGACTGCACTCCGTCAACCTGCACACCTGCGGCTACCCCGACGCCGCCGCGCGCATCGGCTGGGCGGCGGACGCGGCGGGATTCGAATCGCTCTGGGTGGCCGACCACGTCGTGCTGCCCGACCCGCCGGTGGCCGGCCGGCCGATGGCGCCGGACATGCGGCTGCTCGATCCGATCGTATCGCTGAGCTTCCTCGCCGCGCACACCACACGTATTCGGCTGGCCACCGGCGTGATCATCCTGCCGCAGCGCCAGGCGCTCGTGCTCGCCAAGCAGCTCGCCTCGCTCGACGTGCTCTCGAACGGCCGACTCATCTTCGGGCTCGGCGTGGGCTGGTGCGAGCCCGAGATGCGCTCGGTCGGCGCGCCCTTCGCCGAGCGCGGTCGCGTGGCCGACGACTATCTGGCGGCGATGCGCGCGGTGTGGACGCAGCCCAAGCCGTCGTATCGCGGCCCGTACGTGTCGTTCGACGGCGTGCAGGCGATGCCGCGTCCGGTGCAGACGCCGATACCGATCGTCGTCGGCGGACGCACCCCGCCGGCGTACCGCCGCGCGGTGACGCAGGGCCACGGCTGGTACGGTTTCGGCATGAGCGTGGACGAGACGCAGAAGGTGCTCGCCGCGCTGCGCGACACCGCCAAGAAGCACTCGCGCCCGGCCGAGCTGGGCCGGCTCGAGATCAGCGTGACGCCGCCGGGCTACGACGTGCCGGACAAGGCGACCCTCGACGCCTACGCGGCGGCCGGCGTCGATCGCCTCATCTTGCGACCGCGTCCGGAGATGGACGCCGCGGCGCTCGAGCGCTTCGCCGCCGACACCGGGCGGGCGCTCGGCCTGCCGGCGGCGTGAGGCGGCCATGAAGATCGCGAGGGTCGAAGCGCTTCATTGCGACGGCGGCTGGCGGCCGTGGACGTTCGTGCGCATCGAGACCGACGACGGGCTGGTGGGCTGGGGCGAGTGCAGCGACAACCGGAGCCCGCACGGCCTCGCCGGCTGCGTGCGCGATCTCGCCGATCTCCTGGTCGGCCAGGACCCGCGGCCGGTCGAGCGGATCTACTGGGACATGCTGCGCCGCGTGCGCCAGAACAGCGGCGGTGTCTCGCACAAGGCCATGGCGGGCATCGAGCTGGCATTGTGGGACATCAAGGCCAAGGCGCTCGGCGTGCCGGTCTACGAGCTCTTCGGCGGGCCGCTGCGCGACCGGGTGCGGCTCTACTGGTCGCACTGCGGGACGACCCGCGCGCGCATGGGCACGCTGCTGGGCACGCCGCCGCTGCGCACCTACGACGACGTCGCCGCGCTCGGCCGCGAGGTCGTCGCGCGCGGCTTCACGGCGCTGAAGACCAACATGGTCATTCCCGGCGAGCCGGCGAGCGTCTACTTTCCGGGGTTCGCCAGCGGCATCAACACGACCGACGGCGCCCCGTCCGTCGAGATCCTCGACGCGATCGATCGGCTCATCGGCACCTTCCGCGACGCGGTGGGGCCGAAGGTCGGCCTGTGTCTCGACCTGAACTACAACTTCCGCACCGAGGGCGTGCTGCGGATCGCCAAGCTCCTGGAGCGCTACGACATGCAGTGGCTCGAGTACGACAACTGGGATCCGGACGCGCTACTGCAGATCAAGCAGTCGACCTCCACGCGCCTGGCCTCGTGCGAAAGCCTGGTGACTTTGCGGCAGTACCGGCCGTTCCTCGAGCGCCACGCGGTCGACGTGGCGATCATCGACGTGCCG
>Ga0134076_10000425_pt1 | contig 10961 bp, 7 predicted proteins | sample 15_taG_12_FD_109979 | JGI IMG/M metagenome (GOLD analysis project Ga0134076, IMG submission 109979) | Grasslands soil microbial communities from the Angelo Coastal Reserve, California, USA - 15_D_Wat_40cm_5_0_1 metaG | ecosystem: Environmental > Terrestrial > Soil > Grasslands ... | reverse complement strand
CGCCTGTACGGCCCCGTAGCCGAAGATGCGCTCGGCCGCCGGGTTCCACTTCTCGATGCGATCGTCGGGCGCGACCGAGATGATGGCCTCGCCGGCCGACGAGATGGTCTGCTCGAGCCGCTGCTTGGTGTCGGCGATCTCGCCGTAGAGCCGGGAATTGCGGAGGGCGATCGCCAGGTATTCCGAGAGCATCTCGAGGAGCTCGCGCTCGCGCGGGTCGATCGCGCGCTGCGAGGATCGGTTGTCGATCACCAGGTGGCCGAGCGGCCCCTGCATGTCGCGGATGACGCACGCCACGACGAACGGATCGTTCTTGTCGACGTCCACCGGAATCTCGGGGACGATCTCGACGCAGTCGTAGCCGAGCGCCGCGCGCAGCTGCTCGGTCACCGCCGCGGTCACGTTCTGCGGATCGAGGTGGCCGACGATCGTGCGGGAGATCTCGCGCAGGATCGAGAGCTGGGTGACGCGGAGCGACTGCTCGGTGGCCTCGGCCTCCTCGAGCTCACGGGTCTTGGCGGAGAGCTTGCGCATCTCCTCCACGAGCCGTGCGACCTGGCCGCGGGCGCCGAGGTCGGCCTGACGGCGCACGAGCGCACGATGGACGACGTCCTCGAGGTCCTGCCGCGAGAAGGGCTTGATGAGGTACTCGAACGCGCCGTGCGTGAGCGCGTGCCGGACCGTCTCCAGCGACGCGTAGGCCGTGATCATCACGACCTCGATCGACGGGTCGGCGCGCTTGACGTGCCGGAGCAGCTCGAGGCCGTCCATCTCGGGCATCTTGATGTCCATGATCACAACGTCCGGCTGGAACCGGCGCAGCAGGTCGAGCGCCGTGCGCCCGTTCTCGGCCGTCTGGATGGCGTAGCTCGGCTTGAGCAGCATCCGGAGCGACTCGCGGGGCCCCAGCTCGTCGTCGACGACGAGAACGCGGCCCAGCGTGGTGGCGGTCGTGCTCATAAGCTCGCGAGCGGGAGCGTGACCAGGAAGTGGAGCTCGTGGCGGCCCTGCCGCACCGCTAGCTGTCCGCCCACGGCTTCCACAAGGCGCTGGCTCACGGCCGGCCCCACGTCGATGAGGCTTTCCTGGACCATCTGCACGGGGTCGAAGACGCGATGGAGCTTCTCGGCCGGCACCACCGCTGTGCGCGAGCCGACCAGGATGCGCACGCCTTCGCCGCCCTCGCGCTCCGCGTGCCGCGCGACCGACACCGACACGCGCGCCTGATCCGGCGGCGAGTTGTGCGCCAGATACCAGATGAGATACGAGAGGGCCTTTCGAAGCTGAGCCGGATCGATCTTCACAACCTGTGGTGTCGTCTCGCGCGTCACGTCGAGCTGCAGTGGCCGGGCCGGCACCTCGTCGACGAGCTCGATGGCGGTCACCACGTCGTCGACGACCGTGTGCACATCCACGGTGGTGAAGTTTAACTCACCTTCCGTCACGAGCCCCGCAAGTTTCTCGAACACCTCGACCAGTCGGCGAACGTCGCGGCGGACGACGGACGAGAAATGCCGCCGGAAATCGGGGTCGTCGTACCGCTCACCGATGAGCTCGATGAACGTGTTGATGGAGACCAGCGGATTCTTGATCTCGTCGGCGATCCGCGCGACCACGCGCGTGAGGAGCTGGGTCTGCTCCACCTGCCGCTTCTGCGTCAGGAGCTCCTTCTGCGCGGTCAGGTCCTCGAAGACGAGCACCGCGCCGAGCGGCGCGCCGTCCTCGCCGCGCACGGGATAGGTGGAGACCTCGAGCCAGAGGCCGCGCAGCGCGAGCTGGATCTCGTGCCGGCCCGCGGCGCGCCCCGTCTTCAGCGTGTCGAAGAGCATGTCCCCCAGCGGCGACGGCAGTGCGCGCAGGTCCTGCTTGAGGACCTCACCGGACGAGAGCTGCAGGATCTCCTCGGCCCGCCGGTTGATCGTGCCGATGCGCTGGTCGCGGCCGATGGTAATGACGCCGCTCGACATGTGGGCCAGGATGCGCTCGCTGAACTGCTGCTCGCGCTCGAGCTGGTTGTGGAGCGCGATGTCGCGGATGGCCGTGGCCAGGTGCGAGGCGAGGTCGAACAGCGTCTCGGTCTCGCCGCGCCGATACATCGAGCCGACGACCGGCTGCCCGACGGTGAGGATCGCGACGAGCTCGCCGTGAGCGAGGAGGGGCACGGCCAGCACGCTCTGGAGCAGCTTGAGCTCGCGAACGATCTCCGGGTCGGTGAGGTCGTTGAGCCGGGCCGGCCGCCCCTGGGCGGCAAGCCAGCGGACCAGGCCTTGCTCGGCGTGCAGGCGCACCGACTCGACGATCGGCCGCGCCAGCCCGCGATGGGTCGCGACACGGTATTCCTGAGCGTCCGCGTCGGGCAGGAGCAGCGCCATGCGCGTGGGCCGCACGAGCTCGCCGATCGCGTCGAGGAACATCTCGAGCGCGCGCGGCAGATCGAATCCGGCGGCGAACCCGCGCGTGAACTCCTTGAGGACGCGGGCGAACGCGGCGCCCTCCCACGGCTCGTCGGGGTCGGCTGTCGTGCCCGGCGCCTCGGGCGCGAGGCTCGAGCGCAGGGCCGTGATCTCACGCGTCAGGCGGAGCTTGTCGATCACCCGCCGCAGCATGCCGTCCAGCTCGCGCTGCGTGAACGTCACCGGCAGCGTGAAGTCGGCGGCCTCGGGGTCCCCGGCCGTCACCCCGATGGCGACGGTGAGGGCCGTCGGCGCGATTGCCCGCACCCGGGCGACGAACGACTCGACGTCGCGGGGGATCCCGACGCCCCCGCGGACGACTACGTCGATCTCGATGAGCCGCAGGGTCTTCAGGGCCTCGGCGTCGTTGGGCGCGGTGAAGACGGAATGGTCGCCGAGCGCGACCATCAGGCGCGCCCGCAGCGCGTCGTCGGACGTGACGACCAGGATCGTGTTCATGCCGACACCGGAGCGGTCGCCGTGACGGCGACGGGGAAGTCGACGGTGAAGACGGCGCCGCCCGCGTCGCGATTGGTCGCTTTGATGCGGGCGCCGTGCGTCTGGGCGATGGAGGCGCAGATGGCGAGCCCGAGCCCGGAGCCGCGCTCCTTGGTGGAGAAGAACGGTTCGAAGACCCGCTCCAGGAGCGCGGGTGGGACGCCGGGGCCAGTGTCCACGACGGCGACGATAGCACGGTCCGCCGTCGTCGCGACCTCAACTCGCACCATTCCCCCGGGCGCCGTGACCTCGTGGGCATTCATCAAGAGGTTGAGGAAGAGCTGCTCGAGCTCGGAGTGGTCGCCGAGGATGGTGCAGGGCGACGGACCCATGGCCGCCGACAGGACCACGCTCTTCTCGGCGAAGACCTGACGCATCGCCTCGATCGCATCCCCGATCGGCGCTCTCAGGTCGATCGGATGACGCGGCCGCTCCCCCGGCCGCGAGAGCGCCCGGAGCCGGTCGAGCAGCCGCTCCATCTTCGCGATCTCGTGACCCACGACGCGGCCGAACTCGGCCACGAAGCGGTCGTCGCCTCGCCGCCGCGGCAGGAGCTGGGCAAACGTCTTGACCGCCACCAACGGGTTCTTGATCTCGTGAGCGATCCCGGACGCCAGCATCTCGAAATAGGTAAGCCGCTCGGCGCGCTGCCGCTCCACCTCGAGCGCCTTCAGCGGCGTGAGATCGCTGAAGACGGCGACGGCTCCCAGGACGGCGCCCGTCTGATCGTGCAGCGGTGACGTGGTACAGATGATCGGCCGTGTCGTCGCGCCGTCGGATATCTGGACTTCCGGCTGCGTTCTGGCACCGCCGCCGGCGATGGTCTCGGCCAGCATCGAGCCCACGCTCGCCGGCAGCGCGCTCAGCGGCTGGAGCCGGACCTGCTCGCCCGAGAGCCCCGTGAGCTGCTCCGCGGCCCGGTTGAACAGGCTGACCTGCCCGGTCGCGTCGACGGCAACCACCCCGCTCTCGATTGTGGAGACGATGTTGTTGAGGTGCTCATTAGCCAGGAGCACCTGGGCATAGAGCTGAGCGTTCTTCACCGCGACGCCGGCCTGATTGGCGAGCGTCATCAGGAGATCGAGATCCTGGGGGTAGAACGGATCGCCGGAGAGCTTGGGTCCCACCACGATGGCGCCGATGACGGTGGCTTCGGAGACGAGGGGGAGGACGAGGGCCCAGTTGAGCTGCGTGAGCGCGTTGTGGAGTCGTTCGCGGCCCCCGCTCAACCGATCACGCCCGATTTCATCGGTGAGGAGGAGATCCCTCGTACTTGTCAGCGCGGTAACGATCTCATTGGGCGCCTCGTCAGGCGTATCGAACGAGCTCTGAGTGTCGCGCTTTTCGGTAATCGCTCTTCGGAATCCTGGGCCTGATCTGACAGTGCCTGTACAGAGGTAGACTGACGCTCCCTCTGCGTTCGTCGAGGCGCCTACAGTATGGTTGAGGATCGGCAAAAGGACTGTGAGGTCGAGAACACCGGTGAGCGTCTCACTTGTCGTTCGGAGAGTCCGTTGGTAATTCACGTGCGTGCGGTATACGTAACGATCGAGCAGTCGCCCTGTGACATCGCGGGTCAGCGGGATCAGCACGCCAACAGCGACGACCGCCAATATGAGAGCAACAAGCTCGTCGGGGGCGAGGTGATCCGAAAGTCTCGGCCAGGCTAACGCGAGCAAGACGGCCACGGGGATCAGGGAGAGCAGGAGTGCCAGGGTGAATGTTAGGCTACGGTGGATTACGAGACGGACGTCCATGAGGCGATGGCGAATAATGGCATGCGCCACCATGGCGACCAGAACGAGGGCAAAATGCGGTCCGATCGAGGCGTAAATCGATCTTCCCGTCAGCAGCGGGAGGATGAGGTTCGTCGTGATGGCGCCTGCACTCGAAATCATCGCTCCTAGTGCGAGGTAGTGAAGCTGCACCCGCGCTCGTCCACGTGCTCGTCTCCATTTCGCAAGGATGACCACCAGTGCCGTGAGCCAAGCTAGAAGGAAGTAGGTCGCGAACAGCGGATAGAGAGGGCCAGTCTCGCGGGTGAGCCCCGCAGCTGTCATCCTTGCATCACCTACTATGAGTCGTGTAGTAAGCGATACAGTGACGAGGACGGATGCCACTCCGAAGTTCAGACAGAGTCCAGCCTTACCAGGCCACTTAGATGGGGTTGGGTAGTAGTAGACGAAAGCAAGGAAGGTCGCAGGTATCAGACTGGCCGCGGCGAACGTCAGGCGAGATGCAAGATTTAAATGTCCCCCGGACTGCATCGAGGCGATCGCAAAACTCCAGATTGCGATGAAGAGCGTGTAGACGCTGAATGAACGATTCGTGGCGCTGCTCGGTCGAGCTCGCCACACAAGAAATGCGAGCCCCAGAAGCGAACAGGAGATGAGATAGATCGAGACTTGGATCATGTCGGCAAAGAATCCGAGACTATACATGGGAACTCAACTTCAGCGATTGTTCCACCGTCGACGAGGGAGCGAGGCACGAGCGTCAATCGCGCACGATGAAAATCAGCAATTTCGCGACAGATAGAAAGCCCCAGGCCCGTTCCGGCGGGCTTTGTTGTAAAGAACGGATCGAATATCTTTGCTCGGACCGCGGGATCAACACCAGTTCCTTCATCTAGGACACGGACAACGACGGAGCCTGCTCCAATTCTGCTCGGCGTGTGATCGGCCTCGATCGTTACCGTGCCGCCATCCGGCATCGCCTCAACAGCGTTTCTAAGCAGATTCACAAAAAGCTGAACGATCTGACCGGGGTCACCCTGAACTTTCGGGAGATTATCCGGACAGTGCAGTTCGATCTTGACATCTTGCTCGTGCGAGGTCGGGGAATGGATCGCGACAATATCGTGAAGCAGCGGCGCTATGGAGACGTCACTGAGCTTTCCACCCTCACTCGGAGCCATCAGACGCAGGCGATCGGCCAGTCGGACAATCCTTGAGACTTCCAACGGGAGGAGTCGAACGGCTGTGTCCCTGTATTCGGGATCGTCGAAGCGGTCAGGGAGCATCGCAATGAAGTTCGATATAGCGGCGAGAGGGTTGCGGATCTCGTGGGCAATGCCCGCGTAGAAGCGAGCCATGATCGCAAGGTGTTCGACCCTGCGTTGATTTCTTTAGCGCCTTGACGGCTGAGAGGTCGGTGACGACAACCAAAGCTCCGGATATGCGCTGCTCGTCATCATGCAGAACTGCAGTCGATAGGATCACATGCAGTATGCCGCGAACGGCATGATCGATTGTGACCTCAACTTCTCGTGGATGCCAGCCTCCGCTCGCCGCGAGAACCAAGGCCCAGCCGATTTCAGACGGGAGGACATGCATTAGGGCGCCACGATACTCATCACTCAAGCCGAGCAGCTTGGTCGCCGCCGGATTGAAGCTCGTGATTCTGCCGCCGACATCGACGGCGACTACTGCGGGATCGAGGGATTCGAGAAGTCGCTCAGAGTATTCGAGCATATGGATGCGCTGTCGGTATAGCAGAGCATTCTCGAGCGCAATAGAGGCCAGATCCGCGAGCGATTCGATGAACACCAGATCGTTTCGAAAGTAAGCATCCCCACTACGGCGAGGGCCAAGAAGCACGAACCCGAGTAAGTGGCCGCGCCGGCCCAGGGTCACTAGAATCTCGACGCCGGCGGCCCGCAGCGCGGCGTGTGTCTGCCTCGCCTCCCCGATCTCCTCAGATGGATTCACCATCACAACCGTGGTGTTAGGCTGCCCTGCGTGCAACGCGGCCAAACCGTAGGGATCAACTTCTGGAGATGACTCGCCCGATAGTTGTTCAAACGAATCGCTTTCGAATGATGTGACAAGCATTGTGAAGGATTCGGGGACAAGAACCTCAGAGAGAACCTGCCGAAGCTCGGTGGCGAGCTCCGCCGGTTGCATAAGACGACTCAAGCGTCGGGTTGCGCCGGCGAGAGCCACAGGATGCTCGATGCCTCTATAGAGATACGGGTCGAGGACGCGACTGAAGAAGCGTTGAGCCGGGCTTGAGAGCATAAGGAGAGCGACGGTTGTAATGATAACGAAATTCGGATGAACGAACGCTGTGTTAGCCGCCCAGACCGGGAAGAACAGTCGTGCACTCACGATCAAGACCGCAGATGCAGCTGCCATTGCCAGCGCGTAAGCCAATCCCCGACTGACGAAGATCCTTAGATCCATTAGTCGGTGGCGAATAATCGCATGGCTCACGAGCGCGACGAAGGGCAGAGTAAAGTAGGGACCTACCCAGCTTAGTGTGGATCGTCCCGTCACAATTGGTATGCCTAGGTTAGTTGTCATTCCTCCGACGCTTAGAATTAGCAGCCCGATAACAAGATATTGGAGCTGCGCCCGAGCTAAGCCTCGCTCGCTTCGCCACTTGCTTATGAACACGCTTAGGGCGGCGATCGAACAGGCCAAGAAGTGGGCCGTGAAAAGAGGGAACAGAAGACCGGACGTGCGCTGAATGCCGGCGTCGGTTTGCGAGATGTCGTACGCAATGAGCCGAGTTGTTGCGGATAGCACGGCCAGCACACCACCGATAGTGAAGGTGATCCAGAGAATGGTTGTAGACGGCCATCTACTCGTGGCCGGGAAGACTCGAGAGAAGGCAAGGAAAGCGACCGGCATCATGCAGGCTGCGGTGAAAGTCACGCGGCCCCATATTTCGGTCAGAATGCCGCTCTCAACGCCTCCAATACCGAGGACCCAGCCAGCGATTGATAGAGTAAGCATCGCGAATCGCCGATTTATCCTGCTGCCGCGGCGAGCTTGCCAAATGTAGGCGGCGAGTCCTAGTAGCAGAGAAGCAAGTGCTAGGAGTGAAAGTGCGCGCACGCTTTCAGCAGGGTGCGCCCAAGACTAAGGCGGCATGTGAGCCGCCGATGCTTTGGGCGTGGATCAGGACGTTGCGCACACGCGCTGGTCTAGCGAAATTTGGAACGTAGTCAAGGTCGCAGACTGGATCAGGAACACGATGGTTGATCGTCGGTGGCACAATACTGTCTCGGATAGCGAGACAACTAGCGACCACTTGCATCGCGCTACTCGCAGCCAACGCTTGGCCGCACATGGACTTGATCGAAGAGATCGGCACAGACCAGGCGCGCTCTTGGAGGGTCAGTTTGATACCCGCTGTCTCCGAAGCGTCATAGTCAATGAGGGAGTTACCATGAGCACAGATGTAGTCAATATCGCGTCGTGAGAGACCTGCAGAATCGATGGCCATAGTCATCGCCCGGGCCGCAGGTTCACCAGTTGCATCAACATTTCGCATATGCGCGCTTTCGGTGATGCTCGCAAACCCAAGTACCCGAGCGTAGACGGACGCTCCGCGGGCGCGAGCGACCTCCTCATCCTCGATGAGGACCATCGCTGCGCCCTCAGCAAGGACGAGGCCGCACCGCAGCCTATCGAATGGCCGACTTGCTTCTTCTGGACGCCCGGGCCAAGTCGCCAGTGCCCCAAGGGCTCGAAAGGCCTCCATCGAGGCACCCGCTAGCGGTGTCTCCGTCGCTCCAGCGAGTCCGGCGGGAGCCTGGGCCCGAGCGACCTTATCGGCCGCCCATGCGATCGCATCCAGTCCTGCGACACATGCTGTAGCGGGGCTCGCTGTTTGACCATGGGCTCCTATGGCGATAGCGACATGACTGGTAGCCGCGTGCACCGGATATTCGAGAGCTGCCCAAGGGCGCATGGCGTCGTCGCGGAGAAACGCGAGGAAGTTTGAGTGCTCAACGTCAACCAAGCCGCTCATCGATGAACCAACCGAAACTACGAAGCTGCTGGTGTCCTTTCTTGTTTGATCCAACTGAGGATCTTGGAGCGCCATCTGCGCAGCCGCAACGGCAAATTGGCTGAAGCGCCCCGAGACCTTAACCGTTGGGGCAGGCATCCACAGACGCGGGTTGAAATCCTGGACCTCCCCAACAATCCGACACTCCGGTGGAAGCTTCGAACAGTCAAACCGGGTCGGGCGCCCGATGCCCGAACGGCCGGCCACCGCGGCTTCCCAGAACTTATCGACGCCGATACCGATGGGGGAAACGATGCCGAGTCCGGTGATGACGGGCTGGTGCTTCATCGATTGCTACCCCCGGTGAGGCTGGGTCGCGTTTCCAGCGAAATTACCAGCATTGACGTTAGCAGGTGACCTGTCAAACGGCCAAGTTCCCTCGCGCGAGGCTGCTAGAATAGGTGAACCGACGAAACATGTCCAGGCAGGTTATCGCACGTCGCGATTTCTTCAGCCTTCCGCTGGCTTTGCTTCTGTCGCCCCTGACACGGGCCCATGCCGCCCCCGTGGCCCATTCGGCCCCTTATCGCGTGGAGGTCAGCCTTCTCTACGGGGCGCTGACCTACCGCATCGAGGAGATTCTCGCGGAGTCTGTCGATAGGGCGGGCGGCCGGTACGAGGTGGCGATGACGGGCGAAGGGGACGGGATCGCGAACCGGATCGAGTCGACCGGCACCCTCCGCGAGGGGCGCTGGGCTCCGTTACGGTCGAAATCCTTCTTCTCCGTGAAGGGGCGGGAGTCTCGCGCCGACATCACGTACGATTACGCCGCGCGACAGGTCGACTATCACTTCAAGGGCGAAACGTTCTTCCTGCGGCGTCTGCGCGTCGTCGACGACGTGGTCCCGATGCGGGACGGGTCGCTCGTCGACGATGCGATCAGCGCGACGCTCAACTACGCAGACCAGCGGTGGCAGCCGCAGGCCGATGGCAGCCTGGTGACCCACATCGTCCGGCGCAAGATCGCGAGCAATGAAGGCCCCGACGACGTCCAGGCGCGCTACCGCGCCGAGCTGGCGCCATTGACCCTCAGGGTGGCGGTCGACGCCGAGACGCGCAAGCCGATCGCGCGATTCGATCTCACCCGGTTCTCGTCGTGGGCGAAGCAGAATCAACCCGCCCTGATCACGTTCGGCGGCGATCGGCGGCCGGAGCGCTTGAGCCTGCCGATGATCCTGGGGACCTCCGTTCAGATCAGTCTGAAGACCGGATAGATGTACGACCTCGTCACCCTCGGCGAGGTGTTGCTCCGGCTCGCGATTCCGTCCCCCACGCGCTTCGAGACGGCGCGGCAGCTCGACCTGCAGCTCGGCGGCGCCGAGGCCAACGTGGCGGCCGCGTGCGCGCGGCTCGGTCTGAGCACCGCGTGGATCTCCGCCCTGCCGGCGAATCCGTGGGGCGAGCGCATCCGGCGCGAGCTCACCGGCCACGGCGTCGATTGCGGGCACGTGCGCATGACGGAGGGTGCGCGCATCGGCGTCTATTTCCTCGAGTACGGGGTGCCGCCACGCCCGGTACGCGTCCTCTACGACCGGCGGGATTCTGCGTTCGCCCGGCTGACGGCGTCCCAGGTGTACTGGGACCCGGTACGTCACGCGCGGATGGTGCACCTCACTGGGATCACGCCAGCCCTCGGCGAGGCGCCGCGATCGCTCCTCGAGCGCGCGCTGGCCGAAGCGGCGACGGTGTCCTTCGACGTCAACTATCGCGCCACCCTCTGGTCGCCCCCCGAGGCCCGCGCATTTCTCGAGCCGGTGCTCACGGGCGTGCGATATCTCTTCATCGGTCAGGGAGAGGCACAGACGCTCTTCGGCTTCGCGGGCTCGCCCGAGCAGACGCTCGACGGCCTCGCGCGCCTGGCGCCCAAGGCCACGATCAGCCTGCAGCGCGGCGAGGAGGGCTCGACGGTGCTCGACGGCGGCCGGCTGATCCGGCCGAGTCGGCGTCCGGTCGTCCAGGTGGTCGATCCGATCGGAGCGGGCGACGCGTATGCCGCGGGGTTCCTCTGGGCGACGCTGCGCGGGCGCGGCCTTCAGGAGGCCGTCGACGCGGGCACTGCGGTCGCGGCGCTCAAGTGCTCGACGTGGGGCGACATCGCGCTGGTGAGTCCGCAAGACGTCGCCGACGTGCTGGCCGGCGGACCCGACGTGCGTCGCTGAGATCGAGCCTGGTGGCGAGAGCCCTGCTATAGTCGAGCCGGTATGGCGGGCG
>Ga0134076_10000423_pt1 | contig 10973 bp, 7 predicted proteins | sample 15_taG_12_FD_109979 | JGI IMG/M metagenome (GOLD analysis project Ga0134076, IMG submission 109979) | Grasslands soil microbial communities from the Angelo Coastal Reserve, California, USA - 15_D_Wat_40cm_5_0_1 metaG | ecosystem: Environmental > Terrestrial > Soil > Grasslands ... | reverse complement strand
CGGCGTACGGATTGAACTGGGATTCGACCTCGATGACGGCGGCGACGAGGTGCTCGGACACGGCGTATCGACCGGCCGCCGCTTTGACGTGCGCCTGGATGGCGGCGGCGTCGGTTGCGGCCCGCATGTGCGACGCGATGTAGCCGGGAACGATGGTCAGAACAAGAACCCCAACCCCGAGAAGGCGCTTGTCCATGTCAGGGGCATTGGACTCGCAAATCCGGTACCGAATTCGGAGTGCCGCAATTTCAGTGACTTCCACGACAACGCTCAGGAACCGGGCGGCGAATTTCTGATCGCCCCGCCGGTTCTCGTCGTTCGATTGACAATCCTCGGCGCGCGCGCACAATCGAGGCCGCGCCATGCGCTGGCCGGTGTGACGCGCGCGGAGGTCGTCGAAACGGACACGATCGTCTCGCGGTTCTTCGGCCTCGCGGCCGCGCAGCCCGATGCGCTCGCCTACGTCGAGAAAGGGCAGCACATCACGTACGAGGGGCTGGCGCGACGCGTGCGCGCCACGGCCGTGTGGCTGGACGGGGCCGGTGTCAAGGCGGGCGACGTCGTGGCGCTTTCGTTCGATTCTCCTTTCACCGAGTCACTGCGGTCGCTGCAGTTTTTCTACGCCCTCGCCGGGCTCGGCGCCGTCGTCCTGCCGCTGTATCCCGACGTCCCGATGTCCGAACGCCTCGCGCTCCTGACGCGGTTCGGGGCTCGCTGGTTGATTCCGCGAAACCGCTCGGAGGCGTCGGCGCACTGCGCGCGGCTCGATCCGCACGCGTGTGACTGGAGAGCGATCGAGCGGGACGGAGGCGTCGCCCCGCGCGGCGACGACCCGAGGCAACCGCTGCTCCTGCAGTTCTCGGGCGGCACGACCGGCGCCCCGAAGGTCGTGGTGTTCACGCACGAGCAGTACCTGACCAACATGTTGGTCGGCGCGACCGAAATCGGCGCGACGGCGGCCGACCGCGTCGTGTCGTCGCGGCCGTGGCCGACTGTGCCCGCCGTCAGAAATCTCGTCCGGATCCTGTCGATCGGCGGCGTGTTCATCAACGCCGCCTTCCCGGAGACCAGCGAAGATCTCGGGCGCCTGGTCGACGAATCCGGCGCGACCGTCCTCATCGCCTCACCGTGGCAGCTGCGCCGGGTGCTGGCGGCCGCCCAGCCGACGCGCCGCCGACGGAGCGAGCCCAGACTGCTCTACGTCGCCGGCGCGTTCATCGCGCCTCACGAGCTGCAGGCCGCCCGCGAAGCGATCACGCAAAATATCTATGTCTGCTACGGGTGCACAGAAGTCGGCTTCATCTCGTTTCTGCGTCCCGACGACCCCATGGAATCCGTCGGCACCGTCGGCCGGCTGGTCCCGGGACTGGACGCGCAGGTCGCCGACGCGGACTATCGGCCGTTGCCGGCCGGCGCGGTCGGCAATCTCGGATTTCGCGCGCCCTGGATTCCCGACCGCTACGTCGGGAACGAGGCCGCCACGGCCGAGCATTTTCGCGACGGCTGGTTCTATCCGGGCGACGTCGGCGCCGTGGATGCCGGGGGATGGATCCGCCTCCAGGGACGCGCCGACGACGTGATCAATTTCGGCGGCGTCAAGCTTCAGCCCGAAGACGTCGAAGCCGTCATTGCGCAGCATCCGGATGTCGAGGATGCCGCGGTCGTGGGAGCCCTGCACGCGATGGCGGGGACAGTGCCGGTCGCGCTCGTCGTCCTGCGACGGCCGGTGACTCCGCAGGCCGTCATGGCCTTCTGCCAGTCCCGGATCGACGCGTCTCGGCTGCCCGTCGCGGTCCTGCCGGTGCCGGAGATCCTGCGCAGCGCCGACGGGAAGATCCTGCGCCAGCGCCTGCTGGAGACGTACAAGATCACCACCCGTCCGTGAAGCGGTGCGCGTTCGATTGACAACCGCGAATGCGCGCGCACAATCGAGTGCGCGCAATGCGCTATCGACGCGTGACCTATCGTTCGACGACGCTCCGCCTCGCCAGCCAGTCCTGGCCGTTCGGCGGGGCGTGGGAGCACGAGACCCTCCGCCTCCTCGTGCAGGCGCGCTGGCGGCCCGCCGCGGACGTGGCCGAGACGGCGGGCTCCATCGAAGTCACGGTGGACCTCGCGGGCGTCGACGAGGACGACTTCGAGGTCCAGCTGTTCGACAACGGGCTGGTCGTCGAGGGGCGCCGGCAGCTGCCGTCGTGCGGCGAGGACTCCGTGTACCATGCGGCCGGCATTCCACAGGGTTTGTTCCGCCTGGAGCTGCCGCTGCCCGCGCGCATCGATCCCGAGCGTGTGGAGGCGCGCTACGAGCGCGGCCTCCTTCGCGTGACCCTGCCCAAGCGAGCCTGAGCGGCTCCATGGCCGTCCGATCCCCCGCCGGCCCGGGCGAGTTCACGCTGCCCGACGCGCTGCCGGTGCTGCCGCTGCCGGACGGTGTGGTGTTCCCGCTGACGGCCGTCCCGCTCCTCGTCGTCAACCCGGCCGCCGTGCGCGTCATCGACGACGTCATGCGCGGCAATCGCCTGCTGGTGTTCGTCGCGCAGCGCGAGCCGGCGCCCAATGCCGCCGTCACGCCCGAGAACGTGCATCGCGTCGGCACGGCCGGCGCCATCCATCAGATGGCGCGCATGCCCGACGGCAGCGTGCGCGTGATGGTGCAGGGGATCGAGCGCGTCCGCCTGCTGGACTTCGTCGCCAAGGATCCCTATCTCGTCGCGCGCATCCAGGGAGCACCCGAGCACGTGGCCGCCGGCCCCGAGGTCGAGGGCCTGCGCCGCGCGGTCGTCGACCTGTTCCGCCGCCTCGTGGAGCTCTCGTCCGAGCTGCCCGACGAGCTGGCCGGCATGGCCGAGAGCTTCACCGATCCGCGTCAGGTCGTGTACTTCGTCGCCTCGCTCGTCCGCATGGACACCACCGCGCGACAGGTGCTGCTCGAGACCGATTCGGTCGCCGACAAGCTGCGGCGGCTCGTGGACGTGGTGCAGAGCGAGCTGAGCGTGCGCGAGATCGGCCGCAAGATCGCCAGCGACACTGAGCAGCGGCTGTCCAAGAAGCAGCGTGAGTTCATCCTGCGCGAGCAGGCCAAGACGATCCAGAAGGAGCTCGGCGAAGACGGCGACGACGACAGCGAGGTGACCGAGCTGCGCCGCCGCATCGAGGAGGCCGGGCTGCCCGACGAGGCGCGCCGCGAGGCCGAGCGCGAGCTCAAGCGGCTGGCCGGCATGCAGCCGGGCTCGCCCGAGCGCGGCATGGTGCTCGCGTATCTCGAGTGGATGGCGAGCCTGCCGTGGAGCAAGACCGACGGCGGCACGATCGACATCCGCCGCGCGCGTGAGGTGCTGGACGAGGACCATTTCGATCTCGAGAAGATCAAGGACCGCATCCTCGAATACCTCGCCGTGCGCAAGCTCCGCCAGGAGCGCGGCGGCGGCGCCGAGCCGCCCAAGGTGACCGGCGACAACCCGGCGCGCGAGCCCATCCTGTGCTTCGTGGGGCCGCCGGGCGTGGGCAAGACCAGCCTCGGCCAGTCGATCGCCCGCGCCCTCGGCCGCAAGTTCGGGCGCATGTCGCTGGGCGGCGTGCGCGACGAGGCCGAGATCCGCGGCCATCGCCGCACCTACATCGGCGCGCTCCCCGGCCGCATCATCCAGGGCCTGCGCCGCGCCGAGACGCGCGATCCCGTCTTCATGCTCGACGAGATCGACAAGATCGGCGCCGACTGGCGCGGCGATCCCTCGTCCGCGCTGCTCGAGGTGCTCGACCCGGCGCAGAACAACAGCTTCGTCGACACCTACCTGGGCGTGCCGTTCGATCTCTCGCAGGTGCTGTTCATCGCCACCGGCAACACGCTCGACACCATTCCGGGGCCGCTGCGCGACCGGATGGAGATCCTGACGCTCTCCGGCTACACGGACGAGGAGAAGGTCGGCATCGCCACGCAGTACCTGGTCCCCAAGCAGCTCGCCGCGCACGGCCTGCGCGCGGAGGAGCTGGTCTTCGAGCCGGAGGCGATTCGACTGATCGTGCGCCGCTACACGCGCGAGGCGGGGGTGCGGAGCCTCGAGCGCGAGATCGCCGCCGTGGCCCGAAAAGTCGCGCGGCGCCTCGCCGAGGGGCAGACGGGGCCCTTCCGCGTGACCGCCGAGAGCCTCACGGAGTATCTGGGCCGCCCGCGGTTCTTCGACGAGGTCGTCGAGCGCACGTCACGCCCCGGCGTCGCCACGGGCCTGGCGTGGACGCCCGTCGGCGGCGACGTGCTGTTCGTCGAGGTCACGATGATGCCGAGCAGCGAGGAGCGGCTGGTGCTAACCGGCATGCTGGGCGACGTCATGCGTGAGAGCGCCCAGGCCGCCGTGTCCTACGTCTGGTCCAACGCCGAGGCCTTCGGCATCGACCCGAAGCTCTTCGAGGGAAAGACCATCCACGTCCATGTCCCCGCCGGCGCCATCCCCAAGGACGGTCCCTCCGCGGGCGTCACGATGGTCACCGCGCTCGCGTCCTACGCCACGCGGCACCCGGTGCGCAGCGACGTCGCCATGACGGGCGAGATCACGCTGCGCGGCAAGGTGCTGCCCGTCGGCGGCATCAAGGAGAAGGTGCTCGCCGCGCATCGCGTGGGGATCCGCACGGTGGTGTTGCCGCGGCACAACGAGCGCGACGTCGAGGACGTGCCGCCGGAGGTGCGTGGCGCGCTGCGGTTCGTGTTCGTGGACGACGCGGGGCAGGTGGTGCGGGAGGCCCTCACGGCCGCGCCGGGTTCAGGCGCAAGTTGACCGGCTGGCGGCCTTGCTCGGTATCGACGACGTACTTCTTCACCTTGGGGAGGATCTTCTCCATCGCCTCGAGGTAGAGGCGGCTGCGCGTGATGTCGGGCGCCTTTCTGTACTCGGCCAGCAGCTCCAGGAATCGCGACGTGTTCCCGACCGCCTCCGCCACACGCTGCTCGCGGTAGCTCTGCGCCGCCAGCACCATCGACTGCGCCTCGCCGCGCGCCTTCGGCAGCACGTTGTTCGCGTACGTCCGCGCCTCGTTGATCTTGTTCTCGCGGTCGGCGCCGGCGCTGGCCACGTCCTGGAAGGCGTGCGCCACCGCGCTGTCGAGCGTGATCGTCATGATGCTGGCCGACGTGAGCTGGATCCCGCTCATATACCGGTCGAGAATCGCCTGCGTCCCGGCTTTGACGCGCTCCTGGATCGCCGGGCGCCCGGTCGTCAGCACCTCGTCGACCGGCATTCCGATGACGGTCTCCGTCAGCACCGACTCTGCCACACGTCCGATCAGCGCGGCCGGCGCCTCCACCTCGAAGAGGTAAGCGGCGGGATTGGCGATCACGAACTGGATGGCGACCGCGATGCTGATGATATTGGTGTCGCCCGTCAGCAGCTCCATCCCGGAGACGCTCGCCGCCTCGCCGTCCGGCAGCTGAAAGCCCACGCCGGTCTTCATGACGGTCGTGGTCTTGAGCACGTCCACGCGGTCGACGGGCCAGGGGAGTCGGTAGTGGATGCCCGGCCCGACGCGCGCCGTGACGCGGCCGAACCGGCGCACGACCGCTTGCTCGTCGGCGGCGACGGTGAAGATGCCGGTGGCGAGGTATCCGGCCACGGCCAGCACGACCGCGGTCAGCACCCACGTCAGGCGGCGCCCGATCATCGTCGCCCGGCCCCCGCCGGACGCCCGTCGAGGATCCGGAAGATCTCGGCATCGGCCGGAAGGAATATCGTCGTGTTGCCGTCCAGCATCTTCTCGTAGGCGTTGAGCGTGCGCGTGAACTTGTAGAACTGCGGGCCGCGGCCGAACGCATCGGCATAGACCTGCATGGCCTGAGCATCGCCTTCTGCCTTGAGGCGCTCGGCCTCGCGGTAGGCCTCGGCCAGGATCCGCGTCTTCTGGCGGTCGGCCGCGGCCACGAGCTTCTTGAACTCGCGCTCGCCCTCCGATCGGTACTTCATGGCCATCTTGCCGCGCTCGGCCTGCATGCGACCGAAGACGTTCGCCCGGTTCTGCTCGGGCAGGGTGAGCTGGCGCAGCCGGACGTCGACGAGGTCGATGCCGTAATCGGCGAGGATTCGCGGGCGCGCCTCGCTCAGGATGCGTCGCATGACGTCGGCGACCCGCGACGTCCGTCCGTCGACGGAGACGACGGCCGAGGAGGGATGCGATCCGATGACGTTGCCGACCGCGGCAAGCACGACGTCGGTCAGACGCTCCTGGGCCACCCGGCGACCGGCGACGGTGGCCAGGTAGCGGACCGGATCCGTCGTGCGCCACGTCACCAGGCTGTGGACCACGAGGTTCTTCCGGTCCTCGCTGAGGTACTCGGCCGGGGCGGGCATGAACGTGAGCAGCCGCCGGTCGACGCGCACCACGCGCTCGAACGGCGCCGGCCACTTGAGCCACAGGCCCGGCGCGGTGGCGACGCGGACCACCCGACCAAAGCGCGTGAACACGCCGAACTCGGTGGCATCGATGACGACCAGGGACGACCAGCCCGCCAGCCCGGCGAGCGCGACGGCGATGAGGAGCAGCGTGCGGCGGAGCGGGGTCATGGCGTCCGCCTGAAGCCGGGCGGTTCCAGCAGCCAGAGGTCGAACTCGCGGAGGTCCTTGCGACCGGGGCGCAGGATCTTCTGCGTCTTCGGCAGGACCTCCTCGAGCGCCTCCACGTGGAGCCGGAACGTGGTGAGATCCGGGGACCGACGGTACGCGCGCTCGCGAAGGCTGAAGGCGCGGGCATCGCCCTCGGCGTGTAAGATGCGCTGCTCCTTGAAGGCCAGGGCGCTCTCCACCATCGCCGCCGCCTCGCCGTCGGCCAGGTTCACGCCCTCCTGGGCGAACGTGCTCGCGCGGTCGATGATGAAGATCCGGTCTTCCTGGGCGCTGGCGACGTCGCGGAACGCGGCGTGCACTTCCTCGGGCGCGTGCACGCTGAGCACGTTGACGCCGACGACCCGGACCCCGGCGCCGTAGGCGTCGAGCTTGTCCTGGACCGCCCGACGCGCATCACGCTCGACCTCGTCGCGACCGGAGCTGTAGATCACGTCGACGGGCAGCGTCGCGATGATGGCCCGGAGGGCGGACACCGCCACGCTGCGCACGACGCCCTCCGGATCGGACGCGTCGAAGGCGAACGCCACCGGGTCCTTGACCTGGTATTGCACCGTGAAGGCGACGTCGATGATGTTCTCGTCGCCGGTGACGAGGAACGATTCCTCCGTGATCTTCTCCTTCCGGTATCCGAAGCCGACCGTGCCCCGGGGCGGAACCGGATCGCGCGGGCCCACCAGCGTGTAGCCCCGGGCGAAGTCGCGGGCGGCCGTGTCGGCGCGCGGAGCGGAACGGAAGCCGATCTCGAGACGCCGGACGGCATCGACCGGCACGATCCGATGGCTCTCGATCGGCCACGGCAGACGCGCGTGGAGACCGGGCCCCAGCGGCTCGCCGACGATGCGGCCGAAGCGGGTTCGGATCGCGGCCTCGCCGAGCCCGACCGTGAAGACGCCGGCGCCGAGGTAGAGTGCGGCGGCACCGATCGCACACGCGAGCGCCGCGCGCCGCGCGGTGACACGGATGCCGGTCACGGTCGCGAGCCCGTCTCGGACGCGTCGCCATTCCGCGGGGACCGGCGTCCGCCAGAGGCTGCGCGCCAGGAGCGCCGTCAATACGACCGCGCCGGCGACCTTGAGCGGGTCCGGGATCAGCCCTGACGCCGCACCGATGTCGGCCACCGGGTTGAACTGCCAGCGGGCGAAGAGCCAGTTCAGCACGTAGCCGGCGAGGACGCTCACCACCGCGATGGACGCCAGGTAGATCGCCACCACGCGGGTGCCCAGGAACTTCAGGAGCACGATGACGGCGCCGATGTTCGTGGCCGGGCCCGCCAGCAGGAACACGAGCGCCGCCCCGGGATCGAGGCCCTTCAAGATGAGCGCGGCGGCGATCGGCGTCGACGCCGACGCGCACGTGTAGATCGGGATCGCGATCAGGAGCATGAGCAGCATCGTGACGAGACCGCCGCCGAGATAGCGCTCGATGAGCGAGGGCGGCACCAGCACCGTGATGAGGGCGGCCACCACGATGCCCACCACGAGCCAGTGCGCGATCTCGTCGAGCAGCTCGACGAACGCATAGCGGAACACCCGCCGGGCGCGGTCGGCGACCGCGAGGGCCTGACCGCTCTCCTCGGGACGAGCGGGCTCGTCCGACGCCGACGTGACCGCCGTCGACGCGGGCGGTGGCGCCGCCGCCGGCCGGCGGCGGCGCTCGCCGAAGAGATTGGTCGCGATCCCCCCGGCGATCGCGGTGACGACGCCGGCCACGGCACGAAACACGGCAAACCGCGGCCCCATCAACCCGTAGGTCAATGCGATCGCATCGATGTCGGTCTCCGGCGTGGAGATCAGAAACGACACGGTCGCGCCCTTCGTCGCGCCCTGCTTCGACAGCCGCAGGGCGGCGGGAAGGACGCCGCACGAGCAGAGGGGGAGCGGCACGCCGATGGCCGCGGCCCACAGGACCGAGGAGATCCGTCCGCGTCCGAGCAGGCGCAGGATCAGCGTCTGCGGCACCACGACGGCGAGCACGCCGCCGAGCAGGAAGCCGAGCAGCAGGAAGACGGAGGCCTCCTGCATGATGGACCACGTCTCCGCCGCCACGCGCGCCAGGAAGTCGATCACGTCCACATCATCCGCGCGGCGCCGACGCCGGGCCGCGAGCCCGGCGTCGGGCCGCCCTCATCCCTCCATCGCCCTACTTGGGCAGGTAGCGCTTGTCGAGCACGCAGGCCACGGAGTACTGCGGGTCCACGACGTTGGCGATCTTGATCTCGGCCGCCTGGCCGAGGAGCTGATAGGCCTCGATCTTGTCGAAGCCGTAGTCGTTGACCATCCAGTCGATCAGATCCGAGCACGCCAGCCGGAGCGCATCCATGAGGGGCCGTGTGCTCCCGATCGACATGATCTTCCGGTCGTTGACCAGGCGCGGCCAGTTGATCTTCTTGTTCTTGACGACCTCCACCGTGAACTCCACGTCGAACGACGTCTCGATGGCCGCGCCCATGATCTCGCCATCGCCCTGGGCGGCGTGCCCGTCGCCCAGCATGAACAGGGCGCCGCGCTCGAAGACGGGGAAGTACATGGTCACGCCCTGGACGACCTCGTTGAAGTCCATGTTGGCCCCGTGGGTGCCGGGGACCAGCGAGCTGATGCACTCCTTGCCGTAGGGCGCAGTGCCGATCGTGCCGAAGAACGGTCGGATCGGCACCTCGGCCTTGCCGATCTTGCTCTTGGGCAGATCGACGACGGCGACGTTTCGCGAGCGGTCGAAGCGCCAGATGAACAGCGTGTCCTCCACCGGAGGGGTAACCATCATGGTCTTGTACTCGGGCGCCAGCGCGCCGAAGTACGGGATGGCGCCCGCCCAGCCCCAGTCCCGGTTCAGGCCGATCTTGTTGATGGTGACCTTGAGCGTGTCGCCGGGCTCGGCGCCTTCCACGAAGAAGGGACCGGTCTGGGGATTCACGCGCGACAGGTCGAGGTTGCCGTCGGCGATTTTTTTGTGGGTGGGCCGGAAGGAGTCGTTGGAGGCATCCCGCGTCTTCGTGATGACCTTGTCGCCGGAGGCGATCCGCGCCGCCGGTGGGTGTGAGTGGCAGTAGGTGAAGTACACGACTTGCGGGTCGTACCGTACGTCCTTGGCTTCGGTCGGCCCGGCGGTGGTGAGCAGCATCGTCACGCCAACGCCCACGAACGCCCACGTCGGGGCCTGCGTACGAGACATGTGTTCCTCCTGACTCCGTTGACAGGGGAACTGCGCGTGAGAACCGGACTCGCCAGCGGCTGGTGATGTCACCTCCCGGGCCATGGCCTCCGTCATGGCCGCTCACTCTCCCGTGAACTGCGCCCGGCTGTCGCGAAGCAGCCGGAAGAGCTCGGCGTCGACGGGCAACACGAGGGTGGTGTCCTTGTCCACCGCCTTCTTCATCGCTTCCATCGAGCGGGTGAACTGGTAGAAGGCGGGGCCGCGGCCGAGGCTCTCGGCATAGATCTTCGCGGCCGCCGCCTCGCCCTCGCCGCGATGCTTCTGCGCGCGCACGTACGCCTCGGCGAGGATGCTGCTCCGCGTCTTCTCGGCGGTCGCGCGGATCTTCAGCCCTTCCTCCTCCCCCTCCGACCGGTATTTCATGCTCATCTGCACGCGCTCGGACTTCATCCGGGAGAACACGGCCAGTCGATTCTGCTCGGGGAAATCCAGCCGGCGCAGCCCGACGTCGACGACCTCGATCCCGTAATCCCGCCGCGCCAGGTGACGGTACTGGCGCGTGACCTCGGCCAGGATGACCTCCGCGCGGTACTGCCCGGGCGTCACGGAGACGAAGGCCGACAACGGCGCATTCCCGAAGGCGGCGCCGAGCTCGGCGAAGAGGATGTCGGCGAGGCGCGACTCGGCGCCGCTGCGATCGAACACCGTCTGCAGAAATCTCCGAGGATCGGCGATGCGCCAGACGATGTAGCCGGAGGCGACCACATTGCGTTTCTCGAGCGTGAGCAGCTCGCTGGGTGGCGGCACCAGGATGTGCAGGCGCCGGTCGAGGGAGATGACGCTCTGCAGCGGATACGGATACTTCGCGTGCAGACCGGGAGCGCTCTCGACGCGTACCGGATCACCGAACTCGGTGACGATGGCCACCTCGCCAGCGTCGACGGTGAAGAGGCAGAGGGGGAGCACTCCCAGCCCGAGGAGGCCGAGGCCGAGAAGCGTCAGGACCCTGCGTTGGCCGCGCGTGATCTCCCTCCTGTCAGGCGTTCCCTCGCATGGACCGAGAGCAGCGGGAGGGTAGCAAGCGCTGCCGCCGATGTATAGTCATCGCATGTCCCTGCTCAGATCGCTCGTTCTGGTCGTCTGCGTCGGTGTCCTGTGGCTCGCCGGCGCGCGTCCGGCGGGCGCCGCGAGCATTCGCGGGGTCGTCGTGATGACGGG
>Ga0134076_10000421_pt1 | contig 11016 bp, 7 predicted proteins | sample 15_taG_12_FD_109979 | JGI IMG/M metagenome (GOLD analysis project Ga0134076, IMG submission 109979) | Grasslands soil microbial communities from the Angelo Coastal Reserve, California, USA - 15_D_Wat_40cm_5_0_1 metaG | ecosystem: Environmental > Terrestrial > Soil > Grasslands ... | reverse complement strand
CGAGGAGCGGACGCGCCTCGGCGGCGTGGTGCGCCGTGACCAGTGCCTGCGTGAGCCGCTCCCGCGTGCCCGCGTCGACGCCGCTGGAGGCGACGAGCGGCGGGCTCGGCGCCGGCACGGTCGTCTCCACCGCCCGCACCCGCGCGGCGACGGCCGGGTCGTGGCGGCGGAGCAGGTCGAGCGCGTACCCGTCGACGGCCGCCACGTCGGCCTCGCCCTTGACGACCAGGTCGAACAGGGGCCGCTGGCGCACGTAGGGACCGAGCACGGCGCGATAGAGGGCAGGACGCGCGGGCGAGACGTGCTTCAGCAGATGGTGCCGGGGCGCGTTGTAGCCGGAGTGCGAGTGCTCGGTGGAATACGCGATGACGCCGCCGAAGGTGTCCTCGAGGGTCCGGTGCGGTCCGGCCGCGCTCACGATGAAGTCGGTCACGTACGCGGCCCGATCGCCGTAGCGAAGCGGTGACGGCACGGGCGCCGCGAGCAGCGCGGGTCGGTCGCGCCGCAGGGCCCAGGGATAGCCGCACATGAAGACGCAGCCCATGTCGTGCCGCGCCCAGAGCTCGTCGAGGTTCGTGGGCGTCGACTGGTCGATCACCGCGAGCTCGACCCCCGCCGCCCGCGCGATCCACTCCAGCAGGCGCTGCCAGGCGGCCGCCAGCGACGGCGACCACGCATACATCCGGGCCGACGCGATCACCGGAACGCTTTCGCTTCCACGAGCTCGGGGCGCTGGCTGTCGGCGGACGCGGCAGTGGCGAGCAGCCTGCCGTAGTACGTCCTGGCCCTTTCGCGATCGCCCGCGCGCTCCGCGGCCTTGGCCACGCCGTACAGCGCCTTGAATCGGTTGGGCGCCACGCGCAGCGACGCCTCGTAGGCCTGGCCGGCCGGGCCGGGCTGGCCCGCCTCCATCAGCATGTCGCCGAGCAGCTCGCGGGCGGTGACGATCGGTCCCGGCGTGATGTTGTGCTTCTCCGTCGACGCCTCGAGCTCGACGGCCGAGCCCATGAGGGCGGAGGCCTCGTCCCCCTTGCCCTCCGCGCGCGCCGTCCACGCCGCCGCCGCGCGCCGCTGGATCTCGATCTGCTCGGCCCAGTACGCATCCTTCATGAGGTCCTTCAACGCCGCCAGCCTGTCGACGTCGCCGCGGGCACGCGCGGCGTCGCCGCTCCGCGCGGCCCCGATGGCGCGCGCAAAGTAAATGATCGATTCCGTGTGCGGGAACCGATTGGGGCGCGGATCGATGGCCGCGGCCTCCGTCCACTTGCCACGCTCCATCGCCCAGCGCGCCTCGATCGCCGCCATGGCGAAGTGGGCGGTGGGACGCCCGGAGTCGTACGCGCGCGCCGCGAGATCGGCCATGATGGCGCGCGCCTCGTCCACCACCTTCTTCGCCTGCGCGTCCTGGGCCTGCTGCAGGTAGCCGTACACGAGGTAGTCCAGCGCGTGCATGTGGTCGTCGGGGTTGCCGCGGCTCTTCTCGGCGGCGGCGGCCGCGATGTTGCTCTTGACGGTGTCGGGCCACATGCCGAGCAGCACGTAGATGTGCGAGGGCATGTGCAGCGCGTGCGGCACCGAGGGCGCGAACTGCGCGTAGCGGCGCGCGGCCGGCAGCCCCTGTTGGGCGAGCGCCGGATAGTCGTAGCCGTGGATCATGTAGTGCGCGGCTCCGGGATGGTCGGGCTCGGCCGCGAAGATCTTCTCGGCGATCTGCGCCGAGCGCTTCTGGTTCGCGTACGTCTTGTCCCTGGGATCCGCGATGGCCTGCAGCGACAGCGCGTAGAAGGCCATCACCTCGCGATCATCCGGATAGCGCTGAGCCATCTGCTCCATCGCGCGGCCGTAGGCGAGGGCGCGCGTGCGGTGGTCGGCCTTGTCGGCGTCCTTGAAGAACGCCTCCGCGGCGGCGACGAAGTCGCCCTCGCGCGGCGGCAGCGTGCGGCGCACGCCCTTGGCCTTCTCGACGGCCTCCGCGCCGCGCTTGAGCGCCGCGGGCGGCGGGGGCGACCAGATCTGCGTCCAGTTGGTCATGGCCAGACCCCAGTACGCCATCGCGCAATCGGGATCGGCCTGGGCGATCTGCGTAAAGGCCTTCGCCGCCTCGAGGTACCAGAACGAGTGCAGCAGCGCCACCGCTCGCTCGAACGGCTGCTGCACCGCCGGGCTGCAGGACACGGGGAAGCGCACCTGCCCGATCTTCTCCGCCTGGTCGGCGACCACGACCGTCGCGACGACGAGCGCCATCACGATGCTGAGCACCGACGCGTTCCGCTTCATGCTGGGCCTCCTCGATTCGGGGACCCCGAGTCTACCGTAATCGATGCGGACGCAGGCCCCGACGTCACGGTCGTCGCGCGCTCGAGGCTGCTCATCGCGTAGCCACGCTCGCGCCAGGCGTGGAGGCCCCCTGCCAACGGACGCACGCGCTCGATACCGCGCCCTCTGAGCATGAGCGCCGCACGGGCGCTGGAGGCCTCGTTGGGTCACGTGCAATAGAGCACGATGTCGCGGTCGCGCGGAATCTCCTGATGACGGGCCTCCAGCTCCTCGGTCATGAGGTGGAGCGCGCCGGGGATGATCGACGGCTCGGCGTCGAAATCGATCCGGGCGCGCAGGTCGACGATCATCACATCGTCGCCGGCGTCCAGCCGGGTCTTGAGCTCCTCGGGCGTGATCCGCGCGATCCTGATCGCCCTTAGAAATCGCTGGCGGGCGACGAATTTCCAGGCGATGTAGCCGCCGAGACCGGCCACCGCGAGGGCGACCGCCCCGCTGCCGAGGCGAGCGACGTAGGCGGCCGCCACCTCGAGTTGACGGCTGAACAGCCAGCCGACACCGGCGAACCCGCCCGCCCAGATCAGGCCGCCGAGCCCGGTGAACACGACGAAGCGGAGCAGCGGCATCCGGATGATGCCGGCGAGCGGCGGTGCCGCGGTGCTGAAGCCCGGCACGAACTTGGCGACCAGCAGCGAGCGCGCGCCGTGAACGCTGAAGACGCTTTGAGTGCGGCGCACGCACGAGTCGGGCTCGAGCGCGATGCGACACAGCCAGCCGAGGACGCGGCCGCCTCGGGTGCGGCCGATCCAGTACCAGATGGTGTCGCTGCCGAGCGACGCGAGCGCAGCCAGAACCAGGACGAGCGCGAGGCTCAATCGACCCGTGCCGGCGAGCGCTCCCGCGGCAAGCAGGACGGGCGCGGCGGGAATCGGCAACCCGATCTGCTCGGCGAAGACCCAGCCGAAGACGACCACGTAACCGTACCGGACGAGAACGTCGATCGCCCCGTCCATCGCGGGCGGCACTATAGCACGCACGGCCGGGCGTCGCGCCACACGCGCTCCCCGAGCGGAACGCCTGTACCATCTCGCCATGTCGACGCTCGAGACCCGGCGCGAGCAGATGTTCCCGAAGCTCAGCCCGGAGGAGATCGAGCGGCTCCGCCGCTTCGGCACCGTGCGGCGCTACCGGGCCGGCGAAGCGCTGTACAGGACGGGCGAGATCAGTCCGGGGATGTTCGTCATCATCTCGGGGTCCGTCTCCGTCACGCGGCGCGAGGGCCTGGGACGCGTGCTCCCGATTCTCGAGGAAGGGCCGGGTGACTTCCTCGCCGAGGTGGGCCAGCTCTCCGGCCGTCCCTCCTTCGTCGACGCTCACGCGATCACGGACGTGGAGACGCTGCTCGTTCCCACCGATCGACTGCGGGCCCTGCTGATCGCCGAAGCCGAGCTCGGCGAGCGGATCATACGCGCGCTGATCCTGCGCCGGGTCGCGTTGGTCGAAGCCGGCGCCGGCGGCCCCATCCTGATCGGTCCGCCCGGCAGCCTCGACGTCGTGCGCCTGCAAGGCTTTCTCGCCCGCAACGCCTGGCCCCATCAGGTGCTAGATCCCACCGAGGATCGCGATGCGGCGGCGCTCCTCGAGCGGTACGCGCCGCGCCCCTCGGACCTGCCGCTGGTCGTGTGCACCGACGGATCGGTGCTCAAGAACCCCCGCGAGGGCGAGCTGGCCGACTGCCTGGGCATGGTACGCATCGATCATCCAGACCGAACCTACGACGTCGCCGTCGTGGGGGCAGGCCCTGCCGGTCTCGCCACGGCGGTGTATGCGGCCTCCGAGGGCCTGTCGGTGATCGTCTTCGACGCGGCGGCGTTCGGCGGCCAGGCGGCGGCGAGCGCGCGCATCGAGAACTATCTCGGATTCCCCGCGGGGATCTCCGGGCAGGACCTCATGGGCCGCGCGTACGTGCAGGCCCAGAAGTTCGGGGCCGAGATGGTGATCCCGAGCCAGGTCGTGCGTCTGGACTGCACCGGCACTCCCCTCGCCCTCGAGGTGGAGGACGGCCGCCGCGTGACGGCCCGCGCGGTCGTCCTGGCCAGCGGCGCGCGCTATCGGCGGCCCGCCATCCCGAAGCTCGAGGCGTTCGAGGGCCGGGGCGTCTGGTACTGGGTCTCACCCATCGAAGCTCGCCTGTGCCGGCAGCAACACGTCGCGCTCGTCGGCGGCGGCAACTCGGCCGGCCAGGCCGCCGTGTTCCTCTCCCGCCACGCCGCGAAGGTGTCCATGCTCGTTCGCGGCGACGGTCTCGCCGCGACCATGTCGCGCTACCTCATCGACCGGATCGAGGCCACGCCGAACATCGAGGTGCTGACCCGGACGGAAGTCGTGGCGCTGATCGGCGCGCCCGGCTCGCACCTGGAGCGCGTGCGCTGGCGGCGCACCACGACGGGCGAGGAGACCGAGCTGCCGATCCGCAACCTCTTCCTGTTCGTGGGCGCCGATCCCGCGACGCAGTGGCTGCAGGGCTGCGGCGTCGCGCTGGACGCCAAAGGCTTCGTTCGCACGGGATCGGGCGATGGCCAGTCCCGGCCGTTGCCGCTGGAATCGAACGTCCGCGGCGTGTTCGCGGTGGGCGACGTCCGCTCGGAATCCGTCAAGCGGGTGGGCGCGGCGATCGGCGAGGGGGCGGCGGTGGTGGCGCAACTCCACACGGTGCTCGCGGAGACGGCGACGGCCGCGCGCTGAGGGCGCGCGGCGCGTCCACTCAGTGGGCGAGGCTCGGACTCGGCAGCGCGGCGGCGAGCTGGCGGGGCGGGCGGAAGCTGAAGGCGATGGCCACGGCCCCGAGGCCGATCCCGAACGAGCCGATGTAGAGCCAGAAGTAGCTGCCGAACGCGTCGTACAGCCAGCCGCCGGCCCACGGCCCGAGGGCCATGCCCAGGGTGGACACGAAGGCGACCGCGCCGAAGACGGTCCCCATGATCCGCTCGCCGAAGTACTCGCGCACGAGGATCGCGTAGAGCGGCATCACGCCGCCATAGGCGAAGCCGAACATCAGCGCGAGCGCATAGAAGCTCGCGGTGTCGCGCGTGAAGAGGTAGAGGCTCACGGCGACCGCCTGCAGCGCGAGCCCGCCGACCAGCACGCGCTTGGCGCCGACCCGGTCGGCCACGAGGCCGCAGAGGATCTTGCCGCCCAGCGAGGCCAGGCCGGCCGCGCTGAGCACGGTGGCGGCCGCCATCGCCGGCACGCCGTGGTCGATCGCGTGGGTGACCATGTGAAAGATCGGTCCCGAGTGCGCCGCGCAACACGCGAAGAACGTCAGCGCGATGGCGGCGAACTGCGGCGTGCGCAGCGCCTGCGCCACCGTGAGCCCAGGGTCCTCGGCGCTCGCCGCGACAACGGCGGCCGTCGGCAGCGCCGGCGGCTCGCGCACGAGCAACGCGGCGGGAATGATGACGAGCCACGCGAGGTCACCGATCACCAGCATGGCGAAGCGCCAGTCGTAGCTCGTGATGAGCCAGCGCGCGAGGGGCGCCGCCGTCGACGACCCGAGGCTGAGCCCGGCCGAGACGAGCGCGACGGCGAGACTGCGATGCTCCGTGAACCAGCGGGTGGTCGTCGCCGTCAGTGGCGTGTAGAGGCTGCCCGCCGCGAAGCCGACGATGACACCGAAGAGGACCTGGAACTGGCCGAGGGTCGCCGCCTGGCTCGCCGTCACCAGGCCGAGGCCGAGCAGGACGCCTCCGCAGAGCACGACCGCGCGCGTGCCGAACCGATCGGACAGCGCGCCCCAGGCGAACGATCCGACCCCCATGCTGAGGAAATTGAGGAGCGCGGCCATCGAGATGCCCGTGCGGGACCAGCCCATCGCTGCCGACATGGGCGCCAGAAAGACGCTGAGCGAGAGCATCGCCCCGAGCCCGACACAGGTCACCACGATCCCGACGCCGACGATGATCCAGCCGTAGAAGAGCCTCATATTCCCCCTGTGCCGCCCTCGGCGGCCTCCATCAGCGGCCTCTATCATTAGGTCGAACGGCGTGTGCCCGGGTCGACACCTGCCGGAAATTGTCAGCCGGCCGCGGGACGCCCATCAAGAGAGCCCCTATCCGGGGGGTCCGAACCTCCCCAGTGGGGTGGACAAAATTCCTCTCTCTGCGGGTAGGCGCCGCCGTCGGCGCCGAGTAGCGTGGAGTGCAGTCGCGCGCCTGCACCCGGAACGCGCCACGGGCCAGGACGCCGCACGGAGGTGTCCCTGTATGTCGGCCCACAAGGGCTCGCTCACCGTCCCGATCCAGGCGTCCATCGACCGGACCATCGACGACCTCATGGTCTCACTTCCGGACCCCGACCGACTCCTTCCGGACGAACGCCGCGGGCTCATCGCGCGCTACGCCGCCGTGCTCGAGGGGAACTTCATCTACTGGATGACCGCCGCGCGGCTCGCCGTCGCCTCGGACGAAGCCAAGGCGATCATCGAGGACAACCTCCGCGAAGAAGTCCGTGACAATCATCCAGGAATGCTGCGGCGGTTCCCTCGCGGCCCACGCCGCCCCGACGGATTCCGATGCCCTGGCCGTCTATCGCAATCTCGAGAACGTCCGCCTCTTCGTCGCTCGGCTCTCGGCGGTGAAGATCGTGCTGATGATGGCCTTCTTCGAGGGCTTCATCACCCGGTTCATGCCGTATCTGGCGGACCTCGCCGCGCGCCAGGGCTCGGCAGAGCGGGAGTATACCGACGTGCACGGCGTCGTCGACATCGTGCACACCGAAGGGCTCTTCCGGGCGCTCGAGGCGGAGATGATGCTGCTGAGGCCCGACGTCCCCGAGCCGACGACGAGCTTGTTCACGGGCGTGGAGACCCTCCAGGCCCTGATCCAGAACGTCATTCATCCGCACGGTGCGCTCGTCGCCGACGGCGCTGAATCAACGGCGGCAGCCGCCTGAGCGGCGCATCAATCCGCCGGAGGTCGGGATCATGTCCGTGACAGGCAGCGTCATCGCCCCTGCCCGGACCTCGCTGTGGAGCGCGTTGAACGGCGCCGGCCCGCTGTCCGACCGCGCTCTGTGGGGAGCCGAGGCGAGCGTCTCGCTGGGCGATCTCGTCGACGGCGGCAGTCTCGGAGGGCAGCTCGACGAGCTCCGCGATCGCTCGGTCCTCGTCGCCACTCGGGATCAGCTCACGGCGGCCCTGGCGCTGATCGAGCTCGATGGCGTCGCGTCCCGGCTCGTCCTGTGCCCGCCCGATCTGCCGACCGAGCACGTGCCGTACGTCGTCGCGACGGCGGCGGTCGACGCGCTGGTGTCCGACCAGGCGACCCCGGACTTCGACGCGCCGGGCGTGGCGTTCGTCACCTGCAGTCCGAAGATCGCGCCGGGCGGAGGCGACCGAGCCGCACGACACACGACAGAATGGATCCTCCTGACGTCGGGGACGACCGGACGGCCGAAGCTGGTCGTGCACACGCTGCCGAGCCTGACCGGCGCGATCACGGGCGACGGAACGGCGGCCACGCCGGCCGTGTGGACAACCTTCTACGACATCCGACGGTATGGCGGCCTGCAGATTTTTTTGCGCGCGCTCCTCGGCGGGGGATCGATGGTGCTGTCCAGCGCCAGGGAATCGCCCGGAGACTTCCTGACCCGGGCGGGCGCGCACGGCGTGACCCACATCTCGGGGACGCCGTCCCACTGGCGACGAGCCTTGATGAGCCCGTCGGCGCACCGGATCGCGCCTCGATACGTGCGCCTGTCGGGGGAGATCGCGGACCAGGCCATCCTCGACCATCTCCGCGCCTGTTACCCGGACGCCCGAATCGCCCACGCCTTCGCGTCGACGGAGGCCGGCGTGGCCTTCGACGTCGGCGATGGTCGGGCGGGCTTTCCGGCGAGCCTGATCGGGCCGCACGGTGGCGGCCTCGAGCTCAAGGTCGAGGACGGCTCGCTGCGCATCCGATCGACGCGCACCGCCGCCCGCTACCTCGGCGATCAGGCCGAGGCCCTCGTGGACGCCGACGGGTTCGTCGACACGGCAGACATGCTCGAGCGGCGGGGCGATCGCTACTACTTCGTCGGTCGTCGGGACGGCATCATCAACGTCGGCGGCCAGAAAGTCCATCCGGAGGAGGTCGAGGCGATCATCAACGGCCACCCACGCGTTCGGATGTCGCTCGTGCGAACGCGGAAGAGCCCGATCACGGGTGCGCTCGTGGTCGCCGACGTCGTGCTGAACGCCGAGACCGACGCCGCGAACGGGCGGGCGGTGGAGCTCGAGCAGGAGATCATGCGGCGCTGCCGGGAGCTCCTGCCGCGGCACAAGGTCCCGGCGGCGATCAACTTCGTCCCCGGCTTGATCGTGAACGCAACCGGCAAGCTGGTGCGCCGCGATGCGTGACGTCGACGCCGGCGACACGGCATGATCCCGGGTCGGCCGGTGGTTCAGGCACCGACGCTGCGCGAGAGCGACGCGGCCGCGCGGCCGGCCGGCAGCCACCGGGTGTGGCTGCGGGCGCTCGAGCTGACGGCGCCGATCACGAAGACGCCTGATCGCGTCTTGCCGACCGTGATCGACGAGCTCGCCGCGCACCTCGACGAGGCGCCGGCGCTCCTCTCCGACCGCGAGTCGCTGACCTATCGCGCGCTCACCGAGCGCGCGAACCGCTACGGCGGCTGGGCGCTCGAGCACGGCATTGGCACCGGGGACGCCGTGGCCCTGTTCATGCCGAACCGGCCCGAATACCTCGCCATCTGGCTCGGCGTCACGCGCGTCGGCGGTGTGGTGGCGCTCCTCAACACCAACCTGGCCGGCTCCGCGCTCGCCCACTGCATCGATCTCGTGGCGCCCCGGCACGTCATCGTGGCCGCCGAGCTGATCGCTCCCTTCATGACGGCGCTGCCGCACCTGGCCGGAGCGGCCACGATCTGGGTCCACGGCACCGGTCACGACGACTTTCCGCGCGTCGATCTCGACGTCGACCGCCGCGCGGGCGAGCCGCTGGGCAGGGCCGACCGCCGGCCCCCGACCATCGAGGATCGGGCGCTCTACATCTATACCTCGGGCACGACCGGGCTGCCCAAAGCAGCCAGCGTCAGCCACTTCCGGTTGATGCAGTGGAGTCACTGGTTCGCCGGGTTGATGGACGTTCGCGGCGGCGATCGGATGTACGACTGCCTGCCGATGTATCACAGCGTCGGCGGCGTGGTGGCGCCGGGCGCGGCGCTCGTCGGCGGCGCGTCGGTGGTGCTCCGCGAAAAATTCTCGGCCCGCGACTTCTGGCGCGACGTCGTCCGCTGGGACTGCACGCTGTTCCAGTACATCGGCGAGCTGTGCCGCTACCTCCTGCACGCCGAGCCGACGGCGTGCGAGGCGGAGCACCGGATCAGGCTGTGCTGTGGCAACGGGCTGCGGCCCGATGTCTGGGAAGACTTCAAGCGCCGGTTCGGCATTCCTCGGATCCTGGAGTTCTACGCCGCGACCGAGGGCAACGTCTCGATGTTCAACGTCGAGGGCAAGCCCGGCGCCATCGGTCGCATCCCCCCTTTTCTGGCGCATCGTTTCCCGGCGGCGCTGGTGCGATTCGACGTCGCCCGCGAGGCGCCCGCGCGGGACGCGCAGGGACGGTGCATCCGCTGTGCGACGAACGAAGTGGGAGAAGCGATCGGCAAGATCGTCGAGGACCCGTCGAACCCCGGCCGGCGCTTCGAGGCGTACACGAGCGAGGAGGCGACCGAGCAGAAGATCCTGCGCGACGTGTTCGAGCCGGGGGACGCCTGGTTTCGCACCGGCGACCTCATGCGGCGAGACGAGGACGACTACTACTACTTCGTCGACCGTGTCGGCGACACCTTCCGCTGGAAAGGGGAGAACGTCGCCACCCTGGAGGTCGCCGAGGCGATCTGCGCGTTTCCGGGGATCAGGGAGGCCAGCGTCTACGGCGTGGCCGTGCCGGGCGCCGACGGCCGTGCCGGCATGGCCGCCGTCGTGCTCGACGCCGAGCCGGATCTCGCGGCGTTGCGGGCTCACCTGATCGACCGGCTGCCCGGATACGCGCGCCCGCTGTTTCTGCGCATCCGGAGCGAGCTGGACGTGACGACCACGTTCAAGCACGCCAAGCACGAGCTGGTCCGCCAGGGCTACGACCCGGCGGCCAGCGCCGACGTCGTCTACTTCGACGATCCGGAGCGCCGCGCCTTCGTCGGGCTCGACCAGGCGCTCTACGAGCGCATCCAGCGCGGCCGGATCCGTCTGTGACTCTCCGGGGCGGGCACGGGCTCACCGTGAGGTGAACACATGAGAGACGCGACGATCGCCATTCACACCGGGTACGACGTCGATCCGACGACGAAGTCGGTGGCCGTCCCGATCTATCAGACGGTCGCCTATGCGTTCGACAGCGCCGACCACGGCGCCGCCCTCTTCAACCTCGAAGTCGACGGTTTTCGGTACAGCCGCATCAGCAACCCCACGACGGCGGTGCTGGAGCGGCGCGTGACCGCGCTGGAGGGCGGCGTGGACTCGCTGTGCGTGAGCAGCGGGCAGGCGGCGCTCAACTATGCCGCGCTCAACGTCAGCGAGCTTGGTTGCAACATCGTCTCGGTCCCCCAGCTGTACGGCACCACCTACACCCTGTTCGCTCACCTGTTGCCCAGCCAGGGCATCACCGTCCGCTTCGCGGAGTCCGATCAGCCCGCCGCCATCGAAACCCTGATCGACGACCGGACGCGGGCGGTGTTTTG
>Ga0134076_10000418_pt1 | contig 11058 bp, 10 predicted proteins | sample 15_taG_12_FD_109979 | JGI IMG/M metagenome (GOLD analysis project Ga0134076, IMG submission 109979) | Grasslands soil microbial communities from the Angelo Coastal Reserve, California, USA - 15_D_Wat_40cm_5_0_1 metaG | ecosystem: Environmental > Terrestrial > Soil > Grasslands ... | reverse complement strand
GCGGCGAATGCCTGCGACAGGTGCGCGGGTATGCCACTTCGCTCACCGAGCACGATCCCGAGGAGGAGCGCGCTCTCTGGCGCTGGGACGAGGACCGCAAGTGGACTCGCCAGCGCGGCGCGAGGCAAACCGAGGTTCGCGAGCTGCGGCCAGAGCGGGATCGGCAGGAGCGTGTGCGCGAGCGCCGCCGCCGCGGAGATCGCCGCGATCGTCCACGCGATGCGGCGTCGATCGACGCTCGCGACGGCGAGGAACGTGCAGATGGCCACGATCGCGAGCGAGCACGCGGCACCTGCAAAGAGGTCGAGGCGCAGCACGAGCGCCGCGACCGCGGCGGCGACAGCCGCGGGGCACAAGGGCGCGGCGAACAGGATCCTCAGCGGAGCGTCAGCAGGTCGCGGATGTCGGCGAGCACGCGCGCCGTGACGAGCCCGCGCGTCTGCAGTTCGTCGACCTTGCCGAACGGCCGTTGATCTCGCGAGCGCACGATGCGTGACGCCGTCGCGGGGCCGATGCCCGGCAGCGACTCCAGCTCGGCCGCACCCGCGTGGTTGAGGTCGATCTTCGTCTCCGATTCGCTGCCGAGGCTGCCCGCCGGTGGCGTCTCACCGTAGTGCGGCACGTACACGCGGGCACCATCACGTAACAGCGCGGCGCGGTTCAGGCTCGCGACGTCTGCGTCAGGGGCCAACCCACCGGCGGCCGCGATCGCATCCGCGACGCGTGTCCCGTACGAGAGACGGACGATGCCCGGGCGTGCGACGGCACCCCCGACGTCGACCACGATGAGCGGGACAGGCGTCGGGGCGGCGGTCTCTTCCACGACCGCGATCGGCACCGCCGCGGGCGCGCGCGACCGGAAGAGCGCGAACGCGATGCCGAGCCCCAGAGCACCGACAACGGCGAAGACGACGATCCGTGGCATGCGCGCACGCTGACGGCTCGCGGCGCGCGTGAGAAGCCCGACGCCGTCACATATTCATGTGACAAGCCGTCACCAAAATGTGTGACGGACTAGTTGGACTTGCGACGATCTCCCGGCGGCTGCATCTGCGCGATCGTGACGGGAAGCTCACCAACGGCCTCGCCGTCGATGTTCACCTGGAAGCGGTGCATGCCGTACGTCGTGAAGCTCATGTTGTTGAGCTCGACGATCACGTTCACGTCCTGGCCGGGCGCGGCGTGCACGCTGATCTCGGGCGGGTTCGGCATGGCCTGCTGGCCGTCGGGACGGAGCAGCCGGACAACGACCGTATGCGGCCCGACGTCGAGGCCCAGGATCGCGACGAGGAACATGCGCGGATGCTGCGCCGGCAGCCCGCTCACGCTGATATTGCGGAAGATGCCGAGCAAACTCACCTTGCCGTCCTGTCCGACGAGCGCGTGGTCGCACAAGGCGCCGAGACGGATCTCCGGGGTCACCGCGTGACGATACTCACCAAACGGTCGGCCACGACAATGACCTTCTTCGGCGAGGAACCCGCCAGTGCCGCCCGCACCTTCGGGCTCGCGAGAGCGGCGCTGCGCAGCGCGTCCTCCGAGGAACCCGCCGGCGCGACGATCCGGTCACGCAGCTTGCCGTTCACCTGCACGACGATGGTCAGCTCGGCCGGTGCGGCGATCAGCTCGTCGTACGTCGGCCAGCGTTGCTGGTGCACCGAGCCCTGGCCGCCGCGCTTGTGCCAGAGCTCGTCGGTCATGTGCGGCGCGAAGGGCGCGAGCAGCAGGACGATCGTCGCGATGCCCTCATCGCGGCTCGGCCCAGCCCCCTTCTGCAGCGCGTTCGAGAGCTCCATCATCGCCGCGACCGCGGTGTTGAACGAGTACGTGCGCACGTCCTCGGTCACACGCTTGATCGCGCGCTGTACCTTGCGGTCGAGCTCCGCCTCGCGCGGCCCGGCGGGCTGCCGGTCTGCCGATGCCATGTCCCAGACGCGCCGCAGGAAGCGGTGCACGCCTTCGATCCCCGACGCGTCCCAATCCGCGCCGTCGACCCACGGACCCATGAACATCATGAACAGGCGCAGCGTGTCGGCGCCATAGCGCTTCACGTATTCGTCGGGCGTCTGCACGTTGCCGCGCGACTTCGACATCTTGCGGCCCTTGAAGACGATCGTCCCCTGGTAGCGGAAGCGCGTGACCGGCTCGTCGAACCAAAGCTCGCCGAGGTCACGCAGCGCCTTCGCCATGAAGCGCATGTAGAGCAGGTGCAGGATGGCGTGCTCGACGCCACCGGTGTACTGATGGACGGGCAGCCACTTCTTGCCGATCGCCGCGTTCATGAACGCCGTGTCGATCTTCGGATCGACGTAGCGATACATGTACCAGGACGAATCGACGAACGTGTCCATCGTGTCCGTGTCGCGGCGCGCGCGGCCGCGGCAGCGCGGGCACTTGGCGTTGACGAAGCTCGTCACGTTCGCGAGCGGGGAGCCGCCCTTGCCGCTGATCTGAACGTCGCGCGGGAGGACGACGGGGAGATTCTCCTCCGCTTCGGGCACCATTCCGCAGGTATCGCAGTAGAGGACGGGGATCGGCGCTCCCCAGTACCGTTGTCTGCTGATCCCCCAGTCGCGGAGCCGGTAGTTCACCTTCGCCTCGCCGAGGCCCTGCGCCACGAGCCAGTCGGTCGCCTTCCGCTTCGCCTCGGCGACGGTGAGGCCGTCGAGGAAGCCGGAGTTGATCTTGATGCCGTCGCCCGTGTAGGCTTCCCCGGTCCAGCCCGGCGGCCGCCTCACCGTCTCGATGATCGGCAGGCCGTGCTGCCGGGCAAAGTCCCAGTCGCGCTGGTCCTCGCCCGGCACCGCCATGATCGCCCCCGTGCCGTAGCCCGTCAGCACGTAGTTGCCGAGGAAGAGCGGGATCACCGCGCCGTTGAACGGGTTGACGACACGCGCCAGGAGGCGGAGACCACGCTTGGGCCGGTCGGCGGCGAGCCGCTCGATCTCCGACTCCTTCGCCACCTCCGCGCGGAACTGCGCAACGGCCGCCCGTTCGCCCGCGTCAGTGACGAGGTGATCGACGACCGGGTGCTCCGGCGCGAGCACCGCGTAGGTCATGCCGAATGCGGTGTCAGGACGCGTCGTGAAGACGCGGACCCGGACCCCGGGCCGACCCACCGTTGGGAGATCGAACTCGACGCCCTCGCTCCGGCCGATCCAGTTCCGCTGCATCGTGAGCACACGCTCGGGCCAGCCGGGGAGGCGGTCGCACCAGGCGAGCAGCTCGTCGGCGTACGCAGTGATCTTGAAGAACCAGCCGTCGATCTCCCGCGGCGTCACCTCGGAGTTGCACCGCCAGCAGCGGCCATCCTCCACCTGCTCGTTGGCGAGGACGGTCTGGCAGGAGGGGCACCAGTTGACGGTCGAGCGCTTCCGGTAGGCGAGCCCGCGCTCGAGCATGCGGATGAAGATGAGCTGCTCCCATTTATAGTAATCGGGCTCACAGGTATTGACCTCGCGATCCCAGTCGTAGGAGAGCCCGAGCTTCTTGAGCTGGGCGCGCATGTAGTCGATGTTCTCGTAGGTCCAGATCGCGGGGTGAACGCCGTGCTCGATGGCCGCGTTCTCGGCGGGCAGGCCGAAGGCGTCCCAGCCCATCGGGTGGAGCACGTTGAAGCCGCGCATCGCCTTGTAACGGGCGAGGAGGTCGCCGATCGCGTAGTTGCGCACGTGACCCATGTGAATGCGCCCGGACGGGTACGGAAACATCTCGAGGCAGTAGAACTTCGGGCGGCTCGGGTCTTCGGTGACGCGGAACTGCTTCCGCTCCTCCCAGGCCCGCTGCCACTTCGCCTCGATCTCCCCGAACGGGTATCGGTCGCTCGACATAATTGGGCTAGAGTTTTACATAGTTAGCTGGCAGGAGCAACAAAGGGGAGGGGGCGGGGCGGAGAGCCCGGACCCCCTCCCGAGACGGCTACTTCTTCACGCCGAGCAGATCGAGGGCTTCATTCGCCTGCTTCACGGAGTCCGCGTGCTTCCCTTCCTTGTGCAGCGCCTCGGCCTTGTCCAGCATCGACACGGCCTTCTTCACCTTGTCGCTGTTCGCGTCCATCTTCGCCGCCGCGTCGCGCCCCTGCTTGACGAGCGTGGGGCACATGTTCGCCGTTGCCGTGCCGGCCGCGAACGTCAGGCCCACAACGACGGCGGTCACTGCCATGAGCGTCTTCATCCGTGTGTCACCCCCTCGCACGCCAGGTTGGCTCCACCATTCTAACCGCCCGACCCGCCCTTAGGTTCCACGGATTCTGCCGGGTGAAAGTGGTCGAAGATGCGCTGCGCGACTCGCGGCGTCACCTTGGGGACCGCGGCGAGCTCGGCCACCGACGACTCGCGGACGCGTCGGGCCGAGCCGAGGCTCTTGAGGAGGCTCGTCCGGATCGTCGGCCCGACGCCGGGGATCGTGTCCAGCACGGACTGCAACGTCCGCCTCGACCGGAGCTTCTTGTGGTACGTGATCGCGAAGCGGTGCGCCTCGTCGCGGACCTTCTGGAGCGTGTGGAGCGCGGGCGACGTCGGGTCGAGCACAAGTGGCTGGAGGCTCTCGCCGACGTAGACCTCCTCCTGTTGTTTGGCAAGCGCGACGACCGAGAGGTAGTCGAGGCCGAGGTCCTGCAGCACCTTGAGCCCCACATTGAGTTGGCCGCGGCCGCCGTCGATCAGGACCAGATCCGGCAGGGGCGTCCCCTGCTCCAGCGCCCGCGCGAACCGCCGCGTGAGGACTTCGCCGAGCGCGGCGAAGTCGTCCGCGCCGGCGACGCTCTTGATGCGGAACCGCTTGTAGTCGTCCTTCTTCATGCTCCCGTTTTCCCACACGACCATGGCGCCGACTTGCTCGCTGCCCTGGACATGGGAGATGTCGTAGCCCTCGATCCGGTTGGGGAGTCCGGGCAGCGTGAGCGCGCGGCGCAGCTCCTCGAGCACGACCTGCTGGCGGTCGTCGCGGGAGAGGAGATGGTTCTGGAGCGCGATGGCCGCGTTCGCCTCCGCCATCGCGACGAACTCGCGCTTCGCCCCCCGCTGGGGCACCAGGAGCTGGACTCGCCGGCCTGCGAGCGTGGAGAGCCACTCCGTCGTGAGCTCGGCCTCCGGGAGCTCCTCGGAGACCAGGATCTCCGGCGCGGGCGTGACCGCCTTGCGGTAGAACTGGCGGACGAAGGCCGAGAGGATCTCGCCGGCCCCCCAGCCCGCGACCTTGTCGAAGAAGAACGCCTCCTGGCCGAGGAGCCGTCCCTTTCGGACGAAGAAGAACTCGACGCAGGCGTCGCTCCCCTGCCGCACGACGCCGATCACGTCCTGGTCCACTTCGTCCGTCGAGATGATCTTCTGGCGCTCCCGGACCTTGTTGAGGGCCTGGATCTGATTGCGGAGCACGGCTGCGCGCTCGAACTTCATCTCCGCCGCCGCGGCCTCCATCGCGTGCGTGAGCCGGAGCGCCAGGGCCTCGTCGCGGCCCTCGAGGAACTGCACCACGTCCCGCACCGTCTGGGCGTAGCCCTCACGGGTCTCCCAGCCCGTGCACGGCGCGTTGCACCGGTGGATCGCGTACTGGATGCACGGGCGCTCGAGGGTGCCGTCGATCGTGATCGAGCAGGTCCGGAGCGGGAACAGCTGGCGCGTGAGCTTGAGCGTCTCGCGCATCGCCGTCGCGGGATAGAAGGGGCCATAATAAATCGCGCCGTCGTTCTGGACCCGCCGCGCGACCAGGAGTCGTGGGAAATCTTCATTCGTCGTCAGTTTGAGAAACGGATAGTGTTTATCGTCCCTCAGTATGATGTTGTACCGCGGCCGGTGCTTGCGGACGAGGTTCGCTTCCAGCATCAGCGCCTCGAGCTCGTTGTCGGTCACGATGTACTCGAGGTCGCGGATCTGGCGGACGAGCGCGTCGGTCTTCGGGTCGCGCGGCCGGGACTCTTGGAAATACGAGCGCACGCGGCTCCGCAGCGAGGCCGCCTTGCCCACGTAGAGGACCTGGGCCTTCGCGTCCCGGTAGATATAGACGCCCGACCGATCGGGCAGGCGGGCGAGCTTCTCCTCGAGGCTCACAGGAGGTCCCGTCGTCGCAGCGCCTTGATCCGGTCGCGCAGCTCGGCCGCCTGCTCGAAGTCGAGCCGGCGCGCCGCCTCCTTCATCCGCGCCTCGAGCTCGCCGATCCGTTTTGCGAGCTCCGCCGGGGACGCGAACGCCTCCTCGGCGGGGGCCTCCACCTCGACCGTGTAGTAGTCACGCTCGTAGATGGTCTGGAGGAGCTCGCGGATCGACGACCGGATCGTCTCGGGCGTGATGCCGTGCTCGCGGTTGTAGCCCGCCTGGAGCTCGCGGCGCCGCTCCGTCTCGCGGATCGTCGCCGCCATCGAGTCCGTGACGTGGTCGGCGTACATGATGACCTCGCCGTTGACGTTTCGCGCGGCGCGTCCGGCCGTCTGGATCAGCGAGGTCGCCGACCGGAGGTAGCCCTCCTTGTCGGCGTCGAGGATCGCGACCAGCGAGACTTCGGGGATGTCGAGCCCCTCACGGAGCAGGTTGATGCCGATCAGCGCGTCGAACTTGCCCAGGCGCAGGTCGCGGATGATCGCCACGCGATCGAGGGTATCGACGTCGGAGTGCAGGTACCGCACACGGAGCCCGACCTGCTGGTAATACTCGGTGAGGTCCTCCGCCATGCGTTTGGTCAGCGTCGTGACCAGCACGCGCTCGTTCCGTTCCGCCCGCGCGCGGATCTCGGCGAGCAGGTCGTCCACCTGCTCCTTCGCCGGCCGTACCGTGATCTTCGGGTCCATGAGGCCGGTCGGCCGGATCATCTGCTCGGCGACGGCGTCCCCGACCAGCTCGAGCTCGTACGGCCCCGGCGTCGCCGAGACGTAGATCGTCTGCCCCGTCGCTCGCGTGAACTCCTCGAAGGTGAGCGGCCGGTTGTCGAACGCCGAGGGCAAGCGGAAGCCGTACTCGACCAGCGCCTCCTTCCGGGACCGGTCGCCGTAGTACATGCCGCGGACCTGTGGCACCGCCACGTGGCTTTCGTCGATGATGATCAGCGCGTCCTTCGGGAGGTAGTCGATGAGCGTCGGCGGAGACTCGCCGGGGCGCCGGCCCGTCAGGTGGCGCGAGTAGTTCTCGATCCCGTGACAGTAGCCGAGCTCGCGCAGCATCTCCATGTCGAAGAGAGTGCGCTGCTCGAGCCGCTGCGCCTCGAGGAGCCGGTTCTTCGGCTTGAGGAAGGCGAGCCGCTCCTCGAGCTCCTCCTGGACCGTCTGGATCGCGCGCTCGAGCTGGCCCGCCTCGGTGACGTAGTGGCTCGCGGGGTAGACGTGGACCGCGCCCGCCCGCTCGAGCACGGAGCCCTTCAGCGGATCGATCCGGGAGAGCGCCTCCACGACGTCGCCGAACAGCTCGACGCGGAGGGCCACCGACTCCTCGTTGGCCGGGAAGATCTCCACGACGTCGCCCCGCACCCGGAACGTGCCGCGGTGAAAGTCGTAGTCGTTCCGCTCGTACTGGACGGCGATCAGCCGGCGGATGATCTCGTCGCGGTCGATCTGCTCCCCCGTGCGTAGCTCGAGGTGCAGCCCCGCGTAGGTGTCAGGGGCGCCGATGCCGTAGATGCACGAGACCGAGGCGACGACGACCACATCGCGCCGCTCGAGCAGCGACTTCGTCGCCGAGTGCCGCATCCGGTCGATCTCGTCGTTGATGAGCGCGTCCTTCTCGATGTACGTGTCGGACTGAGGAATGTACGCCTCGGGCTGGTAATAGTCGTAGTAGGAGACGAAGTACTCGACCGCGTTGTCTGGGAAGAAGGCCTTGAACTCGGCGAAGAGCTGGGCCGCCAGCGTCTTGTTCGGTGAGATCACCAGCGTCGGGCGGTCCGCGCCGGCGATCACGTTGGCGATCGTGTAGGTCTTGCCCGAGCCGGTGACGCCCCGCAGCACGACGTGGCGCCGGCCCTCGTGGACGAGGCGCGCGAGGGCGGCGATGGCCTGTGGCTGATCGCCGCGGGGCGAGTACTCGGAGGTGAGTCGGAACACGGCCCTCGGCTACGTCAGGACGGCGTCGGGACGGCGAGCAGGTACTTCCGCCACGAGTCGAGGAGCGAGTGCGCGTGCGGGTGCCGCAGCATGTGGGTCGAGAATACGAACTTGGGGTGCACCGGCTCTCGGATCAGCCGCATCCCGACCTCGTCGGGCAGTCGGTTGCCCTTTCGGAGATTGCACCTCAGACACGCCGCCACCACGTTCACCCACGTCGTCTCCCCGCCGCGCGAGCGCGGCACCACGTGGTCGACGGTCAATCGCTCGCCGCGGCGGTTGCAGTACTGACACGTGTAGCCGTCGCGCCGCAGGATGTTCTTCTTGTTGAAGGCGACGCGGTCGAGGAAGGGCTTGCGGATGTAGATCGCGAGGCGGATCACCGCCGGCAGCGCGAAGGCGACCGACGGCGAGCGAACGACACGCGGGGAAGCCTCCACGGCCTCGGCCTTGCCCGCGAGCAACAGCGTGATGGCGCGGCGGGCGTTGGTGAAATGGAGCGGCTCAAACGTGTAGTTGAGCACCAATACTGCGATTTCGTCCATACTTGAACACCTAGCTTAGTCGGCGCCCCGGACACTGTCAAATCGCGCCGGAGTGCGGACAACCTCCTAGCCTCGGAAAAGGTGGCGAAGGAAAAAGGCGAGGTTCGCCGGGCGCTCGGCGAGCCGGCGCATGAAGTAGCCATACCAGTCCTCGCCGTACGGGACGAGCACCCGGAGCCGGAGCCCGTCCGCGGCGATGCGCGCGTGCAGGTCCTTCCGGATCCCGTAGAGCATCTGGATCTCGAATCGCTCGCGCGCGATCCCTCTCGCCCGCGCGGTGTCGCGAGCGCGGGTGATCAGCCGCGTATCGTGCGTCGCGACGCCAACGTAGACCGAGCGCGCCTGGGCGTCCGCCGCGAACAGGCGGTCCAGCAGCCGGGCGTAGTTCGCATCCACGTCGCGCTTGGCGGGAAACGCGAACTCCGGAGGCTCGCGGTAGGCGCCCTTGCAGAGCCGCACCGTCGCGCCGAGCTCGATCAGCCGCTCGACGTCCTGTGCGGTGCGGCGGAGGTAGGCCTGGACCACGCACGCTGCGTTGGGAAACGCGGGCCGCACGCGCGCGTAGAGGTCGAGCGTCCGGTCGGTGTACGCGGTGGACTCCATGTCGATCCACACGAGCGTCGCGCTGGCGCGGCCGCGCGCGAGCACCGCCTCGAGGTTGGCCCGGCACACCGCCTCGTCCAGGTCGAGCCCGAGGTGCGTGAGCTTGAGCGAGGGAACGGCGGCGAGCCGCCGTCGCGCGATCTCGCCGAGCAGCTCCACGTAGGCGCGCGCCGCGTGCGTGGCGTCGGCAACGGTAACGACATTCTCCCCGAGGTGGGTCACGGCGCAGAGGAGCCCCTGGGCGTTCAGCTGCGCGATGACGCGGAGCGCGTCCTCGGCATGTTCACCGGCCACGAAGCGGCGGACGAACCGACGCGCTGCCGGCCAGCGAGCCATCGCCTCGCCGATCCCGCGTCGGGTCGAGAGCTTAAGGAGAAGCGTCCGGCCGAGGCTCGTGGCGTGCCTCCAGCGCCTCGGCCACCATGCCCTCCCGCAGGCCCCAGTCGCTGACGACGAGCGTGTCGAGGCCGAAGGCGTCGAGGGTCGCCGTCACGATCGCGATGCCCGGGATGATCAGGTCCGCCCGCCCCGGCTCGAGACAGGGCAGCGCTGCTCGCGCGGCCACCGGCAGGCAGCCGAGGCGCCCGAGGAGCCGCTCGACCGCGGCCCGGCTCAGCCGGTGACCCTGAACGCGCTGCGGGTCGTACTCGACGAGGTCAAGGTCGAGTGCCGCGAGCGTCGTCACCGTCCCGGCGGTGCCCACGAGATGAGCGAGGCGCGCGCCGCGGATTGTCGGGGGCAGCTCGCGCTCGAGCCGGCCCCGCACCTCGGCGAGTAGGGCCGCGTAGCGGTCCCAGGCCACCCCATCGGTGAACGGGAACCGCTCGGCGAGCGGGACGACACCGAGGCGGAGGCTGACCGTTGCGAGGATTCGCGCAGGATCCGCCAGAATGTACTCGGTGGAGCCGCCGCCGATATCGAAGGTGACCAGGGTCCCGGCGAGGCCTTGGAGACCGGACCGCACGCCCCGAAGCACGAGCCGCGCTTCCTCCTCGCCGCTCACCACCTCGACGCGCCGGCCCGTCGCGCGCTCGACCGCGGCGACGAACGCCCTCCCGTTCGTCGCCTCGCGCACGGCGCTCGTCGCGACCATCCGCACACGCGCGGCCGCCAGGCGCTCGGCGCGCGCCACGTAGTCGCTCACGACGGCGAGCGTGCGCGCCATGGGCGCATCGCCGAGCGCGCCCGCGGCGGCGAGCCCCTCGCCGAGCCGCGTCACGGTCTGGCGCGCGTCGACGATCTTCCACGTCTCGGGCCCGACCACGTCGACGACGAGGAGGCGGACCGTGTTGCTGCCGACATCGATCGCGCCGAGGCGCATGCCGATAGACGAACGCCCCGCCGGATCACGGCGGGGCGTGTCGCGCTCGACGCCTGGGAGCTTACTTCCCCTTGAGCGTGCGGATGTAGTTTACGATCTCCCAGCGCTCCTTCTCCGGCAGGTGCTTCCACGGGGGCATGGCGCCCCGCCCGTTCGTAATCTTCCAGAAGATCTCGCCGTCGCTCTGCTTCTGTACGGCGTCGGACGTCCAGTTCGCCGGCTTCGGCGGTGGCAGCGCCGCGGCCGCGGGACCGTCGCCGTGTCCGCTCGCGCCGTGACACGTCACGCAATTCGTCTCGACCAGCTTCTTCGCATCGCCGACGCCCTTCACGGGGTTCTTGAGGCTCTTCGCCTCTGGCGGCGCGACCCACGGGCCCTGCGCCGACACCCCCAGCACCCCCGCCACGAGAATGAGAGCGGCCCCAGCGACGACGGCTGTCATCGACTTCCCGAACGCGCTCATGACGCCTCCTCTCGGACGCCTGATCGTGACGACGTTCACAACGCCTCGGCCATTTAACACTCGTGTGACGAAGGAGGTCAAGCCGATATTCGCTCGGCGG
>Ga0134076_10000417_pt1 | contig 11079 bp, 9 predicted proteins | sample 15_taG_12_FD_109979 | JGI IMG/M metagenome (GOLD analysis project Ga0134076, IMG submission 109979) | Grasslands soil microbial communities from the Angelo Coastal Reserve, California, USA - 15_D_Wat_40cm_5_0_1 metaG | ecosystem: Environmental > Terrestrial > Soil > Grasslands ... | reverse complement strand
CCGCCTCCTCTCGGTCACGAGCGCCACGACGAGCCAGCGGCCGAGAGGAGGCGGGCGCCGCACGCGCGTCAGTACTCCACCGGGCGACGGAGGAACCGCCACTGCACGAGCGTCACCGCGAGCAGGGTGGCGAAGACGAACACCGCCATCACGGAGGCTTCGCCGAGCCGGAAGTACTTGAAGGCCGTGTCGTAGAGCAACATGATCACGGTCTGGCTGGCGCCGGCCGGCCCGCCCTGCGTCGTCGCGTAGACCTGATCGAAGATCTTGAAGTTGAAGATCAGCTCGAGGATCGACAACATTAAAATCTGCGGGTTGAGCAGGGGAAGCGTCAGACGGCGCAGGCACTGCCAGCGGGTGGCGCCGTCGATCTCGGCCGCCTCGTAGTACTCGCCCGGAATGGACTGGAGTCCCGCCAGGAACACCATCGTGTCGAAGCCGAGTCGGACCCAGATGTTGGTGACGGCGAGGGCCGGCAGCACCTGGTCGAGGCTCTGCAGCCATTTCTGGGGCGGGATACCGACGAGGCTGAGCAGGTAGTTGAGCAAGCCGTACACGGGATCGTAGATCCACTGCCAGATGAGCGCGGCGGCCACCAGCGACACCGAGAACGGGAGGAAGTACATCGCCCCCCACACGCTGCGCCACCGGAGGCTGACGAGCCGATGCAAGCCGAGGGCGACGATCAAGGCCAGCACGATGGTCGCTGGGGCCGACCACGCGAGCAGCGTGAGGGTGTTGCGGACGCTCTGCCAGAAGGTGGAGTCGGTGAGGACCTTCTCGTAGAGCCTGAGACCCACGAAGCGGCTGGCCCCGCCCGGCACCGTCCGGTAGAACGACGCGATCACCGACTCGACGAGGGGAACCAGGAAGACGAGCGAGAAGTACGCCAGCGCGGGCAGGACGAAGAGCAGTCCGGCCCGCCGCTGGCGGTCGAGGTAGGTCCTCCGCCGCACCCTAGTCCTTGAGGATCTTGTCCATCTTGGCGGCCGCTTCGTCGAGGAGCGGCTTCGGCTGGCCCTTGCCGTAGAGTGCGTTGACCACCGCCTCGCCGAACGCCGTGGCGAGCTCGTTCGACTTCGGATGGAAGTACGTCGGCGGGACCGGCTGCTTGAGCATCTCCTGCGTCGACGCGTAGTCGGGCCGCGATTTCACGTAGGCGGATTCGAGGTTGGCCGTCCACACGGGCAGGATGCCGGCGCTTTCGTGCTGGGCGAGGTCGTCCTTCGCGTTGCTGATGGAGCGGATGAACTCCCAGGCCACCTGCTTGTTGGGGCTGTTCTTGTACACGAGGTTCGTCCACGGGAAGAGCGCGCCCGCGCCCGGGCACGCCTTGCCGCAGGGAAGCGCGGCCACCTTGAAGGTCACGTCGGGCGCGTTTTTCCGGAGCCAGCCGAAGAACCACGACTCCCGGAAGATGACGGCGGCCCGCTTCTGACCGAACGCGTCTTCGGGGCCGCCGAGCGCGAGAGAGGCGACCTTGTCCCTCTGCACCAGATCGACGAAGAACTGGAGGGCCGTCGCCATCTCCGCGCTGTTGGCGAACCCCGTCGCTTTTTCCAGATCGGGCGACAGCATCCGGGCGCCGAAGGCGTGCGCGAAGGGCAGGAACTTGTCGGTGATGCCGACCGGATGGCCCTTGTGGCGGATGGCGAAGCCGACCACGCCCGAGGCGCCGTCACCGCTGGTGAGCTTCTTCATCGCGCTGAGCCATTCGTCGAGCGTCTTGGGCGGCCGGTCGGGGTTGAGGCCGGCCTTCTTGAAGAGGTCGGCGTTGAGGTACATCTGCTGGAAGTTGCCGTGCTCGATCGGCGTGCCGTAGCGAACGCCCTTCCACTTGCCGATGGGCACCATGTAGCGTGGGATGCTCTCGTCCCAGAGCCGGGCCAGATCGGCGGGCATCGGGTCGCAGAAGTCGTACTGGCCGCACCACTGATGCGCGATGCCGTTGAAGAAATCCGGCGCGCCGGATTTCCCGATCAGGGCCGCCAGGTACTTCGCCTCGTAACCCTGGTAGGGGACGGTCACCACCTCGACCTCGTAGCCGGTCTTCTTCGCGAACTCCCGGCCGCGCTCCGCGTACCACTTGTTGAAGTCGGGGTTCTGCTCCCAGTGCGTCCAGTAGACGAGCTTCTTCGTTTGCGCCACCGGCGCGCCGGGGATCAGCGCGAGGGTCAGGATGAGAGCCGGCAGCGTGAGATGAGACCACGTCAGTCGTCGCATGCTATGCCTCCTGGAGCGAGCCTTCCTATCGGACCGTCCCGCGGGCCGCCACCGGCCAGACGGTTTCGACCCGTTCACCGCGGACACCGTACATTTCGTCGACCATGTTGCTCACCACGCAGCAGTGGTTGGGGATCACGTGCACCACGTCACCGACGGCGGGCCGCTCGCGGCACTGCGAGAGATCCACGATGCCGTGCTATTCGGAGAGGTTCGTGATGGCCGCCTCCGGATATTCGAGGACGTGGCCATAGCCCTTGACCGTGTACTGATCGGACGTGAGCACCTTGGTGCCGGCGTCAATGACCGCTCGCGTGGAGATCGGGCGGCTCACCACGGTGGCGCGAACCCGCATCGCGCAGTTGTCCCAGGTGGCCGTGCCGGAGGCGACGACCATCACGTCGTTGAAGATGTAGGTGCCGGCGCGGTGCTCGGTGAGCATCGGGATCTCCTGGGCGCGGAACAGGCTCGGCGTGCCGCCGCCGGAGACGACCGGCACCGGGATGCCGGCGCGCTTGAACAGCTCGAGGGCCCGGGTGAAGAACTCTCGCGTCTCCGGGTCGCGGTTGGGGAAGGTCATCAACCCCTCGAACGCCAGCCGGGGCAGCTTCAGGGCGACGCGCGCCAGGTCGAGCGCCGCGTCGGGCGTCTGAACGCCATTGCGCCCGAAGCCGGTGTCGCACTCGATCAGGAATCTCACGTCGACGCCGTGGCGCACGCCGCCCTCGGAGAGCCCCCGCGCGACGACCTCGTTGTCGAGCACGACGGCCAGGCGGCGCACGCGTGCGGCCAGCGCCATGAGCCGCTCGGTCTTGGCCCGGCCGAGGACGTTGAAGGTCAGCAGCACGTCGTCGGCGACGCCGGCGTTGGTGAAGACTTCGACCTCGCCGAGCTTCTGGCACGTGATGCCGATGGCGCCGGCCTGCATCTGGAGCTTGCCGAGCTCGGGGACCTTGTGCGTCTTGATGTGGGGACGGTTGGCGATGCCGTGCCGGTCGAGATGCTGCTGCACCCTCCGGATATTGTCCTCCATGATGTCGAGGCGGATCGTGACGGCCGGCGTGTCCAGGTCGCTCGCGAGCATCATGGCGCCATCTCCCGATCTCGTCATCGGCCGATCTACGGTCGCACGCCGGAAATCGTCAGCGACGGTGCCGGCGTCTCGGTCGGGGCGGCGGCGACGGGCTGGGTCCGTCCGGAGCCGGTGACGAGACGCAGGAACGCCGGGGACAGCCGCGGATCGAGCGTGTCGCGGATGCCGTCGCCGAGGAGGTTGAAGGCGAGCACGGTGATGGTGATGGCGAGGCCCGGGAAGAGCACGAGCCACCAGGGCGGGATGAGCGCGGTGATCGAGTCGGCCAGCATGTTGCCCCAGGTCGGCGTGGGCGGCGGGACGCCGACGCCGAGGAAGCCGAGCGCCGCCTCGATGACGATCGCGACGCCCAGGTGCGTGCTGGCGAGGACGAGGTACGGCGCGATGCACTGGGGCAGGACGTGGTACGTCATGACCCGCGCCGACGACGCTCCGCTCGCTCGTCCGGCCTCGACGTACGCCATCTCGCGGATCGAGAGCGCAACGGACCGGATGACGCGTCCGCCGAACGGAATGCGCGTGATGGCGATGGCGATGATGACGGCGGGCAGGCCTGTCCCGATGGCCATGGAGATGGCCATCGCGAGGATGAGGTCGGGGAACGATTGCAGGATCTCCATGATGCGCTGACTCACGAGGTCGAACCGTCCGCGCAGGTAGCCACAGGCCAGGCCCCACACGGAGCCGACCGTCGTGCCGAGGAGCACGGCGGAGAAGGCCACGAACAGCGACGTCCGCGCGCCGTAGATCACACGGCTCAGCGTGTCGCGGCCGACTTGATCGGTGCCGAAGAAGTTCTGGGCGTCGGGCGGCTTGGTCATGCGCCTGAAGTCGGCCTTGAGCGGGTCGCGCGGCGCGAGCAGCGGAGCCGCCACCGCCACGAAAACGATGAAGGCGCCCACCAGGCCTCCGGCCGCCGCCAGGGTGTTCCGGCGGGCGAAGCGGGATAGCTCCGTCAAGATAGAGGAGCGCGCCGGGTTCCCCGGGGCGCTCCGAACGATGGCCGGGGGAGTCTGAGGGGGGTGTAGCCCCATTCGCCTGACCAGTCCGGGGGCCATGTCGGGGCCCCCACTAGAATCGAATTCTCGGGTCGAGCCACGCGTAGCTCAGATCGACCAGCACGTTGACGACGACGAAGATCGACGCGTAGAGCAGCACCAGGTTCTGGACGACGATGATGTCGCGCTCGACCACGGCGGTGACGAGCGCGCGTCCGAGCCCGGGCACCCCGAACGCCTGCTCGACCGCCACCGACCCGCCCAGCACGAAGCCCAGCAACACGCCCGAGATGGTGATCACAGGCAAGAGCGCGTTCGGCAGCGCGTGGCGGAACACGATCAGGCTCTCGCGCAGTCCCTTGGCGCGCGCCGTCCGGACGAAGTCCTCGCCGATGACCTCGAGGAGACACGATCGCGACATGCGCGCGATGTACGCACCCTGCGCCAACCCCAGCACCACGGCGGGGCCGAGGACCTGCTGGAAGTTCTGCCAGGGGTCCTGCCACACATGGACGATCACGATCGGTGCCTTGTAGCCGAACCAGAACAACAGCGCGAGGACGATCAGGATGCCGAGCCAGAACCCCGGGATGGCGATGAAGAGCACCGACAGCGTCCGCGCCACGCCGTCGGGAACGCTGTTGGGCTTGAACGCGCTCAGGATTCCGACGGGCAGCCCGACCAGCCAGGAGATCACGAGGGCGAGCAGTCCGATCTCGGCGCTGATCGGGCCGCGATGGGCGATCAGCTCGGCCACGGTGTCACCCCGGAAGAACGATTTGCCGAGACGGCCGGCGGCGATGTCGACGAGCCAGCGGCCGTACTGCACGGGCAAGGGATCGGAGAGCCCGAGATCGGCCATGATCCGCACGCGGTCCTCTTTCGACATCCGCGCGTGGCCCTCCACGCCGAGGATGGCCACCAGCGGGTCGCCGGGGAGGATCCGGAGAACCACGAAGATGATGACGGAGACGCCGAGCAGCGTACCGGCGGCGTACGCTGCTCGGCGTCCGAGATACTTCCTCACGCGCGCGGCGCCGGGCTCAGGTCTGCGCCATCCAGACCGTGTCCCACCGCACGACGTCATAGATCCCGAAGTACGTCGACGGGTTCTGTCCTCTCACCCGGTTGTACCAGGCGTCGTAGATCTGCTCGTAGGCGACCGGAATCAATGGCGGATCCTGCTCGAGCATGTCCTCGGCCTTGCGGACCATCGCCTTGCGCCTGTTGTCGTCGACCTCGCGCTCGATCTGGTGGGCGAGATCGTGGAAGCCGGGATTGGTCCAGCGCGAGTAGTTCTGCGGGCCATCCTTGCCGTACCACGCACTGAAGATGTCGGAGGGGTCCATCAGCGTGGAGACGATCGCGCTGATGGCCAGGTCGAAATTCCCCGCCTGAGCCTCGTCGAACCACACCGACGTCTGCACGACGCGGAGATTGGTCTCGATGTTGATGTGCTCCTTGAGCATCGCCTGGATGGCGACCGCCCACAGCTTGAACGTCGCGATATCGCGCACGACGAAATCGAGGCCCTTGATCCCGTTGCCGTAGCCGGCTTCCTTCATCAGCCGTCGGGCTTCCTGGACCGCCGGCGTGACGTCCTTCTGGTAGCCGAGCTTCTTTTCCAGCTCGGCGCGCGGCGTGGACATCTCGTGGAAGGGATAGACGAAGCCGCCCACCTGCATCGGCGCCGTGTCCTTGACCACCTCGACCAGGGCATGGCGGTCCATGGCGAGGTGAATGGCGCGACGCACCTTCGGATTGGCCAGGGCCTTGTTCTTCTCCATGTTGGTCCAGAAGGCCTGGATGACCGACTGGTTGAACGCCGCCGCGGTGACGCCCGGCATCTCCTTGGCCTTGCGCCAGGAGACCGGATCTAACAGGCGCGCGTAGTCGACCTTGCCGGACAGGAACGACGAGCCCAGCTCGGGCGAGAACGGGAACATGTGGTAGACCTCGAGCCGATCGACGTACGGCAAGCCCTTGTTCCAGTAGTCCGGGTTGCGCTCCATGACCCAGATCTCTTTGTCCTTGCGGGAGACGTGCTTTAATGGTCCCGTACCCGGGTAGTTCATGACCTGGCGCAGGTTGCCCTGGTGCTCCTCGAGCGTCTTCTTGCGGACGATGATGTTCCAGCCGCTCGCGAACGCACCGAGCATGTAGGCCTTGGGCCGCGGCTCGGTCATCGTGAACTCGATCCGGTGCGGGTCGACCACGACGATCTCGCCGACGGTGGCGAAGAGCGGCGTGCGCGGGATGACGACGCCCTTGGGGGGCCGCGCGATGCGTTCGTAGGTCGCCTTGACGTCCTCGGCGGTGAAATCAGCGCCGTCGTGGAACTTCACACCCTTCCGAAGATAGAACGTGTACTTCTTCCCGTCCGGCGAGATCTCCCACTTCCAAGCGAGATCCGGGATGATGGTCTGCCCGTCCTTGGGATGGCGGCGCAGCAGGGTGTCGTACATCGGGCTCTGAGGGCCGATGTTGGCGACCGTCCCGGACTGGTGGACGTCGAAGTGCGCTGGGGCGTTGTGAACCGCGTAGCGCAATGTACCGCCGCGCTTTGCCGCCGGGTCGGGACGGAGCGGCGAGGGCGCCTCCTGAGCGCTGGCCGGCGTGCCCACGAAAGCGGGCGCGATGACGGCGCCGCCGCTCGCGACGCCGAGCGTGCGGAGAAAGGCTCGTCGACTTAGGAAAGGGCGTTGGTGGGCCATGGCAGCTCCTCCTGGTCTGGCCGTGATATCAGAGATCCGCAACTTGTCAATGGCGCCCTTGCCGAACTCCGTGATTCACCGGCGGGCCAGCCGAGTCCACAACTCCGGCAGGCGCGCGAGCGCGGCGGTCGACAGTGGCCCCTTGTTCACGCACGCCGCGGCGTACTCGAGCTGCTCGAGACTCGAGTAGCCGAGGAGGACGGTCGAGACCGGGTCGGCGGCCAGGGCGAAGCGCAGCGACGCCTCGACGAGACTGCCGGCGTGGCCCTCGTCGACCAGCGCGCTCAGCATGCGCGCGTGCCGTGCGTCCGTCGCGTAATCGGCCGCCGAGGCGATCGGGTCCACCGCCGGAGCCGCCACCGGGTGCCGCGTCTCGGTTCCGCTCAGCGCTCCCGCGGCGAGCACGCGAATCACGATCACGCCCATCTGCTGCTCCCGACAGCGCTCGAGGAGCCGGCCGAAATCCTGCGCGGGAAAACCCGGCGGGAGCGGCTGCCCGGCACTCGGGTTCAGGAGGTTGTAGCAGACCTGGGCCGTCCGAGCCCGTCCCGCGCCGATCACGTCGAGCACAGACGCGGTCTCACCGAGCGCCGTGATGCCGTAGAAGCCGATCTTGCCTTGCTCGGCGAGCCGGGCCATCGCCGGGAAGACCACGTCGCGCACGTCCTTGACGGTGAGGCTCTCGCTCGTCCGCTCGGCGGTGACGTGGTTGTGGAGCTGGAACAGGTCGACGCGGTCTCGGCCCAGTCGCCGCAGACTCTCCTCGAGGCCGCGAGCGACAGCTCCGGCAAGCGCGGAGACGGGGACGTCGGGGACGCGAACCTTGGTGCCGACGAACGGCGACACCTTCAGCGCCCGGAGCGCGCGGCCGAGGTGTTCTTCCGACTGGCCGTCTCCGTAGCTGGCCGCCGTGTCGAAGTAGTTGATGCCCAGCTCGATCGCGCGCGCCACCGCCCGCTCGCGCTCGGCCACGCTTCCTCGGATCAACAGTCCGCCGATGTTCCCGCAGCCGAAGCCGAGCGCGGACACCCGCAGCCCGGTCCCTCCCAGCGATCGATGTTCCATCAGCCATCTCCTGTTGTTGATTTATGGCCCGCGGACGGCGCACGGCAGTTTCTACGCACCCACGAGCGCTGTCAACCGAGCCGGGACGAACTTCCCTCTTGACGGCGGCTTCGCCGGACGCGATAAGCGAGGACACTCCATGTCTCGGTTCCCCGTCATCACGCCGCCGGCCCTCGCCGAGCTGCGGGCGCGCATCGGGCGGCCCGTGCCGCGCCCCGAGCCCTACATCGAGGTCGCCACGCGCGACGCCGTCCGGCACTGGGCGGCCGGCATCGGCGATCGCAATCCGTTCTGGCTCAGGGCCGGCGTGGCTCCGCCGACGATCCTGTTCGCGATGGACCGCATCGTGTCCGGATACGTCGGTGGCCTGCCCGGTGTCCACGCGATGTACGGCGGTACCGATTTCCGCTGGGACCGCCCGATCCGCATCGGGGATCGCATCGTCGGCGACAGCGTGCTGCTCGATCTGGTCGAGAAGCCGTCGCGGTTCGCGAAGCGGGCGATCCAGCAGATCTACCGGACGACGTTTTCGAACCAGCGCGACGAGGTCGTGTGCGTGGCCGACTCCTGGTGCTTCCGCACGGAGCGCGACACCGCGCGCGAGCGGGCCAAGTACGGCCCGGCCGAGTCGACGAGCTACACTTCCGCTCAGATCGACGAGATCGCGCGGGCCTACGGCGCCGAGCAGATCCGTGGCGCGACGCCACGGCGGGCCGGCGACGTTCAGATCGGAGACGCGCTGCCCGCCGTCGTGAAGGGCCCGCTGACCGTGACCTCCGTCATCGCCTTCATTCAGGGCTGGGGCAGCCTCTACATCCGCGCTCACGGCGCGGCCTTCGATCTCTTCGAGCGGCACCCCGCGCTCGGCATTCCGAACGCGTTCGGCGTGCCGGAGCCTCCCGAGCGGGTGCACTGGGACGAAGGGCTCGCGCGTGCGGTGGGCGTGCCGGGCGCCTACGACTATGGCCCGGAGCGCGTCGCCTGGCTGGGTCACCTGGTGACCAACTGGATGGGCGACGACGCGTTCCTCCGTCGGCTGAACGTCCAGGTCCAGCGTCACAACCTGATCGGTGACACCACGTGGTGCCGGGCGCGCGTCACCGGAAAGGACGGGGACGGCGTGGTCACGCTCGCGCTCGTCGCCGAGAACCAGCGCGGCGAGACGACGGCAGCCGGGACCGCCGACGTCGTGCTGACGCGGGCCGGCTGATGGCCGCGCGGAGTTACCGCGAGGCGCTGGCGACCTTCAGCTGGGATGCGCTGTGGCGGAGGTTCGACGGCGACCGCCGGCGTCTCAACATCGCCCACGAGTGTGTCGACCGCCACGCCGGCCGTGGCCCGGCGCTCCGCCTGCAGTTCGCCGACGGCCGGCGCGAGGAGCACGACTTCGATGCGTTGATCGCCTGGTCGTCGCGCTTCGCTCACTTCCTCGAGCGTGAAGGCATCGAGCGCGGCGACCGCGTCGCGATCATGCTGGAGCCGTCCCTGCCGTTCTACGGCGCGCTGTTCGGCGCCGTGAAGCGTGGCGCGATCGCCGTCCCGCTCTTCACGCTGTTCGGTCCCGACGGCGTGGCGCTGCGCCTCGACGACTGCCAGCCGAGGATGCTGCTGGTCGAGCGTGATGCCACGACGTGGCAGGCGTCCTTCCCTCACGTCCGCGTGCTCGCCATCGATCGCGATCTCGCCGGGCGGCTCGAGCGTCTGCCGGTGGCCTACGAGCCGTCGACCGCCGCCGATGACCTCGCCGTCTTCCAGTACACGTCGGGGACCACGCGCGCATTGCCGGAGGCGGTGAGGCACACGCACCGCTCAGTAGTGACGCTGATGATCGCCGCGCTCTACGGCGTCGGCCTCGAGACCGGCGACCGGTACTTCTGCCCATCGTCGCCGGCGTGGGGACACGGCCTCTGGCACGGGACCATCGCGCCACTGGCGCTCGGTATCGCCGTCGGTGCGTACTCGGGCCGGTTCGACGCCGGCCGTCTCTTCGACGCCCTCGACACGTTCGGCATCGACAATATCGCGGCGGCGCCGACGGTCTACCGATTGCTGCGCGACTCCGGGCTCGCGGCTCGCCATCCCTTTCGTCCGCGCAAGCTCTCGTACACGGGCGAGCCGATGGACTCGAACACGTTCGCGTGGATCGAGCGCACGTGGGGCCTCCGGCCGTGCGGGATGTACGGCAGCACCGAGGTCGGCGTGATCATCGCCGACTATCCCGGCTTCGCCGATTACGAAGTCCGCCCGGGCGCGCTCGGGAAGGCCGTGCCCGGCTGGGACGTGGCGATCGTGGACGGCGAGGGACGGCCGCTACCGCCGGGACAGACCGGCGAGATCGCCGTGCGGCGGAAGGACGGATGGTTCTTCGTCAAGGATCGCGGCCTCGTGGATGCCGACGGCTACTTCCATCACGCCGGCCGCTCCGACGACGTCATCATCTCGGCCGGTTGGACGATGAGCGCCGTCGAGATCGAGGACACGCTGCTCAAGCATCCCGACGTACGCGAGGCGGCCGTGGTCGGCGTGGCCGACGAGGAGCGCGGCCTCGTGGCCAAAGCGTTCATCGTATCGCAGCGCCGCGGCCCGGACTTCGCGCGCGAGATCCAGGAGTTCGTCAAGACGCGGCTCAGCCAGCACGAATATCCGCGGCTGGTCGAGTACGTGGACGCGCTGCCACGGACGCCCGCCGGCAAGGTCTATCGCCGGACGCTGCGCGACCGGTCTACGGCCCCTTCGGTGTGTCCCCGCCCAGGGTGATGCGGTGGAGCAGCCGGCGATGGCCCTGGTAGTCGTTGATCGCGTTGTGCTGCGCGCAGCGGTTGTCCCAGAACGCCAGTGAGCCCGGTCGCCAGCGGAACCGGCAGGTGAACTCCGGCCGAACTTGATGTCGATAGAGATACTCGAGGAGCGGCGCGCTCTCCTCGTGCGTCATCCCCTCGAAGCGCACGGTGTGCGCGACGTTCACATAAAGGGCCCGGCGGCCGGT
>Ga0134076_10000415_pt1 | contig 11093 bp, 6 predicted proteins | sample 15_taG_12_FD_109979 | JGI IMG/M metagenome (GOLD analysis project Ga0134076, IMG submission 109979) | Grasslands soil microbial communities from the Angelo Coastal Reserve, California, USA - 15_D_Wat_40cm_5_0_1 metaG | ecosystem: Environmental > Terrestrial > Soil > Grasslands ... | reverse complement strand
ACGAGATCCAGGACTGGGCGTTCGGCCTGGTCGACCGGGAGCGGCGGCCGAAGCCCGCGTTCGACGCGGTCCGGCGCTGGTACGCCGCCGACGAGCTGCCGACCTTGCCCGAGTATCCAAAAATCTCCGTCGTCGTGTGCGCGTACAACGCCGAGAGCACGATGGACGCCTGCCTCGCGTCGCTGCAGGGTCTGCGCTACCCCGCGTACGAGATCGTCGTCGTGAACGACGGCTCCCGGGATCGAACCGGGCAGATCGCCGACAGCTACGAGGGCGTGCGCGTCATCCACCAGGAGAACCGCGGGCTGAGCGCGGCGCGCAACGTCGGGATCGCGAGCGCCCGGGGCGAGATCGTGGCGTTCACCGACTCCGACTGCGTCGCCGATCCCGACTGGCTCTACTATCTCGCGGCGACCTTCATCTCGTCGGGGCTGCCGGCGGTCGGCGGGCCCAATCTGCCGCCTCCGGAGGATTCGTTCGTCGCCTCCTGCGTGGCGGCCTCGCCCGGCGGACCGCTGCACGTGCTGCTCGACGACGAAGAGGCCGAGCACATTCCGGGCTGCAACATGGCGTTCCGGCGCGAGGTGCTCGAGGAGATCAACGGCTTCGATCCGATCTTCCGGTCCGCCGGCGACGACGTCGATCTGTGCTGGCGCATCCAGGAGCGGGGCCACCGCATCGGCTTCAGCCCGGCGGCGATGGTGTGGCACTTCCGCCGCAACACCGTCCAGGCCTACATCGGGCAGCAGCGCGGCTACGGCAAGGCCGAGGCGCTCCTGTACTTCCGCCACCCCCATCGCTTCAACGCGCTGCTCTACTCCAGATGGCGCGGCCGGATCTACGGCGGCATCTCGTCGCTCTTCTCGTGGCGGCGGCCGGTGATCTACGGCGGCGTGTTCGGCCGCGGTCTCTTCCAGACCTTGTATCAGCCGCCCCAGAGCGTCCTCGCCCAGCTGCCGTTCACGTTCGAGTGGAACGTGACCGCCGCGGCGCTCGTCCTGCTGGCGCTGGCGAGCCGCAGCTGGGCCCTGGCCTCGCTGGGCCTGGTCCCGCTCATGCTGACGTGGGGCGCGTGTCTGACGGCCGCGCTGCGCGCACGCGTCGACGCCCCCGCCGACGAGATTCGCGGGCGGCTGCTGATCGCGCTGCTGACGTACCTCGGCCCGCTGCTCCGGTGCGTCGAGCGCTACCGCGGGTGGGCCCGCGGCCTCTCGGCCGCCGAGCCGCCCCGAGGGCCTCGGGCGTCGACCCTGCCGCTGTCGTGGCGCGATCGCGGCTTCTCGCTCTCGTTCTGGAGCGAGAACGGGCTCGAGAAGGAAGCGATCCTGCACAGGCTGCGAGAGGCCGTGGTCGCGCGCAAGTATCTGGTGCTCGTGGACCAGGGCTGGAGCGACTGGGACCTTGAGATCCACGGCGGCCTCTGGTCGCGGGCGCGGATCAGGGTCGCCACCGAGAACCACGGCGGCGAGCGTCGCGTGCTCCGCTTCAAGTGCGAGCTCCGGAGCTCGCGGCTGGCGAGTCTCGGCACCCTGGGCGTGATCGTCCTGGCGCTGCTCGGTCTCAAGATCGGCCCGCTGCCGCTGATCCTCACCGGCGCGGCCCTGATCATGAGCGTCGCGCTCGTCCGGGAGGGCCTGAGCCTCGGCCGGATGCTCCACGACGTGCTGCGGACCGTGGCGCGGCGCGCTCGGCTGCACCACGCGCCCGGCATTCAGGACCATCCGGCAGCGACGAAGTGACCTGCGTCACCCAGCCGAGTCCTTCTCTCCTCCGGGCACACTTCCCGCCCCCGACGAACCCCAGAACCGGCGGCGCTGGGGGCCCGTAACCGCCCCATGACGGGAGACGGACGCGCCAGCGGAGTCGCGGCGCCACGAACGCTCGGAGAAAACGGGGGGCGTTCGGCCGCCGATGTCGACCAGCTGTCCACCATCGCCCTTGCGGTCCGTCTGCTTCGCTTCACTCTGCCCGGCGAAGGGCGCCGGATGCTTCCGGGTGCGCTTCTATTCCTGGCGGCCACGGCCCTCGGCCTGCTCCAACCGTGGCCGCTGAAGCTCGTCGTGGACTCCGTTCTCGGCCCTATCCCGGCACCGGGTCCCCTCGCCTCCCAGCCACCGGTGACGCTTCTCGCCATTCTCTGTTTCGCCATCGTGCTCCTGCAGCTGGTCGTGGGCGCGCTCACGACGCTCAGCACAAATCTCCTCGTGGGCCTGGGACTCCGACTCGTGTTCAAGCTCCGCTGTATTCTCTTCGAGCACGTCCAGAAGCTCTCACTCGCCTTTCACGACACCACCTCCGTGGGTGATTCACTCTATCGCGTCACGTGGGACAGCTACGCGCCCCAGGCTCTCGTCAACTCAGCCATCATTCCGGCCCTCAGCGCCTCGCTGACACTCGCGGGAATCGGCGCCGTCATGCTGACGCGGGACTGGGCGCTCACGATGGCCGCGGCCGCCGTGGCGGTTCCGCTCTTCCTGCTCATCCGTCGCCTCGACCGCCCGCTCACCGCGCATTCCCTGGAGTTGCGCGCGCGCGAGAGCGACGTCAGCACCCGCGTCCAGGAGACGCTCTCGAGCATCCGCGCCGTCCAGGCCTTCGGGCGAGAGGCGTACGAGCACGCGCGCTTCCAGCACCAGGCCCGGCAGAGCTTGCGCGCGAGCTTGCGGCTCACCGTGCTCCAGACGGCCTCGCAGGCCGTCGTGGGCCTGCTCATGGCCGTGGGCACGGCGGCCGTCGTGTGGATCGCCACCCGCCGGGCCCTCGACGGCCGGCTCACCGCAGGCGACGTCGTCCTCCTCGTCGGCTACGTCGTGATGCTCTACAAGCCGCTGGAGACGTTGGCCTCCATCGCGGTCGCGGTCCAGGGCGGCATGGCGGGCTCGCGCCGCGTCTTCGCCGTGCTCGACGCCACCCCCGACATCGCCGACGCACCTGACGCCGTCGCGTTGCCCCGACGAGCCGCCGGCCAGATCGTCCTCGAACGCGTCTGGTTTGCGTACCGCGGGGGCGAGCCGGTACTGCGCGATGTGTCGCTGGCGATCCGTCCGGGCCAGGCCCTCGCTCTCGTCGGCGGCTCCGGAGCGGGCAAGAGCACCCTCGCCAGCCTGCTCTTGCGCTTCTACGACCCCACGGCGGGCCGCATCCTGCTCGACGGGCAAGACGTGAGACGGTTGACGCTGCGCTCGCTCCGCGAGCAGGTCGCCGTGGTGCTCCAGGAGCCGGTGCTCTTCGCCGCCAGCATCCGCGAGAACATCGCCTACGGTCGCCCCGAGGCGAGCCGGGAGGAGATCGAGGCAGCGGCGCGGGCGGCGGGCGCGCACGAATTCGTCACGGCGCTGCCCCAGGGTTACGACACGCGGATCGGCGAGCGCGGCGCGACGCTCTCCGGGGGCCAGCGGCAACGCCTGGCCATCGCGCGCGCATTCGTGAAGGACGCGCCGGTGCTCGTGCTCGACGAGCCCACCAGCGCGCTCGACGCCGAGACGGAGCGCGCGCTGGTGGACGTTCTCGAGCGACTCATGAAGCACCGTACGACCATGATCATCGCGCACCGCTTGTCCACCATCCGCGGTGCCGACCGCATCGCGGTGCTGAGCGACGGCGCGCTGGTGGAGACAGGGACACACGCTGAGCTGCTGGCCCGGAGCGCGACGTACGCGCGACTCTACTCGCTGCAGTTCGGCATGACACCGGCGAGGCGGAGCTGAGTCGTGTCGATCGGCTTCGAGCAAGGCGATCACCTCGGAGGTCACCCGATGGCACCGCTGCTGCCCGATCGTCTCAAGGAAATGTGGACGAGCGTGAAGCACGAGCAGGTCACCGTCGACGACGCCACCCGCCAGCAGGAGCGCCTCCTCGACGAGCACCGCGCGGTCTGGCATCGTGCCCTGCACCTCGACCGGCAGGGCTCCCCGGAGCACGACGTCCTAGACGAGCTCGCCGCGTACTTCAGCGGTACCGATCGAGCGGAGCTCGAGCGGCGCTGCACAGAGGCCACCGGGCGACTCAAGGCGGACTGGCATCGCGGCGGAGGGAACGACCTTCGCGCCATCGAGCGGTTCTACGATGAGAACGAGGGACACATCTTCGATCTGATGTGGTGGCACACGCTGTGCTTCGATGTGTCTCCGCTCGCCTATGTCGTGGCGCTGGACTTCGCGCGCCGGCGCGAGTGCCGTCGCTACCTGGACTTCGGCTCGGGCGTTGGTTCCGGCGCGATCCTGTTCGCTCGACACGGGCTGACCGCCAGCCTCGCGGACATCAGTTCGACGCTCCTCCGATTTGCCCGGTGGCGTTTCGCCCGACGCGGGTTGCCGGCGACCTTCATCGACCTCAAGACCTCGAAGCTCCCGGACGAGACGTACGACCTGATCACGGCCATGGACGTCTTCGAGCATCTGACCGACCCCGTGGCGACCGTCGACCAGCTGTCGGCCTCCTTGAAGAGCGGGGGGTATGTCTTCGGTCGTTTCGCCGCCGAGCCCGATGACGAGCGGCCCCAGCACATCGTCCTCGACTTCGAGCCCACGCTCGCTCGCTTCGCGGCGCTCGGTTTCGTCGAGGTATGGCGGGACGAGTGGCTCTGGGGCCATCGAGTCTTCCAGAAAACGCGCTGACCTCCTCGAGGTTAGAGAGCGGCCGGCTCCGCCGCAAGCGCGCGATCGATGAGTCGTGTCAGGACCGTTCGCGAGTCGAAATAGTCGCGGGCGAGCGTGAGGGCCGCTGCGGCATGCCGCTCAGGTTCCGTGGCCACCCGCGTGATCGCCTCCGCCGCCTCGTCGACGGTGCGGAATGCCAGCACGCCGAGCCCAGTCGGAATATGCCGTACGAATCCCGTATCCTGGACGACGGCGGGGACGCCCAGGGCCAGATAGCATGCGGTCCGGCACGAAAACCAACCCGTGCGTCCCGCGACGTACGGGTTCTTCGCCACGCTCCACTCTCCGAACGAGCTCGCCAGATACGCTCGATAGGTCCACGGGTCGCTCGACACTGCGTACGCGTCGACGACGCTCCAGCCGTGCCTTTGGAGGCGTTCGATCGGGCCGGGACCGCTGAGGGCGATCTCGAGCGGCAGTCGGCTGCGGGCGGGGAGCGTGATGAAACGCTCGAATTCGTCCCTCTTGCCGCCATAGGCGATACCACCGACCACGGGCCCATGGTGGTCCTTCTCCCACGACGTGACGGTCGTCAACGTACGCCGTCGCGCACTGACGGGCACCGCGTGACGCGCGAAGCAGTCCAGCACGATGGGCTGGCGGGTGGTGATCCAGGAGATGTCCTGTGGAATGCGACACTCGGGAGCTCCGAAGTTCTCGCCGAAGGTGAAGAACACGTGGTGCCGCCGCAAGGTCCTGCTATGCCAGCTCGCCCGCTCGTCGGGAGTACCCCCGCCGCGGTGCGGGTAGAACGACTGCGTGAACATCGGGTCACTGTCGACGAAGACCAGGCGTGGAGCTCTGACGTACTCGTCACGGAGGCAGCAGGAGAACGAGATGTGGACGAAGAGGTCCGCACTCGCACAGAAGGCCACCACATCCGGCCAGCTGCGCCCGTACAGCGTGCCCGCCGCGTCGCGGAAGGCCCAGTGCTCCGCGAGTGCCGGATCGATGGCCTTGAGCCATGTCGCGAAGAGCGCGGCATTGGCGTCACCGCTCTCGATGAACGTTCGCGCGCTCGGATCGTAGCACCACTGCTCCGTGTCCTCGAGATAGAGAACGTCGTGTCCCAACCGGGCGAAGCCGAGAAAGTACTGGATGTAGTCCCAGAACACGCCGCCAAGCGGATACGTGATGGCGAGTCCGGTCACGACGATCCGTAGCTTGCTCACGCGAGCGCGTGCTCGAGTAGACGACGCGCGACGTGCCGGGCGTCGAAGTGCTCTTCGACGAGCATCCTCGCGGCCCGCCGGTGTTCGTCGTAATTGTCGTCGGCTTCCTTGAGGTATCGAGCCGCCGTCTCCAGATCCGTGAAGCGGAGGAGGCCCCGATTCTCGGGGAGAATGCGGCTGGGACCCGTGTGCTGGACGATGGCGGGCCGGCCACTGGCCAGATAGCACAGCGTCCGGTCACTGATCCAGGCACTCTGGAGCCGAAGGTACGAGGGCTTGACGCAGCTGAATTCGCCCCGCGACGCGCGAATGAACGACTGGTAGTCCCAGGGCGTCGAGGCCACGTCGAAGGACTTCCGGACACGCCAGCCTAGGGCCTCGAGCTCCGTTGCGTCGTCGGGCGTGTTGCCGTGGAGGGCGAGCTCGAGCCGCTGGGAGACGTGCGCGGGGAGATCGAGGAACGGCTGGAATCCGGTGCGCTTGTCATTGAGGTACCAGCCGGTACGGTCGTTCACCCATTCTCCGCTGAACCAGTGTGTGACCGTCGTGAATGGCGCGCCCGCCACGGCGCCGTCGGCCGGCCAGGCGTCGAGCGACACGCACGCGGGTGTGTATATCCAGCGGAGACCAGCATCCGGGAAGAGCGCCAGCGGGGTTCCCACCGTCTCGCCAATGGTGAAGTGCAGATCGTGCGGCGTCACGGCCAGATACCCCTGGGCCATCCATGTCTGGAGCAGCCCCGGGTCGATGTCGACGAGCGCCGAGCGCCGAAAGCGCCGGATCAAGTTTGCCGGCAGCTCGTACACGAAATTGACGAGTACGTCGGCGTGGGCGGCTAGACTCTCGCCGTCCATGCTTGCGGAGCCTACGCCAGCGGGGGTGTCCGCGAGCGGCCCGCCTAGTAGCGCCACCCGATCGGCGAGCCCGTACGGCTTCAGATGCGCCTCGAGCGCGGCGATGTGCTTCCCGAAGTCGCCGCGCAGACGCCGGGGATCCGCCCACTCGACCCAGAGAACGTCACATCCGATCGATCGAAACCCGAGAGCCCAGTTCAGGTACACCCAGCGATGACCGCCGCCCTCTGGATAGTGGAGCGAATTCGCCATGAGCGCGACCGTCGTCATACCTTTGAGGATGCCGCAGCCGCGGCGAGTGTCAACCGCGGACCAGGCCAGTCAGTACCCCTTCGCGCGGTCGACCAGGTTCAGGAGCGATACCCCGTCCAGGTAGCGCCGCAGATTCTCCGCGAACAGGGTGCAGCAATCGTCGTCGTAGCTCGCGACGAAGCCGGAGACGTGGGGCGACAGGATGACGTTCGGGACGCCGTACAGCGGATGGCCGCCCGGCGGCGGCTCCTGGGCGAAGACGTCGACCGCCGCGCCGGCGATGCGCTGCTCGGCGAGCGCGCGCGCGAGCGCCTGCTCGTCGACGCTGGCGCCGCGTCCCACGTTGATGAAGTAGGTCGTCCGCTTCATCGCGCCGAGCTCGCGCGCACCGATCATGTGCCGGGTCTCGCGTGTCAACGGCGCGCACATCACGACGACGTCCGAGCCGGCGAGCAGGTCGGTCAGCTCTCGCGGCGAGAACCACGCGTCGGGCAAGCGGCCCTCGGGGTCCCCCGTGCCGGCCGGGCAGTATCCGCGATCCTCGCGGCGCGCCGGGTCCCGCTTGCACGCCAGCACCCGCATCGCGAACGCGGTCTTGGCGATGCGGGCGAGCTCGCGGCCGATGCTGCCGTAGCCGATGACGCCGAGGGTCGCCCCGCGCACCGCGGTCGGCACGAACAGCGGCCAGCGCCGCTCGTCGGGCGGCCAGACGCCCCGGCCCTGCCACTCGACCATGCGCGGCACGCGGTGCGCCAGCGCCAGGAGGGCCGTGATCGCGTACTCGGCGACGGTCGCCGCGTGCACGCCGCTTGCGGTCGTGAGCGCGAGCGCGCCGTCGGCGTAGAGCGGGTGCTCGTACAGCCCGTTGACGCCCGCCATGTGCACCTGGACCCACTTCAGTCGCGGCGCGCGCGAGCGATCGGGCGGGAGGGTCCCGCCGTAGAGGATCTCCGCGCTCGAGTAGTCGGCGGTCTCGGGATCGGCGCGCGACACGGTCAGCCTCGGCGAGACCTCTCGCAGCCGGTCGAGCTGGGCCTCGTCGAAGGCCGTGGTCACGAGCACGCGCACTGCCATTACTTCGACTGGGTCAGCGCGCGCAGTGTCTCCTCCAGGCGTCTCTGCTCGGCGCCGTAGGCCGCCCAGTCGCCCCGCCGCAGCGCGTCCTGCGCCCGGTTCCAGATCTCCCAGGCCCGCTGGCCGAGCTGGCGGGCGCCGACCGTGCCGTCTGGCGGCGCGTCGGACGGAGGCGCCGCGGCGGCGGCCGTGACGGCCAGGCGCCCGCCGAAGATGCGCGAGAGGGACTGTTCGAGCGTCGGCTCCATCGCGATCTGGTTCCCGTACGCGACGATCACCCGGCGGAGCTCGGGGAGCGCTCCTTGCTCGGAGGCCGCGAGGTAGAGCGGCTGGACGTAGATGAGCGACTGGTCGATCGGGATCGCCAGCAAGGAGCCGCGGATGACCGTCGAGCCGCGCTGGTTCCAGAGAGCGAGCTGCTGCGAGATGACGGGATCCTGGTCGATCCGCGCGTCGATCTGCCGCGGCCCGTACACGAGCTTCTGCTTGGGGAAGTTGAAGACGATCAGCCGGCCGTAGTTCGGCGGGTCGGAGCGCGCGGCCATCCAGGCGATCATGTTGTCGCGGCGCGCAGGGTTGAACAGCGTGAGCAGGATGAACTCCTCCTTCTGCTCGCCCGGCAGCCGCATGATCGTGTAGTAGGGCTCCATGTCGCGGTCGCGCCCTTCGATGGCCCGCCGCGGCACCGCCCAGAGGTCTTCCTTGTTGTAGAACACCTGGGGATCGAGCATGTGGTACGTCGCGTACTTCCGCGCCTGGATCGCGAAGAAATCCTCGGAATAGCGGATATGGCGGCGGAGCGCCTCCGGCATCTGGTCGAGCGGCTTGAGGAGGCCGGAGAATGCGCGGCCGTAGGCGCGCACAATCGGGTCCGTGTCGTCGGCTCGATAGAACGTCACCGTGCCGTCGTAGGCGTCCATCGTCACCTTCACCGAGTTCCGGATGTAGTTGCCGACGCCGGGCACGGGATCCGAGTACGGATAGCGGTCGGTCGTCGTGTAGCCGTCGAGCATCCAGACCAGGCGCCCGTCGTCGTTGATGACCATGTACGGGTCGCGGTCGAAGCGGAAAAACGGCGCGATCTGCCGCACGCGCTGGCCCACCGTGCGGTACATCATGATGCGGCTCTGCTCGGTGAGGTCGTTGGACAGCAGGATCTTGATCTCGCCGAACCGCATCGCGAACGCGACCTTGCGGAAGAACGACGAGAGCGGGATGCCGCCCAGGCCGGAGTAGCTCGTGTAGACGTTCTGGTCGCCCGAGGGGTAGTCGAGCTCCTGGGACTTGGTCTTGACCAGGACGTACTCGTTCGACACCTCCCCGTAGTAGATCTGGGGCCGCGTGATCTTCGGAAAGCCGCCCGACGACTGCGGCGGGATGTCCTTGACGAGGAACTCGGGCAATCCCTCGGCGGTGATGCGGTTGACCGGCCCGACCACCGCGCCGTAGCCGTGCGTGAAGGTCAGGTGCTCGTTGATCCAGATCCGCGACTGGAGGTGCTGGTACGAGAGCTCGCGGGGCGACAGCATGAGCTGCCGGTACTCGCCGTTCACGACGTAGCGGTCGTTGTCCACGTCGACGAACTTGTAGTAGGTCCGGATCTCCTGGAGCTGCGCGAACGTGCGGAGCAAGGGGCGGTAGTCCCACAACCGGATGTTCTTGACGGTGGCGGCGTTGCGCTCGAGCGCGCGCGCGTCGAGCGCCTCGTCGGCCGGGAACTCGCGCTCGACGATCCGGTCCAGGCCGTACGCCTGGCGGGTCATCCGGATGTTGTGGCCGATGAAGGGCCGCTCGGCCGCAAGCTCGTTGGGCGTGACGCGGAGGCGCTGCAGGAGCGCCGGATAGATGCCCAGGCCGACCACCCAGACCAGCGCCAGCGCGATCAGGCCGCCGGCGACCAGGCGCAGTCCCGACCGCGCGATCTGGGCGAGGCACGCGACGGCGCACAGCGCCGCGAAGACCGCGAGCGCGCCGAGCACGGGCAGCGACGCGTAGATGTCGGTGTAGGCCGCGCCGAACACGATGCCGCGGGGCGAGAAGACCAGCTCGAACCGGTCGAGCCAGAACCCGATGGCCTTGAGCCCGAGCGCCACGGTGCCGAGGACGAGCAGGTGCGAGCGGGCGCCGGCCGCCAGCCGCGGGCCCCGGCTCGTCAGCACGAGGCTCCGCTGGAGCACGTAGACGGCCAGGGTCAGGACGATCGTCGCGATGCCGAGCGTGAGCGCCCAGCCGTGCACGAGCCGCCACAGCGGCAAGACGAAGACGAAGAAGCTCAGGTCGTAGCCGAACAGCGGGTCGACGGTGCCGAACGGCGTGGCGTTGAGGTAGCCGAGCACCGTCTCCCAGTGGACGGTGGCGCGCATGCCGGAGGCCAGCGCGATCAGCAGCAGCACGATCGGTAGGAACCGGCGGATCAGCGGCTCGATGATCACGCGGCTCGGGAGCCCGAGCTGATCCTCGAGCTCCCAGATCACGTCGGGCGCCGCCGTGCGGGCGGCGAACGTCAGGTTGGCGTAGAGGAAGACGAGCACGCCGATCGCGAGCGCGGCGAAGAGCGACCCGCGCAGGGACAGCGTCTTGACGAAGACTTCCGAGTAGCCGACCTCCACGAACCAGAGCCAGTCGGTGTAGAGCGGCACGACCTGGGCGAGGAGGCCCAGGACCAGGAGCAGCAGGAGGAGCAGTAGGATGGGCTGCGGCCGGTTCATAGACCTCCGCGCGCCGGGATCAGGTGCCGTGCGTCCAGGAAGCCAGGTACTCGCGCTGCGCGCTCGTCAGCTCGTCGATCGCGACCCCCATCGAGGCGAGCTTGAGCCGGGCGATCTCGAGATCGATCTCGCGTGGCACGACGAACACCTTCTTGGCCAGCGTCCGGCCGTGCTTGATCATGTATTCGGCCGAGAGGGCCTGGTTGGCGAAGCTCATGTCCATGACCGAGGCGGGATGACCCTCCGCCGCGGTCAGGTTGATGAGTCGTCCCTCGCCCAGGACGTAGACGCGCTGGCCGCGGTCGAGCACGAACTCCTCGACGAACGGGCGCACGGTGCGCCGGGTGCGGGCCATGGCGCCGAAGGTCTCGAGGT
>Ga0134076_10000409_pt1 | contig 11164 bp, 11 predicted proteins | sample 15_taG_12_FD_109979 | JGI IMG/M metagenome (GOLD analysis project Ga0134076, IMG submission 109979) | Grasslands soil microbial communities from the Angelo Coastal Reserve, California, USA - 15_D_Wat_40cm_5_0_1 metaG | ecosystem: Environmental > Terrestrial > Soil > Grasslands ... | reverse complement strand
CAACACAAACGTCTTCAGGCTGATCATGTAGTAATCCGCATAACCGTATTAATTTGTTCCACCACTGTACGAACCTTTATTAAAATTCTATACAACGTGCTTCAATGCATTACCAGATTCTGAAAGAGCCTATGGCTATACTTGACATACAAATGAGATCGAGCGAAAAGATAACGGCCGAATCAGGCGCAATGGTCTACATGAAAGGCGACATAGAGATACAGCCTCGGACGCGCGAAGGTGGGTTCTTGAAAAAGATCAAGGTCACCGCTCTTGGTGGCGAGTCGTTCTTTGTCAACGACTATATCGCGCATGGCGATTGCTCCATCGGCCTTACCGGCCCGCCGCTCGGTGATATCGTTCGCCTGGATGTCGATTCTGACAGTGGTTTTATCGTGCAGTCAGGATCGTACGTAGCATCCACTCAGGGTGTGACGCTCGACATACAGTGGCAGGGTTTTACAAAAGGATTGTTTGGAAGTGAGTTTTTCATGCTCAAGGCCACTGGTCAGGGAGATCTTTTTTTGAACGCATACAGGGGCATTATACACAAGCAGCTGGCCCCGGCGAAAAAATAATAATCGATAACTACCGCTTAGTTGCGCTCAGTAATCAGGCGACCTACCGTGTAACCAAGGTTGGAGGAACGAAAACTATGATCCTTGGAGGCGAAGGTCTTGCCACCGAAATCACCAGACCCGGTTCACTGTATTTTCAGACAAAGAATGTCCGCGAATTCATCGGCATGCTTGGAATCAACCAAAGAACGGAAACGACTTCAGGCTCTGGCGTGTCTTTCGGCGGGTTCCGGATTGGCTAGGTGTTAGTGTGTGTTATGTTCTGCCAGCATTCTAGGCAGTACTCTCCGTTTATCTGGAATATCTCTGCAGGCCTGCTTTTGCAATGGTTGCACACGCGAGCGTCGCCGTCTGAAATTCCTTCAGTATTTTCTGTCTGTTGCGCTAAAAATTGCATTCCGTGATCTAGAAATCTGATATAATGTTGCGATATTTATACTTATTTTGAGTGTGTAACTCATTCCCGTGACATTATTGATCCTTTATTAACTGGGTAAACGAGGACACGCGCTCAATAATGAGCATCTGCTTATTTTCTGCGCAGCTGATGTTCTTATATACCTCCAGCTCCAGCCAATACGATTCAAAAGTAGATGACCCGACATGAATCCTTGTTCTGAACAAAACCCCATAATGGTTGGATGGCAGCTCTAGTTATGCGCAGGCGATGGCGATTTTGCAAACAGGTTACATTGGTTTCTAGTATTCTTATTCTTGTTCTGTTCGCTTACTGGTTATTCGGACGTAACTCTTCTATCTAGTTGATGCTTTTACCGAGATCGGCTCACAATGTAGAACTGGGATTGACTACTACTGAAAAGATGTCATCAAATATCTAATCAAGAGAAAGTCGTATCTCTTATCTCTATGAGGTCGCGGAGCACCGCGCTCGCAGTCTCCATTCCACCGGCGCCCCGGCCGATTATGGTTTGCTGGCCAGAATGCTCCGATGAAAAAGTGACCGCGTTGAGAGTGCTGTTGACGCATATGGGGTCTGTCTTGGCAACTTCAGTCGGCGCTACGTTGAGCTTTCTGCTGTCGCACGCGGCTATGAGCTTGATAGCGTTGCCGCGCTGCGCGGCTTTTTTCACGTCGGCCACGGCCACCTTCGTAATCCCTGTACGTTTAACATCTCTCATTGTCACCTTCATGCCCATTACCCAGTTTGCCATGATAACCAGCTTTGCCGCGGCATCAAAGCCATCGACATCAAGTGATGGGTTTGATTCTGCATAGCCTTTTTTCGCAGCATCCAGCAGCGCCATTTCGTAAGTCAACCCTTCTCCCATCTTGCTCAGGATGTAGTTCGTTGTCCCGTTCAGTATCCCCTTAAATGAAGCTATTCTGTCTCCTTTCAAACAGCGCTTGGCAAATTCTAGGATTGGAGTTCCTCCGCCAACTGTCCCGCTGAACCGGAACATCACTCCGTTGTAGTTTGCAAGCTCGATTAGCGATGGGAAGGCGAGAGCAAGCGGCCCCTTGTTTACACTGATCACGTGTTTGCCTGTTCTCATCGCTGTAATTATGTGGGAAGTGCCAGGCTCGCCATCGGTAAGGTTGGTTGGGGTGCACTCAAGCATTACTTCTGCATCGACGCTTTCGATCACTTGCAGCGGCTTGAATTTGCCTCCTCTCTCGTAAGCGCTGACAGTTTTCTTGGTCTTCTTCGCGTCGAGCAGGCGCTGGAGATCTAGACCAGCTGGCGCTACGGCTGCCCCCGCGTTGTCGACGCATGCTACAATGCGGGGCTTGATCCCGTGCTGGCTGTATAGGTCAGCTGACCTAGAAAGGAGTAGCTTCGCAAAGCTCTGCCCAACAATTCCAAAACCGACAACGATTATGCGCAAGCCGATACTGACGTTTAACATCTTGTGTGGGCTTAATAAAACTATGAATAAGTACTCTCATACAGTTCACTGCATGGATAGAATAGCTGTGGCAAATGATTTTTACCCCCCTTGGTTATAACACTGAACTCATAAAGGAATGCAGTATCGTTGCTCGACCCAATCACTACGATAATAGTTCTAATTGCGGTTGGCCTTGGGGCCGGAACCTTGGGTTCGATGATTGGGGTTGGCGGAGGCATTATTCTGGTACCGGCTCTCACATTCTTGGGTCTGTCGCCGACACAGACGGCAAGCACCGGGCTGATTGCAGTTGCCTCGACAAGCGTATCCTCAACTATAGAATATTCTAGACAAAGGCGGATAGACTACAGGCTCGGGATCGAGATGGCCGCCTTTGCAATACCTGGCGCGGTGCTTGGAGCCTACATCTCAGGCTACCTGACTGAAGAGTCATTCAAGCTTTACTTTGGCGTATTGCTGCTGCTCACTGGCATCTATGTACTGTACAAAAATTCAATCCTGAAAGACAGCGCTGCTAAAAAGCGCTCGACGACGTTGCGGGCGGCGGCATTTGCCGCGACCTTTGGTGCCGGAATCATATCAAGCCTGTTTGGCGTTGGCGGCGGAATAATATTCGTGCCAGCAATGCTGCTAGTGCTTGGACTGACTATGCAGCGCGCCGCGCCGACATCGCAGTTGACGCTCATGATGACATCCATAGCCGGCGTCCTTACACACGGGTTCTTGGGTCATCCTGACTACTTCCAGGCAGCTGTTCTATCGGCAGGCGCGTTTGTCGGTGCCCAGATAGGGTCAAGAGCGTCCCGTACGGCAAAAGAGGCACTGCTCCAGCGGCTCTTAGGCTTGGCATTGATAGTAGTGGCCATCAAGTTTATCATTGACTGGTTAACCTCAAAATGACTAGGCAATGTTGTGCTTGCGGCCCTTGCTTTTGGCATTCATGTACATGGCCACTCAAAATGATTTTTATGGGTTATAGACAAAATTACTTTCTTGCCTCGTCGACGTAGAATATTGCTTCATTTCTTTCGAGTGCAACGCCGGCTGCCAAGTTCAAAATAGAATTGTGCAACCTTGCGGCGTCCGGCTCTGCTCCTTCACTGTTACCGGCGAGCACAAGATGCAGCTTGATGCTCGAGGCAAGAACATCTACCAATTCTTGGTTAACGGTTGAAGTGTATGGTCTGAGCGCTCCGCGGAATACATCCGCCCTTGCCCTCAAAATGCCAGAGATTTTTTTGCCAACCGGCGCGTCCGGCCCCACGATTACGACTGTACCCTTGGAGTCCTTGTATTTTGCAGGCTCTTCGAACGCGGCTTGAGGTGCCATTGCGTTCACTGCTTCCCTTGTTATCAATCCGGGAATGTAGATGAAGTTGTCGACAAGCAAGTCCCACTGCTTTCTCGTAAACGAGCTGAAGGCGGCATTGTAGTCGTAGTCACCGGTAAAGTGAATGACAGAGTCAATCTTACCAAACTTTGTCCTTGCAGTGTTGAGTATGCCCCTTACGCTCTCTTCGTCAAGCATGTTGATGGCGTGGCTGTGAAATTCCCTGTACTGCAGCATGTCGCTCTGGCTGTTGGCAAGAACTATGACCTGTTTCGCACCAGCGGCTTGAGCAAGTTTTGCAACCTGCATGACCCTATCGATGTCTTTTTTGGACGAAGAGCTGATGGTCAGAACGATGACCCTGTCTTTCAGGTCCGGCTGCTTCGGTCCGTCAACTGCTGTTCCGACTACTGGCTTGACCGGGTAGAATACGCGATCGTTCGGGATTACTCTTCCGTTTATCAGCTTGCTTATCTTCTCATCACAGAGGTTCATGACCATTTCTGCTACGTCCTCCTGCGTGAGGAACTCGCCATCTACTATCATTTTGCTGGTATTGTTTTGTATCTTTTCGGCAATCTCCTGCATCTTGGCAAGAGCGCCTGCAACAGTCTCTGAAAGTTTCTTCACATTTTCTTCTGATTCTTCCCCGCGTGCCTTGGCGATTTCGTCTGCTACCTGCCTGCAGCCTTTTGCAACCTTATCGTCCGTCTCGCCCAGTAGCGGAAGCGCGCCGGCGGTGACCCTCTCAACCTCGACAGAGCTGAGTCCGGGATAGCCGCCGACGCGCAGGAATTCAGCAGCCGCTTTTGGATAGACAGTTTTGTAGATCCTGTCAGAATGCACGGGCCCGGGGTTCGTCGAAATCGAGCGTATGTCCCGCTCTGCCAGCTCCCAGGCAAGAGCCTCCGCGAGGCGGTTCTTGGCTCCCTGCGCTGCAGTGTACGGGGCCCTAAACCTGTAGGGCCTCTGCTCGTAACGGTTCTCTTCGGTGAAAAACGTCGCAATAGTGATTATCTTGCCGCCCCTTTCCATAGCGCTCAGGCCGCTGACAGAAGTCCAGAACGTGCCTGTCAGATGGATGGCAACTGCGTCGCGAAATTCTTTTACGCTTGCATTTGTAAAAGTTTTGACCGGCCCTGAAACGCCGGCGTTGTTGACAATGATATCGACCCTGCCAAATTGCTTCTTCAGGCTTGCAAACATGTTGTTGATGCCGACTTCATCCGCAACGTCGACTCCGGGAAAAACCGTGACCCTGCCGGAAGATCCTGCAGAAGCAATTATTTCGTTCAAAATGTCTGCTGTCTGGTCCAGAGGCTCTTTCCTCCTGCCCAAAATGACGACGTTGGCGCCATTCTCCGCAAACTTTTTTGCTATTGCCTGGCCGATGCCGGTCCCACTACCCGTGATAACAACGGTTTTACCGCTAAATTTCAGGCCAGACTTGAGAGAAGACTGCTTTTCCATAAAATTGCAAGTTTTTCAGGACTATTAAAGGTAACTTCGTCTGTGGGAGTAGTTATTAACGCCTTTGTAGAACAGTGAAACACTTTAGCCTTGCCATAGATCGTGACATAGTCGTACAACGGGTTGACACTGATCTCGCCTTCGCGCAACATGACCTCCTTTAGCACCTCGGTCAGCTTAGCGTCTTGTTGCAGGACTTCGGCAAACTTATCGGCGCCAGTCCACTTGACGTCGACTACGCGCTTGCTTCGAAAATGAACTTTTTGTTAAAGGCTCACAATTTGCCAGAACATTGTCATTCTCTCTTTCCAGCTTTACGATGTAGTGCGTCTGATAGTACTGCAGAAGACCCAAGGTAATGGAGTTGGATCTTGCGTTGGATGTTCTAATTGCTCTGCAGTATCTGGACAAAGTTGATGTTTTTGCCGCTCATCTTTATCAAGCCCTTGTTAGTAACCAATCCGGACGTGAGGGCAAAACCGTGGTTGTAGTATGTTTGTTCGCGCTCTAGCAGGTGTGAGCCGTACGAAAGCGCCCCGCAGTCAATTCCGCTTTCATTTCCTGCGCGAGCTTTTCGAGCACGGTCACCCTCTTTATTAGATGGAGTCAGCCTTTCCGTGACCGTCTTTATTTGAATCAGCCTGCGAAGAATGATCTGGTGCCCCACGGCAACTAACGAAATTTCCGACCATGAATAAATTCTACTGTAGCCTTTTCAGGTAGTTTTTGATACCTGATTTCTCCAGCTTATGTGCCTTTTTCAGCACGCGTGATTCCAAGTCGCGTTTGTATTTTTCGACCTTACTGGCTATGTGCGAGTGCTTTGCCGCCAAGATCTGGCAAGCAAGAATGCCCGCATTCTTGGCGCCGTTTATCGCGACAGCGGCTACAGGGACGCCGGGCGGCATCTGGGCTATGGAAAGGAGCGAATCAAGGCCGTCAAGGCTCTTCGTCTTGATGGGCACGCCAATGACCGGAAGGGGCGTCAGTGACGCCACCATGCCGGGCAGATGAGCGGCGCCGCCAGCGCCTGCGATGATGACCTCTATACCTCTTTTCTTGGCCTTCATAGCATAGTCAACCATCCTCCTTGTAGTTCGGTGGGCAGATAATATCCTGATTTCGTTCGGGACGTTAAACGAATCGAGAGTTTCTTTTGCCTCTTTCATTATGGCCAGGTCAGAGTCACTTCCTATTACGATGCCAACAAGAGCTTTTTTCATTCCTTTCCACCCATAGGGACAACTTCGACCGCATTTCTAGCCTTTGCAGCGCGCGCAAGCGCCTCCTTTACAGTCCGGGCGGTGGCGGTGATGTGGCCTATCTTGCGCCGCGGCCTGGCAGTTTTCTTGCCATAAATGTACAGCTTGACCGCTGGTACCTTTAGCAATTTTGTCAGACCTTTTATCGCGTAGGAACCATTTGAATTTTCAGCTCCGAGTATGTTGACCATGACGGCAGGTGACAGTAACTCTGGCTTTGATAGCGGTAGGTCGAGCACAGCTCGAAGGTGCTGCTCGAACTGCGAAACGGAGCACGCCTCGTTGGTATAGTGGCCCGAGTTGTGTGGCCTCGGAGCGATCTCGTTAATCAACACGTCGCCCTCTCTTGTTACGAACATTTCAATACCGAATATTCCCGCGCCGTGCAGAACTTCCATCGCCCTTTCTGCCGTCCTTTTTGCTTTTAACTCTAACTTGCGGCTGATCCTCGCCGGCACTATCGTGGTGTCAAGGATGTTGTTCTTGTGTATGTTTTCTACAACCGGGAACGACTCTATCTGGCCGCTTGGGTTGCGAGCGACCATTATCGATATCTCTTTCGTGAACGGCACGAACTTTTCCAACATGCACTCCCTGCGTGCGAAGTAGTTGAACGCTTCGTGAACCTTGCTTTTCGAAGTGATCAAAAAGTTGCCCTGGCCGTCGTACGAGTCTTCGCATGCCTTAAGCATCGTCGGAAATCCGAATTTTCCACAAAGCTCGCGTAAGTGGTTTTCAGAGTGCACGAGCGAAAATTCCGGCACGGCAATTCCATGCTCTTTCAGGAATGATTTTTGTCGGTACTTGTTCTGTATTATGCGCAGGGTCCCCGGTGCCGGCCTGACTGGGTAGCTCTTTAATTCAAGCTCTTTTAATGCCGCGGAATTTGCTAGCTCTATTTCATAGGTAATCACGTCGCAGTTTTCAGCGAGTTTCATTATTGCACGTTCGTCTTTGAAGTCCGCCACTATCTGTCTGTCAGCTATCCTCGAAGCGGGGCAGTCTTCCGTTGGGTCAAGGACGATGACCTTTAGCGAAATCCTTCTTGCCTCATGCGCGATCATTTTGCCTAGCTGGCCCCCGCCGATAATGCCAATGCAGACAGGCCTGTCGATGGCGAGGAGATCGCTGCTAGCCATTAGTTTGGTAATAGCTGATTCGCAGCAGCGTTAAAAGTCTTTTCAATCAGATAGATTTTTTATTGCAGGGAAAGCAAGGCATTGCGATGAGGCTTCTGCGCAAGGGCAAGGTGAAGGACATTTACGAGCTTGGCAACGGTAACATTCTGTTCCACTTTTCAGACCGAGTTTCGGCCTTTGACGTTAAGATGGCCACGTCCATACCAAGGAAAGGAGAAGTGCTCTGCAGGTTCGGGCAGTTCTGGTTCGACGCGCTTCAGACACCACACCACATGGTAAAGGTGGTAGACAAGGACAAGATGGAGGTGAGGAGGCTCGAAATGATACCCGTTGAATGCGTGGTGAGGGGATACTTTTACGGCAGCTTTGTAGACCGATACAAAGATCGCTTGGGAAACGAGCTGCCTCCAAACTTCGAGCCTGTTATAGCGTCGAAGCTGCCGCGGCCCATTTTTGACCCGACGACAAAGTCGGAAGAACACGATATACCAGTACCCAGGCAGGAGGTAATATCGTCTGGCATTTTGCCTGGCAAAGACTATGACTACCTCGAAGAAACATCGATATCACTATATGAAAAAATGAGCAAGATCGTAGAACGGGCCAACTTTATCATCGCAGACATCAAGTTTGAGTTTGGTAGAAATGAAAAGGGCGACATTGTCCTTGGAGATTCGCTCGGGCCTGACGAATACCGACTGTGGCTCAAGACAGACTACCAGCCTGGCAAAACTCAGGAAAGCTATGACAAGCAGCTCCTGCGTGACTGGCTTATCAAGACAGGATTCAAGGACAAGGTGGACATGCTTGCCAAGGAAGGCAAAAAACCCGAATCGCCCGAAGTGGCGCCTGAAGTGGTAGAAGAGCTCAGCCGGCGATACGTGTTGGCCTATGAACGCATAAGCGGCCGCAAATTATAGCTCAATTTCAGACTTGCTTTTTGCCGCCTTTTGTCCAGCTTGTACGATTAAAATCGGTCATAGAGGTTAGCGCGGGCGCCCGGGGCAGATATTTGCAATAATTACCGGGCCGTTATCCTAATTATCATAGCGTTAGAAGCAGCATATTAGCACAATAGTAACAATCGTTATATAGAGTCTAATATCACAACGCGACGATGTTAGTTAGACTATTTAACGGCTTAGACAAAACTATTTGATCATCGCCTTTTACTATGCATGTACAATTCTACAATCACGATGGTTGAAACGTTGTTTCAGAGGGACATTAAGATAAAAAGAGTGACCACGCTTGGATACTCCGCTGCCCAGGCCTTAAACGACCCTGTCAGGATCAAAATCCTTGAAATCTTGAGCCACATGCAAATGTGTGCCGAAGAAATCACCAAAACACTAGGCAGCTCTGGCTACAAGAAGGCGACAACTACCATCAGACATCATTTGGACACGCTCAAAAGTGCTGGCTTAATTCAGGCTACCAAAATGGTTGAAGTTAGAGGTGCGGTAATGAAGTATTATTCGCCTACGCTAAGAGCATTCAGCTATGATATGCCGGATCTCGAAAAACATGTCAAGCTCGTCGACGACACCGGTACGAAAATGTTCAAGATTTTGAAAAGCGTGCTTGAAGACAAGAAATTTATTGCGGCGTTTGTCGGAAAGGATGCTTGCGGCCAGTGCAAGGGAGACCACTACAAAGAGTATGCCGCGCTGGAAATAGTGAGTGCCGCGCTAGCAAAAGCCATGGACAGAAAAGAGTACGCGGAATTGATTATAGGGAAAGAGCAGCCAAAAAAGTAGCTATTCGACAGTGATCCTGAATATCCCCCTTTCCTCCGTGTCCTGCAGCATCCTGACCATTTTCCTTGGCACATCAGAAGAGGCCCTGTCACACCTGACTGACATTGTGCGGGGGCAGACGAAGCCAGTCTTGCGTATCACGATGTCGTGAGGGTTTTGCAGGGTAAACCGCTCGTCACCTTTCCCGTTTATAAGAAATGATTCATCGCCGACCATTATCTCTATCCTGACGACAGAGTCGTTTGATCTCAGTCTGCGTCTTAGATTTTGGTCGAAGTCAGCGCATGCTTTGCTTGCCCGCACACCTATAATGCAGTCGCCTCTCAGCGTCAAGTGATCATCCCTGGTTATCTCGATTGTCTTGCTATGGAGCGACCGGACGTTTGGGTGACCGTAAAATGTCACTTCGTCCTGAATCATATGCAAGTCCCATGATTTGGACGATATTAAAATCAAGCTTGCATTTGCTTTTGGGCATAGGCTTCATAGTTAGGCTTAAATGGAACATTACAAAAAATGTAGATTGAATTGTTACCAGCAGCAGCGGGCTATGACAGAGCCATTACCGTATTTTCGCCGGACGGCAGGCTTTACCAGGTAGAATACGCTATTGAGACCGTCAGACGCGGGACATTAGCAATAGGAGTCAAGACCAAAGACGGCGTAATACTTGCAGTTGAAGAAAAGGCAAGAAAGCTTCAGATATCAAACGTAACCCAAAAGATCTTCCAAGTTGACGATCACATTGGCATTGCAGCAGCAGGCTATATCCCTGACGCGCGTACGCAAGTCGACCACGCTCGGTTTTTTGCCCAGAGCAACCGGCTAATCTATGACGAACCAGTGGACGTAGAAGGCGTTGCCAAGAATATTGCAGATATGGCGCAGCAGTTTACGCAGTACGCTGGCGTAAGGCCCTTCGGTGTTGCGCTCATACTTGCAGGCGTTGACAAGAACGGCTCCGAGCTTTTCTTGACAGACCCGAGCGGTACTTACATCGGCTATGATGCAGTAGCTATCGGGGCCGGCAGCGATCAGGTAACAGAATTTCTGGAAAAGAGCTACAAGGTGGATATCGGGCTTGACGAAGGTGCTGCACTTGCAATCGAATCTATCTATCTGGTAAGCGAGGAAAAGACAGGTACAAGGCACTTAAAGATGGCGATAATCGACAACAAGACAAAGACGATGCGCAAGATAGAGGACGAAGAGATAGAGAGATACGCTTCGATGGCCAGAGACAAGACCTCAAAGCGGGGCGCCTGATAAAATCATAAGAAATAGCTGCAAAGCTGAATTGCACAATGATAGCAAAAATAGGCACCAAGGCCCCGAACCTTGAAGTTTCCAGCTGGGTTCATGGAAAGCCCACTAACATTGACGAGGAAAAAGGAAATGTAATCTTGGTCGAAGTTTTTCAAGTCAACTGCCCCGGGTGCTTCCTCTATGGAATCCCAGAGGCAATAAACATTTACAAGAAGTACAATGACAAAGGGATAACTGTCTTAGGATTGGCAACCGCCTTTGAGGATTTTGACAAAAATACGCTTGAAAACCTACAAAAACTCGTCACAACTGGAGAGGTCATCGGCGAGACGTACCGTACACTGGCGCAATATGGTCAATTAAAGGATGGCAACAAGCTGCCCTACGAGATGCCATTTCAAGTAGGAATGGATTTGCTAAAGAAAGAATCAAGCCAGTTGACAGACGGCAAAATAATGGACTTCATCGAGGCCAATGTCCCTGACTTT
>Ga0134076_10000405_pt1 | contig 11193 bp, 9 predicted proteins | sample 15_taG_12_FD_109979 | JGI IMG/M metagenome (GOLD analysis project Ga0134076, IMG submission 109979) | Grasslands soil microbial communities from the Angelo Coastal Reserve, California, USA - 15_D_Wat_40cm_5_0_1 metaG | ecosystem: Environmental > Terrestrial > Soil > Grasslands ... | reverse complement strand
CGGCGTCGTTCCTCGCGATCCCGTTCTACCGGATCATGCAGAACTACGGGCTCGCGAACAACCCGTGGTCGGTGATCGCGGCCCTGGTGGCGTTCGCGACGCCGTATGCGATCTTTGTCTTCCAGGAGTACGGCCGAAGCATTCCGATCGAGGTCGACGAGTCGGCGCGCATCGACGGCGCGTCGCCGCCGCAGATCTATCTGCGAATCTATCTGCCACTGATGGCGCCGGCGCTGGTCGCCGTGGGCACCTACGCGCTGCTGCTGGCCTGGAACGAATACCTGTATCAGTTCCTGCTCCTGTCCTCGAAGGCGAACATGACCGTGCCGGTGGCGCTCGCGCAGTTCCTCAGCAGCGACCAGTCACCGTGGAACTACATGATGGCGACCGCGATCATCTATGCGGCGCCGCCGGTCGCGATCTACTACGCATTCCGCCGGCGCATGACCTCCGGCCTGACGATGGGCGGGGTTAAAGGCTGACCCTCGCCGCCAGTCTCGCAGCCCGCTGAGGAGGCGGGTATGAGCAGCGTGCAGCAGGTTCTCGCGGCCGGGCCCGGCGCGCTCAACCGGCTGCGGAGATCGGTCTGGCGCCGTCCCAGGCACGGCCCGGAGCTCGCCTGGGCGATCGCCTTCGTCGCCCCCTATGCGGCGGTATTCCTGGCCTTCGTCGTCTATCCCATCGCCTACGGGCTCTGGATGGCGCGGGACCCGTCGCTCTACCGCGAGCTGATCGCCAACCCGCTCTACGCGCAGACCGTCGTGAATACGGCGCTGTTCGTCGGCCTCGGCGTGAACGTGAAGATGTTCCTGGCCCTCCTGTTATCCGGCTTCTTCATGCGTCGCCGCTGGTGGATCAAGGCGCTGCTCCCCGTCTACATTCTGCCCTGGGCGCTCCCGTCCATTCCGGCCTTCGTGTCGTTCCACTGGATGCTGATCGGCGAGGAGGGTTTTGTCGACAGCGTCTTGTCGGCGGTGCTCGGTATCGGCGGTCCGCTCTGGTTCCGTGACCGCTGGCTCGCCCTCGGATCGAACATCGTCGCCTACATCTGGAAATGGATGCCCTTCTGGACGCTGACCTTCTACGCCGGCCGGACGGCGATCCCGCAGGAAATCTATGAAGCGGCCGCCGTCGATGGCGCCAGCGGCTACCGACGGTTCGCCCACGTCATTCTCCCGCTGCTCGGGAACCTCTATCTGGTCTGCACACTGCTGTCCACGCTGTGGACGATCGGAGACTTCACCACGGTCTCTCTGGTTTCCGAGGGCGCGCCGTCGTATTCCACGGACGTCCTGGCCACGCTCGGCATCCACTACGCCTTCGAGGGGGCCCAACCGGCGCTCGGTGTCGCCGCCGTGATGTCGGCGCTTCCGGTGCTGATCCCGATCGTGATCCTCCTGATGCGCGCGCTCCAGACGAGAGAGACGCAGCTGTGAGCCTCGCCCGCGTGTCAGGCGGTTCGGTGCTCCGAGCGCGCTCCCGGCTTCGTCGGGTTCTCATCGAAGGGTCCTCGCTCGTACTCGTCGTCGCGCTCCTGGTCTGGTCGCTGACGCCCGTGTACAACATGCTGTTGATCGCGCTCGACCCCGATGAAGGTGATATCGAGTTCGAGGGCATCATCTGGCCGCCGAACCCATCGCTCCACAGCTTCCATGCCGTGGTGACCCAGGGGTATTGGCTCGTCGAAGATTTCTGGCGCCAGTTTGGCAACAGCTTTTTCATCGGTCTGATGACGATGTTCCTGACCGTGCTGATCGGGTCGCTCGCCAGCTTCGCATTGGGCCGTACGCGCTTGCGCCAAAGCTGGCTGCTCGGCAACGCGCCGCTCGTGACCTACGCGGTGCCCACATCCTTCCTGGTCATCCCGTTCACTCGGCTCATGGCGAGTTACGATCTCTCGAATACGCTGTGGGCGATCGTCGCGGCCAACGTGACCTTCGCCGCCCCCTACGCCATCTTGATCCTGCGGCAGTACGCCACGTTGATACCGATCGAGCTCGATCAGGCGGCGCGGGTGGACGGTGCGTCACCCGTTCAGGTGTATCGGCGGATCTACTTGCCGTTGATGACGCCGGCGCTCGCGGCGGTCGGGACCTTTGCGCTGTTGCTCGCCTGGAACGAGTACGTCTACCAGTACGTGCTGCTCTCCTCGACCCGCAACATGACGGTCGCCGTCGCGATCGCCCAGTTCTTCAACAGCGACGAGGCGCCCCTGAACTACATGATGGCCGCCGCGCTCATCTATTCGCTGCCGCCGATCGTGATCTTCTACGCGCTTCGCCGCTATATGGCAGCGGGCCTGACGAGGGGTGCCCTCAAGGGCTAGCCAGGTAGAGATCCTGACGCTCTTCCGTGAATCATCTCACCGCGATCTACGGTCTCGCGGCGCTGTTCCTCGCCATCATGCTCGAGTCCGCCGGGTTGCCGGTGCCGGGGGAAACGGCACTCATTGCGGCCAGCGTGCTCGCGGCACAGGGACTCGTCTCTCTGCCCGCGGTGATCGTGGTCGCCGCCGCGGCAGCCATCATCGGCGATAACGCGGGGTACCGGATCGGCCGAGCGGCGGGGCGGCGGCTGCTCACGCGCTGGCGACCCGTCGCTCGGTACACCGAAAGGATGCTCCCGCCCGCCGAACGCTTCTTTGCCCACCACGGTGGCAAGGCCGTCTTCCTCGCCCGCTTCATGCCGGGCCTTCGAGTGATCGGTGCACTCGTCGCGGGCATCGCCGGCATGGCGCGGTGGCGTTTTCTCGTGTGGAATGTGGCGGGCGGAGTGGTGTGGGCGACCAGCGTCGCGCTCATCGCGTATTGCCTCGGCGAGGCCGTGGCGAGCGCCATGGGCCGATACGGCTTGATTGGAGGGATTGGGGCTATCGCTGCGGCGGCGGTTTTCTACGGCTTGGCGCACGGCCTGCGTCGTTGGCGGGTTGATTGACCCGTTTCGCGATGTCATCGGCCCGGACGCGCCACGACCTTTCGCATGAAGGCGCCCATGAACTGGTAGACCTCTTCTGGCATTTCCGTGCTCATCGGGCGAAACCCGTCGGGTCAGCTCAGGTTGACGACGACCGATTTCACCTCCGTGTATTCCGCGATCCCCTCGTGGCCACCCTCACGTCCGAGGCCGGATTCCTTGAAGCCGCCGAACGGGATCTCGTGCGTGTAGCCGGTGGCGTCGTTGGCGCCGACCAGGCCGTACTCGAGCTGCTCGGACACCCGAACGAGCCGCGTCATGTCGCGCGTGTAGAAGTAGGCCGCCAGCCCGAACTTGGTGGCGTTGGCGCGGCGGATCACTTCTTCCTCGGTGTCGAAGACCAGCAGCGGCGCCGCCGGCCCGAAGATCTCCTCCTGCGCGATCGCCATGTCGTCGGTGACGCCGGTCAGGACCGCGGGCGCATAGAAGAACCCCTTCGCGTACGGCTCGCCAGTCAGATAGCGGCCGCCCGCCTCGAGCTTGGCACCGTGCTTCACCGCGTCCTCCACCAGGGAGTGCACTTTCGCGCGCGTCTCCTCGTTGATCAGCGGACCGATCTGCGCGCCCGGCTCGAAGCCCGCGGCGACCTTCAGCTTCCCGACGGCCTCGACGAACGCCGGAATGAATGTGTCGGCAATCCCGCGCTGGACGTAGATCCGGTTCGCGCAGATGCACGACTGCCCGCCGACACGCAGGAACTTCATGGCCACCGCGCCCTCGAGCGCGGCCTTGAAGTCGGCGTCGTCGAACACGATGAAGGGCGCGTTGCCGCCGAGCTCGAACGAGAGCCGCGTCACCTGCTTGGCAGCCGTCTCCATGATCCCCTTGCCCACGTCCGTCGACCCGGTGAAGCCGATCTTCCGGATCAGCGGGTGCGTGAGCAGCTCGGCGCCGACCAGCCGCGAGCGGTTGGTGGTCAGTACGTTGAACACGCCTCGCGGCAGCCCGGCGACCTCGGTGATGCGCGCGATCGCGAGCGCCGTGAGCGGAGTCGCCGAGGCCGGCTTGAGCACCACCGTGCAGCCGGCGGCCAGGGCCGGCGCGATCTTGCGCGTGACCATCGTCGCCGGGAAGTTCCAGGGCGTCACCGCGGCGACGGGGCCGATCGGCTGGCGCAGCACCCAGTAGCGTTTACTCGGCTGCGGCGATGGGATCCACTCCCCGCTCACCCGCCGAGCCTCCTCGGCGAACCAGCCGAAGTAGCCGAGCGCGAACTGGACTTCCTTCTTCGCTTCCTCGAACGGCTTGCCGTTCTCGAGCGTCACGAGCCGCGCGAGCTCGTCGCGCCGCTCCTGCATGAGCTCCTGGATCTTGAGGAGAATGCTGCCACGATCCTTGGGCGCCAGCGCCGACCATTCGCGAAACGCCGCGTGCGCGGCCGTGACCGCGCGCTGGATCTCCGGCGCCGCGCCGTTGGCGACTCGCGCAACCACGGTGCCGTCGGCCGGGTTCTTCACGTCGAAGGTGGCGTCGCCCTCGGCGAGTATCCACTCACCGTCGACGTACATGCGCTCGAGGTCTGCCATGCGAGATCCTCCGTGCGGCCGGATTCAGCGACTTCGCCGCGAGAGCCTACGCCTGGGGAAGACGGCGCGCTAGACGCACCGCGCCATACGGTTCTCGGCCCGCCTCGGCCGAAGCTAGGCGACCTTCGAAAGGTGGCTCACGAGCCACCGCGCGGTGCGCAGGAGCCGCGCATCTCGATGTCGCGCGCCGACCAGCTGGGCGCCGAGCGGCAGGCCGTTGGCGCCCTGCATCAGCGGGATACTGAGCGCCGGCATCCCGCAGAGCGTCCACAAGGCGCAGAAGGCCGGGTCGCCGGTCGACTCGAGCCCCTTGGGGGCGGTGCCGAACGCGGCGGGCGTCAAGATCGCGTCGTAGCGCTGCTCGAAGAGCTCCGTCAGGCTCGCGTTGAGCTCGGGCACCCGGCCGAGTGCCTCGAGATAGTCGAGCGCGCGGACCTCGTGGCCGTGCTCGATCCGGGCGCGCAGCGCCGCCGAGAGCTTGTCGCGCCCCGTCTCCCACTCCCGTCGAAGGTTGATGGCGATCTCGGCGCCGCCGATAGCGCGCTGCCACTCGAGCACTTCCTCGGCCGGCGTGACGAGCTCGACCTCTTCCACGCGGTCGCCGAGGTGCGCGACGAGCTCCTCGAACGCCTCGCGGGCGTCGGCGTCGACGCGCTCCCACAGCGACGTCTTGACGAACGCGAACATGGGCGTCAGCGGCGGCTCCTCGGCGGCCACGGCGCGGTACGGGACGCGCGCGCGGGGGCGAGAGTCCGGATCACGCTCGTCGTGCACCGCGAGCTCTTCGAGGAGCAGCGCGATGTCCTCGACCGAGCGCGCGAAGAGGCCGACGTGATCGAGCGAGCGGGAGAGCTGGAACATCCCGTGGCGCGGGATCAGCCCGTGCGTCGGCTTGAGGCCGTACACGCCGCAGAAGGACGCGGGCCGGATCGTCGAGCCGGTGGTCTGGCTGCCGAGCGCCAGCGGGACCATCTCGGCGGCCACCGCCGCCGCCGAGCCGCTCGAGGAGCCGCCGGGCGTATGACCCGAATTGTGCGGATTACGCGTCTTCCCCGGCGTGCGGGTGGCGAACTCAGTCGTGACCGTCTTGCCCATGACGACCGCGCCCGCGGCGCGCAGCAGCGACACGACCGACGCGTCGCGCGACGGCGTGCGGCCGGCGTGGAGCACGGAGCCGTTCTCGGTGGGCATATCGGCGGTGTCGATGATGTCCTTGAGGCCCACCGGCACGCCGTGCAGCGCCCCGATCGGTTGCCCGGACAGGCGGTACTCGTCGGTGGCGCGCGCCTGCGCCAGCGCGTAGTCGGGATCGAGGAACGTCCAGGCCTGCACCTGCCCGTCGACCTCACGCACCCGCGCCAGACACGCCTCCACAACCTCAACCGACGTGACAGCGCCGTCGCGAATCATCCGCGCCGCCTCACCCGCCCCCAGCCGATGCAGGTCCTTCTGGTCCATCGTCGCCAGAGATTACCACCACCCGCGATCGATCAACCGCGCGTTCGCGAACCGCGCCCAGCGCACGATCAACCGCGTTCGAGCGCGGGCTTCGCCCGCGCAATCCGTTCGAGCGGCGGCTCAGCCGCCGCAATCCTGGGGGGAGGCAGGAAGGAGCACGCCAAAGGCGTGCGACGACCGTCGGAAGGGGGGCAAAGCCCCCCTCCGAGGCAGCGCTACTTTCCGTAGAGAAACTCTGGGAGCCAGAGGGTCATACCGGGCCAGATGTACATGAACACGAGGCAGATACACACGATGACCATGTACGGCATCATGCCCGCGAAGATCTGATTCAAGGTCACGTGCTTCGGCGAGACGCCCTTCAGGTAGAAGGCCGACATAGCGACCGGCGGCGACAGGAAGGCGTCCTGTAGATTTACCGCGACCATCGTGCCGAAGAGGATCGGGTCGACGTTGAAGTGGGTCAGCAAGGGAATGAAGATCGGGCAGAAGATCACGATGATCTCGGTCCACTCGAGCGGCCAGCCGAGCAAGAAGATGATCGCCTGCGCCGTCAGCTGGAAGCCCAGCGGCGAGAGATTCATCGACAGCACCCACCGCTCGATCAGTCCCTGACCGCCGTGCAACGCGAACACCGCGGAGAATAGTGCGGAGCCGACGAAGAGCCAGCACACCATCGCCGTCGTCTTCGCCGTCAGGAACGTCGACTCCTTGACGTTCTGGCGGAGCTCCGGCGAGGTCCTGAGATACCAGAGACCGGGCACGACGGTGCCGAACAGCGTGCCCCCGATCGCGCCGGCCACCAGGAGTGACGCGAAATCCTCGCCCTCGTAGACGCCGAGCACGATTCCGACGACGAACCCTACCAGGCTCCACCAGAGCACCGGCCGCATGAACTTGGTCATCACGGCGAGGTAGAGCGCGCCCAGCGCGCCGATGGCCGCGGACTCGGTCGCGGTGCAGATGCCGAACAGGATCACCGCCAGCACCACGACCGTGAGCACGCCGAGCGGGACCACCGAGGCGCACAGCTCCTTCAGGATCTCGAGCTGCTCGCCGTCCATGCGCCAGAAGTAGAAGAACAGCAGGAGCGCGCACACGGCCGCCAGCCCCCAGAACCAGCTGTAGAAGTGCGCCGGGACCTTCCCGGCGTCCGACACTTTGCTGGTATCGCGGAGCGACGTCATCTCCTCGGGCCCTTCCGGTTTCTTGGCGCCCGCGCCCGGCTCGGACTCGGACTCGCCGGCGACGCCGAGCTCCTGGGGCTTCTCTTCGGGACCGGGTTCGGCCGCGACCGGAACCGTGGCCGCCGGCGGCGCCGCCGGAGCGGCGACGCGCGCGGCCGGCGCGGCGGCGGTCGCCACCTCGGGGGCGTTGTAGACGACCACGTACCACCAGGTCGCGGCGAACGTCCCGAAGGTCAGCAGCAAGGGCACCGAGAGTATGAGCAGGTTGTGGGCGATCACGCGATAGCCGACCGCACGCCCGTCGGGCCCGGAGGAGCCGCGCAAGAGACTTGGACGCAACGCGGCGGCGAGGACGCCGGCGACGACCCGGCGCGCCGGGCCGCGCTCGAGGCGAGTCAAGTAGTCCGGGACCTTCACGCGGTACTGGTCGGGCGGCAGCTTCGGCGCGATCTTCGGGTTGATGATCGCCCAGCCGAGGATATAGACGAGGTAGAGGAACGTCAGGAAGAAGCCCGGCAGCATCGCTGCCGCGTAGAGCTTGACGATCGACTGCCCGGCCACCGCCGCGTAGACGATCAACATGACCGACGGCGGGATCAGGATGCCGAGCGTCCCGCCCGCCGTGATCGCGCCCGAGGCGAGCTTCACGTCGTAGCCGGCGTTCAGCATCGGCCGCATCGCGATGACGCCCATCAGCACGACGACGGCGCCGACGATGCCCGAGGCGATGCCCCAGAACGCGCAGACCAGCAAGGTCGTGACGGCGAGCGAGGCGGGCACGCGCCGGAACGCGAGCTGGACGCTGTGGAACATGCGGTCGACGAGCGCCGCGCGCTCCATGATGTAGCCCATGAAGACGAACAAGGGGACCGACAGCAGCGTATCGTTCGTCATCACGCCGTAGGTGCGCTGCACGATCAGGTCGAAGATCCGGTTGTCGTACCAGTGGGCGCCAGGCACCCAGAAGGCGATGTAGCCGAAGATCATCCCGAGCCCCATCAGGGTGAAGGCGGTCGGGAAGCCCATCATGATCGCCACCACGATGAGGCCGAGCATCGTGAGGCCGAGCGCGGGATCGCTCATGGTGTGCGGCTCTGCCGCTCGGCGTCGTCGACCACGCTGCGGTGGCGCGCCGCCTCGTCGATGGCGTGCGCGCCTTCCATCGCCTGGCGCCGCGATTCCTCGTCGACGTACTCGCTGCGCGAGAGCTGCGTCTCGATCACGTCGATCTCCTCGACGTCTTCCAGGCGCGGGGTCCACGCTCCCGTGCACAGACACTCGACGCAGCGGACGATCTCGGCCAGCCCCTGCAGCATGACCAGGACGCCGGCGATCGGAATGACCGACTTGAAGTGGTAGACCGGCGGCCCTTCGGCGGTCACCGTCGAGTGCTCACCGATCCGCCAGGAGATGGCGGCATAGTCGTAGCCCGCGTAGATCAGCCCGAGGATGCCCGGGATGAAGAAGAGGAGGTAGAGGATCAGATCCATCGACGCCTGCCCGCGCGGCTTCATGTAGATGTAGACGAAGTCGGCGCGCACGTGCCCGCCCAGCGCCAGCGTGTAGGCGCCGCACAGCATGAAGAGGGAGCCGTAGAGCATGTTGTTGAAGTCGAAGATCCACGCGGTGGGCGCGTTCAGGATGTAGCGCTTGAAGACTTCGATGGCCACGACGAACGTCAGGGCCACGATGAGCCAGGCTGCCGCTTTGCCGGACCAGTAGCTGACCTGGTCGACGGCGCCGATCAGGCGTCGGCCGCTCATCGCGGGATCACCGCGGCCGGCCACCCGGTTGGATCCGGATGGCCGGCGCGCATGGATTCGGGCACGGAGCGACTAGCTCTTTTTCGGGGCGGGCTTGCCGAAGTAGTGGTTGTAGGCCATGCGCCGGCTGACGTTGGTGTCGAGATCCCACTTCACCGCCCGCGCGGCGAACGCCTTCTGGGACTCGGTGATCTCCTTGAACAGCGGGTTGTCCGTCGCCTTCTTGTCGACGACCTGATCGTAGACTTCGAGCTGCTTCTGCAGCACCGAGTCGGGCGTCTTGTAGAACCGCACCTTGTCCTTGGTCTGCAGCTCGATGTAGTCCTTCGAGTAACGGTCGATCGACTTCCACGACATGTCGGCCGACGCCGCCTCGACGCCGTTCTCGATGATGGCCTTCATCTTGTCCGGCAGCGCGTCGAACTTGCCTTTGTTGAACGTGATCTCAAGCTGCTCGGCGTTCTGGTGATAGCTCTGCAGCATGCACACCTTGGAGACGTCGGCGAAGCCGAGGATGCGGTCGGACGTCGCGTTGTTGAACTCGGCCGCGTCGAGCAGGCCGCGGTCCATGGCCGGGACGATCTCGGCGCCGGGCAGCGCGTTGACTGCCGCGCCGAGCCCCTGGAACACATCGATCGAGATGCCCACGGTACGGAACTTGAGGCCCTTGAAGTCGTCGGCTTTGGTGATCGGCTTCTTGTACCAGCCGAGCGGCTGCGTGAACATCGGCCCGTACGGAAACGAGACGACGTTGGCGCCGATCGAGGCATAGAGCTTGCTGAGAAGCTGCTTGCCGCCGCCGTACTTGTGCCAGCTCAGCAGCATGTTGGCGTCCATGCCGTAGCCGGGGCCCGAGCCCCAGAGTGCCAGCGCCGTCTGCTTGCCGTAGTGGTACACGAGCACGCCGTGGCCGCCGTCTAGCGTACCCTTCGAGACGGCGTCGAGCAGGCCGAAGGCCGGCACGACCGCGCCGGCCGGCAGCACCTCGATCTTCAGGTCGCCGCCGGTCATGTCGTTGACCTTCTTCGCGAAATCGAGCGCGTACTCGTGGAAGATGTCCTTCTGGGGCCACGTGCTCTGCCAGCGCATCGAGATCGGGCCCTGCGCCTTGGCGACCATCGGAAAGCCGAGCGTCGCCGCGCCCGTCGCTGCCAGAGCCGCGCCTTTCAAGAATTTCCGTCGCGGGCTCTCGTTGACCGCTTGAGAATCGCTCATGGATGCACCTCCTGGGAATCCGTGGCGTGGGGTAGATGGCCGTCGGCGGCGGATCATGCGAGGACAAGACACAAACGAAGTGGCCGCAGCACCGCCCACAAACCTATTCGACGGGCGCGCAGCCTGTCAATAATTACGTCGGACGCGCCGAGCGTCAGAAATACGCCCGGCCGCTCCGGTCGGGCGACCGGCCGTCAGGCGACCGCTGGTCAGGCGCTCGGCGCTTTGAGGACCAGCGAGAGCCGGCTGGCGCCGCGCCGTACCGTCAGCCGGAGCGGCGCCTCGAGACCGGCGTCGGCGAGCGCTTCGCGAAGCGCCTCGCGGGTCACGACGGCCAGATCGTTGATTTGCAAGATGACGTCGCCGGCCTCGAGGCCTCCTCGATCGGCCGGGCTCTTAGGCACGACCGCCGAAACGGTCAGGGCGGTCGACGCGCCGGGCTCGGGATCTCGCACGACGAAACCGAACTCGGCCCCGATTCGCTCCCCGACGACCGAGCGAGGCATCGCCGCCAGGCGCACGTCGAGGCGGCGGCGTCCGTCGGTGCGGAGCACCGTCAGGTGCACGTCCCTGCCCGGAGACGATGCGGCGATCAGCCGCTGGAGCATCCGCGTCTCGGTCACCGGGCGCTCCTCGAACGCGACGACCAGATCGCCGGTCTTGAGCCCCGCCGTCTGGGCCGGCGTGCCTTCCATCACCTCCACGATGAACACGCCGAACCCCTCGCGCAGCCCGTGACGGGACGAGATCTCGTCCATCTCCTGCTCGGACAGATCCCGGATGCGCACGCCCAGCCACGCCCACTGGGCCGCGTCGATCACCGGTGCGGTCGCGGCGAGGAGCAGCAGGGCGATGGCGGCCGCGACCGACCCGGCCCTCATTCGCGCCCCCGGCGGAGCTCGTTCACGAGCCGGTCGAGCGCGGCGCCGAGGCGCTCGAGGCGTCGCGTGACGTCGAGCGTCTCGAGCAGCTCCTGGCGGAGCCCGGGGTCGGGCACGACGGCCGCGGCGATCCGGTCGGCGATCACGCCCGGAGACTGCCCCTCGGCCAGCGCCGTGTCGAGGAGGTCGG
>Ga0134076_10000396_pt1 | contig 11288 bp, 12 predicted proteins | sample 15_taG_12_FD_109979 | JGI IMG/M metagenome (GOLD analysis project Ga0134076, IMG submission 109979) | Grasslands soil microbial communities from the Angelo Coastal Reserve, California, USA - 15_D_Wat_40cm_5_0_1 metaG | ecosystem: Environmental > Terrestrial > Soil > Grasslands ... | reverse complement strand
TCACCGGAGGATCCCGCGGCATCGGGCGCGCCATCGCGCTGGCGCTCGCCTAAGAAGGCGCCGACGTCGCGATCAACTACGTTTCGAGCGAGCCCGCGGCCAAAGAGATCGCCGAGCAGATCCGGAAGATCGGACGGCATTCGATCCTCGCCCAGGCCGACGTCGGCGACTATCCCGATACGTTTCGGATGGCGCAGGAGGTGCTGAAGGAGTTCGGCCACCTCGACATCCTCGTCAACAACGCCGGGATCAACTCGGACAAGACGTTCGTCAAGATGGACCACGCGTCCTGGCGGAGGGTGCTCGCCATCAATCTCGACGGCGTCTTCAACTGCACCAAGGTGTTCATCGACCAGATGCTCAAGCAGGAATACGGCCGCATGATCAACATCACCTCGGTCATCGGCCAGATCGGCAACTTCGGTCAGGCCAACTACGCCGCCTCGAAGGCCGGGGTCGCGGCGTTCACCAAGTCGCTCGCCAAGGAGCTCGCCGGCAAGGGCGTTACGGTGAACGCGGTTGCGCCCGGCTTCATCGAGACGGACATGGTCCAGGGCATTCCGGAGAAGGTGCGCGACAGGCTCTTGGGTCAGATTCCCCTCAAGCGGTTCGGCACGGCGGAGGAGGTCGGTCGCGCGGTCGTCTATCTCGTTTCGTCGGACGGCGACTACATCACCGGCGCCGAGCTCTCGATCAACGGCGGACTGCTGATGTGACCGCGGTGGCCCACAGCCGCATGGCGTGGGCCGCCATCGCCCAGGGCTGGAGGGTGAGCGCCGCGAGCGACCCGGCGCGGCGCGGCCGCTCGTCGTAGACCACGCGGCTCTTCGACGGCATCACCCACGCTTCGCCCGACAGCACCTCTTCGCCGCGTTGGTTCACGCACACGGTCTGCAGGCGCAGGCGATTGCGCTCGCGCACGACCTCGAGCACGTGCACCCGCGCGGTGATCGTGTCGCCCGCCTTGACCGGCTTGATGAATTTGAGGCTCTGGGAGAGGTAGATCGCGCCGGGCCCCGGAAGCTGGGTGCCGATGACCGCCGAGATCAGCCCGGCCGTGAAGATGCCGGGCGCGATGGGCTCCTTGAACGGAGTCGTCGCCGCATAGTCGGCGTCGCTGTGGACAGGATTCAGATCGCCGACCGCGTCGATGAAGCCGGCGATGTCGTCTTCGTCAACCTGCCGCACCAGCTCGGCGCGGTCGCCCGGCGCCAGCTCGGCGATCGTCCGGCCGATCACTTGGGCTCCCGCTCGGCGAGCCGGCGCAGCTTGGCGTTCATCGAGTCCTCGAGCCGGTCGATGCGATCCTCGAGCTCGACGAGCTGCTTCGCGATCCCCGTCAGCTGGCTGCGCGACGGCAAGTTGAGCGCCTGGAGCGCCTGCTCGATCTGCTGATCGACGACCTTTTTCGCCGGCGCGGCGGTAACGAGCATCTGGTCGAGCGACTGGCCCATCAGCTTCGCGAACTGCTCGGTGCCCATCGCCTGGCCGAGCACCTTGGACCAGGCGTCGATCCACTGATCGAGGAACTGTTTCCACTGCGTCAGCAGCTCGGGCGTCGCCGGCGTTTGCGCGAAGAGCTTGGCCCAGGTCTGGACGCCCTGGTCCAGCACGGGGCGCCAGAACGCGGTCGGGTCCTGCGTCGGGCTCGGCGAGGCGGGGGCGGTCTGCGTGATCAGGCGCGACCACGCCTGCGCGCCCTCCTCGAACTGCTTGCGCCACTGCTCGAAGAGCTGGTTCGATCCAACGCCGTCAGCCATCACTTACGATGTTACGCCTGCGTGACGCCGCGCGTCAACGAAAGCCTCGAGCCCGGCGCTAAGAGCGCGCTCCCAGCCAGGCCGAGACCTTCGGCCAGCAATGGACGGCGGCCCCCCGACCCGCGATGAGCGAGATGTGTCCGCCCGGCAGCTCGATGTATTCCTTCTCGCGGCTCCCGACCTTGTCGAGGAGCGCCCGGACGCACTCGGGGGGCGCGATGTAGTCCTCTTTCGCGCCCACGACGAAGACCGGGCACGTGATGCGCTCGAGCCGGATGGGCCGGCCGTCCATGACCAGCTCGTCCCGGTAGAGCTTGTTGTCCTGATAGAAGTCGCGAACCCACTGGCGGAAGAACTCGCCCGGGAAGGCCACGTACTCGTTGGCCCACTTGTTGAGGGCCTGGAAGCCTTCGAGGTATTTGTCGTTCCACAGGTTCCACCAGAGATTCAGATTGGTCGACAGGTCCATCGTCGGCTTGAGCAGCTTGAAGCCGGCCTTGACCATGTCTGCCGGAACCGAGCCGAGCGTGTCGACGAAGCGGTCGACGTTGAAGTTGTCCTTGCCGAGCCAGAGCCCGAAGAGGCCGACCTTCGCGAAGTCGAACGGACCGGCCATGTTGACGAAGTTCTTCACGCGCACGTCCGGGTGCGAGGCGACGAACGACGCCGAGATGGGCGCGCCCATACAGTAGCCGAGCACCGAGAGCTCGTCGGTGCCCGACGTCTCCAGCACCCGCCGCGCCATCCGCGGCAGGATCTTGGTCACGCACTCTTCGACCGAGAGGTCGTTGTCCTCCGGGCCGAACACGCCCCAGTCCAGCAGGTAGAAGTCGAAGCCCTGCCTCGTCATGTGCTCGACGAAGCTGCCGCCGGGCATGAGATCGAAGATGTACGGGCGGCTGATGCCGAGGTTCGGCACGAAGAGCACCGGCGTGCGATGGCTGCGCGCCGATTCGTAGCGATACAGCCGCGACTTGTTCCGCTTGTAGATCTCCACGCGCGGGGTCTGTCCGGTCTTCGACTCCACCGGGTTCGTCACCAGCCCGTGGAGATTGCGAAGGCGGCGGAATCCCCGCTCGAGCTCTTCCTGCCACTGCTTGATCGTCTCGGCCGGCGCCTCCGCGGCGAATCCGCTGGTGAACCGCTCCTGGGCCATGTCAACGAGCTCCTTCTCGGCCTGGGGTTGGTCGGGTCACATCTGGAACATCGAGCCGAGCTTCATCGCGAGCCCCATGTCCCCCTTCACCTTCAGCTTGCCCGACATGAACAGCATCTGGCCCGACTGTTTGCCCGAGAGCATGTCGAGCCAGTCCTGTGAAGAGATCTGGAGCGTCAGGTTCGGGTTCGTGCCCGCGCCCTGCTTGACGGTGCAGGCGCCGTCCTTGATCACGGCGTGCCACGTGCCGCCGCCGTCGCCGCTCACGTCGTACTGGATCACCGCGTTGGTCCCGGCCGCCTTGTCGGTCCGGAACCGCGAGGCCATCGCGTCGAACGTTTCCTTCACTGTGGGCATCGCGTCCTCCTGTCTGTCTGATGTCGCGTCGGGGTGCCTTCGCGGGGGTCCGGCACCCGACGTTCGGCTGTCAAAACGTGAAGAGGTCCATTCCCCCGGTCACGGTGAGCACCGCGCCCGTGATGTAACGCGCGCGCTCGGAGCACAGAAAGGCTACCGCACTGGCCACGTCCTCGGGTTCTCCCTCGCGCTGCATCGCCACGCGCTTGACCATCCGCTCGTAGAGCGGGCTCAGCTTGGCGTTCGGCGCGATGATCCCGGGCGCGATCGCGTTGCACGTCACATTGTACCGGGCGCCCTCGAGCGCGACCGACTTCGCGAAGCCGATCAGCCCGATCTTGCTCGTCGCGTAGGCCGTCTGGCCGAAGCCGCCCATCAGGCCGGCGATCGACGCCATGCAGACGATCCGGCCCCACCGCCGCTCGCGCATCCCCGGGAACACGGCCTTGGTCACCTTGAAGGTTCCGGTGACGTTCACGGCGAGGTTGAGCTCCCAGTCCTCGTCGCGCATGTCCTTGAGCTGCGCCACGGTGTAGATCAGCCCGGCGTTGTTCACGCAGATGTCGACCGGCCCGAGGTCACGCTCGACCCGGCTCACGACGTCCTGGATCTGCGCCGACTCGCGGATGTCGCACGCGTAGCCGCGCGCGCGCCCGCCCGACGCCTCGATCTCGCCGGCGGCGCCCACGGCGCCGTCGCCGTCGAGGTCGAGGATCGCGATCGCGCAGCCCTCGGCGGCCAGCGCGAGGGCGTCGGCCTTTCCGAGACTCCGCGCGGCGCCCGTCACGAGCGCGACCTTGCCGCGGATGCCGAAGTCCATCTATTTGCCCTTGAAGTTCGGCTCGCGCTTGGCGAAGAAGGCCTGGATGCCTTCCGAGGCGTCCTCGCTCTTGAGGGTCTTGAGGAACGCGCGCACCTCGATGTCGATCGCCTTGTCGATCGGCGCCTCGAGCCCTTCGTCGACCGCCTCGATGATGAGCCGGGTGGCGATCGGCGGGCGCTTGGCGATCATTCGCGCGAGCGCCTTCGCCTCGTTCAAGGTCTCGCCCTCTTTCGTCAGCTTGTTGGCGAGGCCGAGCGCCAGGCACTCCGGCGCCGGCACCTGCGTGCCGAGGATGAGGAACTCGAGCGCCTTGGTCCGGCCGATGAGGCGCGGCATCCGCTGCGAGCCGCCGAAACCGGGTGTGATGCCGAGGTTCGACTCGGTCTGCCCCATCCGCGCCGATTCCTTGACGAGCCGGAAGTGGCAGGCCATCGCGATCTCGCAGCCCCCGCCGAGCGCGTGGCCGTTGATCGCGGCGATGACGGGCTTCGGGAACCGCTCGATCTTCCGCATCACGCTGTTGCCGAACCGGATGAACGCGTCGACGTCGTCGCCGGAGAAGGCCGAGCCGAGGTCGGCGCCGGCGCAAAAGATGCGCTCGCCCGCCCCGGTGATGATGACGGAGCGGACCGAGTCGTCGTTCTCCACCGAGTTGAGCGCGGCGTTGAGATCGCGGACGAGCTCGGCGCTGATCGCGTTGGCCGGCGGACGGTTGAGCGTGATGACCGCGAAGCTCTCCTCGCGCGCGAAGAGCAGGGTCTCATACGCCATGGGCACAGACTCCCTTGAGAAAGATGGTCGCGACCGGCTCGGCCGCCTCGGTCAGGCGATAGGCGCGCTTGCCGAGGACCCACGAGGTCGCCAGCTGATCCATCGCACCGAAGAGCATCTTGGTCGCGATCTTCACCGGCAGGTCGCGGCGGATCTGTCCGGAGGCGGCGCCCTCCTCGAGCACGTCGTTGATGACGCCGAAGTAGGCCGACACCTCGTGCGCCGAGGCGCCCCTGAAGAACTTCTGCCCCTGACGAAGCTCGACCTGGAGCACCTCGGCGAGCTCGGGGTTCTCCTCGAGCACCCGGAAGTGGAGCGCCACGATTTTGCGGACTTTGGCCAGCGGATCGCGCTCGGCGGCGACCTCGCGCCGGACCGACGCGACCCACTGCGCCATCTTCTCGCGGAAGAGGGTGACGAGGATCTCGTCCTTGGTCTCGAAGTAGAGGTAGATCGTGCCGCTCGCGATGCCGGCCTCGCGGGCGATGTCCGAGACGCGCGAGTTGTAGTAGCCGTTTCGCGCGAAGACGCGAATCGCGGCCTCGATGATCTGTTGCGGCTTGTCGGGGTCGCGCATGAATTTCTGACTGAACCGCCGTTCATTCTACGGGCGCGCCGCCCCAGAATCAACCTGCGCGTCTGGGCCCGCGCCTCAGACGCCGCGATAGACCTCGCGCCGGCGCACGCTCCGCTGGAACTCGACGTATGCCGTGCGCGTCACTCCCGGAACCGCCCCCGCGGTCACCGCTTTCGCCTCGGCGGCGCCGTCCCAGAGGAGGTCGACCGCCATGGCCGCCATCGCCCGGGCGGGCATCACGTACGCGAGATGGCGGTCAACGATCTCGTAGTCGGCAGCGTGGCCGGTGCCGCGGGCGCCGCCCATGTAGGGATGGAGGACCGGAATCACCTGGCTCAGGTCACCCATGTCCGTCGAGCCGGCGCGGTGCCCGGCCTCGCGGCACTCGCCGGCGCCGAACAGTCTCTCCGCATTTCGCCGGAACGCGCGCGCCATCGTCGCATCGGTGCGCAGCGGCAGATAACCCGGCAAGGTCTCGATCTCGACCTCGGCGCCGAGGGCCAGCGCGCCGGCTCTGAGCGCGCGGTCGACCTTCGCGTTGGCGTCGCGGATGCCCTCGAGCGTGCGGCCTCGCACGTACGTCTCGATGCGCGCCTCGCCCGGGATGACGTTCACCTGCGAGCCGCCGTGGGTCAGGATCGGGTGGACGCGGATGGTGTCGTCGTCCTTGAAGGTCTCGCGGACCGCATTGATCCCGGCGAGCGCGATGTGGGCCGCGTAGAGCGCGTTGACGCCCATGTGCGGCGCGCCGCCTGCGTGCGCCGCGCGCCCAATGAAGCGCGCCGTCTTGCCGAAGCGCCCGTTGTTCGAGCCCGGCACGCACGCCGGGCCGTCCTCGGGACGCGACGTGGTGTGGATCATCATCGCCATGTCGACGTCGTCCAGGTGTCCCAGGCGCAGCAGCTCGCACTTGCCCCCGAGGAACTCGAGCCGCCCCTCGCGGACTTCCTTGAGACGCCACTCGAGGTCGCCGCCCTCCTCCGCGGGGACGGCCATCAGCGCCAGGCGGCCGGCCAGGTGCTCGAAGGCCTTCACGGTCACCAGGCCGATCGCCGCGCCGATCAGCCCGGCGATCTGGGCGTTGTGGCCGCACGCGTGAGCCGCGCCCGTCTTCGGGTCGGCTTCGGGATGGCCGGTGACGACGAGCGCGTCGAGCTCGCCCAGGAGCGCGAAGGTCGGCCCCGGCCCCTGCCCGCCGGTGACGTCGGCCCGGACGCCCGTGAGCGCGAGCCCGGTGAGCGGAGTCAGGCCGAGCTTGCGGAACTTCGACTCGACGAGCGCCGCCGTCCGCGACTCCTTAAAGCCGAGCTCCGGATGGCGCCGGATCGTTTCGCCCACCTCGATGATCTCGTCGGCGTGGCGCTCGATGGCCTCGTCGACGCGTCGCTTGAGCTCGTCGCGAGTCACGGTATCTTCTCCCTGCCGGCCTTGTCGGCCTGGCGTAGGATATGACGGACTCGCGCCCCGCTGCGGGGCAATCTCGAGCCTCGGACCTCGACCCGGGAGAGTGGACATGAAGGCAGCAGCGGCCGTCGCCGAAATCCTCAAGCGTGAGGGCGTGAAGTTCCTGATCGGCTATCCGGTCAATCCGATCATCGAAGCGGCGGCGGAAGCCGACATCCGCACGATCATCGTCCGCCAGGAGCGGACCGGCCTGCACATGGCCGACGCCGTCAGCCGCATCTCCTCAGGAGAGCGAGTCGGCGTGTTCGCGATGCAGCACGGCCCGGGCTCGGAGAACGCCTTCGGCGGCGTCGCCCAGGCCTACGGCGACTCGGTGCCGATCGTGGTGCTGCCCGGCGGCTATCCGCGGCGGATCACGAACATCCAGCCGAACTTCAACTCGTTTCTGAACTTCCAGCACGTAACGAAGTGGTGCGAGCAGGTCATCGTGCCCGACGCGGTGGTCGACGCAATGCGCCGGGCGTTCACCCAGGTGAAGAACGGCCGACCGCGCCCGGTGCTGATCGAATTCCCCGTCGACCTGCTGCGCGAGGACGTGCCGGAGCCGATCATCTACACGCCCGCGCCGCGGCTCAAGTCGGCGCCGGATCCTCGAGACGTCTCGAAGGTGGCCGAAGCTCTCGTGGCCGCGCAGCGGCCGGTCATCTACGCGGGCCAGGGCGTGCACTACGCACGGGCGTGGCAGGTCCTCCGCGACCTGGCCGAGCTCCTGGAAGCGCCGGTGACGACGAGTCTTCAGGGCAAGAGCGCGTTCCCCGAGAATCACCCGCTGTCGCTCGGCTCCGGGGGCCGCTCGATCTCCAAGCAGCTCCACCACTTCCTCACGAACGCCGATCTTATCTTCGGAATCGGCTGCAGTTTCGCCACGACGAACTACGGCGTCGCGATGCCGAAGGGTAAGAAGATCGCGCACGCGACCCTGGACCCGACCGATATCAACAAGGACGTGCCGGCCGAGCTGGCGCTGGTCGGCGACGCCGGCCTCACGCTCCAGGCGCTGCTGGTCGAGGTAAAGGATCGTCTCAAGGGTGGACCGCGCGGCCGGTTCTCGGCCGTCACGCAGGAGATCAAGGACCTCAAGAGCGAGTGGCTGGCCAAGTGGACCCCGCGGCTCACGCAGGACACGAAGCCGCTGTCCCCCTACCGCGTGATCTGGGACCTGATGCACACGGTCGACGTCGCCAACACGATCATTACGCACGACGCCGGGAGCCCGCGCGACCAGATCTCGCCGTTCTGGGAGCCGATCGCGCCGCTCTCTTACATCGGCTGGGGCAAGACGACGCAGCTCGGCTACGGTCTCGGGCTCGCCATGGGGGCGAAGCTCGCCGCGCCCGAGAAGCTCTGCGTGAACGTCTGGGGTGATGCCGCGATCGGCTTCACGGGGATGGACTTCGAGACGGCCGTGCGCGAGCGGATCCCGATCCTCTCGATCCTGCTCAACAACTTCTCGATGGCGATCGAGCTCAAGATCATCAAAACGGCGACGGCGAAGTACCGCTCGACCGACATCAGCGGCGACTACGCGGCCATGGCGCGGGCCTTCGGCGGCCACGGCGAGCGCGTGTCCGAGCCGAGCGAGATCGTGCCGGCCATCCGCCGGGCCATCAAGAAGACCCAGGAGGGGACCCCGGCGCTGCTCGAGTTCCTCACCGAAAAGGCCGAAGACTTCTCGATGTACTAGACCGCCATGCAGATCAAATACCGGATCGGCATCATGCCCGGGCCGTGGCCCGCCGGCTCGCCCGGCGAGGGCGTGGACTTCTTCTGGCGGCTCATCGACCTCTGCGAGCGGACCGAGATCGATTCGATCTGGTTCTCGGATCGGCTGTCGTCACCGATCCCCGTTCTGGAGCCGATGACGACGATGGCCGCGGTCGCCGCGCGCACCAGGCGACTCAAGTTCGGGCCGAGCGTGCTGATCGCCCCGTTCCGGTTGCCGGTGCTCGCGGCGCGCCAGCTCGCGATGCTCGATTACCTCTCGGGCGGCCGGGTCCTTCCCGCGGTCGGCATCGGCGTCGAGCAGGAGCGCGAGTTCCTGGCCGCCGGCGTGCCGTTCCGCGAGCGCGGGCGCCGGACCGACGAGGCGATCCAGGTGATGCGGCGGTGCTGGGAGGAGCCGGAGGTCACGTTCGCCGGTGAGTTCTGGAAACTCGATCGCATCACGGTCCTGCCGCGGCCGATCCAGCAGCCGATGCCGCTGTGGATCGGCGGCAACAGCGAGGCCGCGATGCGCCGGGCGGGACGGATGGGCGACGGCTGGATCCCGTCGTTCATCACGCCCGATCAGTTCCGCGTCGGCGTCGACAAGACCGCGAGCTTCGCGGCCGAAGCCGGGCGTGAGGTGCCGGGCGACCACTTCGGGACGCTCGTGCAGTTCTGCCTCGACTCCGACCCGGCGGTCGCGCGCGCGCTCGCGGTCCCCTTCATTCCACGCGGGCGCGTCGACGCGTCCACGCTGGACGCGTGTACCGCGTTCGGCCCGGCCGACCTGGTCGGCGAGCGGCTGGAGCAGTACGTGCAGGGGGGCGGGTCGAAGTTCGTCCTGCGGCCGATGTGCCCGCCCGACCGGATGCTCGAGCAGCTCGAGCGGCTGGCGACCGAGGTGATTCCGGCCTTTCACGCCCGCTGAGCGTCGGCTCAGCGACCCTGGAGAATCTCGATCAGCAGTCCGGGGTCGACGTTGCCGCCGGAGAGCACCACGCCGACTCGCGCGCCTCGAGCGAGCTTGCCGCTCAGGACCGCCGCGGCGCCGACCGCGCCGGTCGGCTCGGCGATCACGCGGACGCGGAGCGCCAGGAAGCGGACCGCAGCGATGATCTCGTCGTCGCTGACGAGCGCGACCTCGCTCAGGTTCTCGCGAAGGATCGGGAACGTGAGCTCGCCCGGGCTCTGCGGCCGGATGCCGTCGGCGATCGTCGGCGGCGGCGCGATCGTGACCCGCTCGCCCTTCTGCAGCGACAGGTAGGTGTCGTTAGCGGTGTCGGCCTCGACGCCGACGACCGTGATCCCCGGGGACAGGCTCCGCGCCACCGTGCTGCACCCGGCCATGAGGCCGCCGCCCCCGACCGGAGTGACGATCGCGTCCAGCGCCGGAACCTCCTGGAAGAGCTCGAGCGCCGCCGTCCCCTGCCCGGCCATGATCGCTGGATCGTCGTACGGGGGCACAAGCACGCGCCCCGTGTCGTCGACGAGGCGCCGGGCCACCGCGGCGCGGTCGTCCTTGAGCCGGTCGTAGAAGACGATCTCGGCGCCGTAGCCGCGCGTCGCCTCCACCTTGAGGGCCGGCGCGTCGGTCGGCATGCAGATGATGGCGGTCGTCCCGACCATCCGCGCCGCGAGCGCGACGCCCTGCGCGTGATTGCCCGACGAGTACGCGACGACGCCGCGCGCGCGCTCGGCGGCCGTGAGCGACAGAAGCTTGTTCAAGGCGCCGCGGATCTTGAACGACCCGGCACGCTGGAGGTTCTCGCACTTGAAGAAGACGCGGCAGCCGCTCGCGTCGTCGAACGCGGCCGAGGAGATGACCGGAGTGCGATCGACGCGGCCGGCGAGCCGCTGGGCGGCGGCGCGCACGTCGTCGATCGTCAGAAGCGAGTCGGCGGCCATGGCGTGGCGATTATCACAGAGCCGGCAAGCGCCGATCAACCCTCGCGGTATACTCGCCGCATGCGCCCGAGGTTCCGGCTCCTGACCGCGCTCGTTTCCGCGCTCCTCGCCGCCGGCTGCTCGTTGATCTCGGTCGATCTCACGCCGCGGATCAAGCCGCTCGAGGAGCGCACCGTCGAGGGGAGCGGGCGGTCGAAGATCTTGCTGACGGACATCTCGGGGTTTCTCTCCGAGGAAGGTCAGTCCCAGACCCTGGTCATCGGCGCGCCAACGCCGCGCGTCGGCCTGCTCGTGCGCTTTCGCGAGGAGCTGAAGAAGGCCGCGGAGGACTCGGACGTGAAGGCGCTCGTCGTCCGCATCAACAGCCCGGGCGGGACGGTGACGGCGTCCGACATCATGTTCAAGGAGCTGCAGATCTTCAAGGCGACCAAGAAGGTGCCTGTGGTCGCGGTCATGATGGACGTCGCGGCCTCGGGCGGCTACTACGGCGCGCTCGGGGCTGACACGATCGTCGCTCACCCGACAACGGTGACCGGCTCGATCGGCGTCATCATGGTGACCGTGAACGCCGAGGGACTCATGCAAAAGCTCGGGATCGCCGCCGGCGCGGTCAAGTCGGGCGCACTGAAGGACATGGGCAGCCCGTTCAGAGGGCTGACGGGAGAGGAGCGTCAGATTTTTCAGTCCGTGATCGACGGCCTCCAGGACCAGTTCCTCGCGCGGCTCGTCGAGTCGCGCAAGCTCCCGATGGAGACCGCCAAGCGGCTCGCC
>Ga0134076_10000393_pt1 | contig 11307 bp, 14 predicted proteins | sample 15_taG_12_FD_109979 | JGI IMG/M metagenome (GOLD analysis project Ga0134076, IMG submission 109979) | Grasslands soil microbial communities from the Angelo Coastal Reserve, California, USA - 15_D_Wat_40cm_5_0_1 metaG | ecosystem: Environmental > Terrestrial > Soil > Grasslands ... | reverse complement strand
GACCGCTCCAGCGGACGGGGGCTCGCGATGCTCGCACCCCGCCGCTGAGCGCTGGCGTTCGGCGGACGTGGCGCACGGATGGAGCTGAACCAGGCCCGGCTAACCGACGAGAGGCGCACATGGTTACACGCCACACACTTCAAGTGGTAATGATGATGCTTCTCGTGGCTTTGGAACCGGGATGCAACATCGCCTTGCCGACCCAAGCTACTCCGCGAGAGCCACTCGACGCTCTGTGGGAAAGGCGCATGCTAGAAGGCCGGGGTGTTCGAATGTGGCTAGACGACAAATGGCAGCCGAGCACCGTTGAGGAGGGCCGATCGTTCGTCGACTTGCGGAACTCGCACAAAGAGCGAAACGATCCGGTGTCCTATCTGTTCGCGTTCAGCGACCAATATGGCATCACTATCATGCGTCACGTCGAAGGATACTGGCGCAACGGGGGTTGGACGCTAACGGGCGGGCCTCTGGGAATAGCAGCAACCACGAAGTCCACCATAGAACTCTTTGGCAAAGCAACGATTAGGACGCCAGTCCATATACCTTCGGGGATCTTCCACTTTGACCCGCCAACCGAAACCGGCTACGAGTTCTTCCTTCTCCAGCGCCCGAATAGCACGGGGATTGCCGTCATCATCCGGCGCTGGGTTGTACAACCAGCTGATGTCGTCAAAGACCAGCACGGATATCCTCGTGCTACGGCAGTACTGAGGTACGACACCTCAACGCACGTCGCTGAGGTTTCCATCACTGGCCTCCGGCAGCCCGTGAAGGATCGTTTGGACGTCTCAGCGGCGGCTCCCGCTCAACTGAAAGAGTCACCTGGGAGCCACGCGGCCGCCGAACATCCCGCTGGAGCGGACCGCCGCTCGCATGCGCTCGCGGCGGCCGCTCAGCGTGAACGTTCGGCGGCGATGAGGCATGAGGTCACCGCATGAGGGTGCTCGTCAATGGTGTGCGACTCTTCTTTGATGTCGAGGGCGCCAGCCTCGTGCCCGATGGTTCCAGCATGCGCGAGAAGCCGACAGTTGTTCTCCTGCACGGTGGACCCGGCTTGGACCATTCGATTTATAAGCCAGCGTTCTCATCCCTGGCCGATATCGCGCAGGTCATCTTCCTGGACCATCGCGGAAATGGTCGCAGTGAACCCGGTCCGCAGGAGACCTGGACCTTGGCGCAGTGGGGCGACGACGTGCGTGCCTTCTGCGACGTCCTCGGGATTGCGCACCCAATCGTCTACGGTGCCTCGTTCGGCGGTACGGTCGCGCTCGCGTATGCCACGCGCCATCCGGCCCACCCCGCCAAGTTAATCCTGGTGAGCACCGAGGCTGCTGGCGATACGTATCCTGAGCGGCGAGTGGCGCTGTTTGAACGCTTCGGCGGGCCGCAGGTTGGCGCCCTAGCGCGTCGGCGATTTCTGGACGGGCAGACGGATGCGGCCACGCTCGAGGCTTGGATCCGTCTGGCCTTCCCCCTTTACACGCGCACGCCGCGAGATCCCGAGGTGGTGCAGCGTGCCGTCCGCCATCCTGAGGTCACACGTTGGTTTACACGCCCCGGTGGAGAAGGCCACACGTTCAACCTGTTCGCGGCCCTCGCTCAGGTGCAGTCTCCGACCCTCGTGCTGGGTGGCGAGGAAGATCCGATGACCCCGATCGAGTGCCAAGCAGATATCGTCGCCGCGCTGCCGGCCCATCTCGTGCGCTTCGAGCGGTTTCCGAAGTGCGGGCACGCGGTACTTCCCGATGCGCCAGAGCGCGCCATGGCGGTGATACGGGACTTCATCGCCGAGGACAGAAAGTAACTGATAGCGACACTCGATCATGGACAGTCTCATCTGCACCAATGCCCGCCGAACAACAGGCTGGAGCGGACCGGCTTCGCCGGCCGCTCAGCCTGAGCGTTAGGCAGCGATGATCAGAATGTGTCGCGGGATACTTTTCCGCTCGGCTGGGTTCTGGCCCGGGAGCGCCGCCGTGGTGTTCTTAGCGACGGCAGCCTGCAGTCCCGTGTGGTTCCTTACAAGATCCGATGAGGTCGCAATTCTTCTCAGCTTAGAAGAGAAGAACGTCCAGTCGACTTCCTTCACGCCGAAGTTTCCCGGCCATCGCTATAGGGTCTTCTTACGGTTCGATCGGACAGTCTCTTTTGAGGAGGTTAAGTGTCTGGTTGGCGACCTGCTAGAGGACAGATGCGCAGTGCCACCAGTACCGGTCCAGTTCCAATGGCTGGTCTCACTTGGTGACGCCCCCGTTGTGCAGGGCAACGCCGCTCCCCGGTTCGCACGCGTCGCCTGGACGGACGCGTACGTTGAAGTCGTCCTGGGTGAGTTCTATCCAGAACACGCGCAGCTCTACACGCTCGCTGCCCGGGTAACCGGTGACGGTGGAAGACTGAGAGAACTGCGGCCCAAACTCTTGGTTCTGTCGTACTACAACCCACTCGATCGAAGCATCCACGTTGGTCCGGGCGGGGATCCCGAGCCCCTGCCTAACAACAGGATCAACCTGACGGCGCTTCGCGCCGCACGTTATCCTGGGCGTTGGGCAGCAGCGGAGGTTCCGTAACGTGCGATCCGCGGCAAGTGGGGGACACGGCTACCCCCGCTCGTGATAGCCTTTTCGTATGGCGAAGCCAACGCGCGAACTCGAATCCAAGGCCCTAAAGCTCTCGCCCAGGCAGCGCGCCCGTCTCGCGCAGCGGCTCATCTCGAGCCTTGAGCGGGAAGTAGATGCCGATGCTGAGAAGCTCTGGCGTCAGGAGGCGGAACGCCGCTTGGGCGAGATCAAGTCCGGGAAGGTCGCTGGAATCCCGGCTGAGAAGGTGATCAGGAAGGCCCGCTCCTCGCTTCGGTGAGAAGCGTTGAGTTTCATCCCGAAGCCCAGGACGAGTTTATATCGGCAGCCCAGTTCTACGAGCGCCAAGCGGGTGGCCTAGGGCTCGACTTCATCCTTACGGTTGAGCACGCCTACGAACGCCTGCTCGAGTTTCCTGCCTCTGGTTCTCCGTTCGGCCGGCGGCTCAGGCGTGTTCTGGTGCCCAAGTTTCCCTACGGTCTCTTGTATCGCGTCGAGCCCGAGCGCATCTATATCGTCGCTGTCATGCATCTTCATCGCCGACCAGCCTACTGGCGGTCCCGCCTCTGAGACGTGAGCGGTCGGGGACACAGGCGCCCGCCGGCGCGGCCGCGTTCGTGCCGGCAGACTCCGACATGAGCGTTATTCGGTGTCCGCTCGTGTCCCGGCCCCGGGGGGCGGGCCTGACACGCCCCAAGCCTGCACCATGTCGTCGACCGCGCGTCGCCAGTTCGTGTATCGGCGCCGGGCCGTGGCCACGGCCGCGTCCTTGAGCTCGGCCGGCACTTCTGGAGTGTGGACGAAGTAGAGAAGCACCAACCGGTCAATCATGGCCCGCACGGCCTGTACCGCGTCCTCCAGGGCCGCCGTCCGCTCGCCATGCGCCTTCAGGGTGGCAGCGAGGCGCTCCTCCGTCCGCGCGAGCAGCGAATGGATGAGCCCCTGGTGGGGCTCCCCGAGCTGCCCGGGGGCGGCCACGACGCTGGCCATCTCCACGCGCAGGGCGAAGTATTCTCCGAGGCAATCGGCGACGCACTTCGAGACGGACGCCCCGCGCGCCGCCGCCTCCTGCTCGAGCCGGCGATAGTCACTCGGAGTGAGGTAGCTGTGGACCTCGCGCCTCAAGTGCGCCATGGGAGCTCCGCGTTGTGCTCGCTGGCACGCGTGCCCGCCCCGGCGGCGAGGCCGGCCTGCAGGAGTGTGCCGAGGCTCAGAGGCCTCATCGCTCGCGGCCTCGCTCCCGCTGCCTCTGGCGCTCGTCCTCGAGGCGCCAGCCGCGGACCTGCCGGCCGCGGGCATCCCGGACTGACGCGCTGGTCGCTCGAATCTCGCGCCCGGGGGCGTGCACGGGGGCGTCAGTCCGGAACGCCGAGAACTCCCGGCCCGTGTCGAGGACGGCGTAGCGGTGCCCGTCCCGGTCCTTCACGTACCCGAGTAGAGGGCCGCGGTAGATCAGCCCTTCGACCGACGGGGCGACGACCAAGATCGGCCGGCCGTGCTCGCGCTCGACCGCGGCGAGCGTCCGGAGCGCCGCCGTCTCGGGCTCTCGGCGCCCGGTCGGCCGCGCCTTGGCCGGCTCGACCTGGATCTCCGTGGTCACCATCGTTCGCCCTTCCCGGGTGACCGCGTGACCGGCGAGAGTGATGTGGTCGCCGACGTGGAAGCGCGCCTGACCGCGCGCCCGCTCCATGTCCGGGGTCTGCAGAATGTAGTGGAGCCGTCGGTCGGTGCCCTCGAGAAGCAGATACCGTCGATCGCGAAGCTCGTCGGCCAGGCCGGTGCCGACCACGCGGCCAGCCAGGCGCGTGCCCGCTTCGATCCGCGTGACGACCAGCGGCAGGCGCGGGTCCGAGAGGTGGGCCTGGTGGCGGGCCCGGCTCTTCATGATGTCGCCGGCGAGCTGGCACTGGCGCAGCGTCGGCTCCAGCTCCCGGCTCAATGCCCACCGTCCTGCGCCGATCCGACGCGCCAGGCCGAGGCTGACGAGCACCTCCAGGCGCCGGAGCTCCTGGCTTCGCTCCGCCAGGCGCCGCCGGTCCTTGAGGAACGGGCCTGCGTAACTCACGCGACCCTGCGCATCGGCCCGGGCGAGCAGCCGGCGGTCGAGCTCCGTGAACTGCGCACGCTCGACCACCCGCGCGCGGCTGGCCAGTATCTCGTGGTCCGTCCGGAGGCCGAGCACCCGCGTGGCAAGCTCCTCGCTGCGATCCCGGATGCCCCGCTGGATGTAGCCCGGATCGATCGTGAGGGGGCGGCCGTGATCGTCTCGGCCTCGAATCAGGAGATGGACGTGGGGGTTGTCGGTGTTGTGGTGGTCGATCGCGACCCACTCGAGCCGGGTGCCGAGGTCGTGTTCCATTTGGCGCACGAGGGCGCGCGCATGGACGCGGAGATCGAGCTCCGCCCCCTGTTCGGGCGAAATGATGGCTTTCCAGAGGCGCGCGTCGCCGGCCGCCTGCCAGGCGCCGAGCGTCGCGGCGAGGTCGAGGTCGTCTCGACTGGCGGTGAAGCCGAGCCCGCGCTGGCCGGGCCGCTGGGCGCCGTCCCGCGCCAGATACGCGCCGTGGGCCCGCCAGGCGCCGGCGCGCCGGTTACGAACGTAGGCGACCTTGACGACGCTCCGTCGCCGGTGCGACCCCGCGCCGCCGACGACACTGGCGCCGCGGGCGCGGTGGCGCGCGGAGGGCTGACGCCGGCGGCGAAGCCCGGGCGGCCCGGGTGGACGCTGCGGCGGACGGTGACGTCGCGAGGCCGGCGCCCATCCGATGTCGAGGCTGAGGGCGTCGCGGTCACTCACGGGTCATGACGCTCCCGCCGACCGAAGCTCCGCCGTCGAAGCGCAGGACCGCGCGCACGATGAGCAGCCCGCGGGCCGCACGAGGGCCGCGGAGTACGAAGGACGCGAGTAGGACGACGATTCGCGCGGAGGGACGCGGGTCTCGATCACAATCGTCGTACTCCTTTATCTTGCTCTCAGATCATCACGCCCACACCGCCGCCCGCTCTTCTGCACGTCGTTCGACGTCCTATCGACACGCGACGTGACGCTGCTGCGGTCGTGACGGCGCCATGTCTAACGCGCGATCGGTGTCCACGAAGGGACGACGCCTCATCGGCGCCTCCGCTGTTGCACGTTCACCGGCAACTCGCTTGCCAGGGCCGGCTGGCAAGCAACGTTGGGCTCGCGCTCGCGCTATGTCTTCGTTCTGACGTGTGAACCGAGCAGACGTCGGCGCCGGCGCCGACGAGGCACCAGAACCGAGCCGGCTGCAAACCGCATCACGGGGATGCAAAATCCCGCGCGCGCGCACGCCGCGAGGGCGACGCGCGGGCGCGGTCTCGGTCGACCGCACGACCTTCCCATCTGAGGACTTGGGAGACAGCGCGACGCTGCCGACTAGCCCCGGCACGTTCCTCGCTCGCAGTCAGACGCGTGAGTGGCGACCCGGGGATCCCCAGAACAGGTGGGCGACAGCTCTCGGAGTCTCGGCGCACTGCCCAGCAGCTCCGCGCGCTTGCCAAGCCGTTCCGGTTCCGCGTTCAGGCCGACGCTGAGGGGTTCTCGATGATCCCAGGTCGCTACGGGCAGGTCGAATGGTTCGACGGTCGAGCGCTCGCCGTCTACTGTGATCACCGCAAGCTCTTTCGGAATCTCTGGACCATCGCGAATGTGCGGCGGCACCAGACGGGTGACCGCGAGATGCGCGCCGTATTCCCGCCCGAAGCGCTGGAGCAGGTCGCAGCGGTCATCCGAGCGAAACGGTGGGGTGGGACGGGACGAGGACGCCCCCAGAATCTTCGCTCGGAGCCTGGACAACTGGCCACTTCCCGCCTTCCGGAGCCACATCCCGGACTCAGGCGGGTTCTGGGCCAGGGGGTGACGCTCCGACAGGCGCGAGAGCCGTCGAAGTGAAGTCAAACGCCAGTCCTGGCCATGATCCCGCGCCCACGAGAGAGAGCGAACCAGACGGGCAGCGCGACCAGCACAGCGGGCTGAGCCTGGCCGATCGACGGTGGAATCCGGGGCGTCCACGGAAAGTCCACGCTGGCCGCGCTCCGGACACATCGCGCACGAAGAGCTCCGCCGCGAGTGCCTCGCCGAGCGAGCTCATCACGCCCCGGCTTCTGAACCTTAGAGCCGCAGCCAACTATCTCGGCGTCTCGCCCTGGACGATCCGGGATCTCGAGTCCAGAGGGGTCCTAAAGCGCGTCACTGTGCCTCTCCCGGGCGGCGCGGAACTGCGAAAGCTGCTCTTCGACAAACAAGAGCTCGACCGTCTCATCGATGTCTGGAAGGCCTGAGGGAAGTCTTGACCCCGTAGAGCCTCCGGGGCATCGTTCGCCTGTGCACTTCGGACGACGAACATCGGGCGGTCGGCGGGACATCCACGCATCTCGAGCCTGAACTCGACAAGGCCGCTCGAACCAGTCTCGCCCAGCACCGAACCCGCACGGGCGGCGGGAGAAAGGAGCAGCTGATGGGTTACCTGTACAAGCAGAAGTCGAGGGATGGCACGCCGGGACGAGTGTGGTGGGCCAAGTACTACGTGGACGGCCGCCCGGTGCGCGAGAGCACCGGCACCGAGAAAGAGGCCGAGGCGAAGCGCTTCCTCAAGCTGCGCGAGGGCGCCGCCGCCACGGGGGCGCCGATCGCGCCCAGGGTCGACCGCATCCTCTACGACGAGATCGCGGCCGATCTCCGCGCGCACTACCACGCGACGGGTCGGTGGAAGAACCTGGGCGAGTTGGAGCGTGGGCTCACGCACCTCGACCGCTTCTTTCGCGGCCGGCGCGCCACGAGCGTCACGCCCGATCTCGCCCTGCGCTACATCACCGAACGGCAGGCGACGAAGACGCATCTGGGAGGTTTCACGTCGAACGCAACGATCAACCGCGAGCTCGCGCTCCTCCGCCGGATGCTGCGGCTTGCCGCTCGGCACGGGAAGGTTCTGAGAGTCCCACCGTTCGAGCTGCTCAAAGAGGCCCCACCGCGCGCCGGCTTCTTTGAGGCGGATCGCTATGAAGCCGTCCGCCGCCACCTCGCGGAAGATCTCCGGGTCGCTGTCGCATTCGCGTACACGTACGGCTGGCGGATGCGCTCCGAGGTCCTGACGCTGGAGCGGCGGCACGTGGATCTCAGGGCGGGCACGGTTCGCCTCGATCCAGGATCCACCAAGAACTCGGAAGGCCGGATCGTTTACCTTACTCCGGAACTCAAGACGCTCCTCGCAGAGCAACTGGACCGCGTACATCGTCTCGGACGACGCCTCGGGCGTGTCATCCCGTATGTGTTCCCGAACCTGTGGGGGCGCTACGTAGGCCATCGGCGCGGAGACTTTCGCAAAGCCTGGGCGACGGCCTGCCGAAAGGCCAGCTGCCCGGGCATGCTCAAGCACGACTTTCGCCGGACCGCGGTGCGCAACCTAGAAACTGCCGGCGTCCCGCGGTCGGTTGCGATGAAGATCACCGGTCACAAGACCGAGAGCGTGTATCGCCGCTACGCGATCGTCAGTGACGCCGACCTTCAGGAGGCGGTTCGCCGGCTGACGGGCATAACCACGGGCATAACAGCCCGGTCGGACGTCGCCCCTGCTCCGTAACCTTGTAGAATCATGGACACGAGCCGTTAGCTCAGACGGAAGAGCACCTGACTTTTAATCAGGGGGTCCCGGGTTCGAGTCCCGGACGGCTCACCAGTAACTTCAGCTAGTTCACCGACACCCCATCGACCGCGACATGCTCTTGCGCTGATCCTTGCGCTGAAACTTTGGTGGGCTCGGACTTGGGAGAGGAGAGAACGTCGTCCAGCACGGCGACAGCCGCGCGGAGGTGATCCGGGGCGAGGTGGCTGTACCGCATCGTCATGGTGATCGTCTGATGACCGAGTGCCTCCTGCACCTCCTTCAGGGTCCGCCCGCGCTGCACAAGCCACGACGCGAAGGTGTGACGGAGATCGTGGAAGCGGAAAGTGTCGAGCCCGGCCGTCGCCAGCGCGGCTTCCCAGGCACTGCGGAAGGCGTTCCAGTTCCGGCTCCCGAACACGTAACCCGTGGCGCCTGGCGTCCAGCGACGCGCCAGGACGCCGTCAGCGTTCGAGCTCAGTGGCACCTCGCGCCGCCTGCCGCTCTTTGTCAACTCCAGGCGGACCACGCCTCGCGCGCGGTCGACGCGATCCCAGCTGAGCGCGAGCGCCTCACCTCGGCGCACGCCCGTGAACATGCAGAACTCCACGAGGTCGTGCAGCGCTTTGTTCTTGCTCTTACGGCAGGCGGCCAGCAGGTTGGTCGCCTCGACCCGCGTGAGCCACCGGAGCCGGCCCTGCGGCTCTTTCTCGGTGCGGATCTTGGGTACTCGGTCGAGGACGCCCCATTCGTCGTGGGCGAGGCGTAACAGATGGCGGAGCAGGGCGAGCGGCCGATTCACGGCTGCGGCGCTCAGAAGCTTCTCCGTCGCGCCGATCATCCGCGTCGTCGCCAGGCGCCGTGCCTTGTACTTGCTGATTCGATCCGCAGTGATCTGGGCGAGTAGCGTCGTCTCCCCGAACGCGGCCTTCAGGTGTTCGAGCGTTCGCTTGTCCTCCGTGAACGTGCGCTTGCGGGCTTTCAGACCGAGGTAGCGCTCGGCTGCCGCGGCCAGTGTGATGCTGGCGTCGTTGGGCCTCTCTGGCTCCATCTGGAGCACCGCTGCTGCCAGCTCTCGCTCCGCGTCGTCCTGCGTCCACTCCGTCTTGTAACGGCGGATCTGCCGACCGTTGATCTGTGCCGTAAAGCCCCATGCCTTGCGCTTCGCGCGTTGGCCCGGGACTTTCCAGGCGCGCTGATTTACCTGCGCCATCTGGTCATCCTCCCTCATCTCCCTACGTGAGAGTGAACCGCCCGCTCCCCGCCCACCGGGGTGACGTCCGATCTTCGCATGAGGAGAAAGCCTACTGAGAGGTGGCGAGAAGAGTCGCAGAGTTAAGCGGCGCCCGGCGCTTTGGGGGTCGGTATCTGCAAGAGGGACCGTGCGACGCGTGGCCGCTTCAGTGCGAGCCATCGGAGCAGTGGCTCACGCTCGAAGCGCACGACGCGACCGGTGCGAGTCGCTGGCATCGAAGCGTCGTGCTGCGCCCACCGGAGGACCGTCCGCTCGTCCACCTGCAGCATATCCGCGACCTGCTGGGCCGTAAGGAAGACGGGCACGCTAGCGGCGCTCACAGTCCCGGCTCCGCCCAGGCGCGGCGGTTCCATCGGCACCTTGCTTGCTCGGATGTCACATGTCAGGGACGAGCCAGGACCATGCCAACAGCGGCGAGCGCGGGCAGTGTCACACAAGTCCTCGATCAGGAAACGACTGCGCGCTAGTACCGACGCGAAAGCTTCTCTTGCGGGATGGTTGAGCGATGCGATTTCCAACACGCCTTGCGACGTTTCGCCTCGCGTCGGTTCTACCGTGGTGAACTACCGCGTCTGGGCTCCGTTACTAACACGTCGTGGACCGGCTGCTCGATGCCGTCGTCCTGATCGTCGGCATCGGCCGACAGCCGGGCCGCGTGACCATCTGCCGAACGGCGCACGGTCAATGACGGCGCAGGAGAATGATCCTGAGGTCCGCGGACGCCGGCGATTCCCAGCATCGCGCGTGCGCGTCGTGCGGCTCAACTGCTGCGTGCTGGACGTCATCGACGCGACGCTCGTCGTCATGATCCTGGCCTGCCTCGTGGCGCTGCGGACGGAGGGCTCGCGACTGGCGCAGGACGCGAACTCGACTCACCTGTCGGTGGCAGGCGAGCGGTGGTTCGACAAAGTGCTCGACTGTGAGCCGCTCGACCAGCCCGCCGCCAGCCGGGACCTTGACGGACGCGGAGCTCGCGGTCCAGCAGCCGGGGCGCGCGCTGCCCGCCGATATGTCAGCGCCGATCACGCCGGCGGCCCTCGAGACTTGTTCGGCGATGGCGCGCGGGGGAGGCCCGGCACGGTTCGTGGGCAGTACCGACGGCACCGAGCCGCCCGCTCCTGCGATCGTCCCGGCTGCGGCCCTGGCAGGGGTCCAGGACACTGCTGCTGGCATGTCGCCCGCGCGGCGCTCCACGGCACCGCCGCACAACCGTCGGGAGGTCCTTCCTGCCGCCATTCGCGGGTCGGTGAGCCGGTCCGAGATGAAGGCAGGAGCGATCATCGCACCGGTTCTCATCATTGGTGTAACCACGCTCTGCCCGGGCAGTCGATCCCGCGCGGGTCCGCGAGTCGGCCTTCAACACCGAAGGCGGTCAGTCCCTGCTGGCGGAGCCGGCTCTACGTCGTGCAGATCCACACGACGGTTCCTGGACTCGGGTCGGGCTCTCCGGGCGTGGCGGCAGCGGACCAAAGACGGGCCCGACCGGGGAGTGGAGAAGGGCTAGCGACTGGACCTGGCGCGAGAGAGCGAGAGGGCGAGGGGAGATGGTACAGCAAGATAAAGCTTCACTTCACCTACGGCGCAAGATGTCGTCGGCTCGGTTGATCACGCGAAGTGGATGCGTCGTGTTCACTTCACGACTTTGGTGCGCCGCTCTCACGCTCGGGAGTGACGACGATATGGTGCCCGGCCAGTTGGGCATCGCCGATGAACCACGGCCGGAAGATCACGAAGACCTCGTCGCCGGTGCGCAGTGCATAGCGGACGCGGTATTTCAGCTGGACGACCTCACCGGTACGGCCCCAGCCGACGTTGTTCTGAGAACTCCATGCGGCGAGCTCGTACGCCTCGATCT
>Ga0134076_10000386_pt1 | contig 11384 bp, 9 predicted proteins | sample 15_taG_12_FD_109979 | JGI IMG/M metagenome (GOLD analysis project Ga0134076, IMG submission 109979) | Grasslands soil microbial communities from the Angelo Coastal Reserve, California, USA - 15_D_Wat_40cm_5_0_1 metaG | ecosystem: Environmental > Terrestrial > Soil > Grasslands ... | reverse complement strand
GTCGAACTTGACCGGCGCGCTCGCGGGCGGCGTGCGGGTGGATTACGGCCGGATCGCACCCAAGGTGCGGGTGCTCTTTGGACTCTCCTACTTCCGGTCGCAGTTCAGTGATCAGGCGCGCGCCCGCTTCGAGCAACGCCTCAAGAGCATCGTCATCGATCCCACCGGAGACGACACGATTCGCGTGGGGAAGATTTCTCTCAGCGACGTGATCGGAGACGTCGACTTCCAGTTCGTTTTCCCGCAGGGACAGAGCGCGACCGTCTACCTCGGCGCCGGCGTGGGCATTCACGTGCGCAACGGCAGCGGTGCCGCAATCAAAGGGACGTTCGTCGAAGACGCGCTCGACGTCATTACGGCGGGCCTGAACGGCAGTATGGGCGCCGAATTTCGGCTCTCGCCTGCGTGGCGGTTGACGGTGGATGGTCGCGGCACGGTGTCGAGCGGACTGAACACCGTCAGTCTCAGGACCGGGTTGATGTACAGGTTACGAGGGAGCAGGGAGCAGGGAGCAGGCAAGAAGTGAACGATCCCATCCGCGTGGGCGTGATTGGCGCGGGCGGGATCGCGCAGGTCGCACACCTGCCGGTGTTGCGGCGGCTGCCCGGTGTGGAAGTGGCTGCCATCTGCGACAACGACGTGGGGAAGGCGCAAGCGCTCGCGGCGCGTTTCGAGGTGAAGGACACCTACGACGACATCGAGGAAGTGCTGCGCTACGGCAACGTCGACGTCGTCGTGATCTGCACGCCGAACCATCTGCACGAGATTCACGCGACGTCCGCTCTCGCCGCCGGCGCGCACGTCCTGTGCGAACGGCCGCTCGCGCTGAATCTGGCGGGCGTCGAGCGTGTCCTCGCGGCGAGCGAGCGCTACGGGAAACGCGTGATGGTCGGAATGAATCACCGGTTTCGGTCCGACGTGCAGGCGGTGCGCGGGTTCCTCGCGGGAGGAGACCTGGGCGCGTTGCAGGCGGTGCGCGGCGGCTGGTACACCTTCCAACCGAGCAGACAGATGTTGGGTTGGAGACTGCGGCGAGAAGAAGCGGGTGGCGGCGCGATGCTCGACCTCGGCCTCCCGCTGATCGACCTGGGTTTGTGGCTCGCCGGCTGGCCCGCGCCCAAGCGGATCTCGGCGCATCTGAGCCGCAGCGGGAACGTTGGCGTCGAAGACATGGGCTCGGCTCTGATCGTTCTCGAAAACGGTGTATCGCTCACGGTCGACGTCAGCTGGCGCCATCTCGGCGAGGGGGAGCGTTTCTGGTTCGACATCGTCGGCGTTAAGGGATCGGCGATGATTCAGCCGCTGCGCATCTTTCGCGAGCAACACGGTGCCGCCCTCGACGTCACCCCGACCGGCGCGACCGGTCGCGAAACCCAGTTCATCCAATCCTACCGCGCCGAATGGATGTATTTCTTGGCGGTCATCAAGGGTGACGTCAACGCGCCTCCGCCGCGCGATCAGCTCGCGCTCCAGCGCGTGTTCGATGCGATCTACCGCTCGGCGGACGAAGGGCGCGACGTCTTGTTGTGAGCCGCCGTCGTGGGGTACTGCTCGTCCTGGTGGGAGCGATCGCCCTCACCGCCAGTTATCCGCCCTTTCCGCTTCCTCCCCTCAGTTTCTTCGCGATCACCCCCGCCGTTCTGCTCATTCGACAAGCGGTGCTGGATAATGACGCCCGCCAGGCGTTCCGTTGGGGCTGGTGGTACGGACTGGTCACCAATGCGTTGGTGCTCTACTGGATCCTGGTCGCGTTATGGCACTTTACGCCGCTGTCCGCGCTCGGGTACTTCGCGACGATTGCCGTGCTGGGGTTGCTCACGGCGGCCATGTTTTGGTTTGTCGTGCGGGTGCGCCTGGCGGCGCCACGAGTGCCGTTGTGGGTCGTTCTCCCGGTCGCGTGGACTACGCTCGAGTGGTTGGTCGGCCATCTCGGCGATGTTCGGTTTCCATGGCTGGGTCTTGGCACATCGTTGGCTGACGCGCCCGTCCTGGTGCAGTGGGCGGACATCGCGGGCGCGCGCGGGGTCACGCTGTGGATCGCGTGGTGCAATGTCGCGATCGTAGAGGCGTTTCTCGGGATACGAGAAACGGGAAACGGGATACGTGGACCGTTGCTTCGGTTCGGTGCGCCTCTTCTGGCATCGATTCTGATGTCGCTGAGCTACGGTGTGTGGCGAATGAAGACGTTGCCGATTCGCGACGTTGGCGTGGTAGCGATGGTGCAGCCGAACGAGGGGTTCAGTGAGAAATGGAATCCCGCGCACGCCGACAGTGCGATGAACGCGCTCTTTTCGTTGTCGCGTGGATTGATGGCTCGGCCTCCACGGCCACAGCTATTGATCTGGCCGGAGGCGGCAATACCCGGATTCTTCGTCGATCACCCGCAATGGGATGCACAAATCGCAGCGTTCGTCCGCGAAAACCACGTTCCTCTCTTGACCGGCGGTCTCAACGCTGAACCGGAGATCGGTGGTGGCTACCGCATCTACAACGCGACCTTCTTCTATGATTCGACTGGAGACCGGAGCCGCTACCCGATCTACGCCAAACACTATCTCGTGCCGGTAACCGAACGTGTACCGTTCGTTCCTGTAAGTCTATTCCGGGCGATTCCGGGATTGGCGCGTTGGTCGGGCGGATTCCGGCCGGGAAGAGAGTTGCCGATCTACACATCGCCCATCGGCAAATTCGGCGTAGTCATCTGTTACGAGTCGGCGTTCGAAGACGCGGCGCGCGAATATCGCGCGCATGGAGCGGACTTCTTCGTCAACGTGACCAACGATGCGTGGTTCGGCAACACCAGCGCGCCGGCCCAGCACGCCTCGCACCTGGTGCTCCGTACTATCGAGACGCGCATGGGCGTGGCCCGCGCGGCTAATTCCGGCATCTCGGAATTCGTTGACCCGCTCGGTCGCTCGTATGCCGCAACCAAGCTCAATGAGGCTGCGTCTGTCGCCGGCGTGTTGCGCACGAGCGACGTCATTCCGCTGTACGTCCGTCTGGGCGACTGGGTGGGCAAACTGGTCGTCGTCCTCACGCTCGGCGGTATCGCGTTACTCGTGAAGCGTCGCTTCCAACCATGATTCGCGTCGGTGTCGACGTGGGCGGGACGTTCACCGATCTCGGCGCGGTCAGAACCGACGGTACGGTCGAGCTCCGCAAAGTTGCCAGCACACCCCAGGATCCTTTCCTCGGACTATTCCGCGCGCTGGAAGCCTTAGGCTCGCAAACCATCGATGTGTTAGTGCACGGCACGACGGTCGCAACGAACGCGCTCCTCGAACGGCGGGGCGCTCGGGTGGTGTTGGTCACGACCGCTGGGTTTGAGGATCTGTTGTGGCTCAGGCGACAAGATCGGGCGGCACTCTACGATCTGGCCCGCGATCATCCGCCGCCCCTCGTCGCGCGCGCCGACGTGATCGGCGTGCGCGAGCGCATGGGTCCCCACGGGGCCGTGCTGCCGCTCACGACTGCCGAAGTGACTCGTGTGACCAATGCCGTGCGCGCGCTGGCGCCCCCCCCCGAAGCCGTCGCGATTTCGTTGCTGTTCGCGTTTCGGCATCCCGCGCATGAGCGGTCGCTCGCCGCAGCCCTCCGCGCGGCCCTCGGCGACGTTCCCGTCGCCGCGAGTCATGAAGTGCTGCCGATCTTCCGGGAATACGAACGGACCAGCACGACGACCGCCGAGGCTTACTTGCGACCGGCGGTGGGTGAGTACATCGCGAAGATCGCTACGCTGAATGAGCGTATCGATTCGCTTCGCATCATGACGTCGAGCGGCGGAACGCTCGACCCGGGGCAGGCAGCGCTGCGCGCGGCGAGCCTCGCGCTGTCGGGTCCGGCTGGTGGCGTCGTCGGCGCGCGCCTGGTCGGTGAGGCCGTCGACGCGCGCGACCTACTGACGCTCGATATGGGCGGCACGAGCGCCGACGCGAGCCTCGTCACAGGCGGTGTCGCACTGACCGAAGGAGCCGACGCGGTCGGCGGTGTGCCACTCGCGCTTCCCGCCATCCTGATCGAGACCGTGAGTGCAGGTGGCGGCAGTATCGCCTCGGTCGATGAAGGTGGCGCACTCCGGGTGGGCCCGCGGAGCGCCGGCGCCGACCCCGGCCCCGCCTGCTACGGACGCGGCGGGACGGAGCCGACGGTCACCGATGCCTGCCTCGCGCTCGGTTGGCTCGATCCGGACTATCCGCTCGCGGACACGGTGCGACTCGATCGCGCTGCGGCCGAGCGAGCGCTGGCGTCGCTAGCACGTGGTATAGGCGATCGACATTCACGAGACATCTGCGACGTCGCGACTGGGATCGTGCAGGTCGCCACCGCGGTGATGGCGCGCGCGTTGAAGCGCGTGAGTGTGGCGCGAGGGATCGATCCGCGCGGCATGGTGCTGTTGCCGTTCGGCGGCGCGGGACCGCTCTTTGGCTGCGCGCTTGCCGATGCGTTGGGGATGTCGCGCGTGATTATTCCGCCACATCCCGGCGTCTTGAGCGCGCTGGGCCTGGCGTCGGCGCCGGAACGTGTTGATGTACTCGGATCGATGCACCGGCGGCTCGCCGAGCTCGACGCCGCGGCGATTAGCCATGCGTTTGAGGCGCTGGTTCAAGCGGCGCGGACGGCTCTGCCCGACGCGATACTGACGCGTTTTGCGGATTGCCGCTTCGTGGGACAAGGCTACGAAGTGACGGTGCCTGTGCTGCGCGACGATCCCACGCTGCTCGCGGCCGCGTTTCGTTCCGCGCACAAGGCACGGCATGGGCACGCCGATCCAGAGCAACCGGTTGAGCTCGTCAATGTGCGGGTGGTGGCGGAACGGCCGGTGAGAGCAATGCCACCCGGTCGTGCCACCAGGACGGCAACGACGAATCCCGGACGACGCGCGATCGTGACGCGCGACGGGAAGCGTGTCCGCGCAGACGTTTGGCCACTGGGCGAAATGCCGTCGTCCAACGGACGTCATCTCAATGGGCCGGCGATTCTTGCTGGTGCGGATGCCACGGGATTGATCGAGCCAGGGTGGCGCGGCGTCGTACATCCATCGGGAGCCGTGATTCTGGAGCGGATATGAGGCTCGACGCCGTCGGGCTCGAGGTGATGGCCCATGCCTTTGCGTCGATCGTGGAGGAGATGGGACTCGTGTTGGTGCACAGTGCCCTCTCACCGAACATCCGTGAGCGTCGCGACGCATCTGCGGCGTTATTCGGCGCGGATGGTGAGATGATCGCGCAGGCTGCGCACATCCCGGTGCATCTCGGTGCCCTAGCGGATGCTGTCGCTGCGGTGCGCCATCTCGATCCTTCTCCCGAACCCGGCGAGCTATTTCTGCTGAACGATCCCTATGCCGGCGGCAGCCATCTTCCCGATCTCACGCTGATCGGCGCGATCGACATCGACGGTCAGATCGGCGGATACAGTGTCGTGCGAGCCCACCACTCGGACATCGGCGGAATGACGGCGGGCAGCATGCCGGCCGGCGCGCGAGAGCTGTTCCAGGAAGGCCTCGTGATTCCACCGACGCGGTTTACGCCCGACCTCGAGCAACTCCTCCTCGCCAACGTGCGCACTCCGGCCATGCGGCGCGGCGATCTCGCGGCGCAGCGGGCCGCCGTCGAGCGCGGAGCGGACGGACTGCGGACGCTGGCCCGGCAGCACGGTTGGAACGCGTTGCGTGAGGCCGCGCGTGAGCTGCTCGACTACGCCGAACGCCGCACCAAAGCTATCCTCGGCAAGCTTGAGCTGTCCGAGGCATCCGCACGGGACTGGCTGGAAGGCGATGGCGTCATCGACGACGATCTCGAGATCCGCGTGACGATCCGAATCCGGGACGGCGTCTTCTACGCGGACTTCACGGGCACGAGCGGCGCGGCACCAGGGAACGTGAATTGCCCCATCGCGGTCACGCGCTCGGCGGTGCTCTTCGTGGTGCGCACGCTGCTTCCCGACGATGTGCCCATGAATGGCGGCGTGTCGCGCGCGATAGCCGTGACGGCCCCCGCCGGCTGTCTCGTCGCGGCGCGTCCGCCCAGTGCGGTCGCGGCAGGAAATGTCGAGACGTCGCAGCGCATCGCCGATACGGTCTTTCGCGCGCTCGCGTCCGGGGGCTGTCAGGTCCCCGCCCAGGGGCAGGGCACGATGAACAACGTGACGTTGGGCGGGATGCGGGATACGGGAAACGGGATACGGGAAACGTGGACCTACTACGAGACCATCGGCGGTGGACAAGGAGCCTCGCACGCTGCTGATGGCCCTTCCGGCGTCCACGTTGGGATGTCTAACACCCGCAACACGCCGATCGAAGTCCTCGAGATGGAGCATCCGCTGAGAGTGCGAACGTACGCGCTGCGCCAGTGCAGTGGCGGAACGGGGAAATGGCCGGAAGGCGAAGGCGTCGTCAGAGAATTCGAGGCGCTCGCCCCCATGGAGGCTACTCTGCTGACAGAGCGGCGGAGGCACCGGCCTGCCGGGGCAGCCGGAGGACTGGATGGAGCCCCGGGATCCAACCTCCTCAACGGCGCTCGCCTGCCCTCGAAAACCACGGTGCGGCTCGCGTCAGGTGATGTCCTTCGCATCGAAACCCCCGGCGGTGGCGGCTGGGGAAAAGGAGAAGAGAGATGACTTGGGCGCTCGTGTCGTTGCTGGGTCTGTTGGCCGGGCTGGTCTCGGGTCTCTTCGGCGTAGGCGGTGCGGTGGTGATCATTCCCGGCCTCGTATTCATCACCAAGATGCCGCAACACACGGCGCACGGTACCTCGCTCGCCGCGCTGCTCCTGCCGGTGGGGTTGCTCGGTGTACTCGAGTACTCGAAGCGACAGCAGATCAACTGGGCGTACGCGGCCGTCGTCGCCGTCGGGCTGCTGATCGGCGCTTACTTTGGAGCGCGGCTCGCGGGATCGATCTCGGACCTGACGCTGCGAAAGATGTTCGGCGGGTTCTTGCTCCTGATCTCCGTCAAACTGCTGCTCTCGTGAGTGTCAGTCGGCTTCGACGAGCGGTCGTTGATAGACCTTGCCGTCGATGAACAGCTTGAAGAGATCGAAGTCGAGCTGCCCTTCCTTCACCTCGTGGCCGAGAATGTCGAGTGCCCGGTCGGTGGTGACGGCACGCTTATAGGGCCGGTCCTGCGCCGTCAGGGCGTCGTAAATGTCACTGATCGTCATCATGCGCGTCTGGATCGGGATCCCTTCCGCCGTGATCCGGCGCGGATAGCCCCGGCCGTCGAGCTTCTCATGGTGGCCGTAGGCGATGAGCGGGATCTGTTGGAGCTCGCGCGTCCAGGGAATGCGCTGGAGGAATTGAAACGTGTGCGTCACGTGACTCTCGATCTCGTGTCGCTCCGCATCGTCGAGGGTGCCTTTGCGAATCGTGAGGTAGCGCATCTCATCGGGCGACAAGAACGGCTCGGTCACGCCGTCGAAGGCCAGGTACGTTCGCTTCGACCACGCTTTCAGCTCCTCGAAGCTCCCGTCAGGCAGAATGCTCGGCTCATTGGCTTGAAGCACGATCTCGAGAAACCGATCCAGCTCCCTCAGCTCCTGGCGATGCGCGGCCTCGAGGTCCTTCACGAATCCTTCGTATCCCTTCTTCCCATTCGACTCGAGGAATTCCGCGCGCTTGCGCCAGAACTCGCGCTCGGCCGTGCGGCGAATGAACGCGTGGCGATGGCGCACCAGTCCCAGGTCTGACGGGTAGAGCTTCTTCGCCTTGATGAGGACCTGCTCGCGTACGCCGACCTTGCCGAAATCGTGCAGCAGGGCCGCGTAACGGATTTCCCTGAGCTGTTCCCGTGAAAACGTCACGCCGCGATAGGGACCATCGCCGGCGCGGTCCACGATCTCCGCGAGTCCCACCGTCATGCCGGCCACGCGGCCGCTGTGACCATATGTGGTCGGATCGCGCTGCTCGATCGCGTGCACCGCCGCCAGCACGAAGCCCTCGAACAGCTTCTCGATGTCTTCGTATAAGCGGCTGTTCTCGATGGCGACGGCCGCCTGTCCGGCGAGCGCGGTCACCAGCTCGACCGTCCGCTTCGAGTACGGCACGACCTGTTTCTCGACGTCCGCCGGTGTGGAGAGCACCGCGTCGAAGTTGCGCTTGCGATTGATGAGCTGCAGGACGCCGATGATCTCGTCCTTGTGATCCTTCATCGGGATCACGAGCATCGACTTCGTGCGATAGCCGTAGCGCTCGTCGAAGGAGCGGTTGATGGTGTACTCGACGTCGGGCGGCAGGAAGTAAGCGTCGTCGAGTACCAGGGGATCCCCCGTGACGGCGCAATAGCCCGCCAGGCTCGTGCGGTCCACCGGGATCGTGAACTCGACGAACGGCGCTTCGGGTTTCGAGTAGGTCTGAGCGAGCCGGAAGCGCAGGCGCTTGGTCCCCTCCTCATTGTGTTCGACGAGGTAGAGGCTGCCGGCGTCGGATTGCGTGATGCGTCGTGATTGCGTGAGGATGAGGTCGAGCAGCGTTTTGAGATCTCGCTCTGTGCCGAGCGCCACGCCGATCCGCGTCAACTCTCCGATCTCGCGGGCCCGATGCGCCGCTTCGCCGCGCGCGCGCGCGGTTTCCGCCCGGGCGGCCGCCTCTCGGAACCCCGCGCGGATCGCGACGAGCAAGCGTCGCGGGCTCGCCGGGTGCGTGAGGAAGCCGGACAGAAACTCCGTCGGCAATCCTTCGGGCACGTCCGTCTCGCCATTGCGCCCGAGTGCCACGATGGCGCCGCCCGCATCCACAAACGACCGCATGACATCGACCGGAAAGCCCGATCGGCTCTCCGCATCCAGGAGGAACACGGTGGGACGATCGTCGACAACGGCCAGCTCTTTGGGCTGGCGCACCGGACGCGCCTCGACCTGCGACGTCTCGAGCGCCGGCGCGACCGCATCCGGGCGCCACAGCGGGGGGTGCAGCAGGACGTATCTCATGGCTTCGCCCCGATCGGGCGCGCGCTGTCCGCGCGAATCGAGTCGCGAGAGACTGGTGGGAGCGGCTGTACACCAGTCAGCGCGCGGAACGGACGGCGCGACATCTGATCGACGAAGTTGTTGAGCTGCCGCGACGCCTCAGTCAGGTTCGTGACGGTGGCGCGCAGGTCGCTGCGATTCTCCGCCGTGAGCGAGTGCGCTTCCCGGGCGAGACTATCGAGGCGCAAGAGCAGGCGATTGGTGTTGGCGACCGCCACGGACACCGAATCGGCGAGGCCGCGCCGCGCGAAGCGGTTCACGACCGAATCCAGCCGGCCCATCGTGGCTGCGACGCCACTGAGTGTCCGCTCGACGTCGGGCGTGACGTCGCGCAGCGTGGACTGCACCCGCACGAGCGTCTGGGTCGCGGTGCGCACCAACTCCTGCACGCGCTGCGACAGCTGATCGGCGACTTCGGCGACCGCGTCGAGGGCACTGCCACGCCGCCGCGAGTCCAGGGTATCGCCGGCGTGCAGGTAGGTGTGGTGCGGGTGCAGGGTATCGGGAAGAATCAGTCGGATGGCGACGGCGGCAGAGATCTGGCTCGCCTGCACCAGCTCGGCGCGCGTTCCGAAGGGCAGCTGGAGTCGCGAACCGTCCTCGAACCGTTCTTTGACCGACAGCTTCGCGACGAACGAGATGCGCCGCGTCGTGGAATCGACCCGGGGCAGGATGCTCGTGACCTGACCGACATCCAGTCCTTCAATCACGACTGCGGTTCCTCGCGAGATGCCGTCGGCGCTCGTCACCCGGACGTACAGGTCGTAGCGCCGCTCGCCCCAGCCGCTCGTCGCGATCAGCGCGCCGATCACCAGCGCGATCGTCACGACGAGCAGCAGTCCGACGTAGAAGTCCTGGCGAGTTTCCAAGCATGCCCCTCGGAATCAGACAGTTTCGGGTTCCAGCATTCCCGCGGGCGTGAGCCGATACACCTGATCCAGCTGCCGCAGGATCAGCGGCGGGATCTCCTGCCCGGTGATGAAGATCGTGCGCCTCGCGCCCTCGGCGGATTCGCCGCCGCGCGCGAGCTCCACGAGCTCCGACGCCACCCGCACCGTCAGGCCGTCGAATGGCTGCTCGAGAATCAGCAGCGCCGGATCGAAAGCGACGGCGCGCGCCAATGCCGCCCGCCGCGGCTCCTCGTCGTTGGCTTGCGCGGGCCGCAATGCCGCCGCCGCCGTGAGACGCACGGCCGTCAGCATCACATTCACGCGGCCCTCGATGTCGCGCGGGGTTCCGGCACTGCCGAACCGCAGCGGCAACGCGACGTTGTCTCGAAGGGAGAGATTCTGCAGTAGACCGTCGCCTGCCGGAAGGTATCCGACTCGACGGCGGAACGCTAAGCGCTCAGGCTCCGGCAGGCTGGCCACGAGCGTACCGAAGACAAGTGCCCGGCCGCTCTCGGGGCGTTCCAGCCCCAGCGCGTAGCCGCCGAGCAGTCCTATCCCTGAGTCCTCGTCACCGAGCACAGCGATGGTTTGGTGCTCGGGCACCTCGAGTGAAAACGGATGCGAGGCATCGCGTGCAATGGGGATGGAGTCGAACAGGAGCGGGACTGGGGAATGGGGAATGGTCATCGCTCACCCCAGCGCCACGAACAGCGCCGAACATAGAAAGATTCCGACGAGCGCCGCGACGACGGCGCGGCTCGCGGCGATCGGAATTTCCGTCGACGCTCGCCGCACCGCCAATCCGAAATAGCTCGGCACCACGCCCACGATCGTGCCGAACGCGAGAGCCTTGAACACCGTGAGCCAGACGTCGCGGTTGCTGAGCGACTGCAGCACGATTTGGAAATAGCGCGGTCCCGGGAGACCGTTGAACCGCGCCGCCGCAAAGCCAGCCATGACGGCGACGAGATCGAACAGCACGAGCAGCGCGAAGACGCTCACGAGCGAGCTGAGAAACCGCGGCAGCACCAGGTATTGTTTGGGGTCGATTCCCATCGACTCGAGCGCGCGCACTTCGCCCATCACCTGGTTGGTTGCGAGCTCCGCCGCGATCGCGGTGCCCGACCGGCCGACGACGACCAACGCGGTGAGCAGCGGACCGAGCTCGCGGATGATCGCGACGACGATCAGGGTGCCGATGTAATCGGTCGCGCCGATGCGCCCCAGCTCGCGCGTCGCCTGCGAGATGACCAGGAACGACAAAATGCCGGAGAGCAACGACACCAGGCCGACGGCGTTGAGGGCCGTGAACCGCACCTGATTGATGGCGATGCGTGTCGCGACGGCGCGCCCGGCGGCGGTGAGGCGCGTGGCGGCGCGCAAGGCCCCAAAGCCGAAGCGCGCCAGCGCTCCCAGGCGGGAGAGCCGGCGCGCCGTCGCCTTGCCGAGACGACTAAACGGATCCGTTAGGACTTGGCTCGCTGCAGGCCTTCCTGCGCCTCAGCGTATTCGGGGAAAATCTGCAGCGCGTGCG
>Ga0134076_10000382_pt1 | contig 11402 bp, 7 predicted proteins | sample 15_taG_12_FD_109979 | JGI IMG/M metagenome (GOLD analysis project Ga0134076, IMG submission 109979) | Grasslands soil microbial communities from the Angelo Coastal Reserve, California, USA - 15_D_Wat_40cm_5_0_1 metaG | ecosystem: Environmental > Terrestrial > Soil > Grasslands ... | reverse complement strand
GAAGAATTCAGAGTAATAGAGGTCAATTCGAGATTATCTAGAAGTTCGGCGCTCGCTTCCAAAGCTACCGGGTATCCGATAGCATACATCGCGGCAAAACTCTCTCTCGGCTACGTGCTCCCCGAATTGTCGAATAAAATAACTGGAGTGACTTCGGCGTGCTTCGAGCCCGCACTGGATTATGTCGTGGTCAAGGCTCCTCGCTGGGATTTCCAAAAGTTCCGCAAGGTTAGCAAGGGAATCGGGACCCAAATGAAATCCGTGGGGGAAGTAATGGCGATCGGTAGATGCTTCGAAGAAGCATTGCAAAAGGCGATCAGGATGCTCGACATTGGAAGGGAGTTGACGGATAACGGACTTGCTGGACGAAGTGTAGAGAGGATCCGTAGAGAACTTCGAGAACCCACTGATGAGAGAATCTTCTACGTATCGAAAGCTCTGAAGTCTGGGATAAGCACGGACGAGATAACTAAGCTGAGCGGAATCGACCGATGGTTTCTAGACAAGATCAACAATATCCTTGAGATGGAAAAACGGATCGCAAAGGAGAAAATCAACCCGAGTATTGTCAGAAGTGCGAAGGAATTCGGCTTCTCCGACAAGAAGCTAGGAAAGCTCCTAGGAAAGACTGAAGCTCAAATCCGTGACTACAGAAAAGCCCACGACATACTACCGGTCACGAAACAGATAGACACGATGGCTGCCGAATGGCCGGCCGCGACAAACTATCTCTATCTAACATACGGTGGTGAGGTGGACGATGTCGTATACATGGCTGGAGACAAGGTGGTCGTCTTGGGCTCGGGCTGCTACCGAATTGGATCAAGCGTAGAGTTCGATTGGTGCTGTGTCAACATGGCCACGGCCCTGAAAAAGAGAGTGTCAGAGGTCATCATGATAAACTGTAATCCTGAAACGGTATCAACAGATTTCGACATACTGGACAAGCTCTACTTCGAAGAACTAAGTCTGGAAAGAGTCTCCGACATATTGGACAAGGAACAGCCACGTGGAGTAGTCGTAAGCGTCGGCGGACAGACTGCAAACAATCTGGTCAAGGGGCTGTCCGAACATGAAACGATTCTAGGCACATCCCCCGACAGTATCGATGCCGCAGAGGACCGCTCAAGATTCGGCCAGTTGTTGGACAGACTCAAGATCGAACAACCGAAATGGAACAAGCTTAGATCTCTCGAAGACGCCAAACGATTTTCCAAACAAATAGGCTACCCTGTTCTCATCCGTCCATCCTATGTTCTCTCTGGCTCGGCGATGAACGTCGCATTCAACGAGGCACAACTCACAGGCTACATTAGAGAGGCAGCGCGCGTCTCTCGAAAGAATCCGGTCGTCATCTCAAAGTTCCTAACGGGAGCACGAGAGGTCGAAGTGGACGGTGTCTCCGACGGCTCAAGAGTGTTCATCGGCGCAATCATCGAGCACGTAGAAAACGCCGGGGTCCATTCTGGAGACGCCACGATGACTATACCCACACTCTCAATAACCGAGACTGTGAGAAAGAAGCTCCTATTCTACTCGGGAAGAATAGCAAGAAGTCTCAACATCCAAGGACCCTTCAACATCCAATTCCTCGTCAAGAACGGACAAGCCCTCGTAATCGAATGCAACCTTCGAGCCTCTCGGAGCATGCCATTCGTATCCAAGACAATTGGGACAAACCTGATGGATTTGGCCGCTGAGGCAATAACCAACGGGACCATAAAGCCTGGCGAAGGAATTCCGCAAAGAATCGGAGTGAAGGCTCCACAGTTCTCCTTTACGAGGTTGGATAAGGCCGACCCGGTCACCGGGGTCGAAATGGTATCGACCGGAGAAGTGGCCTGTTTCGGCGATTCTTTTCAGGACGCATTCATCAACGCCTTGACCGCAAGCAACTTCTACATTCCTAAAAAAGACGACGCCATTCTGATCTCAATGGGTGAGACCAGAAGGGGGATTCTTCCGTACGCTAGAATGCTGGCGCGTGCAGGCTATAGGATATTCGCAACACAACATACTGCAGAAGAGTTCTCGAAGAACGGAATCGAGTGCAGGATACTCTACAAGGTGAGCGAGAAGAAGAGACCGAACATAATGGATTACCTCCAAAACAGAGAGATTCGCCTCGTCATCAACATTCCAAGCCACGAAGGAGACCCTGCATCTCATCGGATACTGAAAGACGAATATCTCATCAGAAGAAAAGCGGCTGAGTTTGGGATTCCGATCGTGACCAACCTCGAACTTGCCAGGGCACTGACAAAAGCGCTTGTTCGTAACAATGCTCGCCAACAATCAAAGACCCAATCCAGAGCAGAGGCCTTCGTAACTCCCAGCATATCTACGATGGCGCTGCGCGCTCGCCTTGCATGCTCATCCTCTCGAACCGAGCCTATTCCCGTCACCATTCCTTAGACAAGTAAAAATTCACTATCTAGCGAGGCACACCGTGTCGAAGGAGCTAAGCGGAGAAACCATCGCGATTTCTGCGGAAGATGCGAGGCGTCTCGCGGTCGCCAAGCAGCATCTCGCGGGCAAGCTGCCGGCAAAGCCGACACGGGAGCATCTCTTGTCAGTGGTGCGCGACTTGACCTTTGTTCAGTGGGATCCGATAGCGGTGGTCGCGCCGTCGCATGTGTTGTCCTTTTGGAACAGGGTAGGCGATTTCCCTCTGGCGGATCTGGAAAAACTGTTGTGGGACGAGAAGAAGCTCATTCTCCATTGGGTTAACTTCGCCCTTCGCTCGTGCTTACCGAAGACTACCCGCTCTACTACTCGATGATGAAACGATACCCGGAATCGATCGGTAAGTCGTGGGGGTCGCGGAGGCCGAATACGAGAAAGTTCCTTGTCGAGAACAGAGAGCTGGGCAAGTCGATGCTGAAGCAGTTGAAGAAGGGACCGATGCAGCTTACCCAGTTCAAAGAGTACAAACCCACCAAAAGTACCGATGGATGGACCCCTGGAAGCCCAGTCACCAGGATGCTCTTCCACCTGGGGATGAAGGGAGAGATCATGGTCGCTGGCCACCAAGGCAACCGGAACTTATGGGCCTTGTCTGAAGATTTCCTGCCGAGAGGGGTGGAGAAGAAGGAGATAGTGGAAGAAGAGCTCGAGCGTTTAACCGTGCAGAGGGCTATCCGGGCGCTCGGGACAGCTTCCGCTCGAGAGATCAACTACTATTTCCCGCGCGGCCGTTATCAGAACCTGAAGAAGGCCTTGGAAAGCCTAGAGGAGGATTCTACGATACGCCGGGTCCGGGTCGCAGGGGTCCAAGAAAGGGACGAGCGATATGTCCATGATCAGGATCTAAAACTCCTCGAATCGATGAGAGACGATGCGTTTCAACCACGTGTTTCGTTGCTTCCTCCATTCGACAACCTTCTTGGCGTCAGAGGCTGGACAAAAAGAATCTTTGACTTTGACTACCATCTCGAAATGTTCTTCCCTCAAAACAAACGAAAATTCGGCTATTACGTACTACCGATCCTGTGGGGGGAAAGGTTGATCGGGAGAATCGACCCTGTTATGGAAAAAGACAACAAGAGATTGCTGATCAATTCGGTGCACGCAGAGCCTGCCGGTCCCCGGGACAAGGAGGTCGCGTCGAAGATTGGAGATGCGATTCAAAGACTGGCGAAGTTCCTCGGGGCCAGGGAAGTGGTGTACTCGTCAGGTGTCCCTGGGGAATGGAGAAGCTCCCTTCACTGAGCCGAGCAACGAGAAACAAGCGTCACCTTGAAAGACCGGAAAAAATATACCTTCTGGACTCCAAAAGGAGACGTGGGAGTTGTAATTGTCAAAGTCAAGCGTTCTTAGCCAAAAGACCCAGCCCATCATTCCGCTGCGAGTGTACGAGGACATGGAGGCCGCCCAGCGTTTCCTCGTGGACCTCTTCGGATTCAAACGAGGCCAACTCATTCGAGACTCCAGCGGTCGCCCATTCCACGCCGAGGTATCCACCGGCGACTCCGTAATCTGGATCCACCGCGTCGACCCTGAACACGGACTAGTCTCTGCCCGGTCACTACCGGCCCAACCAGGTGGTCTCGTCGTCTTCGTCGAGGACGTAGACAGTCACTATCATCATGCCAAAAGTGCAGGAGCGATCATCGATTCTCCGCCTACCGACCAGCCCTATGGTCAGAGGGAGTATGCTGTCCGGGACCCCGAGGGGAACCTCTGGTACTTCGCGACGCGACGACATTAGAACAGACTCTTTGAGATAATCTGCACTAGAATCAGTACTCATCCGTCCTGACTATCCTAACCATTGCATAACCAGGTTACTATGCAGGAACTTCGGTGTTCAAATACTTCAGAAAAGTAACTGACGAGGACAATGAGCCCTGAGAACAGCCAACGGACAAGAGAATTGTCTTCCCTTTCCTGCAACCGTTCTGCCCTAGACCAAGAGCAAAGAAAACGACACAACATCTTAACAAAGGACGTGTTCCCGAAACATCTTGAAATCAAGGAACTGCCCGACGGCTATGGGTTCCGTTTCCCGAACAACCGCTTGCTTTTCATAGCATTATCGGAGTGGATCACCTTGGAGCAACTTTGTTGTCCTTTCCTTACGCTCGGCCTAGAATTGCATCGTGATCAAGGACCGATCTGGCTTAGGGCAACCGGGGAAGATGGTGTTAAGAATTTTCTTCGGGCAGAACTAGGGATTTAGGTTAGACGGCACAGCAAGACCGCACCATCAGAGGCAATCAAGGCAACTTGCCACGGTCCGTGACTCGAAAGGCAAATTGATAAGGGACTGAACCAACCACCGTCGTCGCTAGCGGTCAAATGTTCACCTGTACGAAGTGCGACAAGAAGGAATTCCAGCTAACTCAGCTCTCAGAGATGAGATTGCTCGCGGAATGTCCATCCTGTGGTGGGTCCTTCATCATGGATACTGTAACAGAGAAGCGACCCAGGGTGGAAGCATCCGACCCGAATCAGCATATCATTTGGGACTGGAAAGCCGAGAAGTGGATTCCGGCGAAGAGAAACTGATTCTCTAAGCCCGCTGGTCTATCGGCACATACGGAACCTGGGCAGGTCCCACATACTCTGTCAGCGGTCTGATGAGTCTGTTGTCGGCGTATTGTTCATAGATATGCGCGATCCAACCTGATATTCTGTTGCATGCAAAGACAGCGGGCATAACATCCCTGGGTACTCCAAGCGCGTTTAGGACGACTGCAGCGTAGAATTCGATATTCGGCCATAACTTCCTCTTCTCCATAACGACCTTCTCTACTTCTTCTGCAACGTCGAGCCATTTCCTGCTTCCGCGTCCCTCAGTCAATTTTTCTGCGATTGCCTTCAGGATTCTAGCTCTTGGATCGTAGGTCTTGTAAATCCTATGCCCGAACCCCATTATCCTCCTTCCCGCTGCCAGCTCGCTGTCGACATATGCTTCGACTTTCTCCACTGAACCGATCTCTTCGAGCATCTCCATTACACGCTGGTTTGAACCTCCGTGGAGGGGACCTGCGAGAGTGGCTATGGCACTTGTGACCGCTCCTCCGAGGTCGGCGAGAGTAGAAGTTGCTACGACGGCGGCGAACGTGGAGGCATTCATCTCATGGTCCGCATAGAGAATGGATAGGGTGTCGAAGGCGGCTCTTGACTGCTCGTCCGGTTTCTTCCCCCATAAACCGTAGAGAAAGTTCGCGGCGTGTCCGAGACGTGGATCCGGTTTGGTGGTGGTCTTTCCCTTTCTTATTCGTTCGTAGCTGGCCACGATTGTGGCAAGGGTACCTGTGAGCTGCAATGATTTTCGCCGATTGAACTCGTCGAACGTTTCGCCTTTCTTCCTCGGGAACAGTGCCATGTAAGACACGGCTGTTCGGGCGACCTCCATTGGAATCGCGCCTTTCGGTATGCTCCTTAGAAGCTTCAGAACCTCTGCTGGAAGGGGACGGTGAGCTGCGAGTTGTCGCTTGAATTCTGAAAGCTGGGCCTTGTTTGGAAGGTTTCCGTTCCAGAGTAGGTAGGTGGTTTCTTCGAAGTTCGATTTGGCTGCGAGCTCGTTGATATCAATCCCTCTATACCGGAGGATTCCCCGTTCTCCATCGATGAATGTGATGGCACTTTTTGCAATAACAACTCCTTCCAGACCTCTCTCGATCTCAGTTGTCGCAGCCATCGCCATCGAACCGTTGGAATGGTATTGCTGGTAGCACTGATTCTAGTCCTAGTTAAGGAATATCAGGCATAGAGATAACGTACAACAACTTTCCGCGTGGCCATGGAATACGAGAAAGCCTTTTTCAACGCCGATCTGTTGAACCTCCTCTGAGAGACTCATTCATGCCGACAAAGGTGCACAAGATCGCAATTCTACCTGGAGATGGAATAGGCCCGGAAGTTACAGACGCCACAATCATGGTCCTGGACGCTGTCCAGAAAACCGGACTGGTCCAATTGGAATATCTGAAGGGCGACGCCGGATTCGACGCCATCAAGAAATACGGGACAAACTTACCTGACAAGACTATTGAGATGATGAGACGAACTTCTGCGTGCCTCAAGGGTCCTATGACTACGCCGGAGGAGCCCGGAACCCCGCGGAGTGCTGCAGTGACGATGCGCGCTCTCTTCAATCTGTATGCCAACGTCCGCCCTGCACGAACCCTGCCAAACGTAACCGCTCTGAAACCTGGTATTGACATGATTGTAGTGAGAGAAAATACTGAGGGGCTGTATTCTGGGAAGGAATTCGAAGTCACTCCCGATGCCGGGGTAGCAATGAGGATCATCACACGAGCCGCCTCCCAGAGGATCGCGAAGTTCGCGCTCGACTTGGCGATGAAAAGGAGAAAGAAGCTTGCATACGTCCACAAGGGGAATATTCTGAAGATCACTGACGGCATTTTCAAACGGTCAGTCTTGGACGTCGCTAAGGACTATCCAACTGTCGAGCTTGAGGACCTCCATATCGACGCCGCAGCGATGCAGCTGATCAGACGACCAGAAAGCTTCGATGTAATAGTAACCACGAATCTCTTTGGAGATATTCTTTCTGACGAGGCCGCTGCAACCGTAGGAGGCCTCGGGGTTGCTGCAGGCGCCAATATCGGTGATAGCTACGGTATGTTCGAGCCCGTTGGTGGATCAGCTCCAAAATACACTGGCCAGAACAAGGTCAACCCTGTCGCGACTATCGAGGCCGCGAAAATGATGCTTGACTACCTGGGAGAGACTAGGGCCGCGAATCTAGTTGAGAAAGCTACGAACTCTGTCCTCAAGGAAGGGAAGATTTTGACATACGACCTCGGTGGAAAAGCGCGAACCAGCGACGTGGGCAAAGCCATAGCTGAGAAAGTCGTGTCTTTGAAGTAGGATTTACATTCGTTCCGCAAGTTCTAGCCCAAGAAGCCCAGCTAGGGTCTTCAAGACCGTTCTGACGGCTAGAACAATGGCGACTCTTTCCCACTTGAGTTCGTCGTTGCTGACGTGGGAGATGTCGGATTTTTCGTAGAACTCGTGAAATCTCTGGGCAAGCAGATTGGCGGACAGGCAGAGCAGGGTTGGGTTGAGGTCATCGGCGGCCTCAGCGAATGTTTCAGGAAGCTTGGAAAGCTCTAGGACTAGCGCCTGTTCGACCGGGTCTGTCAATAGGTTGAACGCCTTTGGTTCGGCTATCTTCCCTAGCTTCCGAAGAATTCCGGAACTCCTTGTGTATGCATAATTGATGAAAGCGGCGCTGTTCGTTTCGAAGTTTAGGACCTTGTCCCAAACAAAGTTCGTGGCTTTGACAGCTTCAACTGAGAGAATGGCATACCTAACGGCTGAAATCGCGATTCTCTCAGCTGTCCTTTGCCTAAGCTCCTCGGGAATGCTTGGCGATCGTCGATCCACCTCTGTCTTCGCGCGAGTGAGAGTTTCGTCTAGGACTTGATCGAAGGTCACGTACCGGCCCCGCCTGGCCGACATCCCTTGTCCTTCTAGCAACATGTGGCCGATGGGGAAGTAGATGAACTTCTCAGCCTCCTTCCTGTGCCCGGTAATCCAGAATGCCACCTTGACTTGGAACTGTGCAAGAGACTGTTCAGAACCGATCACATTGATGACCGTCTCAGCGTTCTCGAACTTGTAAAGCGTGTATGCAATGTCTCGAGTTGCGTAGAGGGAGGTTCCATCGGACCGGAGCAGAGTTAGCGGGGGAAACTCGAACGTGGGCGACACTCCAAGTGTCTCGCGTAAGCCGAATTTTTCGACTGCCTTGGCTACGTCGAGCTCTAATGCTCCTCCCTTGTTGAAGGTGAAACCTGACTCTTTCAGCCGGCCGACGAGTTCAGCGACCCGTCCCGTCCAGAGGAGATCACTCTCCCAGTCCCACTGGTCGAAGCGGATGCGAGCTCTTCGCAGAGTCTCCGCGAACCCCGTCAGAATTATCTGGGTGACACGCCTCACCAGCGCCGTGGTATCAAGGTCTTTTTTCTCGTACTTCCTGATGAGGTCGCTGATCGATTTCTCAGGGTCTGGGTCCTTGGAGATTAGCTTGTTCAGTCTGTCGAATTCTTGTGGGTATTTGCTTTGAAGGTCTGCAGCTACGCCTACCCACTTGTCGAGGGATTTGGTTGTGGCAACGAGGTCCGTGTCTGATGCGTTTGTCTTCTTGAATAGCACAAGTCGTTTCTTCAGTTCCTCAATCTCGACAAGCGTTGCGGTCACGGAGTAGATTTTTCCGATGAAATGATCTGGCTTCCCCTCTGGAGTCGGCTCGCCGAGTAGTTTGTAGCCATAGGCCATGATGACTACCTGTCTGCCCGTGTCGTCAATGTAGAAATGGGTCCGAACGTTGTGTCCTCTCGCCGCCAAGAGGCGCGCAAGTGCGTCTCCGAATATCGCGCCCTTGGCTGTGCCAATGTGGATTGGTCTGGCGGGGTTCGCGCTAGTATGCTCAACAACGGTCCTCTCTGGAGCATGCGTCTTGAGGAGTCCGTACTCGGATCCATACTGTCGAACGGACTTGAGAGTGAGCTCTGTGAGCCTTGCAAGGTTTGCGCGGAAATTCACGTAGCCAGGCTCAGTCGCCTCAACCGATTCGACAAGGTCGAGTTTTGCAACTTTCTTTGTGGTCTCTGCTAACGTCTTGGCTACTTCGATTGGCCTCTTCTTCTGGATTTTTGCTAGCTCGAAACTCAGCGAGCTTGCTAGGTGTCCAAAGGTCGGATTGGGTGGATCTTCGAGGGTTGACCCAATATCGAGGCTTGGAAAGCTCTGTCCCGAGGTTTTCTTGAGAGATGAGTATCCCGCTTTCAACGCGGTCTCGCATTCGCGCCTGAAAGATCCGAAAGGGTCGGACTGATCCTGTCTCTCATGTCCAATTGTCTGTACCAAGTCCGAATTCACACGACGGCCACCGGGTTCAACGCACGCATCTTATTAGAGCATTCTCGGGACGTCGAATTCGCAGTGTCCGCTCTTGCGATGCTGATCGCATCTTTCGGTCCATTACTAGTTTTTATCATGCCGGCCCGACAGAGCGCGAGACGGGACCGTAGTCTAGGTCGCGGGCGACCGAAATACATCCCCGCGAGGACAACCAGGATAGGACATCGGGCTCCGACACCCATGGAGTGGAGAGACCCGAAGATCGTGGGTTCAAATCCCACCGGTCCCGCTTTGACGTCATGGACTTTGTACTGCTTTCATTGGCTTTTCAAACTCAGTCACAGTGAGCGAGCACCTAGTTTCACTGGGTTCTGAGATGGGAGTCTTCTATGGATTCTCCCGGGTTAACAGCTACACAGTAGTTAGTGGCCAGGTAGATCGTTTCCGCTGGTCAGAGGTTTCCTGTGGAGAAGAGACTGCCTCAGCCCACGCTATGACAAAGTCAACCAGCTGATGACGGAGCTCTTCGCCCTTAGACTGAGACCGTCTAAGGGTCCTGATATTATCGGCCAGTTGAATCGAACCCAACACATCCTTCGTCCATTTCTCAAAATCCCTCCGTCCAATATGGTACTCCAGAGATTCTAATGGCACGATCTTGAGGGCTTCCAGGAATTCTCCAATTGAGGAGACGAGTATCCCCGAATATTGTCCAAGACCAGTGTCAAAGTAGAATGACTTGTCCCTTGGGACCGCCATGATCCCATCTACGGTAGCGTCCGCTTCAACGCGAGTATTAGGCCACAGTCGACTCCCGGGCAGAATCTTCGCTCGGTCTCCGAGGGTGCAACCCTGCCCGATTATAGCTCTATCAATAGTTACGTTGTCGCCCACGATCGCTCGCTCACCGATTATCGTTGATTTTATCGAACAATTGCTTCCGATTGCCGTATGACGAAACGTTACCGTTTGGTCCAAGTATGTCCCTGAGCGTATCTGGGAATCTTCTTCCAAGACCGTTCCAGGTTGGATCTTAACATCATCTCCAATCTTGGCGTCATTGTCGAACCATGATGGACCAGAAATCTGAACGCGTTGACCCACCCTGACGTTTCCACTCACGAAAACCCGCGGTTTAGAATTGCCGAGTGCCCTTGCGTCTATAGGAGCATCTTGATCTAGCCTGCGTAGGACCCAGCCAGTTCCTTCCAAGTAGCCCTTGAGTTCTCCCACGTCCACCCAGAATGACTTGGAAGCGAATCCGAATAGATGTTCACCTACTCGCATTAAGTAGGGGAACAGGTCGCGAGCAAAGTCCCATTTTTCATCCTCTACGTAATCGACGACATCGGGTTCGAGAATGTAGAAGCCAGTGCTCGCAAGGTTACTAAGCGCGGTGCCTAGGGCTGGTTTTTCTAGAAACTTGACAATTTCCTCTCTCTTCCCCAGAACTGCGACTCCATAGAGGGACGGGTCTTCTACTTCAGTCAGGGCGATCGAGACTTCTCCTCCCCTGTCCGAATGAAATTGAACCATTTCGGTCAGGGGGATTTCGCTGATTGTGTCAGATTGGACGACCAGAAATGTTTCGTCCAGTAGATGAGCGGCCAGTTTCAGGCTTCCAGCGGTTCCGAATGCGACTCCTTCCGGTTCGACAACGTATGTGATTTTGACCCCGAACTGGGAGCCGTCGCCTAGATAGCCCATCAGTTGATCTTTGAGATAGCCAACGATGATGATAATGTCGTGGAATCCGTTGGAGGATAGATGGGAGAGTACGTAGTGGATTATTGGGTTGGGACCGAGTGGAAGCATTGGCTTAGGCCGGGTAAAGGTAAGAGGTCTTAGACGGGTTCCTTCGCCCCCGGCTAGAACAACAGCCTTCAAGGTTCACGCGAGTTCTAGGTCAACGATACCCGCATCCGGCCCCCACAAGAGACTGAAGCCGGTCACGTATAAAGTGCCTAGAAGGTGAAAAGAGGGAAAGCTCTGACCGCAAATCTCTTCCGCTCCTAGTGCCAGCCTTGATATTACAATTCCAACAAGTCGTGACCCTGGGT
>Ga0134076_10000380_pt1 | contig 11428 bp, 8 predicted proteins | sample 15_taG_12_FD_109979 | JGI IMG/M metagenome (GOLD analysis project Ga0134076, IMG submission 109979) | Grasslands soil microbial communities from the Angelo Coastal Reserve, California, USA - 15_D_Wat_40cm_5_0_1 metaG | ecosystem: Environmental > Terrestrial > Soil > Grasslands ... | reverse complement strand
CCGCCGGCGAGTCCCGTGGGATCCCGCCCGGCGGCCGCTAACGCCTCCGTGACCATCACCGTGGTGGTCGTCTTGCCGTGCGTCCCCGACACGGCGACCACCGTTCCGCCAGCCACGGCCTGGCCCAAGGCGTCAGCCCGCCGTACCACCGGGACCCCTAGGGCGCGGGCGCGGTCCAGCTCCGGGTGATCTCCCGGTACCGCTGCGGTCACCACGACTGCCCGGGCTCCAGCCACGTGCCCGGGGTCGTGACCCCGCCAAATCTCCACCCCCAGGGCTGCCAAATCGGCGGCTCCTGAGGGGTCACTATCACATCCGGTTATCGCTATGCCTTGCTGCCTAGCGAGGAGCGCCAGGCCGCTCATGCCCGCGCCGGCGATCCCCATGAAGTGGACCGGGCGGGGATCCACCGTTGCAAACAAGATCATTAGTGGGGGGCTAATATAGCGAATTTACGAAACTTGCGAAAGAGAGCACGACCTCAGACGAGCAGTGTCAAGATCCTGGACACGATATCGCGGACGGCGTTTGGGTGCCCTCGATCGCGCGCGCGAGCGGCGAGCGACTCGAGCCGGGGCGGGTCGGCAAGGAGGCCGGTGACGTGGCCGGCGAGCGTGTAGGGGGAAAGGTCTCGCTCTGGCAGGTGGACGGCCGCACCGGCCTCGGCGAGCGCGCGCGCGTTGTATGACTGGTGGTCGCCGGCCGCTGTCGGCAGGGGCACCAAAATGCCCGCCTTGCCCCACGCGCACAGCTCGGCCACCGTAATCGCGCCGGCGCGGGCCACGACGAGGTCCGCCGCGCCGTACACTTCGGTCATGGGGTCGAAGAAGCCGCGCACCACGACGCGCCCCGGCACGGCGTAACGCGCCAGCGCGGCTGCCTGTGCGGCACCCGTGCCCCACAGCACGTTGACATCGCCGAGCAGGCGGCGCTCGAGCGCCCCCGCCATGGCATAGTTGATGGCCCGTGCCCCCTGGCTGCCGCCGAACACGAGCAGGGTCGGCCGCTCCGCGACGAGGCCGAGCTGGCGCGCCGCCGCGGCGCGATCGCCGGGCGCCGGCGGCCGAATCGGGTTGCCGAGCGCGAATACCTCGGTGCCGCGGCCGGGGCGCAACCGCTCGCGCGCTTCCGGAAAGCCGAGGTGCACCTGCCGGGCGCGCCGCGCGAGCCAGCGCGTGGTGAGGCCCGGAAATGCGTTCTGCTCCTGCAGCACCGTGGGGATGCCGCGCCGTGCGGCGCGCCACACCACGGGTCCCGCCGCGTAGCCGCCCGTCCCGATGACGAGCGCGGGTCGTTCGGCATCGAGGACGCGCCCCACCGATCGCCACACCTGTCCGGCGATCAAGGGCCAGCGGAGGTTCTTCCACCAGCGGCTCCGATAGATGGGCTCGATCGGCAGCAGCGCGTACCGAAACGGGTAGCGCGGCAGCAGCTGCGCCTCGATGCCGCGCTCGGCACCCACCAGGACCGGTTCGACATCGGCCCGCGCCGCGGCGAGCGCCTGGGCGAGCGCGAGGGCGGGCATGAGATGGCCGCCGGTGCCACCTCCGGCCAGGATGATTCTCATCGTGGCGATAATTTCGGACTGCGGATTGCGGATTGCGGATTTGAGGGGGACGGTTCGATCGGCGATGGCGTAGGCGCGGATCGACGCTCGTCCGATCCAATCCGCAATCCGCAATCCACAATCCGCAATTGCTTCACATCCGCCGCCCTCGTCCGATGCTGACCAAGACCCCCGTGGCCACCAGCGCCACGAACAGGCTCGAGCGGCCGTACGAGATGAACGGGAGCGTGATGCCGGTGGCAGGCAGGAGCGCGAGGGTCACCGCCATGTGGAGCGCGGCCGTGACGCCGATCAATGCGGTGAGGCCCACGGCGAGCAACTGGCCGAACGAGTCGCCCGCGGATCGCGCGATGCGGAAGCCGACCCACACGAAGCTGCCGAACAGCACGAGGATCGCGAGCACGCCGAGGAAGCCCCACTCCTCGCCGATGGTCGAAAAGATGAAGTCCGAGTATGCGTAGGGCAGGTAGCCGAGCTTCTGCTGGCCCTGTCCCAGCCCGACCCCGAAGAACCGGCCGGCCCCGATGCCGACGAGCGACTGGTGCACCTGCCAGGTGGCCTCGGACGGGGCGCTCCCGGGGTTGAGAAACGTGACGATGCGCGCCAGCCGGTACTGCGCGCTCGCCACCGCCCCGAACAAGAGCGGGGTGGCGACGACCCCGATCGCGAGAAAGTGCCCGATGCGCGCGCCGGCGGTGAACAGCACGACGCCGGCGAGCAGCGCCACCAGCAGCGCCATCGAGAGGTTGGGCTCCAGGAAGATGAGCGCGACCAGCGGCGCGATCACGACGATGAACGGCAGCAGGCCGTACTGGAAGGTGCGGATGCGCTCCCCCTTCTTCGCCGCCAGCATCGCCGTCCAGACCACGACCGCGAACTTGGTGAGCTCGGACGGCTGCACGGTCACGAACCCGAGGTTCACCCAGCGGCGGGCCCCGTTGATGGTCGGCGTAATGCGGTGCGTGAAGGGCAGCAGCGGAATGACGAGCAGCACCGCGGCGAGCGCGAGCACCGGCCACGCGGCGCGCTGCCACTTGCGGTAGTCCGTGCGCGCGAGGATGGTCGCGACGATCCCGCCCACCGCCGCGCCGAGCGCTTGCCGCAACGCGAAGCCCGAGCCGACCTGTCCACCCGAGATCATGACCAGGCTCGACGCCCCGTACACCGCCGCGAGCCCGAACACGACGAGGATCGCGGCGAGCACCACGAGCAGACGGGTTTCCCAGCGCGTGTCGCTCACATCTGCTCCACGAGTTTCCTGAACGTCGTCCCGCGCTCCTCGTAGTTCTTGAACATGTCGTAGCTCGAGCACGCGGGAGAGAGCAGCACCGCGTCACCCGGACGCGCGGCACGCCGGGCCCGCGCGACCACGTCGTCGAACGTCGTGCCCCGCTCGAGCGGCACCTGGCCCTTCAAGTCCTGCTCGACGAGCGGCCCCGACTCGCCGTAAGCGATCACGAGCCGGCACTTCGGCTTGAGGAGCGGCCCGAGCCGGGTATACGGCTCACCCTTATGACGCCCACCGAGCAGCAGCACCAAGGGGCGGCTCATGGCCTCGACGGCCACCACGGTGGACGCGATGTTGGTCGCCTTGGAATCGTTGATCCACAGGACGCCGTTCACCTCGCGCACCGGCTCGAGGCGGTGCGGCAGCGCGCGGAACGAGCGCAGCCCTTCGCCGATCACCCCGGGCGCCACGCCGGCCTCGTGCACGGCGAGCGCCGCGGCGAGCGCGTTCGCCACGTTGTGATCGCCCAGCAGCGGCAACGCGTCCCGGTCGAGCAGCGCCCGGCCGCCGAGCAGCAGGCGGCGCCCGGCGGCATCGTACCAACCGTCGGCGGGACCCCGGAGCGAGAACCGCGCCTGGCGCCCCGGGACGCCGCGCGCCAGCTCGAGCACCGCCGGATCGTCGCCGTTCAGCACCCATACCCGGTCGGCCGCGGCATTGCGGAAGAGCAGCTGCTTGTCAGCGTAGTAGGCCGCGACCGACGGATAGCGGTCGAGGTGATCCGGCGCCAGGTTCGTCACGATCCCGACCTCGGGGGCGAAGTCGGGGCTGTCGTGCAGCTGGAACGACGACACTTCGATCGCGAGCCACTGATAGCGCTGGCCGGACAGGGCGATCTCCGCGAGCGGCCGGCCGATGTTGCCGACCGCCTCGGCCGAGAGCCCCGCGACGCGCAGCAGGTGCGCGACCAGCGCCGTCGTCGTCGTCTTGCCGTTCGTCCCGGTGATCGCGACGGTGCGGGTGCTCCCCCCGCCCCCGCTTCCCGCGAGGGCCAGGAACCCCAGATCGACCTCCGAAAAGATCGGCACCCCGCCCGCGCGCGCGGCCGCGAGCGGCGGCGCATCGGGCGGCACCCCCGGCGACACGACCACCGCGCGCGCCGCGCTGATCTTCGCGAGGTCGTGGCGGCCCACGTCGACCTCCACCCCCGTTAGGCGCCGCAGCTCGGCCAGCACGTCACCGGCGTAGGGGTGCTCCGCCGCGTCGCTCGCGTACACGCGCACCCCCTCCCGGGCGAGCAGCCTGGTTGCCGCGACGCCGCTCTTCCCCAACCCCACCACCGCCACGACGCCTTGACGCCAGCTCTCGGGGATCATCGAACCTTCAGCGTCGCCAGCGCGATCGCGGCGCACAGCACGCCCAGGATGTAGAACCGCATCACAACCTGCGGCTCCGCCCACCCCAGCTTTTCGAAGTGGTGGTGCAGCGGCGCCATGCGGAAGACCCGGTGCGCGTCGGCGTACTCCTTCCCCCGGCGCCGCTTGTGCCAGCGGTACACGCCGGTCTGGAGTAGCACGGAGACCGCCTCGGCGACGAACACTCCGCCCGCGATCAACAGGAGGAACTCGGCCTTGAGCATGATGGCCACGGTCCCGAGCGCGCCACCGATCGCCAGCGATCCCGTGTCCCCCATGAACAGCTGCGCGGGGTGTGCGTTGAACCACAGGAAGCCGAGCGCGGCGCCGGCGAGGGCGCCGCAGAAGATCGTCAGCTCCTGGGAGCCAGGCAGAAAGTAGACGAGCAGGTAGCGCGTCCAGTCGGCGCGGCCGAACACGTAGGCGAACACCGCAAAGGTCCCGGCGAGGATCGCCGTGAGTCCGGTCGCGAGACCGTCCAACCCGTCCGTGAGGTTCACCGCATTCGAGCTGCCGGTGACGACCACGGTGACGAACAACACGTACAGCGCCGGCGGCAGCACCACGAGGATGTACTTGAGCACCGGTAGTTGGGTGGAGGCAGGCGGCAGGTCCGGCGCCAGGGGCCACAAGATCAGCGTGACGCCCAGCGCTACGCCGAACGAGACCTGCCCGACGAGCTTCCAGCGCGCCACCAGGCCCTGAGACTTGCCGCGCACGATCTTCAGGTAGTCGTCGACGAAGCCGATCGCCCCCGTCCACAGCATCGCCGCCACGGCCACGACGACGTAGCGGCTGTCGAGCCGCGCCCACAGGAGCGTCGGCACGACGGTCGCGAGGATGATGACGAGCCCGCCCATCGTGGGCGTGCCGCGCTTCGTGTGGTGGCTCGCGGGTCCCTCGGCCCGGATCACCTGGCCCACGTGGCGCTCGCGCAGGCGGCGGATGATCCCGGGCGCGAACAGGAACGCCACGACCAGCGCGGTCACCGTCGCGCCCGCGGCCCGGAACGTGATGTAGTTGAAGAGATTGAAGAGGATGTGCTGCTTCGCGAGCGGCGCCAGCAAATGGTAGAGCACGTCGGCTCAGTCCTCCCCCGCCCTCTCAGTTGAGATGCCGCAGCACCCGCTCCAGCGCGACGCCGCGGGACGCCTTGAGCAGCACGACCTCGTCACCCCGGAGCGCCGCCCGCAGCTTCGGGCCCAGGGCCGGGGCGTCCGGCGCGGTGAGCAGCCGGTCGCCGAACGCTTGTCGGTACGGCTCGAAGGCCGGCGCAAAGTCGCCCACGGCGGCCACGAGCGCCGGGCCGAGCGCCGCGATCTCGGCCGCGGCGGCCGCATGCAATTTGTCACTCTCGGCCCCCAGCTCCAACATCGAGCCCACGACCACGGCGAGCGGCCGGCCCCGCCGCCGGGCGAGCCAGTCGGCGAACTTCACCGCCCAGCGGAGCGACGCCGGGTTCGCGTTGTACGTGTCGTCGATCACCGTGAGACGGCCCAGCTCGAGCACCGCCCCCCGGCCGGGAGGCAGTCGCACGCCGGCGAGCGCCGCGACCGCGCGCGCGGGATCGGCACCCCCCTCCCGCCCCACCGCGAGCGCCAGCATCGCGTTCTCGATGTGATGAAACCCGACGACCGGCAGGGTGACGGCGTGCCCGCGCCACACGATCCGTGCGTGCCCGCCATCGTCGAGCTCCGCCGCGTCGGGCCGCACGTCCGCTGGTGGATCCGCTCCGGCGACGATGCTCGGGACGCGGCGCCGTGCCTCGGCGGCGAGCGCTGCCGGGTCCGTGCCCACGACCGCCACGCGCGCGCCCTCCAGGAGCGCGAGCTTCTCCTGCATCACGCCGGCGAGCGAGCCGAATCCCTCCACATGCGCGTATCCGACGTTCGTGATCACGGCGATCGTGGGCTCGATCACGTCGCGCAGGCGCGGGATCTCCCCGGGAACGCTCGCGCCAGCCTCGACTACGAGGGCCTCCGCGTCGTCGGGCGCGCCGAGGATAGTGAGCGGCACGCCCACCAGGTTGTTCAGGTTGCCCGCGGTCGCGTGCACGCGGTACGTGGTACCCAGCACCGCAAGAATCATTTCCTTCGTGCTCGTCTTGCCGCTCGAGCCGGTCACCGCGACCACCGGGCTGCCGGGCGCGAGCAGGCGGCGCCGGGCGCGCGCCAGCAGCCCGAGCGCCGCCAGCGGGTCTCGGACCTCGAAGAACGGCAGCCAGTCCACGGACGGCGTGCCGCTGCGCACGACCGCGGCGGCGGCGCCCTTGCCCTTCGCGTCCGCGAGGAAGTCATGGGCGTCGAAGCGCTCGCCCTTGAGCGCGACGAACAAGGTGCCGGGTGGCAGGTGTCGCGTGTCGGTCGAGACGCCGCTGAACGTGAGATTCGCGGGAGCGCGGATGCCGAGTGCCTCCGCGACCCGTGCGCTGGTCCAGACGGTCACGACGCCCCGAGCTCCCTCACCACCATCCGCTCGTCGAACGGCTGCTTGTCCGTTCCCACCACCTGGTACGTTTCGTGGCCCTTCCCCGCGAGCAGGATCGCGTCGCGCGGCCCCGCCAGCTCGAGCGCGAGCGCGATCGCCTTGCGGCGGTCCACTTCGCGGTGATGGGGCTTGCCCTGCATCCCGGCTTCCACGTCGTCGAGGATCTTCTCGGGGTCCTCGGTGCGGGGATTGTCGGACGTGGCGATCGCGATGTCGGCGAGGCGCGCACACACCTCCCCCATGGGCGCGCGTTTGCCGCGGTCGCGGTCGCCGCCCGCACCGAACACGACGATCAGCCGCCCTCCCCCGGTCGTGAGCGGGCGGACCGTCTCGAGCGCGCGCTCCAGCGCGTCCGGGGTGTGGGCGTAGTCGCGCAGCACCACGCACGGGCGCTCAGCGATGCGCTCCATGCGGCCCGGCACCTGGGGCGCGTGCGCGAGCCGCTCGGCAATCGTCTCGACGGGCACGCCCATCCCCCACGCGCACGCCGCCACGCCGAGGGCATTGGCGACGTTGAAGCGTCCGAGCAACGGTAGCTGCACCGGCGCGCTCCCGGTCGGCGTCACGAGCTCAAAGCGGGCGCCGGCGGCGTCCAGCGCTATGCGGCGTGCCGTCACGTCGCCGCCGCGCTCGCCGAACGCGACGCGGCGGTGCGCGCGGCGCAGTCGCTGCCACGCGGGATCGTCGGCGTTCACGACCTCGAGCCCGTCCGGGGCGAGGTACCCGATGAGCTTCGCCTTGGCCTGGAAATAGTCGTCGACCGTCTTGTGGTAGTCGAGGTGATCGCGCGTCAGGTTCGTGAAGATCGCGGCGCGGAACACGAGGCCGTCCACCCGCCCCTGGTCGAGGCTGTGCGAGGACACCTCCATCGCGGCGCCGCGCGCGCCCCGCTCGACCAGCGCCGCGAGCGTCGCCTGCAGGTCGATCGGGCCCGGCGTCGTGAGATTCCCGGCTTCGCTCGGCACGGACAAGCCGGCCGGGTCGAACGCGCCGAGGGTGCCGATCGAACCGGTCGGCTCGAGGGCCGACAGCACGTGGCGCGCCAGCGTCACTGACGTCGTCTTCCCGTTGGTCCCGGTCACGCCCACCAGGTCGAGCTTGGCCGCGGGCGTCCCGTACCACGCCGCCGCCGCGGTCGCCGCCGCGCGCCGGCCGTCGCGCACGAGGACCTGCGGCAGCTCCACGGGTTGCTCGCGCTCGACGAGCGCCGCGACGGCGCCCCGCTCCCGCGCCGCCGCCACGAAGCGGTGCCCGTCTTCCACCGAGCCGCGGACCGCGCAGTACAGCATGCCCGGCGCGACCTTGCGGCTGTCGGCGGTGAGCCCGGTGATCGCGGGCCACGTGTGGAGGTCCGGCGTCCCCACGAGCAGCTGCGCCCGCTCGAGGGCGGTCACGATGTCGGGGAGGCGGCTCATCGCCGAGGCTTGCGCGGCGGGGTCGCCGGCGGGACGGCGTCGGGCCGCGGAGCGACGGCGAACAGCGTGACGGTGGAACCCAGCGCCGCGCTGTCGCCCGCCGCCGGCCAGGTGTGCTCCGCGGCGCCCCATCCCTTGAGCGCCACGCGGAACCCGCGGCGATGCAGCGCGCGCACGGCCGCCCGCATCTCCATGCCGGTGACGTCGGGCACGGGGCGCGCCGGACCGGGCGCCGCGCTGTCCGGGTGGTAGGGCCAGGGGACGACGTAGGGCACGACACCGCCGTCGTCCTCGAGCGGCGCGACCGTCGCACGCGGGGCGGCCGTGGACAGGCGGGCCCGGTCGAGCGCGACGGTGCGCGCCGCCAGCGCCTGCTCGAGCATCGAGCGCGTGACGGGCGCCGCCGTCTGCGCCGCGAAGTAGCTGCCCTTGTGTGGATTGTCGATCTTCACGACCAGCACGAGCTGGGGGTGGTCGGCGGGGAAGAGCGCCGCGAACGACGCGGTGTACTGTCCGGGGGCGTACCGCCCGTTCACCACGCGCCGCGCCGTGCCGGTCTTCGCGGCGACGGGGAACGTGCTGAGCGCCGCCTCGGTGCCGGTGCCGCGCTCCACCACGCCGCGCAGCAGATCGCGCAGCGCGGCCGCCACCTCGGGGCGCACCACGCGCCGCACCGGCTCCACCCGGTGGCGATACAGCACGACGCCCCCCGGGGATCGCACCTCGCGGATCAGCGTCGGCGCGAGCAGGAGGCCGTCGTTCGCGAGTGCGCCGTACGCCGCGGCGACCTGAATCGGCGTCACCGACAGCTCGTAGCCCATCGCCAGGCTCGCGGCGGACGGCCGCGTCCACTCGGACGGTGGGCGGAGTCGCCCCGCCGCTTCCGCCGGGAACTCGATGCCCGTCGGCGCCCCGAACCCGAAATCGCGCAACACCCCATACTGCTCGGCGGGGGCGAGCCGGGCCACGAACTTCACCATGGCGATGTTGCTCGAGACGCGGATCGCATCCGCCAGCGTGAGCGAGGGGAGTGGCTCTTCGTCGGTGACCGGCGTGGGGCGGCCCTTCATACGGTACGTGCCGCCTTCGCCCGACACGCGGTCCACGGGAGCCACGCGCCCAAGCGACAGCAGCGCGGCCGCCGCGAAGATCTTCGCGATCGAGCCGGGCTCGAATGTGTCGGTGAACGCGCTGGGCCGCGCCGTCCCGTCGCGCTGGTGCGAGGCCAGCGCCAGGACCTCGCCGGTCGCGGGATCGAGCATCACGACGTCGCCGCCGTCCGCGTCCATGCGGCGCAGCGCCTCGTCGAGCGCGCGCTGGGCGATCTCCTGCAGCTCCGCGTCGAGCGTGAGGACGACGTCGAGCCCGGACTCGGGTTGGGCGATCACGCGCGCCGGCGACTCGTACTCGCGACCGGCGCGGTCCTTGAGCACGACCGCGGCGCCGGGGCGACCCGCGAGCAGGCTGTCGAGCGTCTTCTCGAGGCCCGACGCGCCGCGGCCATCGTCGCCCAGCCGGCCGATCGTGGCGTGCGCCATCTCCGGAGCGGGATAGAAGCGGTTGAGCACCGGCTCGAAGTGCACGCCGCGCACGTTCCGCAGCGGCTGTACCTCGAGCGCGCTGAACGGGCCGGCGAAATAGGCGTAGCGTCGCCGCAGCGCCTGGGACCAGGCGCGCGCCGACAGCGCGAGCCGGCGGGCGATCAGCGCGCCGTCCTTCACCGGATCGCGCAGCTCGTTGGGTGCGACGCCGACGTGATAGGTCTCCTGCGTGAGCGCGAGCGGGGTGCCGTGGCGGTCCAGCAGCGCTCCGCGGCGCGCCGCGAGCACGATCCGCTCGGTACGCTGCGCCTGGGCTTCCTCCGCCCAGCGCCGCCCTTGCAGCAGCTGCACCTCGGCGGCGCGCGCGACCAGGAGCACGAGTCCCAGACCCACGGCGATCTCGACCACCTGGAGCCGGACCGCGAGCCTCGCCATCGCTAGTGCGATCCGCTTCCGGAGGTCGGGCCGGGCAGCAGGATGATCTCGCTGTCGCTCGGGAGGTGGAGCCCGAGGCGGCTTTGGGCCAGCGGCACGAGCACGGCGCGGCTCTCGGCGCGGCGGATGCGCCGCTCAAGGTCGGCCCGGCGGCCCTCGAGGTTCGCCCGGCGCGCGCGTATCTCGGCGAGCTCGCGTGCCGCGCGGATCGCGGCCGTCTGGCGGGCGTACACGACCCAGGTGGTCGCGAGGAACGCCACCAGCCACGCGGCGATCCAGTGGCGGCCCTTAAGCCGCATCCCCCTCCCCCACCTCGAAGGCGCGGAACCGGGCCGAGCGCGCCCGCGGGTTGTCGCGGATTTCGGCGGCGTCGGGCCGCAGCGGCTTCTTCGTGAGCACGGTCCCGAGCGGGCGGCCGCGACACGTGCACACCGGCTGCCCCGGCGGACAGACGCACGACCGGCTCCAGTCACGAAACGCGTGCTTGACGATGCGGTCCTCGCCCGAGTGATAGGTGATCGCCGCGATCCGGCCGCCGGGCGGGAGCGTCGCACGCAGCGCCGGCAGCGCCAGGTCGAGCTGCTCGAGCTCCTGGTTCACCACGATCCGCAGCGCCTGAAACAGCCGCGCGAACACCGCCGGGCCGGCGCGCGGACCCCGCGCTTCCCGGATCGCGTTTACGAGATCGTCGCTCGTCGCGAACGCCGCGCGGCCCCCCCCCACCCCCCGACGCTTGACGATCACCCGCGCCAGCCGCTTCGCACGCGGCTCGTCCGCCAGCTCCGCGAACGCCGCCGCGAGCCGCTCCGCGGGCCAGGTGTTCAGGATGTCGGCGGCGGTCACACCCCGCCCCGCCGCCATCCGCATGTCGAGCGGCGCCCCCGGCCGAAAGGTAAAGCCCCGCGTGTCGGTATCGAGCTGGTGGGACGACACGCCCAAGTCGAGCAGGATGCGGTCCGGCCGGAACGTCTCGATCGTGCCGAGCACCTTCGCCGAGCCGAACGGCCCGGTGGAGTAGCGGACGCCCGAGTCGCCGAGCCGGGCGCGGGCAGCGGCGATCGCGTCGGGGTCGCGGTCCACGGCGAGCACTTCAGCGCCGAGCTCGCGCAGCAGCGCGGCATGGCCGCCGCCGCCTACGGTGGCGTCCACGGCCCGGCGGCTCCCCTCCGCCCAGGCCCGAACGGCGCGGGCGAGGGCCGGCACATGATAGCTAGACGTCGCCTCTCCCCCCCTCCCCCTCCCCCTCCCCCTCCCCTGACCCCGGGACAAAACGAAAGCCCCGCCTGCCGTGGCAGTCGGGGCCGGATGCGTCGTCCCGCGAGGCGGGTTCAGGCGGGGCT
>Ga0134076_10000375_pt1 | contig 11523 bp, 13 predicted proteins | sample 15_taG_12_FD_109979 | JGI IMG/M metagenome (GOLD analysis project Ga0134076, IMG submission 109979) | Grasslands soil microbial communities from the Angelo Coastal Reserve, California, USA - 15_D_Wat_40cm_5_0_1 metaG | ecosystem: Environmental > Terrestrial > Soil > Grasslands ... | reverse complement strand
GCTCCAACGCGCGGCCTCGGCGGCCAGCGCCTCGGCGCGCGCGGGATCGGTCAGAAGCGCCGGCGGCGCGCCGGCGCGCGCGAGCACGAGGTCGCGGCAGTGCAGCCAGCAGCCGTCGATCAGCGTCTCCGCGCGCTCGCGGTCCACGCGCTCGCTCCGCTTGAAGAGCGCGGTCACGCCCTGCGTGCGCGTCTCCTCGATCCACGCCACGGCGTCGGCCACCATCGCACCGCCTGCCGCCGCCGCGCGGCGCGCGCGGAAGAGGACGATCTGGCAGCGCGAGATCACGGTCGCCGGCACCGCGCGCGCCCGCGGCAAGATCAGGATCACGACGGTGGCGGGCGGCGGCTCCTCGAGGAACTTCAGGAACGCCTGCGGCGCGTCGTCGGTCATGCGCTCGGCCTCGTCCAGGATCAGCACGCGGCGGGCCGCCAGCGCCGGGCGCAGCGAGGCGCGGCGCTCCAGCTCGCGGATGGCGCCGATACGGATCGTCCGCGCGCCCTTGGGATTCGACTCGGGCGGCGTCGGCGTCACGACGTGCAGGTCCGGGTGGCCGCGCGTGGCGTCGGCGGCCAGCAGCTCGGACGCGAACGCGAGCGCGGTCGTGAAGCGCCCGGCCCCGGCCGGTCCCACGAACGCGTAGGCGTGCGCCACGCGCCCGCCCTCGAGGGCGCGCGAGAGCTGCTCGACCGCGCGCGGCTGGCCGGCGATCGCCTCGAGCCTCATTTCCGTGGCCCCCCCTGGGGGTGCCCGAGGAACTCCTGCACGATCGCGCGGACCCGGCGCTCGACCTCGACGGGGGCGGCGGCGGCATCCAGGCGCCGCACCCGCTTGGGCTCGGCGCGCATGATCGCGAGGTAGCCGCGGCGCACACGCCGGTGGAACGCGAGCTTCTCGCGCTCGAAGCGATCGAGCTTGCGGCCGGCGATCCGCCGGAAGCCGATCGCGGGATCGAGATCGAAGAGGAGCGTGAGGTCCGGCAGCACGCCGCCGGTGGCCTGCACGTTCATCTCGCGGATCAGCTCGGGATCGACACCGCGCCCGTAGCCCTGGTAGGCGACGGTGGCGTCGGTATAGCGGTCGCAGAGCACGACGCGCCCCGCGCGCAGCCACGGCCGGACCTTTTCGACGACGTGCTGGTGGCGCGCGGCCATGAAGAGGAACATCTCGGCGAGCGGGCGCGGCTCGCGCTCGAACAGGCGCCGCACGGCGACTCCGAGCGCGGTCCCGTCGGGCTCGGACGTCGTCTCCGGCCGGTAGCCTTCGCGTCGCAGCCAGCGCTCGAGGCGTCGGATCTGGCTCGACTTGCCCGATCCCTCGACGCCCTCGAACGTAATCAACACTCCGCGCACGGTGGACCTCCGAATCCCCGTCACTGTAGCATGTCCGCATGCCACCCCTGACCCCCAAAGCCCTCGTCTTCGACGTCTTCGGCACGTGTGTGGACTGGCGCGGCAGCATCATCGCCGAGGGTCGGACGCTCGACGCGCGCTGGGGCACCCGCGTCGACTGGCCGGCGCTCGCCGACGCCTGGCGGGGACGCTACCAGCCGGCGCTCGACGAGGTGCGCTCGGGCCGCCGGCCGTGGACGATCCTCGACGTGCTCCATCGCGAGTCGCTCGACGCGCTGGCGCCGTCCTTCGGCCTCGACAAGCTCGACGCGGCCGCGCGCGATCACCTGACCCGGGTCTGGCATCGGCTGAACCCGTGGCCCGACACCGTGGCCGGGCTCACGCGGCTCAAGCGCCGCTTCGTCATCGGACCGCTGTCCAACGGCAACTTCGCGCTGCTGACGAACATGGCCAAGCACGCGGGGCTGCCCTGGGACGTGAACCTCTCGTGCGAGCTGTACCACGCCTACAAGCCGAAACCCGAGACCTACCTGGGCGCGGCCGGCCTGCTCGGCCTGCGCCCCGCGGAGACGATGATGGTCGCCGCGCATTACTCCGACCTCCAGGCGGCGCGCGGCTGCGGATTGCTGACGGCGTACGTGCATCGGCCACGCGAGTTCGGCGACCAGGCGAAGGCCGACCTGCCTTCGGATCCCAAGGTCGATCTGGTGGTGAACGACTTCGAGGAGCTGGCGACGAAGCTCGGCTGCTAGAGGTCGTGCAGCGGGAAGATCGTCTGCTGCACGGCGTCGACCTGGCGGTCGGCGTACTCGCTCACCGCGCGCTTCAGCTCGTCCGGCAGTTCGACCGCGTCGTCCCAGAGCGAGCGTGACGTGAAGCCGTAGCGGCGCAGGTCGTCGGCGAACGCGTCCGGCAGCGTCGGCGCCAGCTCGAGGCCGTTGAGCACCGCCCACGCCAGCGTCCACATGCGCGGAACGTTGCGCAGGTCGTAGCCGCCGCCGCCGAGCGCGACGACCCTGGGCGCCAGCGCGGCGATGCGCTGCACCGCGCGGCCGAAGCCCTGGACGTCGAGCGCCAGGTGCGTGAGCGGATCGGTGCGGTGCGCGTCCGCGCCCAGCTGGGCCACGATCACGTCGGGCTTGAACCGCTCGATCAGCGGCGGCACCACCGCCTCGAAGGCCGGCAGGTACACGGCGGTGTCGGTATAGGCCTCCAGCGGGAGATTGACCGAGAAGCCGACGCCCGCCCCCTCGCCGTTCTCGCGCACGAAGCCGGTTCCGGGAAACAGCCGCTCGCCACGCTCGTGAGTGGAGATCGTCATCACGCTCGGGTCGGCGTAGAACGCGTGCTGCACGCCGTCGCCGTGGTGCGCGTCGATGTCCACGTACGCCACGCGCAGCCCGTGCTCGCGGAGCCGGAGGATCGCGAGCACGGCGTCGTTGACGTAGCAGAAGCCGGAGGCGCGGTCGGGGAAGGCATGGTGCAGGCCGCCGGCGAAGTGGAACGCGCGGTCGACCTGGCCGCTCGCGACGAGATCCGCCGCCGTGAGCGAGCCGGCGGCCACGAGCTGCGCCACCTCCCACAGGCCGCGGAACACCGGATTGTCGCCGAGCCCGAGGCCGTAGAGGGCGCCGTCGGCCGGGTCCAGCCCGGTGTCGGCGCGCTTGAGGACATCGAGGTACTCGCGGGTGTGGTAGCGCGCGATGTCCATCTCCGCGGCGGGCTCGGGCGCGACGACGCGGGCGTGGGGCAGCGTCGTGAGCCCGTAGGCGCGCATCAGCCGCCACGTGAGCGGCAGGCGCTCCATGCGCAGCGGGTGCTCGCGCCCGTAGTCGAAGCTGTCGGCCTTCTCGGAATAGACGAGCGCGGTCTTCACGGGGATCAGTCTACCGCCGCCAGTGACCGGACTTGCCGCCGGACTTCTCGACCAGCTCGACCTTCGCGATCGTCACGCCCTTCTCGAGCGCCTTCACCATGTCGTAGACGGTCAGCGCCGCCACCGTCACCGCCGTGAGCGCTTCCATCTCCACGCCGGTCTTGTCGACGGTGCGCACGCGAGCCTCGACGCCGAGCGTGCCGTTGCCGCGGCGATCGTCGAACGTGACGTCCACCTTCGTCAGCCGCAGCGGATGGCAGAGCGGGATCAGCTCCGACGTGCGCTTGGCGGCCAGGATGCCGGCGGTGCGCGCGGTGCCGAGCACGTCGCCCTTGGGGGCGTCGCCGCGCCGCACGGCGCTCAGGGTCGCCGGCTTCATCTTGATGATCGCGCGAGCGACGGCCTCGCGGGCGGTCTCTGGCTTGGCGGACACGTCGACCATGCGGGCGTCACCACGAGCGGAGAGATGCGAAAGGCCGCGGAAGGCCGCCGGCGACGGCGGCTTCCGCGGCCGATTGGGGCGCCGACGCGTCAGGCGCTGACGCCTGGGCGCGCGTGCCGGATGATCGACTCCATCCGGTCCTTCGCCATCAGCTTCAACTTCTTCAGCTCGCTCATCCGCCACTGTTGGTCTGCCGAGAGCGGCGCGGTTCCACGCAACGTCTCCAGTTCCTGCTCGTAGCCCTGATGCTCCGACCGGAGACGGCGGAACTCGTCGTTCTCGGCTATCAGTCGCTCGATGAGGTTCTCCTGGGTCATGCAGGACCTCCTTCTGCGTCTGGGAGGGCACGGCGGCGTAAAACAAACAAAGCCAGCGGAGGCGTGGCCGCTGGCTCGTTACGCTTCATCGTCGATACCGACCCCCGTCCAAGTGTTCACTCTGGTTTCGGGTGCCTTCCTTATATCCCCGCGTCGGCAGGGAGTCAAGCGGCTCGCGCCGGCGGGCCGTCACGCGGGGATGAGGTGCGCGGCGCTGGCCTTGAAGACGGCGCGCACGCGCGCGCCGGGGCGCAGCCCCAGCTCGTTGACCGAGCGCGCGGTCACCGCGGCCACGAGCGGAAACCCCACGTCGACCAGCACATGGGTCGCGTGGGTGGAGGCGCTCACGCGCGTGACGGTGCCGTCCAGCGCGTTGCGGGCGCTCGACGCGACGCGCGCGCCCTCGGCCACGGTCAGCGTGACGTCCTCGGGCCGGATGCCGACGCGCACCCGGGCGCCGGCCGCCGCCACCGCCGCGACCTCGAGCACGCGGCCGCCGACCTCGACGGCGGTGACCCCGGCCTCGCGGCCCAGCACGCGACCGGCCACGAGCGTCTCGACGCCGACGAAGCGCGCCACCTCCTCCGAGACGGGCGCGTAGAAGACACGGGCGGTGTCGTCCAGCTGGCGCAGCCGGCCGTCCATGAGCACGGCCACGCGGTCGGCCAGCGCCTGCGCCTCGCCGCGCTCGTGGGTCACCAGCACGGTGGTGACGCGGTCGGCGCGCAGGATGGCGCCGAGGTCGGTCACGAGCGCGGCGCGCGTCGGCGCGTCGAGCCCCGAGAACGGCTCGTCGAGCAGCAGCACCTCGGGCTCGAGCACGAGCGCGCGGGCCAGGGCCACGCGCTGCGCCTCGCCCCCCGACAGCGTGCGCGCGGCCCGCCCCGCCAGCGCGGCCACGCCGAGGCGCTCGAGCCAGCGCGCCACCCGTGGCGCGGCCTCGGCAGCGGGCACGCCGCGGAAGCGCAGGCCGAGGCCGGCGTTGTCGGCGACGCTCGCGTCCGCGAGCAGCGGCTCCTGGAACACGGTCGCCATCCGCCGCCGCTCGGCGAGCGCATCGCGCGCGTCGACGGCGCGGCCGCCCACGATCACCTGCCCCGCGTCGGGACGCTCGAGCAGACCGAGGATGCGCAGCAGCGTGGACTTGCCGCTGCCGTTGGGCCCGATGACGCCGAGGATCTCGCCGACGAACACGTCGAGCGACGGGACGTCGAGCGCGTAACCGTCCGAGTAGCGGCGCCGCACGTCGCGCAGCGCGAGGACGGCGGCGATCACGCGGGGAGCACGTGGATCGAGCCGCGGTGGATCGAGAACTGCCAGCGACGGTCGCGGTCGATCTCGAGGATCTCGTAGACGAGGTGTGGGACCTCGACCTCGAGGTCGTGGTCGCCCTGCGCGGCAGCGCCGGGCGCGTCGAGGCGGATGCGCAGGCTCCACGTCGTGCCGAAGTCCTCCTCGCCGACGACGGCGCCCTCCATGAGGTTCATGTGGTGCGAGGGATCGGCGGCGCCGCGGTCCTTGCGGATCAGGCGCACGTACTCGGGGCGGATGAAGAACGCGATCGGGCTGTCGGCCGCGGGCAGGTACGATCGGCTCGGCGAGTTCACGGCCTCCAGCAGCTGGCCGCGCCAACGGATCTGGATGCGGTCGGGCATGGCCTTCACCACGGTGCCGCGCAGCACGTTACGGATGCCCATGATGCGCGCGACCGGCTCCGAGGCGGGCTGCCAGAGCAGCTCGGAGCGCGGCGCCGACTGCACGACGCGGCCGGCATCGTAGACGACGATGCGATCGCCCAGGCGATACGCCTCGGTGAAGTCGTGGGTCACCAGGACGGCCGCCGTGCGCCACTCGCTCAGGATTGCGCGCAGCTCGTCCCGCAGCGCGCGGCGCAGCGGCGCGTCCAGCGCGGAGAGCGGCTCGTCGAGCAGGAGGAGGGCGGGATCGATGGCGAGCGCGCGGCCGAGGGCCACGCGCTGCCGCTGGCCGCCGGAGAGCTCGCGCGGCAGCCGCCTCGCGTGCTCGGCGAGCCCGAGGCGCTCGAGCACCTCCGCGGTCTTCTCGACGCGCCGCGCGGCCGGCAGGTCGCGCAGGCCGAAGCCGACGTTGTCGGCCACGGTGAGATGAGGGAAGAGCGCGTAGCCCTGGAAGACGTAGCCCACGCGCCGCGCCTGCGGCGGCACATCGACACGGCCGGCGTCGAAGAGCACGCGGCCGTCGACGACGAGGCGCCCCTCGTCGGGGCGCAGCAGCCCGGCCAGGCACTGGAGCGTCAGCGTCTTGCCCGCGCCCGACGGACCGAAGAGCACGGCGACGCCGTCGCCGGCCGTCCACGCCACCTCGAGCGTGAATCCGGGCAGCCGCTTGAGGATGCGGACCTCGAGCCGCTCGCTCACGTCGCGCGCGCCCCGAGCCGGCCCGCCGCCACGAGCACCACGCACGAGAGCGCGGTGAGGATCGCCACGAGAACGAGCACGGTGGACTGCTCGCCTGTCTGCACCGCCGTATAGATCGCGAGCGGGACGGTGGCCGTCTTGCCGGGGATATTGCCGGCCAGCATCAAGGTGGCGCCGAACTCGCCGAGGGCGCGCGCGAACGCGAGCACCAGGCCGGCGAGGATGCCGTTGCGAGCCAGCGGCAGCGTGACTTCGAGGGTTGTGCGCCACTCCGAGCGGCCGAGCGTGTACGCCGCCTTTTCGAGGTCACGGTCCACCGACTCGATGGCGGCGCGTGCCGTGCGCACGAGCAGCGGCAGCGCCATCACGGTGGCCGCGACCACGGCGGCGTACCACGTGAAGGCAATGGTCCAGCCGGTGGCCGCATAGAGCGGCGCGCCGAGCCAGCCGCGCCGGCCCAGCAGCACGATCAGGTAGTAGCCGGTCACGGTCGGCGGGAGCACGAGCGGCAGCGTGACGAGGAGGTCCAGCAGCGCCTTGCCCGCGAAGCGCCGCCGCGCCAGCAGATACGCGAGCGGCACGCCGACGAGCGCGTTGACGACGGTGGCGAGCACCGCCACGCGGAGGGACAGCGCGAGCGCGTCGAGCGTGTCAGGGCTCACGCCGCGATTCTACGCGGTGGCAGGCAGGAAGCCGAAGCGCCTGAGCACGGCTTGCCCGGAGGCGCTCAGCAGCGCATCGATGAACGCCTGGGCGAGGGCCTTGTGCCTGCTCTCCCGCACCATGGCCACCGGATAGGTCACGGGGCGGTACGTGTCCTCGGCCGGCCGGAAGGCCTCCTTCACCCGCCCCGGACGCACCGCGGCGTCGGTCGCGTACACGAAGCCCGCGTCCACCTCGCCGCGCGCGACGTAGTCGAGCGCCTGGCGCACGTTCTCGGCGAAGACCAGCTTGCCCTGCACGCGGTCCCAGAGGCCGAGCGCGCGCAGGCTTTCCTCGGTGTACTGGCCGACGGGCACCGTTTTCGGATTGCCGATGACGATCCGCTTCACGCGCGGATCGAGCAGGTCAGAGGGCCTGGCGAGGTCGAGGCGCGAATCCGCCGGCTTGACGGCGACCAGCACGTTGCGCGCGAAGACGCGACGCGAGCCCGGCACGAGCAGCCCCTTCGTCTCCAGCTCGTCCATCTGGCGGGCCGCCGCCGAGATGAAGAGATCGACGGGGGCGCCCGCCTCGATCTGTTTGCTGAGCTCGCCGGAGGCGCCGAGGTTGTGGCGCAGCACAACGCCCGGCCGCGCCTGGGTGAACCCGCGCCCGAGCTCCTCGATCGCGTCCTTCATGCTGATGGCGACCGAGAGCGTCAGCTCCTCGGCGGACGCCGGCGCCGCGACGCCGAGGAGCAGGGCGAGCGCGAGCACGCGACCGGGCACCATGCGCGTATTCTCTCACCACACGCGGCGCTGCTGGATCGCCGTCAGGGCCCAGTTCACGCCGAAGACGAGGACGAGGAGCAGGAGCGAGAGCGCGATGGCGACCTCGAAGTTGCCCTTGCCCGTCTCGAGCACCATCGCCGTCGTGAGCGTGCGCGTCTGGCCCTTGATGTTACCGCCGACCATCATCGAGGCGCCGATCTCCGAGATGATGCCGCCGAAGCCCGCCATGACGGCGGCCAGCATCGGCAGCCGCGCCTCGCGCAGGACCACGCCCACCATCTGCGTGCGGGAGGCGCCCAGCGCGAGGAGCTGGAGCCGAAACTTCTCGGGAACGTTCTGCACCGCCGCGAGCGTGATGCCCATGACGATCGGCGCCGCGATCACCGCCTGGGCGAGCACGATGGCGGCCGGCGTGTAGAGGATCTCCCACGCGCCGAGCGGCCCGCTGCGCCAGAGGAGCAGGGTAACGAATAGCCCGACCACGACGGGCGGCAGCCCCATGCCCGCGTTCACCGCGGACACCACGAGCGTGCGGCCCGGGAAGCGCAGGAGTGCGAGTGCGGCACCGGCGGGGATACCCAGGACCAGCGAGATGAGCGTGGCCGCGCCCGAGACCTGGAGCGACAGCAGCAGGATCGCGACGACCTCGGCGTCTCCGGAGACGAGCAGCCGGAGCGCCTCGCGCACGCCGGCTGCGAGCAGGTCCACGGCCTAGAGGTCCTCGTCCTTCTTGCCGGCGATCGGCACGAACAGCGGCTGGCCGAACTTCTCGATGCCGAACGCCTTGATCACCGCCTGCGTCGCCGGCGCCAGCATGAAGTCGGCGAAGGCCTTGCCGCCGGCCGCATTGACGCGCGGCCCGCTGTTGACCTCCATCACGGAGTAGACGTTGAACAGCGCTGTGTCCCCCTCGACGAGCGGCTTGAGGGCGACGCGCTTGCTGAACGCGAGATACGTCGCACGATCGGTCAGCGTGTACGCGCGCCGGTCGTCGGCGATCCCGAGCGTGGCGCCCATGCCCTGCCCCGACTCGATGTACCAGGGCGCCGCCGGCGTCACCCCGGCCTGCTTCCACAGCGCCTGCTCGAGGATGTGCGTGCCGGACTTGTCGCCGCGCGAGACGAAGCGGGCGCCCGCGGCGGCGATCTTCGCGAACGCGGCGACCGCGCGCTTCTCGCCGCCGATCCCCGCGGGATCAGCCTCGGGGCCGACCACGATGAAGTCGTTGTACATGACGAGCCGGCGGTCGTGGAGCTTACCCTCCTCCACGTACTTCTTCTCGAGGGAGGGCGCGTGGACGAGGACGACGTCGGCCTCGCCGCGCGCGGCGAGGGCCAGCGCCTGGCCGGTGCCGACCGACGCCGTCTTCACCGTGAGGCCCGTCTGCCGCTCGAAGATCGGCACCAGGACGTCGAGCAGGCCCGAGTCCTGCGTGCTGGTCGTGGTCGACAGGATGACCGTCCGGGACGCCGGCGTCTGCGCCGCGCCGGCGGCGACGCCGAGCACGATGACGAAGAGGGCGGCGGCGATCCGGGCCACGTGCGCATTATGCCTCAAAAAGCATAATTAGGGCCAGGCGGCCGGGAGTACGCTCGGCGCCACGGAGGAGCGAGCCATGGCCAGGATCCTGTACGTGGGCAGCGCCGGGCTCGACAAGGTCGTCGAGCACGGCGTGCCGATCTACGTCTGGGGGAAGTGCACGTGTGCCGCATCCTGCACGGCACCGACTTCTCTCCGGCCTCCCGCCCGGCCTTCACCAAGGCGGTGGAGTGGGCCCGGCGCGACCGCGCCGAGCTGCTGATCCTGCACGTGCTGAGCCCGCCCGCGCCGCTCGTCGCCGACGCCTACCTCACGCCCCCAAGTCTGGGACACGCTGCTCCGCTCGCAGCGCGCCTCCGCGCAGCGCCGGCTCGATACGCTCGTGGCCAAGGCCCGCCGGGCGCGGGTGAGGGCGCGCGGGCTCCTGGCGGAGGGCGTGGCGGCCGACCGCATCGTGCGAACAGCCCGGGGGCGCCGCGCGAGCCTGATCGTGGTCGGCACGCACGGCCGCACCGGCGCCGCGCGGTTCTTCCTGGGCTCCGTCGCCGGGCGGGTGGTGGCGACCGCTCACTGCCCCGTGCTGACGGTGCGCGGCCGGTAGTCCTTCGGCGCCAGCATCAGCTCGACCACACCCTGCTCCAGCCTCCGCTCGAGCACGTCGGCGTGGCGCGCGAACAGCGCGAGCATGCGGCGGTTGTCGGCGAGGACCCAGGCCCGGAAGCGTGTGACTCCGTTTTCCGTCGCGGCGCGAAAGAGCTCCGTGACGAGCAGCGTGCCCAGCCCCTTGCCCTGCCAGCGGTCCTCGACGACGAAGGCGACCTCGGCGACGCCCTCCTCCACCGGCTCGTAGCGCGCGACGCCGATCAGCGAGGTCGACGGCGCCGTGAGGTCCTCGACCACGAGCGCGAAGCGGCGGTCGTAGTCCACGTTGGCCAGGAAGCGTGCCCAGTCGGCAGGCAGGCGACGCATGACGGTGAAGAAGCGCTGGTAGCGCGTGTCGCGGCTGGAGCGATCGTAGAGCTCGGAGAGGCGCGATTCGTCGTCGGGACGGATCGGCCGGAGGCGCAGACGCTCGCCGCTCGGCAGCGCCAGCGTCCGGTCGAAGCGCGCGAGGCTGAGAGTGTCCATGCCTCTTTTGATGCGCCGCCGCGGCCGAGCGTCGCGGCGACGCGCGATCGTCACACGACGGCGCCCATCCCGCCGTCGAAGTTGATCGCGGTGCCGGTGATGAAGGCAGCGCGCGCGGAGACCAGGAAGGCGACGAGATCGCCGAACTCCTCGGCCTCGCCCATGCGGCCGAGCGGCACGCGCTTGGCGCCCTCGCGATAGACGGCCTCGACGTCGCCGCCCTTGGCGCGCCGCTCCCACTGCTCGCTCTTCACGAGCCCGAGGCAGATCGTGTTCACGCGGATCCCCGACGACGCGTACTCGTTCGCGAGCCCCTTGGTGAGGTTGATGCCGGCCGCGCGCGTCACGGCCGTCGGCACCGCGCGCGGCGCGGGCGCCTTGCCGCCGACGGTGGTGACGTTGATGATCACGCCACCGCCGCGCTTCTGCATGATCGGGATGGCGAGGCGGCAGAAGCGGATGGCGGCCATCAGCTTGAGCTCGATGTCCGTCTGCCACGTGCGATCGTCGACGTCCATGAACGCGGCGGCCGCGGAGGTGCCGGCGTTGTTCAGCAAGATGTCGACGCCGCCGAAGCGTTCGGTCGTCGTCTTCACCACGGCCTCCACGTCCTCGGCGCGCGTCACGTCGGCGGGGATCGCGAGCACGTCGCCGCCCGCCTGGCGGATCTCCCCCGCCGTGCGCTCCAGCACTTCCTTGCGGCGCGCGCAGATGCTCACGCGCGCGCCCTCGCGCGCCAGCCGCATGGCCGCCGCACGGCCGAGTCCCGCGCTGCCGCCCGTCACGATCGCCACCTTGCCCGTCAGCCCGAGATCCAGCATGGGTCGTCCTCCGTGCCCGTAAGTCGCCCGAGTGGGCGCAAGTGTACACGCTGGAACCGCACGCGGGGCCTCGGAGTCTAAAGGTGTGGTGCGAGCCCGGGAGCCGTTCGACGGCCGAGGGCGAGCCCTGTGAAGAACGAGCCCGGGGGCCGTTCGACGGCCGAGGGCCAGCCCTGCGACGAACGTGCGAGCCCTATGAAGAGCGTTCCAGCCAGGAGG
>Ga0134076_10000370_pt1 | contig 11573 bp, 9 predicted proteins | sample 15_taG_12_FD_109979 | JGI IMG/M metagenome (GOLD analysis project Ga0134076, IMG submission 109979) | Grasslands soil microbial communities from the Angelo Coastal Reserve, California, USA - 15_D_Wat_40cm_5_0_1 metaG | ecosystem: Environmental > Terrestrial > Soil > Grasslands ... | reverse complement strand
GATCTGGCTCGAGCGTACGGGGTCGAACAGCAGCTGGTACCACTGCAGCGACAGCCCGGCCGGCGGAAACTTGATCGAGCGTCCCAGCGTGAACGACGTGACGAGGACGATCAGCACCGGCCCGATCAGCACGACGAAGCCCACCGTCGCCAGCGTTCCCACCACCAGCGAATAGGAGAGATCCCGGACGCGCATCTAGAGAGCGTACGCTCGACTGCGCCGGCCAACGGCGGCGATGGCCGTGACCCCGAAGCCGACGGAGACCAGCAGCGTCAGGGCCGCCGCCGACGCGAGCGGCCAGTTGTACACGACGAGCGACTGCTGCCAGATGAGGAGCGGCAGATAGACGAGCCGATTGCCGCCGATGACGAACTGCGAGATGAACGCCGTGGTGGCGCTCGCGAACACCAGCATGCAGCCGGCGACGAGACCGGGCAGGCTGAGCGGCAGCGTCACGCGAAAGAGCGTCCGCCAGCGGGAGGCGCCGAGGGCGGCCGAGGCGTCGCGCAAGCTCGGGTCCATGCGCGACATCACGCTCAGCAACGGCAGCAGCAGCAGGGGCATCTCGATCTGCGTGAGCGCGATCACCAGGCCGTGCTCGGTCTGCAGCAGGCGCAGCGGCGCGGGTACCACCCCCAGCCAGAGCAGCGTGTGGTTGATGACGCCCTCGCGGCCCAGGATCACGATCCACGCGAAGGTCCGCACGACGACCGAGGTCAACAGCGGCAGGATGACGACGAAGAGAATCACGCGCTGCACGCGGGGGCCGGCACCCAGGCAGACCAGCGCGAGCGGATAGCCGACGAGCACGGTGGCCACGACGGTGAGCGCGCCGAGCTTCACCGTGTCGAAGATCACCTTCCACGTGAAGGAGTCGCCCAGGAACTTGCGCCACTGCGTCAGCCCGGGCGTGGTGATCTTCTCGTCGGCGAAGCCGCTCACGACGATCAGCAGGAGCAGCGGCACCAGGAAGAACGCCGCGTAGGCGAGTCCGAGTGGCAGCGCCAGCTGCCACTCGGCCGGGCGGGGTCTCACTTGCTGACTTCCTTGTTGAAGCGCTCGATCCAGCCCGCGCGCAACGGGTTGATCTTGGACCAGTCGTGCCGGACGTACTTAGCCATCTCGTCGAGCGAGGCCATGGGCAGATCGCGCGAGAGCTTGACGTCACGATTCACCGGGATGAAGTTGTTCGGCGGGGCCATCAGCGCCGTCTGCACGGGCGCGCTGATGACCGTGTCGAAATACTTGTAGACGTTGTCGAGCTCCTTGCTGCCCCTGGTGACGTGCATCGTCGTGTAGAAGGCGACGGCGCCGGTCTCCGGCTTCACGAACTCGATGTCGACGTCGCGCCCGCGCAGGGTGGCCACGGTCTGCGTGTTCGTATAGGTGATGTCGCATTGTCCTTGCTGGAAGAGGGCCGGCATCGAGGCGGGGGCGCCGATGGCCGCCACCTTGCTCAGCACCTTCTTGATCTCGACAAAGAAGGGCTCCACGTTCGTCTCGGAGCCGCCGAACTGCTTGGCGATCTCGATGATCGAGACGGTGCCGAACGTGGTCTGGAAGCCGGTCATGCCGAGCCGGGAGACCCACGGCTCCTTCAACAGATCCGTCCAGCCCTTCGGCCGCGGCAGCTTCTTGGGGTTGTAGCCGATGCCGACGACCTGCGCGGCCACGGTGACGCCCCATTCGTCGACCATGCCCGTCGGCAGTCGTCCGAGGTTGGGCAGGCGCTTGGCGTCGAACTTCTCGAAGAGGGCGCGCTCGATGCCGGTCACGCGTGGGCCCGGGTCCAGGACGAAGGCGTCGAACGGCGGCGCGCCGCGGGCGGCCTGGACCTTGGCGATCTGGTCGACGGCGAAGAGCGGTGTCATCTCGAGATCCACGTCGTGGGCCTTCTTCAGCGCCGGAACCACGTGGGCGCGGTAGGCCTCCTCCCAGGTTCCGGGATACATGGCCGCGGTGACGGAGCCTTTGGCGTGGGCGGACCGGCCCACCGCAAGAGCGCCGAGCGTGGCGGCCGCGCCGGCGAGCACCTGACGTCGGGTGAAGCGTGCCTGACTCATGAGTCCTCCCTTGATCACGTCGAGGTCGTGACGTCGAACAGCCCGGGACGCGCGTTCGGACGCAGCCCGCACCACGCCTCGCCGCTCGTCTCCGCCGACGGCGCGCCGCGCGGCTCGACGAGCTTGAGGGTGACGCCGTCCCGCGTCTCCAGATCGTGCATCGTGTTGGGCCCCAGCGGCACGGAGAGGCGACGCTGCACGAGCCAGCGTCCGCCTCCGGGCTCCGCGTGCAGCGACAGCTGCTCGGGCCGCGCCGAGAGCGTCACCGCGGCGCCCGCGGCGAAGGCGCGGCCGGTCGGCACGCTGAGCTTGGCGCCGGCCTCCAGCTCCACGAGCGTCGCGCCGTTCGAGGATTCGATGACGCGTCCGCGCAGGAGGTTCGTCGTGCCGATGAAGCCGCTCACGAACAGCGTGGCGGGCCGATCGTAGACGTTGATCGGCGTGCCGAGCTGCTCGACGCGGCCGTGGTTCATGACGGCGATCCGATCGGCCACGCTCATGGCCTCGTCCTGATCGTGCGTGACGAGGATCGCGGTGAGCCCGAACTGACGCTGCAGTCGCTTGATCTCGATCTGCATGTCGAGCCTCAGCCCCTTGTCGAGCGCGCTGAACGGCTCGTCGAGCAGCAGCACGGTGGGCTCCACCGCCAGCGCGCGTGCCACCGCCACCCGCTGCTGCTGGCCGCCGGAGAGCTGTCGTGGCAAGCGGTCACGCAAGGCGGTGAGGCGCACCACGTCGAGAAAGCGCGCGACCGTCCGGCGCACCTCCGCGCGCGGCACGCCGCGGGCTTGCAGGCCGTAGGCGATGTTCTGGGTGACCGTCATGTGAGGAAACAGCGCGTAGCTCTGGAATACGATGCCCACGTTGCGGGCATTCGGGGGCAGGTCATCGATCGGCTTGCCGTCGATCCGCACCGAGCCGGCCGACGGCCGGACGAAGCCGGCCACCACGCGGAGCAGCGTGGTCTTGCCGCAGCCCGAGGGACCGAGCAGGGCCACGATCTCGCCGGCGCGTACGGCCAGCGAGACGTCGGCGACGGCGGTGACGGGGCCGTAGCGATGGGTGACGGAGTCGATATCGAGAGTGTGGCCCTGCTCACCGCTCAATGCGTGGTGCTCCGTGGGTCCGAAAGATCGTCGGATTACAGCATGGCGCCGATGCGAACCGCAAGCGTCGTGCCGTGGGCGCTGGTGGACGATGGCCGGCCCCCGGTAGTACGATCGCGGCACTTCCGAGGGAGGAGCCGCCCATGGCGATGACCGCCAAGATCCTGCACGTCGACCTGACGAACCGGACCACGCGCACCGAGGACATTCCCGAGGCGACGTATCGCAGGTACCTCGGCGGCGGCGCACTCGCCGCGCACATCCTGCTGCGCGACATGAAGCCGGGCGCCGAGCCGTTCGGGCCGGACAACGTGCTCGTCTTCATGACGAGCGTGATCAAAGGGCTGTCGCTCTCCGGCACCAACCGCTATACGGCCGCCGCCAAGTCGCCGCTGACGGGCGGCTACGGCGAGTCGGAGGCCGGTGGCTGGTGGGGACCGGAGCTGCGCGCCGCGGGCTGGGACGGCGTGGTCGTGCACGGCGCGTCGGCGACGCCCGTGTACCTGTGGATCAAGGACGACCGCGTCGAGTTCCGCGACGCCGCGCCGTACTGGGGCAAGCTCTCGGGCGACGTGCAGGACGGCATCGAGGCCGAGCTGGGCGACAAGCGCGTGCGCACGCTGCAGTGCGGAGTCGCCGGCGAGAAGCTCGTGCGCTACGCCGCCATCGTGAACCAGCTCAAGCACTTCCACGGGCGCGGCGGGCTGGGCGCGGTGATGGGCGCCAAGAAGCTGAAGGCGATCGTCGTGCGCGGCAGCAAGCCGCCGGCCGCGGCGGACAAGGAAGGCGCCAAGAAGCAGCTGGTGTTCTTCAAGGACCACTACGATCGCGCCACCGACCGCTTCCACCAGCTCGGCTCCTCCAGCGGCGTGCTCGCGCTGGAAGCCGGCGGCATCCTGCCCACGCGCAATTTCCGCGACGGCTCCTTCGAGGGCGCCAAGGACATCAGCGGCCAGAAGATGCGCGACACGATTCTGGTCAACCGCGGCACCTGCTATGCCTGCGCGGTCGCGTGCAAGCGCGAGGTCGAGGTGAAGGAGCTCGGCGTCACGCCGAAGTTCGGCGGTCCCGAGTACGAGACCCTGGCCGCCTCCGGCTCGCTGTGCGGCGTGCGCGATCTCAACGCGCTCGCGCTCATCAACCAGCTGCACGCCCAGTACGTCCTGGACTCGATCTCCACCGGCGCCGTCTGCGCGTTCGCCATGGAGTGCTACGAGCACGGCGTCATCACGAGCGAGATGGCGGGAGGGCTCGATCTCTCGTGGGGCAACGCCGACGCCGTCATCGCGCTCATCCACATGATCGGCAAGCGCGAGGGTCTCGGCGACCTGCTCGCCGAGGGCGTCAAGCGCGCGGCGGCCACGCTCGGCAAGGGCAGCGAGCGCTTCGCGCTGCACGTCAAGGGGCAGGAGCTGCCGATGCACGACCCGCGGGGCAAGAAGGGCCTCTCGCTGGCCTACGCCATCTCGCCGACGGGCGCCGACCACATGGAGGCGCCGCACGACCCCCTCTACGCGGGCTTCCACCCGCAGGGGCACCCGCTCGGCGTGCTGGGCCTGATCGAGCCGCTCGACCCGCTGACCCTCGATGCCCGGAAGGTTCGCGCGTTCTTCGTCACCCAGCAGGTCTGGAGCGCCTACAACTCCGTCGGGATGTGCGACTTCGTCGGCGCGCCGCTCAACGCCCTGCAGCTGCAGCCGATGATCGACTACGTCAACTCGGTGACCGGCTGGAACATGAGCCTCTACGAGCTGATGAAGGTGGGCGAGCGCAACAACACGCTGGCGCGTATGTTCAACAATCGGGAGGGCTTCACCCCGGCCGACGACGTGCTGCCGCAGCGGATGCACGAGGGCATCGGCAACGGCGCGATCAAGGGCTCGCGGATCGACCCCGACGAGTTCCTCGCCGCGCGTAAGACCTACTACGAAATGGCAGGTTGGGATCCCCAAACCGGCAGACCCACCGACGCCAAGCTCGCCGAGCTCGGGATTACGTAATCAATTGAAGATAGGGGGCCCCGAAATGGCCCCCCATACCCCCCAACGCTCGGACGCGCCCCGGGTCCCCCGGGGCGCGTCTCGATAAACCAACCAACGGGCGGGGCGTCGGCCCTCGATCATCCGGGTGTTGAAGCCGGACTCGAGTTGCACGTGGCCCCGCCCGCCGTAATGACTCCTTTTCCGTCAGCCGCCGTTTCCAGCGGTACCCACGGGGCTCGGTGTCATCGCTCTCTCGTAATGCACTCGTAATGCCACCGACCGGAGCGACGCGCGCAGTGCCGACTCAGGGCTTGTGGAAGCGCTCGACCCCGTCGTCGCCGAGCTCGCGCACCGCGCGGCCCTCGGCCTCGAGGAAGTTCAGGTGGGCGAGCGTCTCGCCGATGGCGAAGCCGAGCTGGTGCGTGTCGAGCTGGCGGCGAAACAGGACGGGGATGAGCTCGGCGCCCGTCTTCGGCTCGATGAGCGCGTCGGCGGCCTCGGTCAGCCGCGCGTCGTGGTGCTGCACCAGCGTGGACAGCCGGTGGTGCAGGCCGCGGAACGGCAGGCCGTGCGAGGGCAGCACGAGCGTGTCGGCGGGCAGGCGCAGGAAGCGCGCCAGCGAGTCGAGGTAGTAGCGCAGCGGGTTCTCGCGCGGCCGCTCCGGCCACACGCTCACGTTGGTCGTGATCTTCGGCAGCACCTGGTCGCCCGCGATCAGCACGCGCAGATCCTCGCACCAGAGGCACGCGTGCTCGGGGGAGTGGCCGCGCGCGGTGATCACCCGCCAGCGACGGCCGTCGATGATCACCGTTTCGGCGTCTGCGATCGGCATGAAGTGGAACGGCAGCCCGCCCACCAGGCTCGGATAGGGATTGCCGCGCGCGCGCATCTGGGCCGTGTGCTCCTCGGCGATGCCGTGGCGGCGATAGTGCGCGACGCGTCGGTCGAGATCGGCGTCGTCGCGGCTGCGCAGCGCGTACTCCGCCGCGAGCCATTCGGTCTGCGTGCACCAGAGGTCCGCCTTCCACCGCTCGGTGAGCCAGGAGGCGTTGCCGATGTGATCGGGGTGGAAATGCGTGACGAGCACGCGCCGGATCGGGCGGCCATCGAGCGCCTGAGCGAAGAGCTGCTCCCAGCGCTCGCGTGTGGGCGGCAGCGCGAGGCCCGTGTCCACCGCCGTCCAGCCGTCGCCGTCGGCGAGCAGCCACAGGTTGATGTGGTCGAGCTGGAACGGCAGCGGCATGCGCAGCCACCGCACGCCCGGTGCGACCTCGATCGTCTGCGCCGCCGCCGGCGGGTCGCTCCACGGATGCTCGAGGGCCATGCGATCGAGTCTACCCGCGCAGTCCGGGCATGTCGAAGTTGCGCGCCTCGAGATCCGACACGAGCCCCGCGGCCTGCTCCCTCGTCAGCGCGACGAGCGGCGGGCGGACCGTGGCCCACTCGGCGACGCCCGACCAGTGGGCGATGGCGGCCTTGAGCGCCGGGATCATCGGATACTTGGCAAAGGTCCCGCGGATCTCGTCGAGACGCTTCTGCTGCGCATCGGCGTCGGGGTCGCGCCAGGTGTCGTAGAGCCGCGCGATCGCGGCCGGGTTGGTGTTGGCCGTGGCGCTGATGCAGCCGGCGCCGCCGTTGCGCATGCCGGCCAGCAGGAACGTCTCGGCCCCGGGGAACACGTCGAAGCCCGCCGCCGCGAAGCGATCGAGCATCGCCTTGGTGTTGTTCCAGTCGCCGCCCGAGTCCTTCGCGCCGGCAATGATGCCCGGATAGGCTTTCAACAGCCGCTCGACCAGCGTCAGCGTGATGGGCACGTTCGACACGGGCGGGATGTGATAGAGGTAAATGCGCAGTCCCGCGTCGCCGACCCGCTCGACGATCTCCGAGAAATTGCGGAAGAGACCGTCGTCCGACACGCCCTTGTAGTAGAACGGCGGCAGCATCAGCACTCCGCCGCAGCCGAGCTTCACCGCGTGCCTGGTGAGCCGCACCGAATCGGTGAGAGCGCAGCAGCCGGTGCCCGGCATCATCCGCGCCGGATCGAGGCCGGCAGCCGCAAGGCGATCCAGCAGCTCGATCTTCTCCTCGGTCGCCAGCGAGTTGGCCTCCGAGTTCGTGCCGAACACGGCGAGGCCGACGTTTTGCGACAGGAGCCACCGGCACTGCCGGACGAACTTGTCCGCATCGGGCGACAGATCGGCCTTGAACGGCGTCACGACGGGCGAGAGCACACCGGTGATGTGCTTGGGGTTCACGCTGTCGGCTCCTGTGTTCGGAGAAAGTCGAAATCGCAGCCGTGCTCGGCCTGGAGCACCGACTGCATGTAGAGCTTCGCATAGCCGCGCGTCGGCGGCGGCGCCGGCGGGCGCCACGCGGCGCGCCGGCGGGCCAGCTCGGCCTCGTCGACCATCAGGTCGAGCGCGCGGCGCGCCACGCTGAGACGGATCCGATCGCCGGTGCGCACAAGCGCGAGCGGCCCGCCCACGGCGGCCTCCGGCGACACGTGCAGGACGATCGTGCCGTACGCGGTGCCGCTCATGCGCGCGTCGGAGACGCGCACCATGTCCTTCACGCCCGTCTTCGCCAGCTTGGCCGGGATCGGCAGGTAGCCGGCCTCCGGCATCGCGTAACCGCTCTTGGGCCCGGCGTTCTGCAGCACCAGGAAGTCGTCCGGCGTGACGTCGAGGTCGGCCCGGTCCACCCGCGCGGCGAGATCGTCCAGCGACGAGAAGACGACGGCGCGGCTCTCGCGCTCGAACAGCGCGGGGTCGGCGGCCGAGCGCTTGAGGATGGCGCCGCCCGGCGCGAGCGAGCCGAACAGCGCGACGAGCCCGCCCTGCTTCTGGTAGGGGTCGTCGAGCGCGCGCACGACCGCACGGTCCACCCACGCCGGATCTCCGGCGAGCCGCGCGCCCAGCGTCTCGCCGGTCACGGTGAGGCAATCCAGCTGCAGCAGCGGCTTGAGCTCGCGCAGCACCGCGCCGACCCCGCCCGCCGCGTGTAGATCCGACATGTAGTGCTGGCCCGTCGGCTTCAGGTCCACCAGCACCGGCGTCGAGTCGCTCAGCTCGTTGAGGCGCTTGAGCGAGATCGGCACACCGACCCGCCCGGCGATCGCGGTGAGATGGATGATCGCGTTGGTCGAGCCGCCGATGGCGAGCAGGACGCGCAGCGCGTTCTCGACCGACTTCGCGGTGATGATCCGCGACGGACGCAGCCCCGCGGCGGCGAGGGCGACCGCCTGGCGGCCGCTGGCCTCCGCCGCGCGCAGCCTGTCGGCGTGCACGGCCGGGATCGCCGCCGTGCCGGGCAGGGCCATGCCGAGCGTCTCCGCGATCGCGGCCATCGTCGAGGCCGTGCCCATCACGGCGCAGGTGCCGGCGGTGGTGGCGAGGTTGCCCTCGATCTCCTGGATCTCGGTCGCGCTCAGCCCACCCGCGCGGTACTTGGCCCAGAACCGGCGGCAGTCCGTGCAGGCGCCGAGGCGCTCGCCGTGGTACGGCATCGGCATCATCGGCCCCGCCAGGAGCTGCACGGCCGGCACATCGGCGGAGGCCGCCCCCATCAGCTGGGCCGGCACCGTCTTGTCGCAGCCGCCGACGAGGACCACCGCGTCCATGGGCTGGGCCCGGATCATCTCCTCGACGTCGATCGCCATCAGGTTGCGGAACATCATGCTGGTCGGCGACAGGAACACCTCGCCGAGGGAGATGGTCGGAAAGTCGAGCGGCAGGCCTCCGGCGGCCACCACGCCGCGCTTGACCGCGTCGAGCAGCTCGGGAAAGTGGCGGTGGCAGTTGTTGAAGCCGCTCGCCGACTGCGCGATGCCGACGACGGGGCGCGCCAGCATCTCGCGCGAGTAGCCCATGGACGTCGCGAACGAGCGGCGCAGGTACAGCGAGAAGTCGGCGTCGCCGTAGTTCGTCAGTCCCCGGGCCAGCCCGTGCGGGTCGCTCACGGCAGACCATGATACGCGAATCGCGACCGAGCGCTGACCACCGCGCTGCCCAATTCCGGCAGGAATGTTCTCATCCGGCGCCGGAAAGTACGGGTTTCGGCGAGGCATCATCGTTGCACCCTTCGGCCGCGTCGTCCGTCCGACTGACTCCACGTCCTGTCTCACATATAAAAGGTAGGTGCAGAATGCGGATCCTGTCGACCCTGCTCAGCGTCGCGGTCCTGGTCGCCGCCGTGGGCGTTTCACCGGTGATCGCCGACGACGACTCGAAGTCGAAGAACAACGGCAAGGGCTCGGACTCTCCGGCAGCCAGGCTCATCGTTCCGTTGACGGGCACCGTCGTGAGCGGCGGGACCTTCACCGGCTCGTTCAGCATCTCGAGGTTCGAGAACCGCGGGGGCACGATCCACGCGGTCGGGATGGTCTCGGGGGTCGTGATCGGTTCGAGCGCGCGGACCGGGATCAGCGGGCCGCTGGCGCTGCCGGTGACGGTGACGGCCGACCAGCCGCTGGCCACCCGAAGCGCGCTGGTCGCCCAGGCGCAGGTGCCCTGCGAGATCCATCTGTCGTTCGGCGGCCTCACGCTCAATCTGCTCGGTGTCGACGTGACGCTGAGTCCTGTCATGATCGATCTGGTCGCCGGAGCCGGGCCGCTCGGGAACATCGTCGGCCAGATCTGCACGCTCCTGAACACCGTCGGGGACGTCGTCGGCCTGGTCACCAATCTCTTGAACACGCTGCTCGGCCTGCTCGGAGGAGTGGTCGGGGGCATTTGACGCGTGAAGCTGCACGGGGTCGCCGGGAGGGGCGACCCCGTGCCCTCCCCGCCGGGCGTCTACTTCGCCGCGTTGTGGACGGCGACGGCGCCCTCTTCGAGGGCCTTACCGATATCCTTGCGGTCGCCGGTCACCGCCTTGGTGGCCGCGTCGTTGAACGCCTTGTGCACGGCCGGCCACTTCTCGAAGTAGTACGCGGAGTGCGCCTTGCGCTTCACGTCGAGCGCGTACTTCTTGAGCTGGTTCATGAAGGGGTCTTCCTTCGCGATCTTGTCCCAGAACTGCACGTTCGGCGGCGGCGCGCCGGTGCGCTTCCACAGCTCCATCTGGCCTCGGGTACCATGGCGGAATGACGCCACGCGCATCTCGAACAGGCCATCTGCGTGTCGAGCCGAGCGCCGCGCCGTCGCTACAATGAGTCGCATGCGCTATCACTTCTCGGGCGTCGGCGGCGCCGGCATGAGTCCGCTCGCGCGGCTGATGCGGGCGCGCGGGCACGCCGTGCATGGCTCGGACCGCGCCTTCGACGCCGGCCGCAACGGCGAAGCGGCCGACGCGCTGCGCGCCGCCGGCGTCGACCTCGTGCCGCACGACGGCCGCGGCGTCACCGGCGTCATCGACCGGTTCGTGTTCTCCACGGCCGTCGAGGCCGAGACGCCCGAGATGCGGGCGGCGCGCGCGCTCGGCCTGACGATGGTCGCGCGCCCCGCGCTGCTGGCCGAGCTCGTCGACGGCGGGCATCCGGGCGTCGCCGTGAGCGGGACGAGCGGCAAGAGCACGATCACCGGCATGGTGGCGTGGCTGGCGCGCGAGTCGGGCGTGCCGGTGGCCGTGATCGGCGGTGCCGCGCTCGTCGGCGAGGGCGGCGGCGGCTGTCTCGTGACCGGCCCGGTCGACGGGGCCCTCGTGGCCGAGGCCGACGAGTCCGACGGCACGCTGAGCGGCTATCACCCCGCACTCGGCCTGATCCACAACATCAGCCGCGATCACACGGAGCTCGAGGCGCTGCGCAAGCAGTTCGCGACGTTCGCCGGGCAGTGCGGGCGGCTCTTCGTCAACGCGCGCTGCGCCGAGGCCTCCGCCATCGGTCGCGACGTCGGCGCGACGTCGTACGGTATCGCCGACGGCGCCGCGGCGCCTGTGTCCGCGCGCGCGCTCGGTCCGGACCGCGCGACCGGCCGGCTGCGCTGGGGGGGAAGGGACGTGAGACTCGAGGTGCCGCAGCCGGGACTGCACAACCTCGAGAACGCGGGGGCGGCGGCGCTCGTCGCGCTCGAGCTCGGCATCCGCGCCGTCGACATCGAGGCGTTGCTGCCGCGCTTCCCCGGCGTGGCGCGACGCTTCGAGACCATCGGCGTCACGCGCACCGGGATCCGCGTCATCGACGACTTCGCGCACAACGGCGAGAAGATCCGCGCGGCGCTGACGACCGCTCAGGCGGCGGCGGCGCGCGTGGTCGCGGTGTTCCAGCCGCACGGCTTCGGCCCCGCGCGCTTCCTGCGCGACGAGCTGCGCGAGATGCTGCCGCGCCTGCTGCGTCCCGCCGACCGCCTCTGCTACGCGGAGATCTTCTACGCCGGTGGCACCGTCACGCGCGATCTCTCCAGCCGTGATCTCGCCGCGGACATCGGCGGCGCCTACGCGCCCGACCATGCGGCGCTGGTGCGCTGGGTCGCCGGCGAGGCGAG
>Ga0134076_10000366_pt1 | contig 11603 bp, 13 predicted proteins | sample 15_taG_12_FD_109979 | JGI IMG/M metagenome (GOLD analysis project Ga0134076, IMG submission 109979) | Grasslands soil microbial communities from the Angelo Coastal Reserve, California, USA - 15_D_Wat_40cm_5_0_1 metaG | ecosystem: Environmental > Terrestrial > Soil > Grasslands ... | reverse complement strand
TGGCGGCGGTGAGCCCGGTGGCGCCGACGTCGATCTGCCCGGCCGCCACCGCCGTCGAGATGGGCGCCGCCGCCTGGAAGTAGACGAGCTCCGGCTCGACGCCGAACTCCTTGAAGAACCCCTTCTCGACGCCGACGAAGATCGGCGCCGACGACGTCAGCTTGAGGACGCCGACCTTGGGCCGGTCCTGCGCCACGGCGATCGATGCCCAGCCGAGAACGCCTGCCACAACGATCATGACGAGACGACGCATCCTCCGCTCCCCTTTGCCCGGGCTCGACTCGCTCACCCGTTCGCGATCAATGACCCGAGGGTGCCGAGCCGCCGCTGCGGATAGCGCGTTCCTCGGACAACGGCATCGACGGGACCGACATGCACCGCGACGTCCGCGTCGAGGGACAGCGCGGCCATCAGGTCGCCCGCTCGGCGTCTGGCTTCCTCGATGAGCTCGTCGTCGTAGAAGAATCCGAGGCCGCGGTACAGGAACAGCGCGCGTCTGGTCGCAATGAACGCGCCTCTGACCGTCATCGTCATGAACTGCTGAGCGTCCTCGGTGATCCAGCCCTCGGCCTCGAACCACTCGAGATGCGACATCGCCGTGCCTTCGGGAGCGACCTTGATCTCGCCCTCCTTGAGGCAGAACATCCGGCGCGCGCGGTGAAACTCGACGTCCTCGGGTCGCGTGCGCAGCGTGTTCGTCACGACGACACGCGCCACGGGATCGCCAGTCGCTCGAGCCGGCCGAGGCTCCAGTGCGAGAGCAGGCCGAGCAGCGAGAGCACGACGATGCCGACCATGAGCTTGGTCGTCTGCATCAGGTTGCCGGCGTGCAGGACGAGGAAGCCGATGCCGGACTCGACGGCGATCATCTCCGCGGCCACCAGCAAGAGCAGCGCGGTGCCCGCGCCCAGACGCAGCCCGGCGAAGATCATCGGCAGCGCCGAAGGCGGGATGACCTTGCGGATGATCGACCAGCGGCGCGCGCCGAAGGCGACGGCGGCGCCAGCAGCCCCGCGATCAGGTTGAGCAGCGTCGACTTGCTGCAGCCCGACGGACCGAGCACGGCCACGAACTCCTCGGCCTCCACGGAGAGATCGATGCCGTCGAGCGCGCGCACGGTGTGGCCCGCGCGGTCGGCGTAGACCTTCGACACGCGCTCGACGACGACGCGCACGTTACGGCCGCCTCAGCCGGAAGCGTTGCACCTTGCCCGTCGCCGTCTTCGGCAGGTCGTCGGCGAACGCGACCGTCGCCGGCGCGCGATGGCCGCCGGCACGGCGGCGGACGAACTCGATCAGCGTCGCCGCCAGATCCGCCGACGCCGGCCACCCGCCCTTGAGGACGACCACCGCGTGCGGCCGCGTCAGCCCGTCGGCGTCGGGCCCGCCGACCACGCCCGCCTCCAGCACGCTCGGATGCTCGACCAGCGCCGCCTCGATCTCCGCCGGCGACACCCACATGCCGGCGACCTTCAGCATGTCGTCGGAGCGCCCCGCGAACGTGTAGACGCCATCCCCGTCGCGCGTGAACATGTCGCCGGTGCGCAGCCACTCGCCCAGCATCGTCGCGCGCGTCCGCTCGGGCCGGTTCCAGTAGTACGGCGCCGTCGTCGGGCCCTTGACCAGCAAATGGCCCACGACGCCGTCCGGCACCGGCGCGCCGGCCTCATCGAGCAGCCGCGCCTCGAAGCCGGGCACGACACAGCCGGCGGCGCCACGACGGGCGGTGCCCGGGGCGTTCGCGATGAAGTCGTGCAGCGCCTCGGTGGAGCCGACGACCTCCACCAGCTCGAGCCCGAAGCGCTCGGCCCAGGCGTCGAAGATCGCCGGCGGCAGCGCCTCCCCCGACGACACGCAGAAGCGCAGCGACGAGAGATCCCAGCGGTGCTCGGCCTCCTCGATGGCGAGCATGCGCGCGTAGAGCGTCGGCACCGTGAAGAACACCGTCGGCCGCTCGCTCGCGATGATCTCGAAGGCGCGCTCGGCGTCGATGCGCTCGGGCACCAGCACGGCGGCGCCGCCCACCCGCGCCGGGAAGTAGAGCGTATTGCCGAGCCCGAACGCGAAGAACATCTTCGAGGCCGAGAAGACGAGATCGTCGGCCTCGAGCCCGAAGACACCGACGCCGACGAGGTCCGCGGCCGCGAGGAAATGCGCGTGCGAGTGCACCGCCGCCTTCGGCGGGCCGGTCGATCCCGACGTGTACCCCCAGTAGCAGATGTCGTCGGCGAACGTGAGCGCGGGCTCGCACGTCGGCTTGGCGGCGGCGAGCAGCTCGTCGAAGTCGTGCGTGCCGGGCAGGCCCTGACCGCCGACGACGATCACCGCGCGGAGAGCGGGGCAGCGGTGTCGCACGGCCAGGAGCCGTCCCGCCACCGCCGCCTCGACGATCGCCCCGCGCGCGCGGCTGTCCGTGAGGAGGAACTCGTATTCCGAGGGGCTCATCAGCGTGTTGACGGGCACGGCGACGGCGCCGAGCTTGGTCGCGCCCCAGAACGCCGCCGCGAACGCCGGCGAGTCGTCGAGCACCAGCAACACCCGATGCTCCATCTCGACGCCGAGGCCGGCCAGCGCGTTGGCGCAGCGGTCGACCGAGGCGGCGAGGTCGGCATAGGTGATCGCGCGGCCGGCGAACCTGAACGCGGTACGCGCGCCGCGGCCCCGGGCCACGTGACGATCGACGAAGAAGGCCGCCGCGTTGAAGTGCTCGGGAACGCTCCCCATCGCGGGAATTTTACAGTATGCCGCCGCCGCCTCGATCGTCGCCCCGGGCCGCGCGCGCGTCGCGCGCGATCACGAAAAAGGCGGCCCGCACGCCCTTGTAGTCGAGGTCACCGTGCCGCGTGAAGCCGAGCTTGTCCAGCACGCGCTGCGAGGCGCGGTTCTCGGGATAGGTCACCGCGACCAGGCGCGACAGCCGGAGCGTGTCGAAGGCGTGGTCGATCAGCGCGGCGGCGGCCTCGGTGGCGATCCCCCGGCCCCAGGCGCGCCGGATCAGCCGATAGGCCAGCTCGACGTCGTCACCGCTCGGCATCCGGATGAGGGCGCCGAGCCCGTAGAACGCGCCGTCCGCCCGGCTCTCCACGCGCCAGAAGCCGATCGGCCCGTGATCGGCGCCGATCCGCTGGCGCGCCCGCTCGAGGGTCTCCTCGGCGCTCTTCACGCCGGCCGGGCTGCCCACGTAGCGCATCACGTCCGGATCGCCGTCCAGCGCGACGAGGTCCGCCTCGTCGTCCGGGCGCAGCCGGCGCAGCCGTAGTCGCTGGGTCTCGATCATGACCTCACCTTGACTGCTCGGGACGGCGCGGCTATCGTTCCTGCACTTTCGCACCGACCGTCTCCCTCCGCGAAAGAACGAGGACGCGTACAAGGAGGCCGCCATGCGGCGCACGATCTCTCTCGGATCGGCTCTGCTCCTGCTCGTGGCTCTGGGGCCGCTGGCTCCGGCCGACGCGCAAACGAAGGAAGACACGATCGTCTACGCCATCCAGTCCGACGTCCCGAACTGGGACCCGCCGAACTCGGTGCTGCGGGAATCGATCATTCTCGGCTACCACGTGTTCGATCATCTGGCCGCCCGCGAGCTCAAGTCGGGCAAGGTCGGCCCGAGCCTGGCCACTTCCTGGCGCGCGCTCGACGACACCACGTGGGAGGTCAAGCTGCGCCAGGGCGTGAAGTTCCACGACGGGACGCCGTTCACGTCGAAAGACGTCAAGGCCTCCTTCGACCGGGTGCTGGACCCGGAGAAGAAGCTCACAGCCCGGGGCAACCACGTCAAGATCAAGAGCGTGGAGGTCATGGACGACCACACCGTGCGCTTCAAGACCGACGGGCCGTACCCGGTCTTCGTGGAGCGCCTGACCGCGCTCGTCATCCAATCGGAGAAGCAGATCAAAGACAAGGGCCACGAGTACATGCAGGAGAACCCCGTCGGCACCGGGCCCTACAAGCTCGTGCGCTGGAACAAGAAGCAAGAGCACCTGCTGGTCCGCAACGACGACTACTGGGGCAGCAAGCCGGCGTTCAAGCACGTCCTCATCCGGATCATCCCCGAGCAGGCCACGCAGATCGCCGAGCTGATCTCCGGCGGCGTCGACATCATCAAGGCGGTGCCTCCGGACCAGATGGACGTCATCAACAAGTCCGGGCAGGCGCGCACCTCCACGTCGCCGATCCTGCGCACGGCCATGCTGCAGCTGGACCAGGCCGGCCGTTCGGGCAAGAACCCGTTCCAGGACAAGCGCGTGCGCCAGGCCGCCAACATGGCGCCCGACATGGACGGCATCATCAAGCACGTGCTCAACGGCCTCGGCGATCGCGTGGCCACCACGGTCAACCCGATGGCGTTCGGTTTCGATCCGACGCTCAAGCCGTACAAGCAGGACCATGCGGCCGCGAAGAAGCTGCTCGCCGACGCCGGCTATCCGAACGGGTTCGAGGTCGGGTTCATGACCACGGGGCCGACCGTCGAGCCGGGGCTCATCCAGACCACCGAGGCGATCGCGGCCGACCTCGCCAAGGTCGGCATCCGCACCAAGCAACGGTTCATCGGCGAGGTCGGGCCCTTCACGAACCTCGTCCGTGACAACAAGGCCGATCCGATGTTCACGTGGTCGTGGGGCTACTACTCGATATTCGACGCCGACGCCATCCTCTTCGACGTGATGACGTGCAACCAGCCCTACAGCTATTACTGCAACAAGCAGCTGGACGACCTCGTCATCCAGGGCCGGTCCACGCTCGACGCGAAGAAGCGGCAAGAGATCTACGCCAAGGCTCAGAAGCTGGTCTACGACGACGCCGCCTATGTCTTCAAGTGGGGGCTGCGCGGCGTGTGGGGCATCAGCAACCGCATCGAGTACGAGGCCCCGCGCGACGAAATCGACCGCATGTTCCTCGTGCAGCCGCGCAAGAAGTAGGCTCCGGGCCCGCCGACCGCGGAGCGGCGGGACGTCCGCCGCTCCGCGACGGCGCCCGCCGTCACGCCCATGAGAGCCTACGTCATCCGACAGCTCGTGCAGATCGCCGTCGTCGTCGTCGGCATCTCCATCCTGTCGTTCTCGATCCTGCACGTCCTCGGCGACCCGGTGCTGCTGCTGCTGCCGCAGAACGCAGGGAAGGAAGAGTTCGAGCGCTACCGCAAGCTGCTCGGACTCGATCAGCCCGTGCCGGTGCAGTACTGGAAGTTTGCGACCAAGGCGGTGCAGGGCGACTTCGGCAAGTCCTGGTACGCCGACACGCCGGCCTTCCGCCTGGTGCTCGAACGGATGCCGCCGACGATCTACCTGACGCTCGCCGGCCTCGCCGTGGCGCTCGCGATCGCCCTGCCGCTCGGCATCCTGGCCGCGCTGCGTCGCCACTCGTTCGTCGATACCGCGTGTACGGCGGTGGCGGTGGGCGGCCAGGCGATGCCGATCTTCTGGCTCGGCATCATGCTGATCATCATCTTCGCCGTCCAGCTCAAGCTGCTGCCGGCGTCCGGCTACGGCACCTGGAAGCACTTCCTCATGCCCGCCTTCACGCTCGGGGCGTTCCTGGCGCCGATCACGATGCGGCTCGTGCGCTCCGGCGTCATCGAGATCATGAACACGGACTACATCCGGACGGCGCGTGCCAAGGGCTTCGGCGAGCGCATGGTCGTCGTCAAGCACGCCTTCCGGAACGCCTGCATTCCGGTGATCACGGTGCTCGGGATCCAGTTCGGTCAGCTGCTGGGCGGCGCCATCGTGACCGAGACGGTCTTCGCCTGGCCGGGAGTGGCCACGCTCACCGTCGATTCCATCCGCAACCAGGACTTCCCGGTGGTGCAGTGCGCCGTCGTCCTCCTCGCGCTGATCATCGTGAGCGTGAACTTTCTCGTCGACATGATCGTGGGGCTCATCGACCCCCGCATCCGGGTGGCCGCGTGAAGGCCGTCAGCACCGACGGCGAGGTCGCCCTCAAGGCCGACCACGCCCTACCGCTGCGACCGAGGTCGCGACGGATCTCGCTCCGCCGGGTGTGGCGCTTCAAGTGGGGCCTGGTGGCGTTGGCGGTCGTCGCCCTCATCGTGGGCAGCGCCGCCCTCGCGCCCTGGGTGGCGCCCTACGATCCTCTGGCGGTGAACATTCAGCACCGCCTCGCGCCGCCGGCATGGATGGAGGCAGGCGCCCGGGCGCACGTTCTCGGCACGGACCAGATCGGACGTGATCTCCTCTCGCGCATGATCTACGGCGGCCGCGTCTCGCTCGTCATCGGCGTGAGCGCGGTGCTCATCTCGTCGTCGATCGGCGTGCTGCTCGGCCTCGCCGCGGGCTACTTCAGCGGACGCCTGGACTGGACGATCATGACGGTGATCAACGTCATGCTCACCTTCCCGTTCGTGCTGCTGGCGCTCGCGGTCATCGCCGTGCTGGGCCCGAGCCTGATCAACATGATCATCGTGCTCGGCGTGGCCGACTGGCCGCTGTACGCGCGCGTCATTCGCGCGGAGACGCTGGCGATCCGCGAGCGCGAGTTCGTCCTGGCCAGCCGCGCCCTCGGCATGAGCCATCTGCGCATCATGTTCCGCCAGATCTTTCCGAATCTCATTTCGGTCATCGTCGTGATCGCCACCCTCCAGGTGGCGCGGGTCATAATCCTGGAATCGTTCCTGTCGTTCCTCGGCCTCGGCATTCAGCCGCCCACGCCGGCGTGGGGCAACATGCTCGGCGAGGGGCGTGTGTACATGCTGAACTCCTGGTGGATCGCGACCTTTCCCGGCCTCGCGATCTTCATCACGACGCTGGCGATCAACCTCATGGGCAACGCGCTCCGCGACTGGCTCGACCCGCACATGAAGCTCTGAACGGGAGGCAATGATGCTCAGACGGATGGCGATGGCGGCCGTGGTGATCCTGCTCTGTGCCGCGCCGGCGGCGGCCACCGAGCTTCAGTGGTGGAGCCACTGGGCGATCGAGGACAGCAAGAAGGCCGTCCTCTTCGAGGCCAAGCGCCGGTTCGAGGCGGCCAATCCCGGCCACACCGTCACCATCACGTTCTACGAGAAGAAGAACATGTGGCCGACGCTGCGGGCGGCGTTCACGGCCGGCTCCGGGTTTCCCGACGTCTTCTACTACGACATGGACGTGCCGGAGTTCATGACCGCCGGCTGGCTGGCCGACCTCTCGGGCGGCGTGCGCTGGCAGAACATCGAGCCGTTCGGCAAAGCCTTCTGGACCCGGCCGGGTCCGGGCGGCAAGACGGGCACGTGGGCGATCCCGGTGGAGGCCGCGTCGGACGAGATCTACTACAACCGGAAGATGTTCAAGGAGCTCGGCATCACGGTGCCGGCGAATTTCGCGTTCACCCAGGATCAGTTCAAGGACGTCGTCGCGAAATGCGCCAAGGCCGGGTACGCCGCGTTCGCCACCGGGGCCGCCGATCGGGAGTGGGCCGCGCACTACGTCCCCAACGCGCTGCTGCTCGACAAGCTCGGCGCCGACGAGACGCTGAAGCTCTTCCGCGGCGAGCTGTCGTGGAAGGATCCGCGCGTGGTCGAGGTGTTCCGCTACTACAAGGAGCTGATCGACCTCGGCGCGTACGCGAAGACGCTCTCGAGCATGACGCTGGCCGAGGCGCACCGCTACTTCCACACCGAGCAGAAGGCGTGCATGTTCCCCGTGGGCTCCTGGTACACGGGCCGTGCCTTCGTGCCGCAGGACAAGGGCGGCCAGCCGAAGGACTTCGAGCTCGGCATGCTGAACAATCCGCAGACGAAAGACGGCAAAGGCCACGGCCAGAAGTTCCTCGGCGTGGCCGGCTCGCTGGCCGTCGCCGCCAAGAGCCCGCACCTGCCGCTGGCCGTCAAGGTCGCCGACGCGTTCGCCGACGTCGAGATCGGCAACATGTGGATGGCGAGGACGGGCGTGCAGACGGGCATCAAGACCGAGCCCGCGAAGATCGACAGCCCGCTCAAGTGGTACTTCGACGAGTACGCGCGCGTGAACCGCTCGACGAAGTGGGTGGACCTCACCGCGCAGCAGGTGCGCCTGCTGATGAAGCCGGGGGTGTGGGAGACGTACGTGGCCACCGTCAACCAGGGCCTGCCGAACAAGGTCATCGGGCCCGACGAGGCGCTGGCCAAGCTCGAAGAGGCGCGGCTCCGGGGCAAGTAGTCCTGCGCGCGCGGAGGCCGTGGGGCGCCATCGCCGTCTTCCTGGGCCCCACCCTGCTCGTCTACTTCGCCTTCGCCATCTATCCCGTGCTCGTGACGTTCTACAACAGCGTCCACACGCTGCGCATGGACCTCGGCATGCAGTCCGAGTACGTGGGCCTCGAGCACTTCCGCGAGCTCGTGAGCGGCGACGACGTCTTCTGGAAAGCGTCGCGGAACTCGCTGACGTGGGCCGTCGTGGCGCCGCTCGTCGACATGCCGCTGGCCCTGGCGCTCGCGCTGCTGCTGTACCGCCGCGTGCCGTTCGCGCGCTTCTTCCGCACCGTCTGGTTCACGCCGGTGCTGATGTCCTACCCGGTCGTCGGCGTCATCTGGCTCTGGGTCTACAACTACGACTGGAGCATGGCCAACCTCGTGCTGCGCGCCGTCGGGCTGGGCCATTTCGCTCAGGCGTGGCTGGCCACGCCGGCCACGGCGCTGCCCGCGCTGATCCTCGTGACGACGTGGATGTTCGCCGGCTTCAACATGGTGGTGCTGCTCGCGGCCATCCACGCGATCCCGGCGGATTATCTCGACGCCGCGCGCGTCGATGGCGCCTCGGGCTGGCGCCGCACGTGGCACGTCATCGTGCCGCTGATCCGCCCGACGCTCGTCAACCTCACGATCCTCGACTTCATCGGCAAGATGAAGCAGTTCGCGCTCGTGTGGGTCATGACTCGCGGCGGGCCGATGTGGGGCACGGAGACCGTGGCCACCTACGTGGTCAAGCGCGCCTTCGAGTGGAAGACGCTCGACCTGGGCTACCCGTCGGCGATCGCGGTGCTCTGGTTCGTCATCATCTTCGGGCTCTCGTGGAGCCTCACGCGCGCGCTGCAGCGGCGCGAGGCGCTGGAGTTCTGAGCGTGCGCTCGCGGGTGGCGCGCCTGGTGTTGCTGCTCCCCGTGCTCGCCTACACCGTCTTCTCGGCCGGTCCCTATCTCTGGACGGCGACGATGTCGCTGCGGACGACCGACGAGATCTATCGCAGCCACTATGGGCTGCCGGTGCCGGCCCACTGGGACAAGTTCCACCGGGCGTGGACCGAGTTCGGCTACGCGACCTACTTCCGCAACAGCGCCATCGTGGCGGTCGCCTCCGTGCTGATCGTCACCGTGCTCGGCGCCATGGCCGGCTTCGCGTTCGCGCGGCGCCGCTACGCCTTCCCGCTGCGCGAGCCACTCTTCCTGCTGATCTTCCTGTCGATCATGTTCCCGCCCCAGATCATGCTGCTCTCGCTCTTTCAGATCCTCGTGCAGTACCGGCTCTTCAACTCCCTCACCGGTCTGGTCCTCGTCTACGTCGCCACCGAGCTGCCGCTGACGATCTACCTGCTGCGCGCGTTCTTCGCCCAGATCCCCACCGAGCTCGAGGAGGCCGCTCGCATCGACGGCTGCAGCGACTGGACCATGTTCTGGCGCGTGATGTTCCCGATGGCGCTGCCGGCGGTGGCCACCACCGTCATCCTGAACTTCATCTACTTCTGGAACGAGTTTCTCTACGCGGTGGTCTTCATCACGCGCCAGCAGATTCGCACGCTGCCGCTGGCCATCCAGTTCCTCGTGAGCGACCAGTACCAGGACATCGGCATGCTCGCCACCGGCCTGATGATCGCCACCCTGCCCGTGCTGGTCTTCTATCTGTTTCTCTCCGAGTGGTTCGTGAAGGGCATGACGGCCGGCGCGATCAAGGGCTGAGCGGTAGGCTGGCGCCGTGTGGACCGTCGGCCACTCGACGCATGCGCTGGACGACTTCGTCGGGCTCGTGCGCGCCCACGGCGTGACGACGATCGCCGACGTGCGCAAGCTGCCACGCTCGCGCCGCCATCCCCAGTTCAACATCGACACGCTGCCGGACGCCCTCACCGCCGCCGGTCTCGGCTACACGCACTTCGCCGGTCTCGGCGGCCTGCGGCGCGAACAGCCGGACTCGATCAACCGCGCGTGGAAGAATCCGTCGTTCCGCGCCTATGCCGACTACATGCAGACCACGATGTTCGCCGCCGAGCTGGATCGGCTGGTCGCGCTGGGACACCGCGAGCCGGTCGCCATCATGTGCGCCGAAGCCGTGTGGTGGCGCTGCCACCGCTCGCTCATCGCCGACGCGCTCGTCGCCCGCAGCGAGCCGGTGCTGCACATTCTCACCCCGGAGCGCGCCGAGCCCCACGCGCTGAGAGACTTCGCGCGCGTGGAGGATGGGCGCGTGACCTATCCGGGGGAGCCGGACCTGTTCTAGCGGTAAGCGTCAGGCCAGCAACTAGAGCGGAGCGACGTCCACCGCGCGACCCTCCGCCAGGCTCTTCGCGACGGCGTCGGTGAACTCCATGTAGCGGACCCCATCCTCGAACGTCGTGTGCGAAATCTTTTCGCGTCCGCGGACGGCGTTGACGAACTCCTCCTCGACCCGCCAGGCGCCGCGCCGCTCGGCGGCGATCGGGATTTCGCGCAGGTCGCGGTCGCCCCGCCGCGCGCCCGACAGGCGCCTGGCGTCGGCCTCCAGGCGCAGCGTGCCGTCGCTGCCGAAGATCCAGAGCTCGTTGGCCGGGCCGAGCGCGGTCACGGCGCTGAAGCGCAGGTGCGCGACGGCGTCGCCGGCGAGCGTGGCCAGGATGTCGACGTGGTCGGGCACGGCCACCTCGCGCAGCGCCCCGCTCTCGTCGCGTCGGCGGGGGACGGCGATCTTGGCCATCGCGCTCACGCGGCGCGCGGGCCCCAGCCACCGCAGCATCGCCTCGTACCAGATGCCCATGGTCAGGATGTTGTGGCCGCTGCGGGTCGCGTCCTGCCGCCAGTGCAGCGGGGCGTCGCGGTCGACGAACGAGGGCTGCCGCGCCGCCGACAGCTCCACGGCGAGCACCTCGCCCACGTAGCCGTCCGCCAGCAGCGCCTTGAGCGTCGCGTCGACCTCGAGCGTCGGCGGCGACGGCACCAGCTGCGCCACCAGCCGCGGCGCCCGGCGCGAGGCCTCCAGCATGCGCCGGCCCTCGGCGGCATTCATCGCCATGCGCGCCTCGCACAGCACGTGCTTGCCCGCCGCCAGCGCGGCCACGGTCATCTCGCAGTGCGTGTAGGGCCAGGTGCCGATGCACACGGCGTCGACGTCGGGCGCCGCCATCACGGCGCGCCAGTCGTTCTCGACGCGGCGGATGCCGAACTGCTTGGCCACGCGCTCGCCGGACTCGCGCGAGCGATTCGCGACGGCGACGAATTCGACGCCCGGCTGTTTCTGGAACCCGGGAATGTGTCGGTCGCGGGTGTTGCGGCCGGCGCCCACGAAGCCCAGACGAATCGGTCTCTCGCTCATGAATGGCCCCCTGCCGGTACGGCGCGACATGGTACCATCCGCGCGCACTCAAGGAGGAGCGCCATGAGCCAGCGTCGTCTCCGCATTCTCGCGGTCGCGGCGGTCGTCCTCACATTCGTCGGCGGCGTCAT
>Ga0134076_10000364_pt1 | contig 11609 bp, 13 predicted proteins | sample 15_taG_12_FD_109979 | JGI IMG/M metagenome (GOLD analysis project Ga0134076, IMG submission 109979) | Grasslands soil microbial communities from the Angelo Coastal Reserve, California, USA - 15_D_Wat_40cm_5_0_1 metaG | ecosystem: Environmental > Terrestrial > Soil > Grasslands ... | reverse complement strand
TCGTAGTTCGGCTCGGATCCGATCTCCTTCACGTACTCGACGTGCTTCACCTTGCCGTCCTTGCCGACCACGAAGACCGCGCGCGCGGTGAGCCCGGCGATCGGACCGTCCTTGATCTCGACCCCGTAAGCGGGCCCGAAGGCGCGCTCGCGGAAGTCGGAGAGCGTCTTGACGGCGGTGACCCCGGCCGCGCCGCACCAGCGCTTCTGCGCGAACGGCAGGTCGCGGCTGATCGTCCAGATCTCGACGTCGCCGCCGAGCTTCGCCGCCTCCTGGTTGAAACGTCGCGTCTCGGTATCGCAGGTCGGGGTGTCGAGCGAGGGCACGGAGCTCAGGATCACGACCTTGCCCTTCGCCTCGCTCAGCTTGACGGGCTTGAGCCCGTTGTCGAGCACGGTGAAGTCCGGCGCGTTCTGCCCAGCTTTCACTTCGGATCCGCCGAGCGTGATGGGGTTGCCTCGCAACGTGACGTCGGCCATGGGTTAATCCTCCCGGGGAGATTCTAGTACACTCGTCGAGCCATGGACCTGTTGTGGAGCGGCTCGCGCCAGGCGATCGCGCTGCTCGCCGGGGCTGACCGCGAGATCTGGGGGATCCTCTGGCTCTCGCTCCAGGTCTCGGGCACCGCGACCCTGGTCTCGCTCGCGCTCGGCGTTCCCGCCGGCGCGGCGCTGGCGCTCGCGCGCTTTCCCGGCCGCGGGCTCGTGGTCAGCGCGGTGAACACCGGCATGGGGCTCCCGCCGGTCGTGGTCGGGCTCTTCGTGACGCTCCTGCTCTGGCGCAGCGGGCCCCTCGGCGACCTCGAGATCCTCTACACGCCGGCCGCCATCGTCGTCGCCCAGGCGGTCATCGCCGCGCCGATCGTGACCGGGATCACCCTCGCCGCGGTCGGGCAGGTGCCGCGCGAGTTCCGGCTGCAGCTTCTAGGGCTCGGCGCCTCGCGCGTTCAGATGGTGTGGCTGGTGCTGCGCGAGGCGCGTCTGCCCATGCTCGCCGCGGTGATGGCCGGCTTCGGCGGGATCATCTCGGAGATCGGCGCCTCGATGATGGTGGGCGGCAACATCAAGGGCCAGACGCGCACCCTGACGACGGCGATGGTGCTCGAGACCGGCAAGGGGAATTTCGAGATCGCGATCGCGCTGGCGCTGCTGCTGCTCGTGCTGATCTTTCTCGTGAACTGGCTGCTCACGACGATCCAGCAGCTCCACGCGCGCTGAGCGCGGGTTGCCTCGAGTCATTGTGTCCAGTCGTGCATTTTGAACATTCGGCCGCCGGTCGGTAAGATCCAGCGCTGAAAGGCTGGGAACCCATGTCGCGTGCGTTGCGCATCGCTGTGCTCGTGCTCCACGTCCTGTCCCTGCCGGCCGTCGCGCGCGCGCAGGAGATGACGCTCTCGGTGGCGATCAGCATGAAGGAGACCGTCGAGACGCTCGGCCGCCAGTTCATGCACAGCCGTCCCGGCGTGACCCTGCGCTACAACTTCGGCGCGTCGGGCGAGCTCTCGAAGCAGATCGAGGCCGGCGCGCCGGTCGACCTTTTCATCTCGGCCGCGCAGCGCCAGATGGACGAGCTCGAGCAGAGGGGCCTCATCAGCACCGCGAGCCGGCGCGTGTTCGCGCGCAACGTCCTGACGGTGATCAAGCCGGCCGGGTCGGCGCTCGACATCTCGAAGCCGGCGGATCTCGTCGGCCCGAAAGTGCAACGGATCGTCATCGGCAATCCCAAGACGGTGCCCGTCGGTCAGTACGCCGAGGAGAGCCTCAAGAGCCTCGGGCTCTGGGAGAAGGTGCAGCCGAAGCTGGTGCTCTCCGAGAACGTTCGTCAAGCGCTCGACTACGTGGCGCGCGGCGAGGTCGAGGCCGGGTTCGTCTACACGACGGACATGGCGGTCCGCGGGAGCCAGGTCGTCGAAGCGTTTCGACCGGCCGAGGACACCTACCGGCCGGTGACGTACCCGGTCGCCGTGGTGAAGGCTTCGAAGCAGCCGGCGCTCGCTCAGGCGTTCATCGATCTGCTCGTGAGCCCGGACGGGCAAGCGGCGCTCGCGCGCCTCGGCTTTCAGCCTCCGCCGCGGGGCCTGCGATGACCCGGGACGCTCAGCGCCGCGTACGCCAGTCCCCCCGCGGCGTCAGGGCTTGACTGTCGGCCACGCGACGCTCGCGGCGCCGGCCGCGCGCGGCGATATCGGTCGCGGTGGGCCCGCTCGGCCCCACCGTGTCGTCGATCCGACTGCGGACGGCCATCAGCTGCTCGAGTGTGCGGCGACCGGTCTCGGTGAGCGCCATGCCGCGCGATGCTCCTTTTCCGGGGCGAGCGGTCGTGAGGGGTGTGCCCAGGGCGGCTTCAGCTTGCTTCAAGTAACCCCACGCGTGGCGATACGACCACCCGATCTCTCGCGCCGCGCCGAGGAGAGAGCCGTGCTCGAGAACGCCGAGCAGGAGCTTCAGGCCACCGTCGCCGATGACGAAGCGCCCGTTCAGCTCCATCCAAACTTTCGTCTTGATCACCGTGCCCCGTAGATTGGCCGGAGCGCCAGCGATCGGCGCGTTCGTGTCGGTCGCTCGGTTTCGCGGAGGCCTCACCACGTCGCCATTCTACCTGGATCCGGCGAGATCGACGGCGCCGGTGGCATAGTAGGCGACGATGAGCGCCGAAGCCCTGAGTGCCCTCGGCCTGTCAATCCGCGTCGCGGTCGCCGCGACGCTCCTGAACGCGCTGATCGGGATCCCGCTCGCGTACCTGCTGGCGCGCCGCGCCTTCCGCGGCCGCGCCCTCGTGGATCTTGTCGTGACCTTGCCGCTGGTGCTGCCGCCGACGGTGACCGGCTACTACCTGATCGTCCTGCTCGGCCGGCGCGGGTGGCTCGGTGCGCCCGTGTACGCGCTCAGCGGCTGGAGCGTCGCGTTCACCTGGTACGCGGCGGTGATCGCCGCGACCGTCATGGCGCTGCCGCTTTTGGTGCGCACGGCGCGCGCCGCCATCGAGTCGGTCGATCGCGAGCTCGAGAAGGCCGCGTTCACGCTCGGGCGCTCGGAGTGGCGCACGGTGCTCGAGGTCACCTTGCCGCTGGCGCGCAACGGCATCATCGCCGGGCTCGTCCTCGCGTTCGCCCGCGCGCTCGGGGAGTTCGGCGCGACCCTGATGCTGGCCGGCAACATCCCCGGCAAGACGACGACGGTCCCGCTGGCGATCTATACCGCGGTGCAGACGGGCGAGATGGGCGAGGCGGTCGCGCTCGTGCTGGCGCTGACCGCACTCTCCTGTCTCGTGCTGATCCTGGCCGGGCGTCTGGGGGCGCGCGCCGCGTGAGCCATCGGTTTTCGGTCGAGATCACGAAGCGGCTGCCCGGCTTCACCCTCGACGTCTCGTGGACCGCGGGCGACGGCGTCGCCGTGCTGTTCGGGCCCTCGGGCGCGGGCAAGACGCTCACGCTCCAGTGCCTCGCGGGCTTGATCCGGCCCGACGCCGGCCGCGTGGTCGTGGACGACCGCGTGCTGTTCGACGCGGCCGCCGGCGTGAATCTGCCGCCGCAGCAGCGGCGGGTCGGCTACGTCTTCCAGAGCTACGCGCTGTTTCCGCACCTGACTGTCGCTGGGAACGTCGGCTTCGGCCTGCGCGACCGGCCGCGGCACGCGCGCGAGCGGCGAGTGGTCGAGGTGCTCGAGCGGCTCGACCTCGCGGGCCTCGCGCACCGCCGGCCGTCCGAGCTCTCGGGGGGCCAGCGCCAGCGGGTGGCGCTCGGCCGGGCCCTCGCGATCGATCCGGCGCTGCTGCTGCTCGACGAGCCGCTCTCGGCGCTCGACGCGCCCCTGCGCCGCGCGCTGCGCGACGAGCTGCGCTCGATCCTGAGCGGGTGGGGGACGGCGGCTGTGCTCGTCACCCACGACTTCACCGAGGCCTACCGGCTCGCCGACCGGATCATCGTCTACGAGAACGGACGCGTGATCCAATCCGCTCCGCGTGCGGAGCTGCTCTGGCAGCCGGCCTCTGAAGCGGTCGCGCGGGTCATGGGCCTGCGCAACGTGCTCCACGGCGTCGTCGTGAAGGCGACGCCGGATCGCATCCAGATCGCGTGGCGCGGTCATACGCTCGAGGCGGTGAACTCGCCTACACGCTCATACCTGCCTGCGCCGGAAAGTCCCATCGCCTTCTTCATTCGGCCTGAATACGTGCGACTGATCCGCAAGGATCGGAGCGCGCCGGACGCAGCCCACCACATGAATCTGATGCGCGGCACCGTCGTGGGCGAAGCCGATTTCGGGACGGTCTGGTCGTTGCGCCTGCGTCTGGACACGCCGGGCGCTCCCTCGCAGGGCGACTTCGATCTAGAAGTCGAGATCCCACATCTCGTGTACGAGATCCTCGAGATCGAGCGCGACCGGCACTGGGAGTTCTCGATCCACCGCGGCTCGATCCACGTCCTGCCGACGTGACCACGCCTGCTGTCGTCGAGCTGGCCGGCGTGCAGATGGCGTACGGTGCGGCGACCGTGCTCGACGTGCCGGCGCTCGGAGTCAACGAGGGCGAGGTGCTGGCCGTCATCGGCCCGAACGGGAGCGGCAAGTCGACGTTGCTGCGCATCGCCGGGCTGCTCGAGCGTCCGACCCAGGGCGTGGTTCGATTTCGCGGCCGGCCGGTCGATGCGAGGAGCTCGCTGGCCGAGCGGCGGCGGATGGCGACCGTGTTCCAGCGTCCGCTGCTCGCGGACATGACCGTCGCCCAGAACGTCGCGCTGGGACTTCGATTCCGCGGCGCCGGCGACGACCGCGGCGCGGGCGTCGAGCGCTGGCTCGAGCGGCTCACCATCGCGCCCCTCAGGAGCCAGCGGGCGCGAACGCTTTCGGGAGGCCAGGCCCAGCGCGTGGCGCTGGCCCGCGCGCTCGTGCTCGAGCCCGAGGTGCTGCTGCTCGACGAGCCCTTTGCCGGGCTCGACACGCCGTCGCGCGCCGAGCTGCTGCCGGATCTCGGCGCCATCCTGCGCCACGATCGCGTCACCACCATGCTCGTCACGCACGACCGCGGCGAGGCGCAGGCGCTCGGCGATCGCGTGGCGGTGCTGATGGCCGGACGGATTGCGCAGCTCGACGAGACCGCGCGCGTCTTCCACGCCCCCGTCTCAGAGGAGGTCGCGCGATTCATCGGCGTCGAGACGCTCGTGACGGGCCGGGTGATCGCCCGCGAGGCGGGCGTGACGATCGTGGAGGTGGCCGGGCGGAAGCTCGAGATCGCCGCGGCCGCGCGCGTGGGTGAGGACGTACGGATCGGGCTCCGACCCGAGGACGTCACGCTCCTGCTGGCGACGGACGTCGCGCCGCTGTCGAGCGCCCGCAACTACCTGACGGGCACGATCGTGCGCGTCACCCCCTCGACGCCCGCCGTCCGGATCGTCATCGACGTCGGCTTCCCGCTCGTCGCCACGGTGACGGCGCGCTCGGTCGCCGATCTCGGCCTGACCGACGGCGTCCGTATCACCGCGGCATTCAAGGCGAGCGCGGCGCACCTGATCGGTCCGGGGTAGGACCGCGACGGCGGCGAAGCATGCGGGATTACCGGAAATAGCGATAGCGGCCCGGCCGACCCACCACCTGTCCGGGGCGAAGCTTGACACCCTCCGGCATCCGAGGCTATAACGAGGCGTCGACATCGAGCCGTGACGGTTCCTCCATCGGCAAGGAGGCCTCGCATGGATCAGGAGTCCCTCATCGAACGACTGACGGCCGAGAACGAGGAGTTCCGGCGCCTCCGAGGTGAGCATCGCGCGCACGATCAGGAGCTCGAGGCGCTCAAGGGAACGGTCCCGCTCTCGGCAGAACGGCAGTGGCGCATCAGCGAGCTCAAGAAGCTGAAGCTGATGGCCAAAGACCGGATGGAAGCGATCATCCGGCACGCTCGATCCGGCGTCACGGCCTGACGAACGCTCGGCGGGCGCGGTCGTACCGCGGCCTCTCGCACCTGTCGCCCCAGGGCGACGCCCGCATGGTTGACGTCTCGGAAAAACGCGAGACCGCGCGCGAGGCGGTCGCCCGCGCGATTCTTCGCATGAAGCCCGCCACGCTCCGTGTCATCCGGCAGGGGAACGCGCCCAAGGGCGATGTCCTCGGCGTCGCGCGTACCGCGGGCATCCTGGCCGCCAAGCGCACGCCGCATCTGATCCCGCTCTGTCACCCGCTGCGGATCACCGGTCTCGACGTCACCTTCAGCGACGACGTGAAGCGCGGCGAGCTGACCGTAGAGGCGCGCGTGCGCACCGTGGACAAGACCGGCGTCGAGATGGAAGCGCTCACGGCCGCCGCGGTGGCGGCGCTCACCGTCTACGACATGGTGAAGGCGGTCGAGCGCGGTGTGACCATCGCGAAGGTCCAGCTCGTCGAGAAGCGGGGCGGGAAGTCGGGACATTGGCGCCGGTAGTCAAAACCGCGCTGATTCATTCCGAGGCGTGGACCCGTTTCGACTACGGTCCACACCACCCGCTCCGGATGGAGCGGCTCGGCCTCACGTGGCGCCTCATGCAAGCCTACGGCCTGACGAGCCCGCCCCAGGCCATCGTGCGCGCGCCGGACGCCGCGCCCGAAAGCGCGCTGGCCGTGTATCACGGCGCCGAATATCTTGAGATGCTCAAGGCCTGCAACAGCGGCCAGGCGCCGGCGCGCGCCGAGCGCTTCGGCTTGGGTCCGGGCGACAACCCGGTGTTCGCCGGCCTCTGGGACGCCGCGCGGCTCTGCGCGGCCGGCTCGATCCTGGCGGCCGATCTCGTCCTGAACGGCGAGGCCGATCGCGTCTTCCACTTCGCGGGAGGTCTGCACCACGCGATGCCCTCGCGCGCGTCGGGCTTCTGCTACGTCAACGACGCCGTCCTCGCGATCCTCCGCTTCCGCGCGCGCGGGCTCCGCGTGCTTTACGTCGACATCGACGCCCATCACGGCGACGGCGTGCAGCACGCGTTCTACGGCGATCCGAGCGTGCTGACCATCTCGACCCACGAGCGCGGGGACTATCTCTTCCCGGGCACCGGGTTCGTCGAGGAGGCGGGGTCGGGCTCGGGGGTCGGCTACTCGGTCAATCTGCCGCTCGAGCCGTTCACCGACTCGTCGATCTATCTGCCCGCGTTCGAGCAGGTCGTCCCGCCCCTCTTCGGCGCGTTCCGTCCGGACGTCGTCGTCGCGCAGCTGGGGATCGACTCGCACCGCACCGACCCGTTGACGCACCTGGCCCTCGACGTCCAGGGCTTCACGCGCGCCGTGTCGCGCATCACCGAGCTCTCGCCCAAGCTCGTGTGTCTGGGCGGCGGCGGCTACGACCTGCCGAACGTCGCGCGCGCCTGGACGTCGGCGTGGGCCGTGCTCAACGGCGTCGAGCTGCCGGCCGCGCTGCCGGTGTCGTTCGCGGAGGACGTCAGGGGTTATGGATTCCTGACCGACTCGCTCTGGGACCCGGCCGAGACGCTGCCGGATCATCGGCGCGTGCGCGCGCAGGAATACGCCCAGCGTCAGGTCGACGCGGTTCGCCGGACCATCTTTCCCGTCCACAGACTGTAGACGAGGGGGGAAACAGGCCCACGGAGAATCAGCCCGGCGTGGGCGAGGATCAGCGGACGACAACTGCGTCGGCCAAGCCCTCGAAATCGGCGTCGCCAGTCACGAGCGTCGCCCCGAAGCGTCGGGCTGTCGCGTACACGAGCGAGTCGGCCATGGCCAGACCGTGGATCAGGGATAGATCGGCCGCCTCCAAGGCGAGCGATTCGTCAACCGGCGCGATGGTCGCACGGCCAAGAGCTGAGACCGCTTCCACTGCGCGCTCCTCGCTGATATCTCGACGGATCACCTTGTAGACTTCATAGATTTCAATGGCGCACACCAGCAGCGGCTCGCGGCCTTCGATGTAGGAGGCGGATGTGTCCCATCGCTCCGGCCTCCACTGCTTGCGCGCGCGCTCATGCCGGCGGGCGCGGAATACGTTCGGGGACCAGCCCGGCGGGGCGCCAGCGCAGGACGACGATCAGCGAGATGCCGATGAGGAACTCGCGCACGGCGGCGACCTGAACGGGCCGGAGCCCCGGCAGCCAGCCGGTGACGAAGCGTGTCGACTCCATGAAGAAGACCACGAGCAGCGCGCCGAGCACCGCGCCGCGGTTGTCGCCGGTGCCGCCGGCCGTCAGCGCGAGGACGACGTAGATCGTGATCAGCGGCGCGAATGCGTCGGGCGCGATGTAGGACGTGTAGTGGCCGTAGAGGGCGCCGGCCGTCCCGACGACGCCGGCGCTCAGCGCGAACGCCTCCACCTTGAACGCGATGACGCGCTTGCCGGCGACCGCCGCCACCTGATCGTCGTCGCGGATCGCGCGGAGCACGCGGCCGTAGGGCGAGCGCCGCACGCGCTCGAGGAGCCAGAGCGCCGCGGCGACGAACACGGCGACGATTCCGAGATAGATCAGGTTGAACGTCTCCGGCGTCACGCGCCCGCGCCACGGCCCCGGGATCCCCGAGATTCCGTCGGTCCCCTGGGTCAGCCAGATCTCGTTGCTGGCGACCAGGCGCACCACCTCCGAGAAGCCGAGCGTGACAATCGCGAGGTAGTCGCCCCGGAGATTGCGAGTCGTCAGGGCCATGACGGCACCGGCGGCCGCCGCGAAGAGCGCCGCGGCCACGAGGCCCACGGCGATCGGCAGACCGAGCTTCACGGTGACGAGCGCCGAGGCGTACGCGCCGGTCGCGAAGAAGCCCGCGAGCCCGAGGTTGATCAGCCCGGTCATTCCCCACACGAGGTTCAGGCCGAGCGCCATGAGCCCGTAGAGGCCGGCAAACGTCAGCATCGCGACGAGGTAGTTCCTAATACGCGCGCTCTCCGAGAATGCCGCGCGGCCGGAGCGTCAGCACGATCAAGATCGCGACGAAGCCGATCGCGGTGCGATACGCCGGCGCCAGCACGAGCAGCGAGAGCTCTTCGGCGACGCCGATGGTGACCGCGCCGACCACCGCGACGGGAATCGACCCGAGGCCCCCGACCACCGCGGCGGCGAAGACCGAGAGGATCACCCGGAAGCCGGTGAGGGGATCGATGCTCGTGTCCAGGCCGAGCAGCATCCCGCCGATGCCCGCGAGCCCCATGCCGACCAGGTTCGCGAGCCGGGCGACGCGGTCCGCATCGATCCCCTTGATGCCGGCGAGCGTCGGATTGTCGGCGACCGCACGCATCGCCTTGCCGGTGCGGGTGAAGGCGAGGAATAGGAAGACCGCCGCCATCGCGACGAGCGCGATGGCGAAGTTCTCCACCTGCTGGGGCCCGACGCGCAGCGAGCCGAGCCGCCAGTCGCGGCGGAGCGCCAGCTCGTAGCCGCGGTGGTCGTTGCCGAAGACGAAGCGCACGACGTTCTCGAGCGCGATGTTCAGCGCGATCGCGGCGATCGCCATCGTGAGGGCTCCGGACGGGCGGAGCGGCCGCAGGACGAGCGTGTCGTTGAGCACGCCCGAGACCCCGGCGACGAGGAATGCCACGACGACGGCAGCCCACGCCGGCAGGCCGAGCGCCGTGTTGGCGATGTAGCCGGCGAAGGCGCCGATGGTGGCGTGGGCGGCGACCGTGAAGTTCGGAAAGCGCAGCACCGCGAAGATCGCGGTGAAGCCGATGGCCGGCACGGCCAGGATCGTGCCGGCCATCAATCCATTGAGGAGGAGCTGAAGGGCCTCAGCCAATTTTCAGGAGCTTGAACTTCCCCTTCTCGGCCTGCTCGTATCGGAACTTGCAGTCGAGGATGTCGCCGATCTCGGTGAAGTCGCACGGCCCGCTGGCGCCCTCGTAGTTGATGGCCTTGCCCTGCGCGACGAGCTTGAGGCCCTCGACGGCGCTCTCGACCTTGACGCCCGAGCCCTGCGAGATCTTGCGCACGTTGTCCCGGATCGCCGTGCCGGTGGCCTCGCCCTTGGCCTGCGCCAGGGCGAGCACGACGAGGCTCGCCTGGTCGTGGGTCTGGCACGAATACGGATCGATGTCGTCGGTGCCGAGCACCTTGGCCAGACGCTTGTACGCGTCCGAGTCCGGCGCGGGCGACGGCGCCCACGTGTACGTCCCGTCCGTGACCTCGGTCGGCAGCGAGCCGAGCAGCTTCTGGTTCACCGCGAACGCCGGCGCGACCTTGCCGGCGTTGTAACCGGCCTTGTAGAGCTCCTTGAGGACCACGGTGACGTCCGGCGTGTAGCCGTTCACGAAGATCATGTCGGGCTTGGGCTTCAGCGCCTGATCGATCTCGGACCGATAGGTCGCCTTGTCCCGGTCGTAGACGAGTCCCCCGACGACCTCCGAGCCGCCGGCGGCCAGCACCTCGGCGACGCGCTTCTGGACCGGCAGCGCGTAGGGCGTCTGCGCCGACATGACGTAGACGCGCTTGACCTTGAGGGTGAGCAGGAACTCGCCGAGCTTGGTGGCCTGCAGGTGACCGTTCGGCTGCGTGCGGATCAGGTAGCCCTGGTGCGGCAGGAGCGTGATGCTGTCGGCGCCCGACACCGTCGTCAGGAACGTCTTGCTCTCCCAGCAGAGCGGCGCGACGGCGGTCGTCACCGCCGAGGCCCACGTGCCCATGATCGCCGCGACGCGGTCGACGTCGATCAGCTTCCGCGCGGCCCTGACCGCCGCGTCCGGATTGGTCTGGTCGTCCTCGTTGAAGAGCTGGATCCGGCGCCCGAGCACTCCGCCCGCGCCGTTGACCTGCTCGACGACCCACTCCATCGCGCGGCGCATCGATGGCCCGTAGTTGCCGCCGGCACCGGTGAGCGGGGTCAGGGTGCCGAGGCGGATCGCGTCGCCCTGCGCGAGTCCGCGCGCGACCGGGAAGCCCGAGACGGCGAGCGCGGCGGCGCCGGTGAGGAGCGTGCGGCGTGTAGTGCGCGCGGCAGGCCGTCGCGGGGCTGGGGCCCCGCCGGCCGAGGCGCGCGTATCAATGATCGTCATGTCAGCCTCCCAGAAAGGTGCGGCGCACGTCGGGGTCGCGCGCCAGCTCGGGCGCGGGGCCGCTCGTGCTGTTGCGGCCGTCGACCAGGATGTAGCCTCGGTGCGCGATCGCCAGCGCTTCGAGCGCGTTCTGCTCGACCATCGCGATGGCCACGCCATCTTGATTGATCGCGCGGATCGTTTCAAAGAGTTTTTCGGCGGCGCCGGGCGCGAGACCGGCCGAGGGCTCGTCGAGCAGCAGCACGACCGGCTCGACCATCAGCGCCATCGCCATCGCCAGGATCTGACGCTGCCCGCCGGAGAGGGTGCGCGCGGCGTGCCGGCGCTTGTCGGCGAGCTGCGAAAAGCGGGTGAAGATCGCGTCGATCCGGTCGCGGCTCTGGCGCGGCTCGACGTAGCCGCCCATCTCGAGGTTCTCGCGCACGGTCATCGTCGGGAAGACGTTCTGCTCCTGCGGCACGAAGGCGACGCCGAGCGCGCTGATCTCGCGGGGCCGGCGTCCGTGGATCGGGGTACCCTTGAGCCGGACGCTTCCCAGGCGCGGGACCAGGAGCCCGGCGATGACCTGCAGGAGGGTGGACTTGCCGGCGCCGTTCGGTCCGATGATCGAGACGATCTCGCCGTCGCGCACGACCAGGTCCACCGATTTCAAGACCTCGTCGGTGGCC
>Ga0134076_10000362_pt1 | contig 11613 bp, 13 predicted proteins | sample 15_taG_12_FD_109979 | JGI IMG/M metagenome (GOLD analysis project Ga0134076, IMG submission 109979) | Grasslands soil microbial communities from the Angelo Coastal Reserve, California, USA - 15_D_Wat_40cm_5_0_1 metaG | ecosystem: Environmental > Terrestrial > Soil > Grasslands ... | reverse complement strand
CCGCCGGTGTGCGGGCGGCGATCCGCAACGCGGCCCTCGCGTTCGAGGGGGCGCTCGGCGACGAGGACGCTCGCCGAGTGGTGAGCATCTTCGCGAAGGCCGAGGCGACGTCCAGCATCCGCGGCCGCCGCAACACGATGCTGTCGGACGCGGACATCAACTACGAGCGCCACGCGCGGGCCGCGGTAGGAGCCGTCATCGCGTCGATCACGGGCGATCCGGCCATCTTCGTGTCCGGCGGCACCGAGCACCAGTGCGCGCCGGGGGCCGCGCCGATCGCCGCCATCGTCCGCGTGTGAGCGCAAGGGTCGGCGTGGAGGGCGGAATCGCGCACGTGTAGAGCTCGCGTGGAGAACCCGCGGTCAGCCGCGGGGGATTCGCGTCAGTCCGGGCAATCGCCCGAGGAAGTTGCCGGCGACGCCGCCGTCGACCACGAGGTCGTGGCCATTGACGTACCGCGCGTCGGGGCCCAGGAGAAACGCGATCACGTCGGCGATGTCTTCGGGCGTCGCCACCCGACCGATCGGGACGAGTCCGGCGCGCTCGGCCGCCAGGCCAGCGTCCTCGTACACCTTCGCGGTCATGCCGGTGTGCACCATGCCCGGCGACACCGAGTTGACGCGAATCCCATCGCGGCCGAATTCCTGGGCGAGAACCTTCACCAGCATGATGACGGCCGCCTTGCTCGGGCCATAGGCGCCGAGGTTCGCGTGGGCATTGCTGCCGGACATGGAGCCGACGGCGACGATGGCCCCGTGCGAGGTCGTGAGGGCCGCATGCGCCGCCTTGGCCAGGAGCCAGGTCGCCCGCGTGTTGACCGCGAAGAGCTGATCCCAGTCTTCCACCGAATAGCTGACGAGAGCCCCGGGCCGGTTGACGCCCGCGTTGCTGACGACGCCGTCGAGGCCGCCGAAGCGGGCGATCGCCTCGCCGACCACGCAGGCCGGGCCGTCGACGGTCGCCATGTCGCCGCGCAGCCCGATCGCATCGGCGTCGAGCTTGCGAAGCTCGTCGATGACAACGTCGAGCTTGGCGGGCGCCACGACGTCGACAGCGGCGATGCTGACGGGCCGCCGCGCGGTCTGAGCATCGCGCGCCAATCTCAGACAGGTGGCCCGGCCGATTCCACTCGCGGCTCCGGTCACGACGACGCGCATGTCGGGAGTATACGCGTTACGCCGTCGTGAGGATGGCGGTCAGCTCGCGGACGTCCTTGACCGTATCCGCCGCGCGCACGGCCACCACCGCCTCGCGCGCGCGTCGGTCGCCGAGGACGGGTGACGTGAGGGCCAGGAACTTGTCGACGATTTCGTCGTCGCCCACGGGGGCGGCGGCGTCACCGCGCGCGACGGTCGTCCCCGCTTCGAGCATCCGGCCGTCACGCAGCGCGATGCGCACGCGCGCCGTCGGCTGATCGAGGCTGCGCGGCGACATCGAGGCGTCGGTGCGCACGGTGACGCGACGGGCGAGATCGCGAATGCGCGGGTCGGCGAGCGCGGTGGGCTCGAACGCCGCGGTGTCGCTGCGCCCGAGCACGAGCGACGCGGCGACCGCGTAGGGAATGGAGAACTTCGCCGCCAGCATGGTGGCGGGCGCCGGATCGGCCATGCGTGCGCCGAACGGGATCGTGGTGACGTCGACGCTGGCCACGTCGGTGGCGGCCAGGTGGTGACCGCGCCGGAGCGTCGCGATCGCGTCGAGGGCGAAGTGGTTGTACCGGCAACAGGCGTGCAGCTTGAAGTAGTTCTGCTCGATGCGGAAACGTTCGCCATGGCCGACGGTGTCGAGACCGGCGATGGCGAGCTCGGGATCGTACGTGTCGGCGAGGATGGTGCCGTACACGTCCGACGGCGCGTCGGGCAGGCTCGTGAAGCCACAGGCGTGGAGCTCGGCGGCGAGGAGGCCGTTCCACGCCGAGCGGCCGGGATAGAGGTTGCGGATCGTCGCGCCCTCGAGGGCCGGCGTCCACGTGTTCGCCGGGCTCATCGAGGCCGCGAGGTTGATCACCTCGCGAATGGTGGTCGCGGTGGCATCCCCCAGTCGCGCGACGGCGACGGCAGTCCCGATGGCGCCCCACGTGCCGTGGGAGTGAACGTTGGGCCGCACGGTCGTCGCGCCGCCGATGCGCGAGCAGACCTCATAGCCGGCGACGACGCTCTCCAGCAAGCGACGCCCGTCGAGGCCGCGCTCTTCCGCGACGGCCAGCGCGCCCGGCACGACGTGGATGGCGGGATGACCGCCGCCCAGGCGATTGCCCTCGTCGACCTCGAGCGCGACACCGGCTGTCGCATTGGTCAGCGCGGCCCAGAAGGCATCCGAGTGCGAGCCATGCCCGAGCAACGTCGCCGCGCCGTGCCGAGCACGAGCACTGGCCAGGCGGGCCAGACGAACGTTCTCGTCGAGCCGGCTGCCGGCAACGATGGCGCCGAGCGTGTCGAGGAGAACGAGCTTCGTCGCCGTGATCGCGCTCGCCGGTAGCGCGTCGAGCCGGATCGCGGCAGCGTGGGCGGCGAGCTGACCGAGATAATCGCTCAACGAACACTCCCGCCGAGCGGCGGCTGCGGGCCGCCGCGCGCAAGGAAGCGGCCGAAGCCTGGCTTCTGCTCGAGCTCGCCCGATGAGCTCAGCATCACCTGACCGCGGACCAGCGTCGTCCACGGCCGGCCGCGGACCTTCCAGCCCTCGTACGGCGTGAAGCCGGCGATGCCAAGGTGCTGCGCCTTGTCGATGGTCCACTCCGGTTCCGGATCCCAGATCGTGAGGTCCGCGTCGCTGCCGACGCGGATCGCGCCCTTGCGCGGGTAGAGTCCGAAGATCCGCGCGGGGTTCTCGGCCATGACACGCGCCATCCACGTCGGCGGCAGTCCACGCCTGGCGACACCTTCGCTCCACATCAATGGCACGAGCGTCTCGAGCGATGGCGCGCCGAACGGGATCGGTCTGCCCTGCGGATCCACGAAGATGTTCTTGCGTCCGGGCTCCTTGGCCGCCGGCACGCGCGGCGAGTGGTCGCTCGCGACCGTGGCGATGTGGCCGTGCTCGACGCCGCCCCAGAGCGCGTTGCCGTCAGGGCCACCGGCGGGACGCAGCGGCGGGCCGATCTTGGCGAACGGTCCCCAGCGCTCCATCTCCTTGTCGGTCAGCAGCAGGTACTGCGGGCACGTCTCGGTCCACACCCGCTGGCCCTCGGCATGAGCGCGCTTGATGCGCTCGAGGCCGAGCCTGGTGGAGAGATGGACGACGTACACGGGGCAGCCGGTGAGGCGGCCGATGAGGATCGCGCGGTTGATCGCTTCCTCCTCCGTCCAGTCGGGGCACGTCGCCGGGAAGTCGGTCGGCGCCGTGCGGCCCGCGGCGATCGCCTTGTCCTCGAGGTAGCAGAGCACGTCGCCGTTCTCGCAGTGGAGCTGGCAGAGCCCGCCGAGCGCGGCCAGGCGTTCCATCGTCTTGGCGATGAACTCGTCGGAGACCATACGCTTGGCCCGCTTCTTGTACGTCATGAAGAGCTTGAACGAGCTCACGCCCAGCGTGACCGCCTCGGCGAGGCCGTCGAGGACGTGGGGCTCGTGATTGAGGATCATGTGCATGCCGAAGTCGAGGACTGACAGCGCCTCGGCCTCCTCGCGCAGCCGTTTCACGGCCGCCGGGACGCTTTCGCCGTCGTCGTACACGACGAAGGGCAGGAGCGTGGTGAGCCCGGTGCGGGCGGCGGCGAGCGGCGCCGTCCGCCAGTCGTCGTACTCGGGGCCGACGTGCAGGTGGCAGTCGATCAATCCGGGCAGAACGTACTTGCCGGTCGCGTCGATGACGCGGTCGGCGCGCGGCAGCGCGGTCGACTCGCCGAGGGCCACGATCCGACCACCCTTGATCGCGACGGACGTGTCGATGACTTCGGTCGAGGTGACGACACGCCCACCACTGACGACGACGTCGACGCCCGCCGCGCTCACCGGTGGGTCTCCTTCTCGGTGACAGGCATGAGCAACCGACCGTAGTGCTGGGGCTGGCGCCGGCCGAGGAAGTTCCAGCGTTTCCTGACGGGCGCGATCTGCTCGAGGTCGATGCGGGCGACGATCAGCTCATCGCCCGTCGTCGCCGCCTTCGCGAGCACCTGGCCGAGCGGGTTGATGATGCAGGAGCCGCCGATCAGCTCGACGCCGTCCTCGATACCGGCCTTGGCCACGCCGACGACGAAGCAGAGGTTGGCGTAGGCGCCGGAGCGCATGCACAGCTCGTTGAGGTCGAGCGCGAGCGCGGAGATCGGCGTGTTGTAACCGATCAGGATCAGCTCGGCGCCCTGGAGCGCCAGACAGCGATAACTCTCCGGATAGCGGCGGTCCTGGCAGATGGCGATGCCGACCTTCGCGCCGGCGCAGTCGAAGACCTCGTAGCCGGTGTCGCCGTGGGCGAAGTAATAAGGCTCGTAGACCTGGGCGAATCCGTCCACGGCCTTCGTTCCCGGCAGGTGGATCTTCCGGAACACGCCGGCCAGCCGGCCGTCGCGATCGGTGAGGAGCGCCGTGTTGAAGTACTTGCCGTCGGCCTTCTCGCAGAACCCGACGTGGACCGCGACGCGCTTTTCGGCAGCCCGGCGCAGCAGCGGCTCGAGCGCCTTGGGCGGCACCTCGGTCTCGAAGAACTGATCGAAGTCGGTGCGGATTCGCTTGGGGAAGTAGGTCGTCAGCGCCATCTCGGGATACGCGATGACTTCGACGTCGTCGCGGATCGCCTGGTCGAGCAGGCCAAGCATCCGCTCGACGATCGCCTCCCGCGGCGTTCCGTCCTGGTTGGGGCCCATCTGGGCGGCGGCGACCTTTATAGAGCGCGGCATGGGGGATTCCTCCGTGTCTCTCGCTGATACCGCATTCATCCCGTCGGGGCAAGCGCGCGGATCGTGTCCAGCACGCTGGCGCGAGGGTCGGGGCCGGCCGGACGTGGGCTGATGATCGGCAGATCGAGGCCGGCGGCACGGTAGCGCGCGAGACGATCCCGGCACTCGGCCGGCGTGCCGGCGATCGTGACGGCGTCCACCATCGCATCGGGGACGAGCCGAGCAATCGCGTCGCGGTCGCCACGATCCCACGCCTGCTTGATCGCGCGCGCCTCGTCGGCAAAGCCGCCGTCGGCGAGCAGGCGGTTGTAGCGCGGGAAGAATCCCGCATAGAGCGCCACCGCGGGCCTGAGGGCGTCGAGCGCCTCGCGGCGGCTCTGCGCGACCGCGCAGGGGATGAGCGAGGCGATCTCGCCCGGCCGCCGCCCGGCCTGCGCGGCGCCGCGCGCGACGTGCTCAGCGGCGCGCCGTGGCGCGTCGAGCGTCGGCCACGTCAACAGCGCGCCGTCGGCAATCTCGCCGGCGATCTCCAGCATCTTCGGAAAGAGCGCGGCGACATAGATGGACAGCTCGCGCCGGCGGGGTGTGAACCAGAGATCGAAGCGCTCGATCGTCACCACGCGGCCGTGGTGCGTGACCGATCCGTCGCGCACGAGCGCGCGCACGATGGCGATCGTGTCGCGCAGTCGAGCGGTCGGCTCGGTGAACGGCACGCCGTGTTCGGGCTCGACCTGCTCGCGGTGGCTCGTGCCCAGTCCGAGGACGAAGCGCCCGGCCGAGAGGTGGTCGAGCGTCGCTGCCGCCATGGCGATGGTGGGCGCGGTCCTGACGAACACGCTGCTGATGCTCGTCCCGAGACGGATGCGGGTCGTCACGGCCGCCGCCGCTCCGAGCACGGCGAACTGGTCGCCGGCGTGGCCCTCGGCCATCCACGCCGATTCGTAGCCGAGCGACTCGGCAAGCTTCACGGCCTCCACGATCTCCGCGGGCCCGACGCCGCGACTGAACCCCACGCCGAGCCGGGGCGTGCTCATCGACGCGAGACCAGTATGCGGTGCGCTGACGTCGGCTCGTCGAAGAGCATGATCGTGGGCTCGGGTGGCGGGCACTATACAGCGCGCGCCCGCCGCGTGGAAGGGCGTGACTAGCGAAAGACGGTGTGCAACACCAGGAGGAGCGCGACCGCCATCGCGCCCACCAGCAAACGCCAGATGGCGGTGCCGGAGAGGATCTCCTTCACGGCGCCGACACCGCGACGAAGAACGCTCCGTACTCGAGCGGCGCGATCGTGGCCGGGTACCGCCCGGGCCGCCAGCGTCCGGGGAGCTTCGTGAGCGAGAACTCCGGGAGGCGCCCGAACCGCTCGCGCAGGCCAACCTCGGTGAAGACGCGGACGTGGCCGGCCACGCCGGCCACTGGCTGGAACGCCGGGACCGGGCCGGTGGCCACCAACTCGTTCATCGGGACGGCGAAACAGAACCGGCCGCCCGGTCGCAGCGTACGCAGGAGCGCGCCCACCGTCGTCTCGACGTCGGGCACGTGCTCGAGCACCGCGAAGGAGTAGGCGAGGTCGAAGGACCCTGGCGCCATGGCGCCGATCACGTCCTCGACGAGGCCGTGCTGAAACGCCACGTTGCGGAAGCGATTGAGCCGCCGCGCGATGCCGACGTTGGTCGCCGAGACCTCGACGGCCGTCACCCGGATGGACGGACACCTGTGGCCGAGACACAAGGCGATCCGGCCTTCGCCGCATCCGGCATCGAGCACGCGCGCGGGTCGCCGCTCGATGATCTCGCGCTCGAGCAACTGGTATTCCGGATAGTCGACGACGCGCCGCACGGTCTTCCGCGTCTTGCGACCGAGCAGGATTCGCACGTCACGCTCGAGCCGCTTGAGGTCGAGGCGACCCTTGCTCCGCCGATAATATTCCTCGTAGGCGGCCGCGTACGCCCCACGGCTTTCGAGGTGGCGGAGCCACGACCGAATCTCCTCGGCGCGGGCGGCATATCGGTGATCGGGCGCGAGCGTGTGGGCGCGCGCCAGCAGGTCGAGCGCGCCGTCGATGTTGTCACGCCAGAGCTCGAGCTCCGCCCGCTGCAGGACAGACTCCACGCGAGTCGTCGGAGCTGCCGCAGTCGACATCGTCAGCTACGGAGTTGGGCCCGGTGGCGGTGTGGCCGGCGGCAGGCTTGCCAGCGACGGAGCGACTGACGATTCCGTCACCACCCAGACCCACAGGTACGCCGTCCTCACGCCGTCGCCGCGCAGCTCGTAGCGGCCGTGCGGATAATGCACGACGCGCGTCTCCGCAGGTGGTGCAGGCGGCGCGACGGAATGCTGCGAGACGACCGGGCGTGTGGTGTACACCACCGGGGGCTCGTAGGCCACCGGCGCCGCGTACGTGTACGCCGGATATCCCGTGTAGGCCGGATATCCATAGTACGGGTAGGGATACCCGTACGGGTACGTGAACGGCGCGAGCAGCGCGCTGAGGAAGAAGAAGGACGCGAGGCCGATGGCGACCCCGCACGGCGATCCGCAGGCATCCGCGGGCGCAGCGATCCCGATGAGGAGGACGACGATCAACGCGAGCGCGGCGAGACTGCGCATGTCAGTTTCCCTCCTGCCAGAGCTGCCGCATCTCTCGTTGCAGCTGCCGCATCCGGGCATTGGCCTGGGCGGCGCGGCCGAGCTGCTCCGGCGTGAGCAGGGCGCGGATGTCGAGCGCCGTCTGCGCGCTGTCGCGCAGGACCTGTTCGCGGAGCTGACTGATGTGCTGCAGCTGCGGCTGCACGTCGGCCAAGTTCACGTTGCCTGGCGCGAGCAGCTTGCCCGCCAGGTCGTCCTCGGACTGTCGGAGCTGTTGCATCAGCGATCGCGCCACGGCGCGGCGGGCGGCGACCAGTTCCTTCACCTTCGCGTCCTGCTCGGGCGTGAGTTTGGCCGAGCGGAGCATCAACGGCAGCAGCCCCGCCCCGTCACTCATCGGACCACCGCCGCCGCCCATGCGGCCGGCCGGCTGGGCGACGGCGCTCCCACTCGTGAGCAGCGCGGCGGCCGCGAGCATGAGGGCCAGCGGGATCGAGGCGAGCTTCGTCGTCATCGTGATCTCTCCGGGTACGTGTCAGTGGGCACGTCGCTCGAAGTGTCGCTCTCGCATCCGAGAATCGCCAAAGGATCCGACGGGCAGCCACTGGCGAGGCCGTCTTCGCCTGCCGCAAGCGCGTCGCGCGCCGAGAACATCGTCGCCGAGAGATCGCTCAGAAACGCGGTGACTTCTTCGGGCTGGGCGGGCGTGACCGCGCGCCACACGGTGATCTCGACCCAGACGAGCAGGGCGAGACTGGCCACGGCCGCGGCGGTGGCCGGCATCCAGTAGCGTGCGAGCAGGGGCGCCGACCGGAGCGGAGGCTCGGTGTGGAGCAGTACCTCCCTCACGCGGTCGAGGGCGTCGCCGATGGCTCGATAGCGTGCCTCACACCGATCACACGCGGCGAGGTGAGCCCGCTGGGCTTCGCGGCCTCCTCCCGTGATGAGACGCATGAGCGTCCGCTCGGAGAGGCACCGGCTCATCGGTAGCTTCCTCCGGCGGCCGCCCGGAGCTCGCGTACGGCGCGGAAGAGGTGACTCTTCACGCTCCCCGCGCGGAGGCCGAGAGCGGTTGCCACTTCCTCGGTCGTCCAGCCCTCGAGGTGACGGAGGACGAAGACCTCGCGCTGGCGGTCGGAGAGCCGACGGAAGGCCGTCCAGATGCGCCGCAGCGTCTCCTCGCCGATCGCGGCTTCCTCGGGATTGGGCTCGCGCGCCATCAGGCCCACGTCTTCGATACGATCGGTCCGATACCGCCAGCGCGGCCACCACCCGGCGCGCCGGCAATCGTGACAGAGGTTCACGGCCACACGGGTGAGCCAGGCTGCCCACGACAGGGCCGCCGTGCCTTCGCCCTGGGCCTTGTGGAGCTTCAAAAACACTTCCTGAACCACTTCCTCGGCCTCCTGGGGGTCGGAGAGCAGCAGCCGACAGAGCCGATGGAGACGCCGGGCATGCGCGTCGAACAGGTCGTCATAGCTCGGACCCCCCTCCACGCTCTCCTCGCGGGCCTCGTCCAGCCCTACCGGTGATGACGAATGAGCACGGTCGCCGGTTGACCCGGCGATTGCCTTATTATCGACCGACTTGTTGTATGCTTGCCGCGAGCTTATGAAGGCACCGAGGCGATCGAAGCAAGCCGAGCCGATCGAGCGGCGCGCCGGCGCCACCATCGTGAGGTTCGTGCCCGCGGGAGCGGCACGGGCGGGCCGTAACGGGCGCGCCCACGATCCCAGCCGCTGCCACAAATGTGACAGCACCTATATCGTCCGCGAGCCTGCCTTCGTACACTGCCGCTACTGCGGCGCCATGCATCGCATCCAGAGTGGCTCGCTCCTGGACCAGGAAGAGTTCGAGATGCGCTCCGGCCTCCGACTCGCTTCCTGACGCCGCCCCCGTCTCGCTGACCGTCTGCATTCTGTCGACAGGCATGCGACGGTCTGCACACTCGGGCCCTTTTCACGTAGGCCCTCGCAGCCCTGTGGTGGCGGTGTGTTACTTGCAATGCCACAGGGGCGATGCTGCCACTGACCGCGGGGCAGATTCAAACCTTCTGGACGACCGGCTTCCTCGTCGTCGAGCGCCTGACGTGCGGGGACGACCTCGGCCACATCCGCCGACGGCTCAACACGCTGTTCGCTCGCTTTCACGAGCTGCCCGGTCGCCATGCGTTCGACCTGGGAGACGAGGGCCGCCATGCCGGCATTCAGCAGATCCCCGAGATCAACTGGACGACCCGTCTCATCCCCGCGCTCAAGCGGACGCCCACGTTCAGAGCAGCGCGTGAGCTGGCCGCCGAGCTCCTCGGCGGGCGCGCGGCGCACACGGGCTTCGACCACGCCATCCTCAAGCCTCCGCACAACGGCCGGGCCACGCCGTGGCATCAGGATGGCGCATACGCGGGTCCCGATAGCGTGGCCACGACGGTGCACTTCTGGATCCCGCTGCACGACGTGTCGCTCGAGATGGGATGCATGCAGTTCATCCCCGGGAGTCACCTGGGGCCGATTCTCCCGCATCACCCGCGCGCCCACCGCCAGAGCGCTCACGTCATGGAGGTCGATGGCGTGAACGCCGCGCGTGCTGTGGCGTGTCCGCTCCGTGCCGGTGACGCGACCGTGCACCTGCCGCACACGCTCCATCAGACGGGACCGAACATGACCGACGACGCCCGGGTCGCGTGGATTCTCGAGTTCGGCCTGGCCCGGCCGTGCGTGCCGTGGCGAGCCTGGCTCGGGCCGCGCTCCTGAATGAGCGCGCGGGCCCGACGCCCTCGAGCCACGATTCCAGTGAGGGCGGCAAATCCGATGCTGGTGGCCGTGGCCTGATCTAGACTCTCCCGGTGGCCTTGCCGCTCACGGGGTACCGGGTCCTCGAGATGGCCCATCTCATCGCCGGGCCCGCGTGCGGGATGTACCTCGCCGACATGGGTGCCGACGTCATCAAGGTGGAGAATCCCGGCAGCGGCGATGCGTCGCGCACCGCGTACGCGCGCCATCTGAACGGCGAGAGCGCCGTGTTCGTGACGGTGAACCGCAACAAGCGGAGCGTCGGTCTCGATCTCGCGCATCCCGATGGCCGCCGCGTCTTCCACCGCCTGGTCGAAGGCGCCGACGTGGTGATCGAGGCGTATCGCGGTGGTGTGGCCGAGCGCCTCGGGATCGACTACGACTCGCTCGCCGCGCAGAATCCACGACTCGTGTACTGCTCGCTGAGCGCCTTCGGGCCGAGCGGGCCGTGGCGCGAGAAGCCCGGCCTCGACATGCTCGTGCAGGCGATGGGTGGGCTCATGGCGGTGACCGGCGAGCCCGACGGCACGCCGATCCTCACCGGGGCGCCCGTCGTCGATACCATCGGGGCACTCCTGGCCGGGCAGGGAATCGTCACGGCGCTCCTGCACCGCGAGCGCACGGGCCAGGGCCAGCGCGTCGACGTGTGCCTGCTCGACGGGTTGATGCTCGCTCACGCCGCGCGACTGAGCATCTTCCTGGCGACGGGCGAGGAGCCCGGCCGTCACGGCAGCGCCCATCCGTATCTTTCTCCGTTCCAGGCCTTTGCCGCGCGCGACGGCTGGATCTACGTGGCGGCATGGCTCGATCGCCTGTGGGCGCCGTTCTGCGCGGCGATCGAGCGTCCCGATCTCGCCAAGGACGAACGCTTCACCACCAACGAGTCGCGCGTCCGCCACCGCGCCGCGCTCAACGCGATCCTCACGCCGATCTTCACCCACGCCACCGTGAAGGAATGGATGGCGCGTCTGGAGGCTCGCGAAGTCCTGTGCGCGCCCGTGAACCGCTACGCCGACCTCACGAGCGATCCCCAGGTGGCGGCGACGGGCATGCTCGTCCCCGATACGCATCCGCGCGCCGGAAGATTCACGAATCTCGGCACGCCCGTGCGGTTCGGGCGCACGCCCGGCACGATCCGAACACCGGCGCCGCAGCTCGGCGAGCACACCGACGCCGTCCTGAGCGAAGCCGGTCTCGCCGACGAGATCGCGCGGCTTCGGGCCGCCCGAGTGGTGGCGTGACGAAGGCGATCGAGTTTCCTCCCGGCGCCTTCCGCCGGATGAACGAGGAGGACGATCTTCTCTTCTATGCGCTGCCCCGGCGCGTCGTCCACATCGACGACGGGGCGATCGCCGCGCTGAGGGGCCTCTACGCCGCGCTCGTCCCGGCGTCGGCCACCGTGCT
>Ga0134076_10000357_pt1 | contig 11680 bp, 9 predicted proteins | sample 15_taG_12_FD_109979 | JGI IMG/M metagenome (GOLD analysis project Ga0134076, IMG submission 109979) | Grasslands soil microbial communities from the Angelo Coastal Reserve, California, USA - 15_D_Wat_40cm_5_0_1 metaG | ecosystem: Environmental > Terrestrial > Soil > Grasslands ... | reverse complement strand
CGGGACGACGACTTGGTCGGGCCGCAGCTCGTGCGCCACGACGGGTCGGCAGAGCCGGACCGCCTCGCCGGTCAGCCCGGCGTTCGTGTCGAAGCCAAAGCTGGTCCGGCCGCCGGCCGCGGTGTCGGCGACGAGCTCCATCTGGTTGGTGCGGGAGTCGTAGCGGGCGAAGCCCATCTGCTCCCACGGCACCAGGCGCCGTGTGAGCTCCTGAATGCGCGCGAAGCTCTTGGCGAGCGAGATGTCTCGCGCGATGACCTGCGAGAGCCCTTGGATCAAGGCGAGCTCGTCGGCGCGCACCCCGAGCCGGATGACGTACACACTGGTCGCGGTCGCCGTGGCGAGGACCGCGCCCGCGACGAACGTCTCGACCGGGCCAAGCCCGGCGTGGGCGAGGCGCAGCCAGGCGAGGGCGAGCCCGGCGGAGCAGGCGTACACTATCGTCTCCCACCGCGCGGTGAGCCACGCGTCTACCCACGCCAGCGAGCGACCGAGCGCGAGCTCGAGGTAGAACGTGGCGTTGACGACGACGGGTAGGAGCGCGAGCAGCGCGGCGAGTGGCGCGAGATTCGTCGCGTCGAGCGCGTCGGCGCCCAGGAGGCCGCCGAGGCGCTCGTACATGAGGCCGACGACCGCCGTGCCGGCGGTGAGATGGGCGGCGTTGCCCAGCGCCGTGCGGGCCGGCAGCCGCCGCGACAGCAGGTCGCCCGCGACCATGGCCGTCGGGGCGACAAGGGCCGCGCACGCCCAGCCGCGGTCGAGCACGGCGAACGCCGTGACGCCCACGATGTAAGACGAAAAGCCATTGCCGGGGAGCGCCACCCCGTAGCGCCGCGACAGCGCACCGATCGCCACCAGCATGACGAACTCGGAGCCGAGACCGGCACCGAGCACCGCCTGCCCGCTGGCGTAGGCGGCGACGGCCGCGACAACGGCGAGCACGGCTCCGAGCGACACGAGCGTCCGCACGAGCACGCCGGGCGAGGCCTTGAGGCGGGGAACGATGCTCATGCCGGCCGGTCTGAATCCTCAGGGGTGGATGCCGCGCAAACTCGGGACTGTGGCGTGGCGTGTCAAGCGCGACTATCCTTACACGCAACCCAGCCAGCTCTCCCACACCCCGTATGCGCGTCACCATCGAGTACTGTGTCGTCTGAAACTACGAGCCTCGGGCCGCCGGTCTGGCGGCCGAAATCCGCAAGGCCCACCCGCACGCGGACGTCAAGCTGATCCAGTCCTCGGGCGGCGTGTTCGAAGTCGAGGTCGACGGGCGTCGCCTCTTCTCCAAAAAGGCCCTCGGGCGGCACGCTGAACCCGGGGAAGTGCTGCGCCTGATTCAGCAGACGGCGCCGCCGGCGCGTTGAGAATCGCGATCTCCACCGGCGGCGGCGACGCCCCGGGGCTGAACGCCGTGATCCGCGGCGCCGTGCTCGCTGCGATCCACCGCGGCTGGGAGTGCGTCGGTATCCGGCGCGGCTATGACGGACTGCTGGACGAGGACCGCGTCGTGACGCTCGATGTCAACGCGGTCCGCGGCATCACGCACCTCGGCGGCACCATCCTCGGGTCGACCAACCGCGGCGATCCGTTCCGGTGGCGAGAGCAGCTCCCCGACGGCAGTTGGATCGAGCGGGACCGTACCGACGAGCTTATCGCCGCGTTCCGGACCAAAGGCATCGACGCCCTCATCGCGATTGGCGGAGACGGCTCGTTGCGCATCGCGCACCGGTTGTTCGAGAAAGGGATCCCGGTGGTCGGCGTGCCCAAGACGATCGACAACGACGTCGGTGGCACCGTCTCTACGTTCGGCTTCGATACCGCGGTCCAGACCGCCACCGACGCGATTGACAAGCTCCACTCCACGGCCGAGAGTCACGAACGCGTCATGGTCGTGGAGGTGATGGGGCGCCACGCCGGGTGGATCGCCCTCCACTCCGGGATCTCCGGTTCTGCCGACGTGATCCTGATCCCCGAGATCCCCTTCGATATCAGGAAGGTGTGCGAAAAAATCCAGCGACGCGAACGCTAGGGCCGGCACTTCAGCATCGTCGTGGTTGCGGAGGGAGCGGCACCGAAGGGCGGCACCGTGTCGCTGATCGATCCCGAGCACGAGCGCCTCGGCGGAATCGGCGACAAGGTCGCCAACTCGATCCAGGAAATGACGGGCAAGGAGACGCGCACGCTCGTGCTGGGGCACCTCCAGCGTGGTGGCAGCCCCACGACGTTCGACCGCCTGTTGGGCCTGCGGTTCGGTGCGGCGGCCGTGCGCGTGATCGCAGAGGGGAAGTTCGGAACGATGGTGGCGCTACGACCCCCCGCCATCGCCCCTATCCCCATCGCCGAGGCGCTCGCCATGCCGAAGCTCGTCCCGCTCGACTCCGATACCATCGCGACGGCGCGCGACCTGGGGATCAGCCTGGGAGATTGAGGGACCCGAACGCGCGACACGGTGACCGCTCGGGGTGACAACCCCGCGCCACCCGACGCTCCGCGGCCAACGCCCCTAAGTGGGCTCAACCGCGAATGTTATCCGATGGTGTCCCGCTGTGGCACGACCCTTCCGACGGGCGGGGCGCGGAGGTGACCTATGAAACGCACAGCTTGGGCATTCGGACTGGTATGCGCGCTCGCGGCCGCGCCCGCGGCGGCGCAGACGCGGGTCAGCGTGGCGGTGGGGTTCGGTGTTCCGCGGCCCTACGTGGCGGGCGTCGTCGTCGTAGGGCGGCCGTACTTATACCGCCCGTACTTCTATCGACCGCCGCTCGTCGTCGTCGTGCGCCGGCCCTATCCCGTGCGTCCGGTGTTCGTCGATCGCGTGTTCGTGAGCCGGCCGAGGATCTACCGGCATCATCACCGCCATGTCCACCACTACGACTACGATGACGAGTGAGCGGTCGCGGCCGGGGTTCGCGGGGGTGGCCCTGCCGCTGGCGCTCCTCGTCACTGCGTGCTGGCATCGACCGCTCGCCTGGGCGCCTCCGGGAGCTATGGTCAGCCCGCCGCGACCCCCGCGCCACTCGCCCCCGTCTCCATCGATCAAGGATCTGGTGGACGAGTGGCTCTGGGGCTGCGAGGCGGTGCAGTGCCAAGTGGGAGCCGAGCACGGCCGGTGGGAGTGCACGTGCACCACCACGGCACGGCGGATGCCGCAATCGGACTAACACGGGCCGTACCAAATCGGTTGCGGCGTGCCGGGATCGCCGATGCGGTCACATGACGCCCTAGACAGTGCCGCAGGTACGGTCAAGCGGGAGGCGTTGCACGCACGCCTCCCGCTTTCTTGTTTCGGCGACTACGGCGCGGCCGCGTCAGCCGGCTTGCGGCGGAACAGCTTGCGGAAGAACGCGGCGCCCGCGGCGAGCGCTACGACGAGCAGCTTCTTCAGCCCGATCAAGGCGGCGAGCAACACCTTGAAGAGCCCTGCCTTCGCGGCGACGCCGCCGGCGATCAACGCGGCGATCCCGTATTCGGCGACCTTGTCGGTACCCGGGACGAAGTCGGCGTAGCGGTGCCCCTCGTTGAACTCGACGAAGCCCATCACCTGGCCCATCGCCCGCTTGATCGACTCGAGCTGGTCCATCGCGGCGACCGCGTTGAGTACCAGGACGCCGCGCCGCCCGAGCACGCGGATGTTGTAGTTGAGCGTGCGCCCGCTGTCGCCGCCGAATCGCAGGTCCTTCGCCCAGTACAGCTTGTGACTGGCGCTGTCGTAGTGCGGTGGCTCGGCCCATCCGATGAGCTCGACCGTGGGGTAACCGGCGCGCTGGCGCTCGGCGTTTCCATCACGGATCGCCCGCTGCATCTTCTTCAGGAGGTCGTCGTAGTCGATCTTGGCCGCTTCGTCGTCCTTGACGTAGCCGTCTTCGTCGTAGGTGATCACGACGGCCCACGCCTCGCGGGCGAACACGCTGACCTCCGACGGGAGCAGCAAGCCGAGCGTGCGGCTGCCGGGTGGATTCCCCCAAGCCTGGAGCACCGTGGCCGCCTGACGCGAGTCGAGGTAGCGGAATTCCGCCGGGAGCTCGAGCGTCGCGAGTCCATTGCGGATGGACACGCGACCGGTCTGGTAGTGGAGCTGGGCTTCCAACTGCTCGGGCGTGAGCGGCTGCTTTTCCAGTTTCTGCGCGGAGGCTGCGCCCCAGGGGAGCAGCACGACGCAAGCGAGCCAGCGAGCGGACATTCCCGCCTCCTCCTCAGTCGAGGGCTTGGGTTCGGTGAGCGGGCGCCGCGACTAATCTATCTATATTGCGGGTGTGCGAGTCTCGCGCGACCACTTTCTTCCTCCCGATCCGCAGGCCTTCCTCGCCGCTGAGCCCCCCACGGGGCGGGTCGTGGTCATCGCCCCGACTCGGGCGGCGTGCGAAACGATCGAGCTCGCCCTCGGCCTAGACATCGACACCCTGCTCGAGCGCGAGCACGGTGACGACATCCTGCGCCTCGCGGGCTCGGGGCGCGGGTTCGGGATCGTGGCGGGCACCGGGACGGGGAAGACGCTCGCCATCCGGTCGATCGCCGAGACTATTTTGCGGGCGCCTCTCAAGGTGGGAGTCGTGAACCGGGAGCGCGAAGCGACCCCCGAAACCCCCACCTGGAACGTGGTGATCGTCACGACCGGGATCGCGCGCCGCTGGTTCGAGGACGGCCTGATCACTAGCCGCGACACGCTCGTCGTCGACGAGATCCACCAGACGTCGGCCGAGCTCGAGCTCTGCCTCGCGCTCGGCAAGCGAGCGCGCTGTCGCTTCATCTGGCTGTCGGCGACCGTGGATCCGGCCTTCTACGCCCGCTACCTCGGCTCGGTGGAGGTGCTCGAGACCCGGGCGTTCGACCCGGCGAAGGCGGCCCAGGTGCGCGTGCTCCCCCAGCAACCGCTCGAGTTCCTGAACGAGCGCTTCGTCAGGCAGGTGATGCGGCAGCGTCGCGGCGTGGCCGTGTTCGTGCCGACTCGCGCCGAAGTCGAGCAAATCGCACGCGAACTGGGTGCTCGCTGGCAAACCCTGCCCACGGCGTTTTACCACGGCGGCGAGCCGATCCGGGTCATCCGGCCGTTCCTCGACGGGGAGGTGCGGCGCCCGTTCCTGCTCGCCATGACGGCAGCGGGGCAGTCCGCGCTCAACATCCGCGGACTCGACACAGTGGTGATCTACGACGCGCGCTACACCAACGTCGTGCAACGGGGCCGCAACGTGCTCACCCGGCTGTACCTCGGGGCGAACGAGATCCTCCAGATGGCGGGCCGGGTGCACGGGCGGGTCGAAGGGGGCGAGGTCTGCATCTTGAGCGACCGCGACCTCGATTTCGAGCAGCTGGTGCCGACGCCGCCGGAGTTTCAGCTCGCCGGCGACGCAGAGCGCGTCGCGATCACCTGTGCGGCGCTGGGCGTCGACGCGCGGGACCTCGACCTGCCCGTCCCGCTCGACCGCAAGGCGTATCGCGATGCCCTCCAGCTCCTGACCGACCGGGGTCTCATCGAAAAGGGCCGGCTCACGCGCTACGGACGCGAGGTCGAGGCGATGCCGGTGGAGCGGCCGTGGGGCGAGCTCCTCTATCACGCGGAGGACGAGTTAATCCCAGTGGTCGCCGTCGCTGCCAACATCGAATCGCTCCACCGCATGACTCGGGAGGAGCGGGAGCTGAAGGGACTGATCGTGCCGGGCAGCGATCACCTCACCGCCTACAACGTCTATGCCGAGGCGGTCAACAAGCACGGCTACCTGGGGGAGGTGTACGGACTCCCGCGCCACCTTTTCCACGAGCGCATCGATGCCTGGGCCGAGGGCCGCGGCGTGCTCGTCAAGGCGATCGAGGACGTCGCCCTCGGCACGGCGTCGGTGTACCGCCAGCTCGAGCTCGCGCTGCCGGACAAGCTGCCCTACGCCGGCGAGAAGACGCTCGCGGGGTTCGCCGATCTGGTCGCGAAGATCATGCCGTTCGACCTGGTGATCGACGAGGAGACGGCGGACAGGCGGGAGGCGCGGGTGAGCCGGGGCTCCGTGTGCGGCAGCTGGGGGGCAGTCGCGGGGACGCTGCGCTACTTCGCGGACCGGTTCGGCGTGCCGCGGGCGAGCATCGAAGGGACCCAGCTTCCCGAGCGCGCGCTGCGTCGCTACGCGCGACGCGGGACGCCGACCGTGGTGTTCGAGCGGCACCGGCGGCGGGAGGGGCTCATGGTGGTGCGCACCGTCGAGTACTTCGGTTTCGTGCTCGAGCGCGACGTGGAGCCCCTGCGAAGCCCGTTCCCGGCCGAGCTCGTCGCCGCCGCGCGGGCGGCGCTAGTAGAGGCACTGCTGGCGGGGGAAACGCCCCATCCCGACCAGGGGCGGATCCGTAAGGCGCTCGAGCGCTTCGACTTCTATTGGCGACGTTCCGGGGGACGGGTTGCCGAGGCGGGGAGCGAGCGACTGACCGCCCGGCTCGCCGCTCAACTCGAGGGCGTGAGCTCGTGGGACGAGTTCATCCATACGCGCATCGCGCTCGACGTCGATGCGGCGGTCCCCCCGGACCTGCGCCACCAGCTCGAAGCGCTGCCATCTTCGATCCACCTCTACGGCGACCGCGTCCCCTTGGACTACGAAGTGGAGCAGGGCGCGGGCGTGATCCGCCTGCGGCTCAAGGAGGGGCAGGCGCGCCGGCTGCAGCTCCGCGACCTCCCACCGCTGGACCGCCCCGTGCGTTTCATAGTGCTGCGCGGCAAGCGGGAGGCGGTGCGCGCCGATACGGTGGAGGATCTGCGCCGGCAGCTGAGCGGGCTGTCGCGCGCGGAGCGCGTCCGCCTGGTCCGGGGCGGGCGCCGCCGCTAGCGGACAGGTGAGGTGTGACCTCGGGCGGATCCGGGGGTCCTCTCTATGGCGGCGGTGCTGCCTGAAACTCTGACCCCGCATCCGAGTATGCAATTACGTATGGCTCAACGAGACAAGACTACCAGCGTCCCGCCTCCGCTCTCCTTCGCGCCGCTCGGTCAAGCGGTTCTGGAGTCGTTTGGGGAGGGTGTCGTGGTGTTCGACGCCTACGGCCGAATGATCTACGCCAACCAGCGCGCGCGGAGAGTCGTGGACAGCCTGGGCGAGGCCACGTTTCTGCGCGGCGGCGCCTTGCGGGAGCGGCTGGTCGCGCTGGGCGGTCGAGCACGCTCGCTGAAGCAAGGCTCGGCGGAGCTCGGTGAGGCGATCTTCCTGGCCGACGGCGATCACGCGAAGACGCTCGCGGAGCGCGAACGGCTGGCGATCCTGGACACGCTGGAGCAGACGCACGGCAAGTTGGCCGAGACGGCGCGCCGGCTCGGGATCAGTCGCACCACGCTGTGGCGGAGGCTTCGCGCCTACGGCCTCCGGCCCGACGCGCGCGGCAGCCACGGGCCCACGGCGCGCGTGTAGGCTGCTGGCGTCGTAGTTTCCGGCCGTCTAGCTTCCCGCTCAGGCCACGCCCGGGAAGCCATGCCCGCCACGCCGTACGTCATCGAAGACTATGTCCGCTGGTCCGACGTGGATTTCGCGGGCATAATCTTCTACGGCTCCTACGTTCGCTTCTTCGAGATCGCGGAAACCGAGCTGTTCCGCGCCTGCGGCCTCGCCTACGCCCAGGTCTTCGATCGCTACGACATCTTCCTACCCCGGAAGGCCGTGCACAGCGAGTTCTACTCGCCGGCGCGCCTCGACGACCGGCTGCGCGTCGCTACCTATGTCGGGCGGATCGGCACCACGTCGCTGACGCTGAACTTCGACGTGTTCCGTGGCCCGGGCCGCTCTCTCACCGCGGCGGGGTGGATGGTCCTCGTCTGCGTGAATCGGACACACTTGAAGCCGCAACCACTCCCGGCCGGGCTGGTCGAGGCGCTGGCGCCCCACACGCTGCCGTTGGAAGCGGCGCGCGCACAGCTCGGCGCTCCCCCGCCGTCCCCCTGAACACACGCGGGCTGGGGCTGCTCGCGCTCGGCGCCGCAGCGGCGTGCGGCAGCCGCGGGCCGCCGGCGGCCCAGCTGCGCGCCCGCATCACCCGGCCGCCGCGCGACACGCTGCGCTTCGTCACGGCGGCGATCGCGGAGCACTGCGGGCGCACCGGCCGGCGCGGCCTGTTGCTGCAAGGCAGCGAGCGGGGCAACGGCGTGCTCATCCACCTGCGCTCGAATGACTCGGTCGCAAGCGGTGAGTTCCCGCTGCTGGCGCGCGGCGACAGCACGACGGAGCGCGGTGCGGTCGTGGCGGCGCGCTTCATGGTGGGCGACGTGGCGCACGGCGTCACCCTCGACAGCGGGACGGTGTCGGTGATCCGGGCGGGCGACACGCTCGCGGCGAGGGCGCGGGGCTCGGGCAGCGAGGTCGCCGGGACCGCTCGCGTCACGCTCGACGCGTCGTTCGAGTCGGTGCGGATCGGAGCGGACACGCTGCCGTGCGCGGTGCAGCCATGACGGTCCGAGTCGGTGTCATCGGCACGGGGTTCGCGCGACGGGTGCAGCTGCCGGGGCTGCGGCTGGTGCCAGGGGCGGTGGTGACGGCGGTGGCGAGCCGGGATCGCACGCGGGCGGCCGCCGTGGCCCGGGAGTTCGATATTGCGCACGCGTTCGGGAGCGGCGAGGAGCTGGCCCGCTGCCGCGACGTCGACCTCGTCTTCGTGTCGTCGACCCCGGACGCCCACGCGCGCCACGCCATCGCGGCCCTCGAGGCCGGCAAGCACGTGTTGTGCGAGAAGCCGATGGCGCTCACCGCGCGTGAGGCGGAGCGCATGGTCCAGGTGGCCGAGCGGAGCCCGGGCTGCGCCCGCATCGACCACGAGCTGCGCTATGAGCCGAACCGGCGCCGGGCGCGAGAACTGATCCGCGCCGGCGCGATCGGCCCGGTGCTGCATCTCGAGCTCGCGGTGTCCTACCTGCGCGGCGACGGGCGACCTCAGGCCTTCGAGGCGCCCTGGAGCTGGTGGCACGACGCGGCGCGGGGCGGCGGGATCCTGGGAGCCGTGGGGTCGCATCTCATCGATCTGTGCCGGTTCTGGACGGGAGGCGACGTCGTCGCAGTGAGCGGCCAGGTCGCCAGCTTCGTCCCCGAGCGCCGCGACGAGCATGGCGTGGCGCGGGCCGTCACGGCCGACGATTACGTCAGCTTCGTGATGCGCCTCGCCAGCGGCGCGGTCGCGACGGTCACGCTGACTACGTTCGCGTCCCACGGGCCCGGCCACTTCGTGCGGGTGACGGGACCCGACGGCTCGCTCGTCCTGACGGGTGAAACGAAGCTCGAAGTCGGTCGTCCGGGAGTTGCGCTCGAGGACGTCAGCGTTCCCGATGAGTTGTCCGGGCAAACGGTTCCCGACAACATGTGGGCGCGCTCGTGCGTGCGGTTGATGCGGGATTTGGTCGGCGTCCTGGAGGGGCGGCCCGCGACAGGCGAGCCCGCCACCTTCCACGACGGTGTCGCGGTCCAGCGGGTCATGGACGCCGTGCGCGCCGGCCCAGGGGTCCGGTTAGATTGACCGCGTGGAGCAGACCTACTTCCGGAGAGGGTTCGGGCTGAAGGGGCGCATCGAGGGTGCCCTGGCGGCGGACTACCACAGCCACGTCGTAGACCGGATCCGCCAGCACGGGTACGTGCTCGCGCTGGGCGACCTGACCTTCAAGCTCGCGGGCGAATTCGGGTTCTGCTACGGCGTCGACCGCGCGGTCGAGTACGCGTACGAGACGCGCACCAAGTTCCCCGACAAGCGTCTCTTCCTCGTGGGCGAGATCATCCACAACCCGCACGTGAACTCGAAGCTGCGCGCCATGGGCGTGGAGCTCCTCGGCCGGCTGGAAGGGGGCGAGTTCGAACTGAGCGCGGTGCGGCCGGACGACGTCGTCATCCTCCCCGCCTTCGGCGTGACAGTGCAGGACTTCGAGCGGCTCCGGGCCATCGGCTGCGTGCTGGTCGATACGACCTGCGGCTCCGTGCTGAACGTGTGGAAGCGGGTCGAGTCGTACGCGAAGGACGGTTTCACTGCGATCATCCATGGCAAGTACTACCACGAAGAAACGAAGGCCACGTCGAGCCAGGTGACGAAGTATCCCGGCGGCCGCTACCTCGTGGTGCGCGACATGGCCGAAGCGCGTGAGGTCTGCAGCTACATCGAAGGCGCGGCGAGCAAGCAGCAGCTGCTCGCGCGCTTCGTCGGGAAGCTGTCACCCGGATTCGAGCCCGAGCGCGACCTCGTACGGGTCGGCGTGGCGAACCAGACGACGATGCTGTCGGGCGAGTCGCTCGCCATCGCCGCGGAGCTGCGAACCAGCGTGGCGGCGCGCTACGGGGAGGCGGCGGTACCGCAGCACTTCCGCACCTTCGATACGATCTGCTCGGCGACCCAGGACCGGCAGGACGCGGTGGTCAAGCTCATCGCCGAGCCGCTCGATCTCATGGTCGTGATCGGGGGCTACAACTCGAGCAACACCACGCACCTCGCCGCGATCTGCCAGCAGAAGGTGCCGACCTATCATGTCGAGGACGCGGCGTGCATCGACCCGCACGCCGGCACGATCCGGTTCCGCCCCGTGGGAGCGCCAGACGAGCAGTGTCGGGAGGGGTGGCTGCCCGCCGGGCGGGTGACGATCGGGATCACCGCGGGCGCCTCGACACCCAACAACAAGATCGGCGAAACGATCGAGCGGATCGCCGCGGCGCGGGGCTTGACGCTGGAGGGAGTCCTGGGCGGCTGACGGGACGCCGCCCCGGGGTTAGCCTCGCCATATTTCCCTCATGCCGCTCTCCGGCTTTCACCCCGTCATCGAGCGCTGGTTCGGCGCCCGTTTCGCCGAGCCCACCGAGCCGCAGCGGGGCGCCTGGCCCGTCATTCACGCGGGCCGGAACGCGCTGATCGCGGCTCCCACGGGCTCGGGGAAGACGTTCGCCGCCTTCCTGGCGGCGATCGACTCCCTCCTCCGCCAAGGGCTCGACGGGGCGCTGCGCGACGAGACGCAGGTGGTCTACGTCTCGCCCTTGAAGGCGCTCTCCAACGACGTCCAGAAGAACCTGGCGGAGCCGCTCGCCGAGATCCGCCGCACGCTCGAGGCGATGTGTCTCCCGGACGTGGAGATCCGCACGCTCGTCCGCACCGGGGACACGCCGGCGGCTGACCGGCAGGCGATGGTGAAACGGCCGCCGCACATCCTCGTGACGACGCCCGAGTCGCTATACCTGATCCTCACATCCGAGCACGCGCGCGACATGCTCCGCACCGTGCGCACGGTCATCGTGGACGAGATCCACGCAGTGGCGCGCGACAAGCGCGGCAGCCACCTGGCCCTGTCGCTGGAGCGGCTGGAGCACCTCGCCGGGCGGCGACTGCAGCGCGTCGGGCTCTCGGCGACACAAAAGCCCATCGAAGACATCGCTCAGTTCCTGGCACCTGAGTCCCGAGCCCCCACCATCATCGACTCGGGGCACGCGCGGGCGCTCGACCTCGCCATCGAGATCCCCTCTTCGCCGCTCGAGGCGGTGATGGCGGGTGAGGTGTGGGACGAGCTGTACGACCGGCTGGCGCAGCTGATCGGCGCGCACCGCACCACGCTCGTGTTCGTGAACACGCGGCGGCTCGCGGAGCGACTCACCTTGCACCTCTCCGAGCGCATCGGGGCGGAGCACGTGACGTCGCACCACGGCAGCTTGTCAAAGGAGAAGCGGCTCGACGCCGAGACGCGGCTCAAGGAGGGCAAGCTCAAGGCGCT
>Ga0134076_10000355_pt1 | contig 11689 bp, 10 predicted proteins | sample 15_taG_12_FD_109979 | JGI IMG/M metagenome (GOLD analysis project Ga0134076, IMG submission 109979) | Grasslands soil microbial communities from the Angelo Coastal Reserve, California, USA - 15_D_Wat_40cm_5_0_1 metaG | ecosystem: Environmental > Terrestrial > Soil > Grasslands ... | reverse complement strand
CACGCCTCGCTGTCTGACGGCAGCTCGCAGATGCGAGCCATCGGGACGAGCTCGTCTCGGCGTCACGGGCCGTTCGTCAAGATCAACTGCGCCGCGATCCCTTCCGGGCTGATCGAGTCGGAGCTTTTCGGCCACGAGAAGGGCGCCTTCACGGGCGCGCACCGGCGCAAGCCGCGGCAGTTCGAGCATGCGCACAAGGGCACGATCTGCCTGGACGAGATCGGAGAGCTGCCCCTGGCGCTGCAGGCGAAGCTGCTCCACGTGCTGCAGGACTTTCGCTTCTCTCGGGTAGGAGGTAACGGATCGATTGAGGTCGATTCGCGCGTGATCGCCGCCACGAACCGGAACCTCGAGGAGGCGATGGCGCGAGGCGAATTCCGGGAGGATCCCTACTACCGGGTCAACGTGGTGGAGATCCGGGTGCCCCCCTTGCGAGAGCGGAGAGAAGAGATTCCGGCGCTGGCGTCGTGGTTCCTCGAGAAGTTCAATGCGCAGTACGGACGGCAGAAGCGGCTCTCGCCCGAGACGATGACCCATCTCCAGCAACACTCGTGGTCGGGCAACGTGCGCGAGCTAGAGAATATCGTTCGCCGCCTGCTCGGGCTGGAGTGCCCCGCCGTTGAAGCGACGGCGAGCGGCCTTCCGGGTCGCCACGCTAGTTCATGTTCCACAGGGCACATATCGCCCTATCGCGCCACCATCGAGCGTCATCGACGTACCCATTCTTGGCGGCTCGCCTTGCACGGTCTACCATCCACAGCACCTGCGATCGCGCCTGGTTCCGTTGCGCCGTCGACTCCCCGGTCAGCTTTCCGGTCCCCGCCTCCTCTTGTCGCATTCCAGCTCCCCCAATACCATAGTTCAGAGTATCGTATATACCTTCTATAATAAATAGAAATCATACAATCAATACCCGCTGATGGAGGATGGCTAGCTGTGCCTTCCGTGTCTTACGTCGTGTCGCCCTTTCGATGCGGGACATCGTTGAGCTTGCGAGGGAGGGTCTTCTCATGGCGAGAGAACTCAGGTGTGCCGATCTGATGCCCGGCTGCAACTTCGTGGCGCAAGGCAAGGATGACAGCGAGGTTATGAAGAAGACCGCCGAGCACGCCAAGAGCGTTCACAAGATGGCGGCGATTTCGATGGGTATCGAGAAGAAGGCGCGAGCGGCAATTCGCGATGCCAAAACCATCGAGCATATCCCTTCCAGAGAGGAGGGGCCGTCGTGAGGCGAACGGCACGGTGGTCCATTCTGTGACAGAACCTTCGACCCTTGAACGCGAGCGGCGTTCCCGAAGGCTGCGCGCGGGGAGCTCCGAGCGCCGAGGGCAAACTCGGCGCTCGGACCCTGTTCAGACGATTCTGTTACCGTCTGCTCCGACCTTCCTGTCCTCAGCCGGCCTGATTGCGCCGTGCCGCGATGCGGTTACTGCGCCTCCCGAGCCACGGCACAGCGACCACCGGTCGGCAGTGCTGGCCTTCCACGCCGTGCTCGTGGTTCTCCGTGCCAGGAAGCAAACGGTTGGCGAGACCAAGCGCGTCGGAGGTCAATCCAGGAAACAGTCCGTGGACCTTGTCGACGACCTTCGCCGGTAGCGACAGGACGATGTGTGATTTGCCGAATCGCACGGCGTTCAAGATCCGGCGCGCCGCGTGCTCTACGTCCATCGATAGCAACGGCAAATTGTCGACTAGACTGAACCAGGTGTACTCGGCGTCGTGCCGCCCTTTGAACATCGCGTGCCGCGGGCTCCCCGTGCGCATCAATCCCGGGCAGACCGTTGTTACGAGAATGCCTGACGCGCGGAGCTCAGCACGCAGTCCCTCGGAAAGTCCGACGAGGGCAAACTTGCTCGCGCTGTACGGCACAAGATGCGGGACACTCACCTTGCCGCCGATGGACGCGATATTCACGATGCGACCCTCACCCCGAGGCCGCATATGCGGCAGCACCGCCAGAATGACGTTGAGTGGCCCCCAGAAGTGAGTAGCCATCTCGCGTTCGAAGTCGGCGGCGGTCATGACGTCGACGGGCCCAACGTCGACCGTCCCGGCATTGTTGATCAGCACATCGATGGGACCAAGCCCAGCTTGCACGGAGCGAATCAGCTCCGCCACCTGGTGGCGATCGCTCACATCGCAGGCCAGCGCCAGGACGGCCGCGCGCGTCCCGGATAGGTTCTCGCGTGCGCGCGCAAGTGTGTCGGAGTCGCGGCCGCAGATCGCGACGCGAGCCCCAGCGAGCCCCGCTTGTCGCGCGAGCTCAAGCCCGAGCCCGCGCGTGCCGCCGGTGATCAGGATCGTGCGGTTCCGGAGGTCGAAACGCGTGAGCCACCGGCCGAGCGCGCGACCGCCGGCAGTGGCGATCGCACCGGCGAGTGCCCATAGTCTCGGGTCAGTCGCGATTTGCAGCAGCGGGGTCGTGCTTCGTGGGCTACCCCACTTCGATCGAATGGAATTCATCGTCATCATGCGTCGCCTTTTCATACCTGCCTCCTCTTTAGCCGGGCGCTTCCTCAGGCCCAGCCTGATGACTGGAGTTCCCGCTTCACGTCACGATGGCGCCGCACCGTGTCGCGCATTTTGATCGGCTCCGTCGGATTACGGCTTGCGATTCCAACTCGATGGCAAGGCAGGCCGTGGGCCCGGGTCCCTTCGAAGCCCACTCCGCATTGAGTTGTGTGGTGAGTTAAAAGACGCCGCGACCGGAGAGACGGAAGGCGGGACAACGCTGACCGTGGCGCCTTATCAGCCGGCTCGCGCGATCCTCGGGAACTTGGCGACCACTGAAGGTACTCATAATCTGCCGTATGCAGACGGTAGTGACCCAAGACAAGAAGAGAATTCCCCGAATTTCTCCAGGGTGAATACCTGCCGGGCATGCCGCTGTGCGCGCAAGTCCGCGAATCGCTGGCAAAAACGTGCGCGATGTGACTTCTGAGCAAGAAAACGTCGGGAAACTGCAGCGGACAGAAGGCAGGCCTCGCGGTTGATCTCTACGACGGTTTATCCTCGGTATTTTGCTCCGGTCAATCGGGGTTCAGCCCATAATCTCGGTCGTCATCGTCAGGTTCATGCTCGATCGCGCCAAACTGAATCTCGAGCCGAACCAACGCGAAGCCGAGAGAGAGCTCGCTGTCCTGCACCGGCGCGAGACCACCATCGATGACGTAGCACGCGGCCGGGCAAAGTCCGGAAGTTTCATCAGGGCCGACTGGAATCCTGAAGGTGCCGGTGAACGCCACATTCCCGCCGATCAACGACTCCAGCCATGGGAAATTCTGCCTGTCAACCGCGCGGATTCGGAAGCTGCCGGCCAGCGAGAGGAGGGGAAGTCCGGGAACTGACATGATGTCCCCTTGAAACGTCCCGCTGATGACAGGGAGGTCGGGCACGTGAGCTGAGGAGTTGGACGGTATGCCGACCACCACGTCGAAGGTGCCGGAGGTCGGACCTTTCCCGGCCTCGGCGTCTAGGGTGCTCCTGCCACGGCCGATCACCGTGCAGTACGCGAGGCCGGGTACATTGGCCAGCACGGCAGAGGGGCACAACGGCGTGCCGACCAGCGCAAAGCCCTTCAGCGGCGAAACCGCCTTGCGAACGACAACACGCTCCTCGACATAAAACATTACGCGCTCGGCGGTTTCATAAAGCCATGCTTGCGCCCCGGACGGCGGTGTCGGGAACCCTGCGTAACTGGTCGACGGGAGCAACAAGAGTGCAAGTCCTATGAAGATCCGTGCCGGTCCCATCGCTCCCTCCGTCCTTTTCGTGTGACGTCAGTCCCGAGGTGTGTTCCTCACGTGGCGGACTTCGCCGGGTAGATTGCGAGTGATTCTGAGGATGACCATCCGCGACGGTGCCGCGGAGCGAGAGGATGACATTCCGTACTCCGCTTAGCGCTCAAAGCGCGCGTAACCCGACGCAGCCCACACCAAGTCGGAGATCACCTGATAGCCCTGGTCGGTCGGATGGATGTCCTGGAGCGGCGTACAGAACAGGGTGAGAGCGCAGAGTGTCTGGGGCTGCGGCAACGCGAGGTCGAAGGCGACGAAGGGGTTCGCGATCCGCGCCCGGTTCGCCGTCGCCACCGCCTCGATCGCTTGGTTGATGACCGCCGCGAGGACGTTGCTCAAGGGATTGATGACGGCCAACGGGTTATACAGGACAAGCACGACGATCTCGGCGTTGGGCGCGGCGGCTCGTAGCCGGCCGAGGATCTCACCATAGTTGGCAACGATGGTCGCCAGAATGTCCGGGAGGAGTGCGCTGATGCATTCGAGATTCAGGCCGCCGCAGCGGAGAACGGCCGCGAGCGCGTCATTGGCACCCAGAGAGATGAGGATCGGCCCAACCCGGCCGCGATGGGTGGCGAGAAAGGCCTCGGCGGCGTCGATCTGGGAGCCCTCGAAGTTGTTATGGAGTGAGAAGAGCGCATGGTAGGCGCAGGGACCGACGAGGAACGAGCCGGTCGTCTCATCGGGGCACCCGAAGTTCACGACACGGGTGCTGCGGCCCGGCGCCGTTGCGGTCAGACGGCGCGCGAAATCGTCGACGAAGCCCGTGGTGAAGTTGGATGGATCGGGGTTTGCGAGGAACCTGGCTCGCTGAAACCCGAACGTCAGAGAGTCGCCCAGAGCCAGCAAGTAGTCCTTGGGGGCGCTGAAGAGTGCCTCCTCGGCCGCCGCCGTCGAAACTATGCCCATGAGAAACAGCGCGATCAGGAACCATCGATGAAGAGCACTCATGTCCCTTTCCTCCCTCTGTTCCGACAAGCCCGAGAGTTCCCATCTCCCCCCGGATAGAAGCAGGCCGCGACTGTACCACGAGACGCGACGGACAGGTCCAATAGCACCCTCATGCGCGAGGCTTCATCGTGTTCGGGCCTGAGTACGACAAGGACGATGGCTAATGCGCCGTCCTCTGAGTGTCGGACGATGAAGATGGCCGAGAGCGATTTAGGTCAGTTGCGGCAGTGCAGGCAGATTGCACGGCCACGCGCGTGCGCAACAGTTCACGGCCCTCGGTGTCGAGTGCAGGGATCGTCGCTTGCTAATCAATCTGCTCGATCGGCGGCCAGCTTCGGGTGTGGGCCTCCTCGATCGGTCCAAGTCTCGTCGCGCTCCCCTTCGGGTATCTTGCCCGATCAGTGAGGGACGACTACCTCGATCGCGCCTTTGACGCGCCCCCTCGTGCGACGCAATTTTTCTATCGTCGGTCGTTCGGGAATGCCGTGAATTCGACGGAATTCCCCGGCTGGAAGGATCCGTATCACCCGGCCCAGCCCGTCGAGAATCGTCACGGGCGCCACGCCCTCGTCTTCGGCAGGAAGCTTCGGGTCTGCTGGCTTCATCGACATTTCTCCTTTCCGGTGCTGTTCTCCATTTCGATGCATCCGGCGCGCGCGCAGTTTCTAGCCTCGCGATTTGGCCCGTCGAGACGGCCACCTGGGCTCCGGGAGTCGGGTGGATGGCAAGGTGGGCTACGGGATACGTGGGATATCTGTCGTGATGGCGAACCCAGCCCGGGGCCGGCTCGCCGCCCGTGACTTAGCTGACGCGGCCGCTGCGGGCGCCGCCGGCCCCGTACCATGCGGCCAGCCCGCCGCGGACATAGCGTGCGTCGAAGCCGCGCTCTCGTAATGCCGTGGCGGCGTTGCAGCCAACCTCCAAGCCGTAGGCACAGACGAACACCGGAGCCTCGGGCGAAAGCTCGGCGGACCACTCGTCCACTCGTTCTGGATCGCGCCAGGATTCTTCGACACATAGCTCCTTACATCGTTCCTTGGCCGCGCGTCCACGACCTGCAGCGGCTGATCCCTCTTCATCGCGGCGCGAAGCTCCTCGACTGAGATGGATGGGAGCGTCTCGCCCCCGGGGTCCTCACCGCGCGGCTGGCCGTTGCCGGTGGCCCTCGTCAACCGATCGGCGACGACCGTCCAGTCGATGAGGCGGACGAAGGTGTCGATGTAGGCGGCGGCGTTGGCGGGAACGAGATCGCGAATAGGGGTCCGATCGTGGGGTCGGCTGTCATTGAGCCCCTCCTTCGCTGCGCGGAGTGTAACGTTTGACGCGCGGTGTATCAATGATTACGAGAAGCGATGGTGTGCCAGGGTGAATTACCGTTAAGGTTCTGGCCGCCGACCGTCAGCACTCATTCAAGCGTGCTCGCGCGAACACGCCGATGTTCGACAGGGTCTACAAGAACCGTAGTACCTACGCGGAGGGCCGACCATGAAAACAGCAACGATTGCGGCCGTGGTCTCGGTGGTGTTGGTGTCCGCCCCGTCGGTAGGATGGTCACAGCAGCCGGATAAGGGGCATGCCGAGCTGGCGAAGGCACTCAATGACGCGAAGATCTCGCTACAGCGCGGGCTGACGGCCAGTGCGAAGGAAGGTAAGCCGATCTCCGCGAAGTACGAGATGGAAGAAGGCAAGTTCCAACTGTCCGTCTACACCATGAAAGGCGACCAGTTCTCCGAGGTGATCGTCGACCACAAGACCGGGAAGGTCTCGAAGACGCAGCCGATCACTCAGGGCGACGATCTCACTCATGCCAAGGCTCAGAGCGAAGCAATGGCCAAAGCCAAGCGCTCCCTCGACGCTGCAACCGTTGAGGCGTTGAAAGAGAACAAAGGGTACCGCGCCGTGAGCGTCATGCCGGCCCTGAAGGATGGCCATCCGGTCGCCGAGGTGGAACTGGTGAAAGGCGCCGACTGGAAGACCGTATCCGAGAAGCTCGATTGAGGCACGCCATGATCAACAGATCCGGCACCAGGCTGATGCGCGTAGCTGTGCTCTACGCCGGTGTGGCGATTCTGACAACGCCGGCCTTTCTCTGGGCCGCGGATCCCGACTGGAAGGCCGTCGAGCAAGCGCTCGGCAAGTCGGGACAGATGCAGGCCGGCGACGTCTTTCGGATCGGTATGCCCCGCACGGACCTCAACGTCACGGTGAAGGGCGTTCCGGTCAGGGCAGGGTTCGCCCTCGGGTCGTACGCGGCCTTCAAGCAGGTCGGCGATCACGCGATGGTCATGGGTGACCTCGTCCTTCTCGACCAGGAAATTCCTGCTGTCATGTCGGGTCTTTTCGCTGGAGGCCTCGAGGTCACTGCGGTCCACAATCACCTCAATGAGATGTCGCCGCACACGATGTACATGCACTACAGCGGACACGGCGACGCCGTACAGATGGCCCGGCCCTTCGCCAGGCCCTGTCGGCGAGCGGGACTCCTCTCGGGGGACCTGCGGCTGCCCCGGCACCGACCTCGAGCCCAACGCTCGACACAAAGGCGATCGAGCAGGCGCTGGGCCGCGCCGGCCGTGACGTAGGTGGCGGCGTGTTCCAGATCACGGTGCCACGCGCCGAAACGATCACGGAAATGGGGCAGCCTCTCCTTCCGGGCATGGGTGTCGTGACCGTGATGAACTTTCAACCCACGACCGATGGAAAGGCCGCGATCACGGGTGATTTCGTATTGATCGACAAAGAAGTAAACCCCGTGGCCAAGGCCCTGCGGCAGCACGGCGTCGACGTGACGGCGATTCACAACCACGGGCTCATGGATACGCCTCGGCTGTTCTACGTGCACTTCTGGGCCAACGACGACCCGACCAAGCTGGCCCAGGCGTTGAAGGCGGCGCTCGACGCGACCAACAGCCGGAAGCCGTGAGGGGAGCATGGCGCCTCCGGCGGTCAGTAGGCGCCAGCCGAGTCAGTGAGTGTTCACCTTTCGCCCAACGGCGCTGGCCGATTCCTCGCGGACACTGACGGTGCCTTGGACCGACAAGTGCCGATTGCAGGTTGCGTGGGATGACCAGCATGGACATCACAGGCACGATTTTGTGGTGTCTGTGATCGTCGGACATCACTAGTCTCTCAACGGCCCCGAGAACCGCACCGCTGCGAGCTGATCCCTCACCAATGCAGGGCCAGCGAAGCCGACGTCGGCACCTGCGACCCGGTAATGTAATGTCTTCCGCGTGAGCGCGGCGGGATGCGGTAGGATCGCCCAGTTGCCGCCCCGAGGCGCGACACGTCCATCGACCGGAGGATCACATGACTGACCGGCTCATCTCCTGCGACGATCACATGGATCTCAGCCAGCTGCCCGCGGATCTGTGGACCACGCGGCTGCCCGCGTCACTGCTCGACCGCGCGCCGCATGTCGAGGAGCGCGACGGACAGGCGGTCTGGGTGTGCGACGGGAAGGCGTGGGGCCGCTGGGACGGCAAGCCGCCGGCGACGGGGTCAGCGCGGCCGACCAAGGCGCTCTATAACGCCTTCGACCGCGCCGGCATCCACGACGCGAGTGCGCGCCGCCCGGCCGTCGCCGAGCTGCGTCTCGCCGACATGGACCGCGACGGCGTCGCGACGCAGGTGATCTTCGGGCCGATCTTCCAGATCTCGACCGACGATCCCGTGCTACGCGCCGCCTGCTATCGCGTCTACAACGACTGGCTGCTCGACTTCTGCAAGGCGGCGCCCGACCGGCTCATCGGCCTGCCGATGCTGCCCGAGACGCCCGAGGGCGCGCTCGCCGAGCTCGAGCGGGTGAGGGCGAAGGGCGGCGTGCGCCAGGTGAATCTCATGATCGCCAACATCAACCCTAAGCTCGACGACCCGGCCTGGGAGCCGCTCTGGCAGGCGCTCGAGGAGAGCGGCATCCTCCTCTCCTGGCACATCACGGTGTTCGTCGGCAAACCGGGCGATCGCGTTGCCGGCAAGGCGGCGAGCGTCTTCGAGAACACCAAGTTCTTCCTCGCGAACTTCCTCGAGCCTTTCGTCGACCTCTTCGCCTGGGGCATCCTCGAGCGCCACCCGAGATTACGCATGGTGATGGCCGAGGCCGGCACGGGATGGCTCCCCTGGCTCGTTCAGGAGCTCGACTACCGCCACTGGCGGCTCTGGGAGGCGAAGGAGTTCTGGGCCGACAAGGGCGGCAGCGCCCTGGAAACGAAGCCGAGCGAGCTCTTCAAGCGGCAGATCTACGCGACCTTCCAGGAAGACCACGTGGCGCTCTCGCTCGTTCCGTTCTTCGGCGATGGCCACCTGCTGTGGGCGTCGGACTATCCCCACCCCGACAGCGTCTGGCCCAACTCCCGAGAAGCGATCGAGCGGCAGATGCGGCACCTGTCGCCGGAGATGCGCCGCAAGTTGACTCACGACAACGCGGCCGCGCTCTACGGGCTAGGGGGAGCATAGGCGAGTCGGTCTCGCTCGGCACCGGACGGAGGAGGCTCGTCATAGTCCTGGGCGTCTCATGAAGCTCGGCACGTCGCTTCGCTTCCTCTTCCCGACGTCGCCCGCCACGCACGATCGATTTCGGCAGATCCTGGCATCGATGCCGAAAGGCGCGTTCATCGAGCGGCCGATGGGCGCGTACACGGCGGACGAGCAGGCGCGTAATCTCATGGACGTCGCCGCCGCGGCACGCGCCGCGGGATTGGATTCGCTTCTGACCGGTGACAGTCATGGTGGCAATTCCGCCTACGCCGCGACATTCTCGCCGCTGCCGACCATCGCGCGTTTGATGAGCGTGACGGGTGACATGCCGGTCGGCGTTGTCTTGCTGGCCCCGTTCTATCACCCCATGCTGCTCGCCGAGCAGATCAGCACGCTTGCCGCGTTCGCCGCGGGGCCGCTGATCGTCACATTCGTCCTCGGCGGTCGGCCGCCGCAGTTTCAAGCGTTCGGACTGGAGGAGGGTAGTCGAGTCGGCCGGCTCGAAGAAACCGTGCCCCTCGTGCGGGCGCTCCTTGCCGGTGAGCGCGTGAATCACCGGGGTCGGTACTACACGCTGGAGAACGCGACAATCAGCCCGCTGCCGCGAGTTCCAGTCGAAATCTGGATCGGCGGGACGGTTCCGGCCTCCGCCGAGCGAGCGGGACGACTGGGCGATGCTTGGCTAACCGGGCAGAACGCGACGGAGGACGATCTCCGACGGCAATTGGATCGGTACCGCGATGCGGTGGCGCGCGACGGCAAACCCGCACGGCCCGTGTTGCGTCGCGACATCTATGTCGGAGAATCCGACGACGAAGCGCGCGGCGTCGTGGGCACGATTCTCGCCGAGGGGTACCGTGGCACAGGCTTCGATCAGCTCCTGGTGGGAAGTGCGAACACCGTCGTCGAAGAACTGCGCCGCTATCGTGACATGGGCTTCGACTACGTGATGGTCCGACACATCGTCGGCGACCACCAGCTCATGCTGCGATCGTTCGATCGGATCGGCCGCGCGGTGATGCCGCGGGTCCGTTCTCTCTAGGCTCCCAACACATGGCCCATCGACCCACCCGCTGGAGGCTCATGATGAGACCCCTCCTCTCAGTCATCGTTCTGCTGATCGCGGCCGCCGCCGTACCCGCTGCCGCCGCGCCCGACGGCCAGGTGACCTGGGGCGTCCACATCTCGCTCGCTCCGACGTGGTTCGATCCCGCCGAAACCCCCGGGATCGTCACGCCGTTCATGGTGCTCTACGGACTCCACGACGCGATGCTGAAGGCGCTGCCCGGCAACCCGCTGGCGCCGGCGCTCGCCGAGTCGTGGACCGTATCCCCCGATGGGCTCACGTACGAGTTCGTCCTGCGCCGCGGGGTGAAGTTCCACAACGGCGAACCGGTCACCGCTGAGGACGTCAAGTTCTCGTTCGAGCGCTATCGCGGCTCCGCGAACAAGACCCTCAAAGAGAGGATCGCGGCGGTTGAGACTCCGGATCCGGGCCGTGTCCGCTTCCGGCTGAAGCAGCCGTGGCCCGACTTCGTCATGTTCTACTCGACGGCGACCGGCGCCGGCTGGATCGTGCCGAAGAACTACGTGGAGAAGGTCGGCGACGAAGGATTCAAGAAGGCGCCCATCGGCGCCGGCCCCTACCGGTTCGTTTCGTTCACGCCCGGCGTCGAGCTCGTCATGGAGGCGGTCGAGGGGTACTGGCGAAAGACGCCGAGCGTGAAGCGCCTGGTCCTGCGCGTGATTCCGGATCCGACTACGCGATACGCGGCGCTCAAGAGCGGCGAGATCGACGTCACCTACTGGATGACGGCGTCGCTCGGTGAGGACCTGCGCCGGACGCTCGGACTCACGCTCAGGCCGGTCGTGTCCAGCGTGATGCAATGGGTGGCCTTCGTCGATCAGTGGGATTCGAAATCTCCGTGGCACGACCGGCGAGTGCGCCTCGCCGCCAACCTCGCGATCGACCGGCAGGCGATCAACCAGGCCGAGACGCTCGGACACTCGTTGCTTACGAACTCGATTATTCCCAACACCTTCGACTTCTTCTGGGCGCCGCCTCCTCCGCAGTACGATCGCGCCCGCGCGAAGAAGCTCCTCGCCGAGGCCGGATATCCGAACGGATTGGACGCCGGTGACTACACCGTCGATGCCGCGGCCGTGGCCATCGGCGAACCCGTCGTCAACTCGCTCCAGGCCGCGGGCATTCGCGTGAAGCTTCGGCCTCTCGAGCGGGCGGCGTTCCAGAAGGGCTACAGCGAGAAGAAGTACAAGAACATCATCCAGGCGGGGCCCGGCGCCTTCGGCAACGCGGCAACGCGCATCGAGGCGCAGCTCGTCAAAGGCGGCGTGTTCTCCTATGGCAGCTACCCCGACATCGACGAATTGTATCGCCAGCAGGCGGTCGAGCTGGACCGTCAGAAGCGCGAAGCGATCCTGCACAAGATCCAGCAGATCATGGT
>Ga0134076_10000354_pt1 | contig 11705 bp, 10 predicted proteins | sample 15_taG_12_FD_109979 | JGI IMG/M metagenome (GOLD analysis project Ga0134076, IMG submission 109979) | Grasslands soil microbial communities from the Angelo Coastal Reserve, California, USA - 15_D_Wat_40cm_5_0_1 metaG | ecosystem: Environmental > Terrestrial > Soil > Grasslands ... | reverse complement strand
TACCTGCTGTCGCGCGCCTCCGACCTCTCGGAGATCAAGCGCGTGCTCTCGCATCCTCAGGGACTCGCGCAGTGCCGCGGCTGGCTGGCCGCGAACCTGCCCGGCGTGCCGACCGAGGAGTCGTCGTCGACGGCGGCGGGCGCCGAGCTGGCGGCGAGCGACCCCACCGTCGCCGCCATCGCCTCCAGCTGGCGGGCAAGCTCTACGGCGTGCCGACTCTGCGGGCGCACATCGAGGACAACCGCCACAACGCCACGCGCTTCCTGATCATCGGCGGCCCCCAGCGGCCCCCCGGGCCGAGCGGGCGCGACAAGACCTCGATCGTCTTCGCGATGAAAAACGTGCCGGGCTCGCTCTATCGCATCCTCGAGCCGTTCGTGCGGGCGGGCCTCAACCTGAGCAAGATCGAATCACGCCCGGCCAAGATCCGGGCCTGGGAGTACGTGATCTTCGTGGATTTCGAGGGCCATCGCGAGACGCCGGCGGTGGCCGCCGCGCTGCGGGAGATCGGCGAGCGGACGGTGCATCTCAAGATTCTCGGCTCGTACCCCGCCGCATAAGGAGAGGGCATGCACACGCAGTGGGAGTCGCTCGCCAACACGCACATCCTGGGCATCGCCCCCTACGAGCCCGGCAAGCCGATCGAGGAGCTCGAGCGCGAGATCGGCGTGCACGACGCGATCAAGCTCGCCTCCAACGAGAACCCGCTGGCGCCGTCCGAGCGCGTGCAGCGCGCGATCATCGCGCAGCTCGCCCAGCTCAATCGCTATCCCGACGGCAGCGGCTTCTACCTGCGCCAGGCGGTGGCCAAGAAGCACGGCTTCACGCAGGACCAGTTCGTGCTCGGCAACGGCAGCAACGAGCTGATCGAGCTGGCCGTGCGCACGTTCCTCAAGCCCGGCGACGAGGCCATCGTCCCGCACCCCTCGTTCGTCGTGTACCCGATGGTCGTGCAGGCGGCCGGCGGCATTCGGGTGATGGTGATGCTGAAGGACCATCGGCTGGACCTCGAGGCCATGGCGCGCGCGATGACGCCGATGACCAAGATGGTGTTCGTCGCCAATCCCAACAATCCGACCGCCACCATCGTCAGCGCCGACGAGGTGGAGGCCTTCATGGCCCGCGTGCCCGAGCGCACCATCGTCGTCTTCGACGAGGCCTACATCGAGTTCGCCATGGGCCCGGACTTTCCGAACACGCTCGAGTACGTCCGCCAGGGCCGCAAGGTCATCGCGCTCCGCACGTTTTCCAAGGCGGCCAGCCTGGCCGGCCTCCGCGTGGGCTATGGCGTGGCCGACGCCGACGCGATCTCGCTGATGAACCGCATCCGCCAGCCCTTCAACGTGAACTCGCTCGCCCAGGCGGCCGCGCTCGCCGCCCTGGAGGACGACAACCACGTGCTGGAGTGCGTGCGGATGATCGAGGCCGGGCGCCACTTCCTCTACGACGAGTTCACGGCCCTCGGGATCCGCTACGTGCCCTCGCGCGCCAACTTCATCCTCGTCGACGTGGGCCGCAGCGCCTCCGACATCTATCAGCGGCTGCTCAAGGAGGGCGTGATCGTGCGGCCCATGACGCCGTTCGGGATGGAATCCGCGCTGCGCGTGACCGTGGGCACGCCCGAGGAGAACCGCCGCCTCGTGAAGGCGCTCAAGACGGTGCTGGGGAAGGCGCCCGCGTGATCGGACGGCTGGCCGTCGTCGGCGTCGGGCTGCTGGGCGGCTCGCTCGCCCTGGCCGTGCGCGCGGGTGGGCTGGCGCGCGAGATCGTCGGCGTGGGCCGGGACCGGCAGCGGCTCGAGGGGCCCCTGCGCGCAGGCATGGTCGATCGCATCACGACCGATCTCGAGGCCGGCGTGGATGGCGCCGACTGCGTGGTGCTCGCGGCCACCGTGCTGGCGAACGAGAGACTGCTGGAGACCATATGGTCCAGCGCGCCCGGCGGAGCGCTCGTCACCGACGTCGGCTCCACCAAGCGCGGCATCGTGGCCGTCGCCGAGCGCCTGGCCGCGGGCCGCCCGCTCAGCTTCCTCGGCAGCCATCCCATGGCCGGCTCCGAGAAGAGCGGCTGGCAGGTTGCGCGCGCCGACCTCTTTCGCGGCGCCACCGTGATCGTGACGCCGACGGACGCCACGGAGCCGCGCGCGATCAAGGGCGTCACCGCGCTGTGGGAGGCGCTCGGCGCGCGCGTCGCCGCGCTCGATCCCGAGACCCACGACCGCACGGTCGCCGCGATCAGCCACCTGCCGCACGTGGCGGCGTGGGCGCTCGTCGACGCCGTCGGCCGCTTCGAGCCGGGCGCGCTCGCGTTCGCCGCGCGGGGCTTCCGGGACACGACGCGCATCGCCGCCTCGGATCCCCCGATGTGGCGCGACGTGTTGCTCGCGAATGCCGACGCGGTGCGGGCGAGCCTCGTCGCCTTCCGCGCCGCGCTCGACGAGCTGGAGCGGCTGCTCGCCGCCGGCGACGGGGCGGGGATCGAGGCGCTGCTGGCGCGGCTCAAGACGCTGCGCGAGGGCGTCGCGTGAACTTCCGCGTGCGTCCGGTGCGCCGGCTGGCCGGCGAGTGCGAGGTGCCGGGCGACAAGTCCATCTCGCACCGCGCCGCGTTGCTCGGCGCGCTCGCCGACGGGCCGACCGAGGTGCAGGGCTACCTCGAGGGCGAGGACTGCCTGCGCACGCTCACCGCGATCCAGCTGATGGGCGTCGAGGTCGGCCGGAAGGGCCCGGGGCACTACCGCATCGCCGGCGTCGGGCTGGACGGGCTCGGCGAGCCCGGCGACGTCGTGGACTGCGGCAACTCCGGCACGACGGTGCGGCTGCTGATCGGCGTGCTCGCGGGCCAGCCGTTCTGGACGCTGCTCACCGGCGACGAGTCGCTCCGCCGGCGGCCGATGAAGCGCGTCGCCGAGCCGCTCACGCTGATGGGCGCGACGATCGTGGGCCGCTCCGACGGTGGGCGCCTTCCGCTGGCCGTCCGCGGCGCCGCGCTGCCGCGTGCGATCGCGTACGACACCCCCGTCGCCTCGGCGCAGGTGAAGTCGGCCATCCTGCTCGCCGGGCTGCGCGCGGACGGCCCGGTGACGGTGCGCGAGCCCGCGCCCTCGCGCGACCACAGCGAGGTGATGCTGCGCGCGTTCGGCGCGCGGCTGGAGCGGCCCGATACGCGGACGGTCACGCTGCATCCCGGCCCGCTGAGCGGCGCCGCCGTGCAGGTACCGGGCGACATCTCGTCGGCGGCGTTTCTGCTGGTGGCGGGTCTGATCGTCCCAGACGCCCGCGTGACCGTGCGCCGCGTGGGCGTGAACCCCACACGGACCGGCCTGCTCGACGTGCTGGCCGCGATGCGGGCGCCGGTCACCACGGCCCTGCAGGGCGGCCCGGGTGAGCCGACCGGCGAGCCCATGGCCGCGCTCACGGTGACGCCCGCGCCGTTGCTCGCGACCACCGTCGCCGGGCCGCTGATCCCGCGGCTCATCGACGAGGTGCCCGCGCTCGCCGTGCTCGCCGCCACCGCGCGCGGCACGACCGAGATCCGTGACGCGGCCGAGCTGCGCGTGAAGGAGTCGGACCGCATCGCCGCCCTCGCGCGCGAGCTGGCGAAGATGGGTGTGGGCGTCGAGGAGCGCGCGGATGGCATCGCGATCCCCGGAGGGCAGCGCTTCCGCGGAGCCCGCGTGACCTCGGGCGGCGACCATCGCATGGCGATGGCCCTGGCCGTGGCCGGGCTCACCGCCGAGGGCGAGACCGTCGTCGAGGACACGGCCTGCGTGCAGACGTCGTTCCCGACGTTCGTGGACACGCTGAATGCGCTCGCCGGGGGCCCGGCGATCACGGTGGAGCGCTGATGGTTCCGCGCGGCCTCGTGGTGACCATCGACGGCCCCGCCGGGGCAGGCAAGACGACGGTGGCGCGGCGGCTCGCCGAGCGGCTCGGCTACGAGCTGATCCCGACGGGCGCCATGTACCGCGCGCTCGCGCTCAGCGTGCTGCGCGCCGGGATCTCGCTCGACGACACGGCCGCGCTGGCGCGGCACCTGGCGCCGCTCGACGTCACCATCGAGCACGGCCACGTGAAGCTGAACGGCGAGGACGTGACGCGCGAGATCCGCAGCCAGGCGGTGGCCGACGCGACCTCGACCCTCTCGATGCGCCGCGAGGTCCGCGACAAGGTGACGCCGCTGCAGCGGCGCGCCGCCGAGCCCGGCGGTGTCGTGCTCGAGGGCCGGGACACGGGCACCATCGTGTGCCCGGACGCCGACGTGAAGTTCTTCCTGACCGCGACGCTCGAGAGCCGCGCGCGCCGGCGACACGCCGAGCTGGCCGAGCAGGGGGTGAGCGCCGACCTCGACACGATCCGCGACGAGGTCAAGGTGCGCGACCGCCAGGACACCACGCGGGTGCTGGCGCCCCTGGTCAAGGCCGCCGACGCCATCGAGATCGACACGAGCGACCTCTCGATCGACGAGGTCGTGGACCGCATGGCCGCCACCGTGGCGGCCCGGCGCGCGGCGGCGCCGCGCAGCGCGTTCTACAGCGTGTGCAGGGGCCTGGCGCTGGCGATCATGCGCGTGCTCTGGCGGGTCGAGGGGCGCGGCATGCAGCACGTGCCCCCGAGCGGTCCGGTGCTCCTGATCGCCAACCACTCGAGCGTGCTCGACCCGCCGTTCGTCGGCGGCGTCGCGCCGCGCCAGCTCACGTTCCTGGCGAAGGCCGAGCTGTTCGCGGTGCCCGGCTTCGGCCGGTTGATCCACGCGCTCAACGCGCGCCCGGTGCGGCGCGAGGGCGCCGACGCCACCGCGCTGCGCGTGGCCCTGCGCGCGCTCGAGCGCAACGGCGCCCTCCTCGTGTTCCCCGAAGGCACGCGGGGCGAGGAGGGGACGCTGCGGGCGCCGAAGCCCGGGGCGGCGCTGCTCGCCGTGCTCAGCGGGGCGCCCGTGGTGCCCGTCTACGTCCGCGGCAGCGGACGCGCCTGGCCGCGCGGGCGGCGGCTTCCGCGGCCTGCTAAGGTGGTGGTGACATTCGGGCCACCCCTGCGCTTCGAACGGCCAGCGGGCGCCGGTAAAAAGGAGTATTACGACTCCGTGAGCCGCGACATGATGGCGGCCATCGCTCGGCTGCAAAATCACTGAGGGGAGGACCTGGCGGCATGGCCAAGGATGATCGGAGGAACCTCGGCGGTTCGCGCATGGAGGGCGCAGAACCGGAGGAACGCATGGAGGACTGGTTCAAGGAAGGCTCGACGACGAGCGAGTTCGAGGAAGGCGAGGTCGTGCGCGGTCGCGTGGTGCACGTGGGGACGAGCGAGGTGCTCGTCGACGTCGGCTACAAGAGCGAGGGCGCGATCCCGATCGAGGAGTTCCACCGCCACGGCACGCTGCCGAAGGTCGGCGAGGAGATCGAGGTCTACCTCGAGGCCAAGGAGGACTCCGAAGGCCTGATCGTCCTGTCCAAGGACAAAGCGGACAAGATCAAGGTCTGGGACGCGATCACCCAGGCGTATGAGAAGGCCCAGCCGGTCGAGGGCCGCGTGGTGGAGGTCGTCAAGGGCGGCCTCGCCGTCGACGTCGGCGTGAAGGCGTTCCTGCCCGGCTCGCAGGTGGACCTGCGCCCGGTGAAGAACCTCGCCTCGATGGTCGGCCAGCTGATCCGCGCCAAGGTCATCAAGCTCAACCGCCGTCGCGGCAACGTCGTGCTCTCCCGCCGCTCCGTCCTGGAGGAGGAGCGGGAGGAGAAGAAGAAGCACACGCTCGAGGTGCTGAACGAGGGCATGGTGCTCACGGGCACCGTGAAGAACATCACGGACTATGGCGCCTTCATCGACCTCGGCGGTATCGACGGCCTGCTGCACGTGACGGACATGAGCTGGGGCCGCGTGGGCCACCCGTCGGAGATCTTCCAGGTCGGCGACCAGGTCGAGGTGGTCGTGCTGCACTTCGACCGTGAGAGCGGCCGCGTGTCGCTCGGCTACAAGCAGAAGTCCAACGACCCGTGGGAGACGGTGGAGACGCGCTTCGCGCCCGGGACCAAGACGCATGGGCGGGTGGTGAGCCTCACCAACTACGGCGCCTTCGTCGAGCTGGAGCCCGGCGTCGAGGGCCTCGTGCACGTCTCCGAGATGTCGTGGACGCGCCGGGTGCGCCACCCGTCGAAGCTGGTCAACGTCGGCGACGAGGTCGAGGTGATCGTGCTCGACGTCAACCGGGCGGCCAAGCGGATCTCGCTCGGCATGAAGCAGGTCGAGCCGGATCCGTGGACGACCATCGAGGAGCGCTACAAGCCGGGGACGCGGGTCTCGGGCAAGGTGCGCAACCTCACGGATTTTGGCGCGTTCATCGAGCTCGAGCCCGGGGTCGACGGCCTCCTGCACATTTCGGACATGTCCTGGACCCGGAATGTCGGGCATCCTTCTGAAGTTCTCAAGAAAGGCCAGGACATCGAGACGCAGATCCTGAACATCGACCGCGACAACAAGCGGATCTCGCTGGGCCTCAAGCAGATCCAGCCCGATCCCTGGTCCACGGTCGCCCAGCGCTATCCGATGGGCTCGCGCGTGACGGGCAAGGTGGTGCGGCTCACCGACTTCGGCGCCTTCGTGGAGCTGGAGCCGGGCGTGGACGGGCTCCTGCACATCTCGCAGATGGCCCATCGCCCGATCGCCACCCCGGGCGAGGTCGTCAACGTCGGCGACGAGCTGACGCTGCTGGTGATCCGCGTCGATCCTCACGAGCGGCGCATCGGGCTGTCGCTGAAGGAGCTCGCGCACGCGGTGGCGCCTCCGCCCGAGGCGATGGACGATCGCGGCGGCGGCGGCCGCAAGGGCAAGCGCGGCAAGAGCCGGGATTACGACTACGACGACGAGGAATAGGTGAGCCGTCGGCTGACGGTCCTCACGGCCACCCTGCTGGTGTTCGTCGGAGTGGTGGGGCTCTTCTTGCTCGCTGCCGGGTCGTGGGGCCGTGGCGGCGGCGGCGAGGGCGGCGGCTCGCTGTTCGGTCCGAAGGTCGCCATCGTCGAGCTCGAGGGACTCATCGCCGAGACCGACGACCTCGTCCGCGAGCTGCGCCAGCATCGCGAGAACCCCAGCATCAAGGCCGTCGTCATCCGGATCAACAGCCCGGGCGGCGTGGTGGGCCCGACCCAGGAGGTCTACGACGCGATCCGCCGCGTGCGCGAGGCGGGCAAACCCGTGGTGGCCTCGCTCGGCGCCGTCGCGGCGTCCGGCGGCTACTACATCGCCGTCGCCGCCGACCAGATCTACGCGAATCCCGGCTCGCTCACGGGGTCCATCGGCGTGATCATGCAGCTCGCGAACCTCGACTCGCTGATGAAGAAGGTCGGCGTCGAGTACGTCGTCGTGAAGGCGGGCGCCTTCAAGGACATCGGCAACCTCTCGCGCCCGATGACGTCCGAGGAGCGGCGCGTGCTGCAGACGCTGCTCGACGACGTGCACGGCCAGTTCATCGACGCGGTGGCCAAGGGCCGCAAGCTGCCGCGCGAGCAGGTCGTGCAGTTCGCCGACGGGCGCGTATTCTCGGGCACGCAGGCCCTGCAGCTCAAGATGGTGGACGCGCTCGGGAGCCTGGAAGACGCGGTCAACGCCGCCGCCAAGCTCGCGAACTTGCCGACGCCGCCGTCGGTGGAGCGGCCCCGCCGAAAGTTCTCGATCATCGAATTACTGAGGAACGAATTGGGTCTCCCGGCCCCTGGGAGCCTCCTGCGACCGAGCCTGCCGGTGTTCAAGACGCCTCTATACCTGATGGACTGACGGCTAACTCCTTAATGACGTTGACATTCTTCAAACGGCCGTGGTAGGTTCCCAGCGAGGGGAGCCACCACGATGACGAAAGCCGACCTCATCGACGAAGTCTCGAAGCTCTCGAATCTCACGAAGAAAGAGACCGAGACGATCGTCAACACGATCTTCGACAACATCACCGACGCGCTGGCGAAGGGCGACAAGGTGGAGTTGCGGGGGTTCGGCAGCTTCAGGATCCGCCACCGGAACTCGCGCAAGGGCCGAAATCCGAAGACCGGCAGCGCCGTGGACGTTCCCCAGAAGCGCGTTCCCTTCTTCAAGGTCGGCAAGCGCCTGCGAGAGCTCGTCAACGCGTGAGGGCCCGCCTGGCGTTTTGAAGCGCCTGTGGGCTCCCTGGCGGATGGCCTGGATTCGGGGCGCGCACCCCGCCGCCGGCTGCGTCTTCTGCAACGCTCGTGACGGCGCCGACGACCGCGCCTCGCTCGTGCTGCTCCGCGGCCCCCACGCCTTCCTGGTCCTCAACGCCTATCCCTACACGCCCGGGCACCTCATGGCGGTGACGAATCGCCACGTGGGCGCCCTCGGCGAGGCGCGGCCCGAGGAGCTGACCGACGCGCTGACGCTCGTGCAGCGCGCGGTGTCGGCGCTGAGCCTCGAGTACCGCGCCGAGGGCTTCAACGTCGGCCTGAACCAGGGCCGCGTGGCGGGGGCGGGGATCGAGGACCATCTGCACGTGCACGTCGTGCCGCGCTGGGGCGGCGATCACAACTTCGTGACGGTCGTGGGCGACACGCGCGTCCTGCCCGAAGACCTGGCGACCACGTGGGAGCGCCTGCGGAGCCGCGTGGCGTGAGCGCAGGAGGCTCCGCCGTGGACACGCCGATGATGCAGCAGTACCGCGAGCTCAAGCGCCGCTTCCCCGATCACCTGCTCCTGTTCCGGCTCGGCGACTTCTACGAGCTGTTCCTGGAAGACGCCGAGCTGGGCGCGCGGCTGCTGTCGATCACGCTCACCTCGCGGCAGGGCTCGCCGATGGCCGGCATCCCCCACCACTCGGCCGACGGCTACATCGCGCGGCTCGTCCAGGCCGGCCAGAAGATCGCCATCTGCGAGCAGATGGAGGCGCCCGGCAAGGGCAAGAAGCTCCTGAAGCGCGCCGTCGTGCGCGTGATCACGCCGGGCACGCTGACCGACACCGCCTACCTCTCGGGCGGCGCCAACAACTACCTGCTCGCCGTCGCGACGCAGGGCGGTGCGATCGGCGTCGCGCTGCTCGACGTGTCCACGGGCGAGTTCGTGGCGGGCGAGGACGCCGAGCCCGAGGGCGGCGTGCTGGCGGCGGCGCTGCTGCGGCGGCCGAGCGAGATCCTCGTCTCCGAGGCGCTGCGCGGCAGCGGGACGCTCCTCACGCGGCTGCAGGCCACCGGCGCCGCGCTCACCTTCGGCGATCCCGCCGTGTTCGCCGGCCGCCGCGGGGCGGCCGAGCTCGCCGCGCATTTCGGCGCCGGCTCGCTGGAGGCATTCGGGGTGGGCGATCTGACTGTCGGACTCCAGGCGGCGGCCGCCGCGCTGGCCTACGCGCGCTCGACCCAGGGCGAGCGGCTCGGCCACCTGGTGCGTCTCGGCCGTCTGACGGCCGCCGAGTGCCTCACGCTCGACGAGACGGCGGTCGAAACGCTGGAGCTGCTGCGCGCGGCCGATGGCAGCGTGCGCAACTCGCTCGTCGGCGTGCTCGACGAGACGGTCACGCCGATGGGCGCGCGCCTGCTGCGCCAGTGGCTGCTGCAACCGCTGCGCGACCCCGCGCGGATCCGCGAGCGTCAGGATGCCCTCGGGGTCCTCGTCGCGGCGCCCGAGACGCGCGCGAAGCTCCGCGCGCTGCTGCGCGGGATCGGGGACCTCGAGCGCCTCACCAGCCGCGCCACGCTCGGCGTCGCCCACGCCCGCGACCTCGTCGCCCTGCGCGGTGGCCTGGCGCCGATCGACGGAGTGCGCGCGGTCTGCGCCGCGCTCGCGGCGCCGCTCGTCGAGGGGGCGCGAGACGCCCTGGCCGATCTCGACGACCTCCGCGCGCTCCTGGAGGCCGCGCTGGCCGACGAGCCGCCCCTCACGCTGAGCGACGGCGGCGTGATCCGCGAGACCTGGAACGAGGCGCTGCACGCCATCGTGAGCGACGCGGCGGAGGCGCGGCGCTGGATCGCCGGGCTCGAGGAGCGCGAGCGGGCGAAGACGGGACTCTCGAGCCTGCGCGTGCGCTTCAACCGCGTCTTCGGCTACGGCATCGAGGTGAGCCACGCCCAGTCCGGAAGGGTTCCCGCCGACTATGTGCGCCGCCAGACGCTCACGGGCACCGAGCGTTACGTCACGCCCGAGCTGAAGGACTACGAGGGCAAGGTGCTCGGCGCCGAGGAGCGCCGGCGTCGGCTCGAGCAGGAGCTGTTCGAGGACGTGCGCGGGCGTGTGGCCGCGCGCTCGGCGCCGCTGCTCGCCACCGCGCGGGCCCTCGCGCTGCTGGACGTCCTCGGCGCGCTCGCGGAGGTCGCGCACGTGCGGGATCACGTGCGTCCCGAGGTCGACGGGGGCGACGCGCTCGAGATCGTGGAGGGCCGCCACCCCGTGCTGGAGGCGCGCTCGGGCGAACCGGTGACGCCGAACGATATCGCGCTTAACGCGGAAACACGAATCGTCATTCTTACGGGACCCAATATGGCAGGCAAATCCGTCTACCTGCGCCAGACCGGTCTTATAGCCATCCTCGCCCAGATGGGCGCGTGGGTGCCCGCGCGCTCGGCGCGCATCGGCGTGGTGGACCGCGTGTTCACGCGCGTCGGCGCCCAGGACAACCTCGCGCGTGGCCAGTCGACCTTCCTCGTCGAGATGGTCGAGGCGGCGTCGATTCTCAACAACGTCACGCCGAGGAGCCTCGTGCTGCTCGACGAGGTCGGCCGCGGCACCTCGACGTTCGACGGCCTGGCCATCGCGTGGGCGGTGGTCGAGGACCTGCACGATCGGATCCCGGGCGCGAAGGTGCTGTTCGCCACCCACTTCCACGAGCTGACGCAGCTGGCGGGGCGGCTGGCCGCGGTGCGCAACTTCCACGTGGCCGTGCGGGAGTGGAACGACGAGATCGTGTTCCTGCACAAGGTGCGCGCCGGGGGCACCGACCGCTCGTACGGCATCCAGGTCGCGCGCCTCGCGGGGCTGCCGCTGCCCGTGATCGCGCGCGCCAAGGCGCTGCTCGCGCGCTTCGAGGAGCAGGGCCAGGCCACCGCCGAAGCCGCCGACGCCGTGCAGCTCGGGCTCTTCGCGGCGGCCGCGGCGCCCGATCCGGTCGCCGCCGAGATCGCGGCGCTCGACCTCGCCCACGTCACGCCGATCGAGGCGCTCAATCTTCTCGCGAAGTGGCAGCAGCGGCTGCAACGGCCCTCGTGACCCGCATTCGACGGCTCCCCGATCACCTGGTCAACAAGATCGCCGCCGGCGAGGTCGTCGAGCGCCCGGCGTCGGCCGTCAAGGAGCTGGTCGAGAACGCGCTCGACGCCGGCGCCTCCGCCGTCGCGGTGGACCTGCGCGACGGCGGCGCGGCGCTCGTGCGTGTGACCGACGACGGCGTGGGCATGACGGCCGAGGAGTTGCCGCTGGCCCTCGAGCGCCACGCGACGTCGAAGCTGCCGAGCGACGCGGACCTCGACGCCATCGCGACCCTCGGCTTTCGCGGCGAGGCGCTGGCGGCGATCGCGGCCGTCTCGCGGTTCACGGTGACGAGCCGCGCGCGCGGCGCCGCCGAGGGGCTGCGTCTGGCGGGTGAGGGCGGCGTCATCGCTCAGCGGCTGGCCGTGCCGGGGCAGGCGGGGACGAGCATCGAGGTGCGCGACCTCTTCTTCAACACGCCCGCGCGGCTCAAGTTCCTCAAGTCGGCGACGACCGAGCTCGGGGCCACCCTGCGCGC
>Ga0134076_10000347_pt1 | contig 11853 bp, 10 predicted proteins | sample 15_taG_12_FD_109979 | JGI IMG/M metagenome (GOLD analysis project Ga0134076, IMG submission 109979) | Grasslands soil microbial communities from the Angelo Coastal Reserve, California, USA - 15_D_Wat_40cm_5_0_1 metaG | ecosystem: Environmental > Terrestrial > Soil > Grasslands ... | reverse complement strand
CCGTTCAGCGCAAAGCGACTCTCGTCGTGCGAGACCGCGAAGCTCGTCTGAGCCAGCATCTCGCGAAGCGTCTTGGCCTCAAGGGTCAGCCACGCCGGCGGCGCGGCCGGTACCACCGCCGGAAAATCGTCGGACGCCAAGCCGACGAGGCGATAGTTGACACCGGCACAGCGCAAGTTGACGGCGGCACTCTCGCCCACTTTCAGCGTGAGACCAGCCGCCGGTAGTTCCTTCACGATCTCGGCGAGCTTGCGCGCCGACAGCGTGATCGCCCCCTTACTGGCGACCTTCGCCGGGACCGATACGCGGGCACCGACCTCGAGATCGGTGGCGGTCACGCGAATCGTCTCGTCCTCGGCTTCGAGCAGGACGTTGGCGAGGATTGGCAGGGTCTGCCGTGGTTCCACGATGTTGTGGACCATCTGCAGGCCCTTGAGGAACTGGTCGCGGTCGAGAACGACTTCCATACAGTTCTCCCTTGTCAGGAAGAAGAAAGAAACAACAGCGTAGTCGTAAGAGACGTCGAGCGATGTGGATAGCGCTTGATCGAAAAAAACGCCGCGATCTCTGGAGCTTGAACCGTGGCGCCACGGGGGACAACGATGTTGATGGGGATCGCGAGGCGGTGGATCATAGCTGGACGCCCTGGATAAGTCCCTCGATGGTCTTCTTGAGTTTGGGGTCTTCCTGCACGAGGGACTGAATCTTGTCCACGGCGTGCAGCACCGTGGTGTGATCCTTGCCACCGAACGCCCGACCGACCTCGGCGAGCGACGCGTGCGTCAGCTGTCGGGCCAGGTACATCGCCACCTGGCGCGGGAAGGCCACGGCCTTGGTCCGGTTCTTGGCCTTGAGATCGGAGACTTTCACGCCGAAGAAGTCGCTGACCTTGCGCTGGACCTGATCGATGGTGATGACCTTTTCATCTTCGCCCCAGAGGTCAGCGAGCACTTCCTGAGCGAGCTCGACACTCATCTCGCGCCCGGTCAGGGCGCAGAAGGCGATCATCCGCGTCAGCGAACCCTCCAGCTCGCGGATGTTCGACTTGATGCGGCCGGCGATGAGAAACGCGACGTCGTCCTCGAGGAGGACGCGCTCGAGCGCGGCCTTCTTGCGCAGGATCGCCACACGCGTTTCGAAGTCGGGGGGCTGGATGTCCGCGATGAGGCCCCATTCGAAGCGCGAGCGGAGGCGTTCTTCGATCTCGGGGATATCCTTCGGCGAGCAATCGCTCGAGACGATGATCTGCTTTCGCGACTCGTACAGATCGTTGAACGTGTGGAAGAACTCTTCCTGCGTCCGCTCCTTCCCCGAGATGAACTGGATATCGTCGATCAGCAGGAGATCGATGTTGCGATAGCGCGCGCGGAACTCGGCCGTCCGATCGTAGCGAATCGCATTGATCAACTCATTGGTGAATCGCTCCGACGACAGATACGCGACGGCCATCGCCGGAAACAGGCGGCTCGTCTGATGGCCGACCGCGTGGAGTAGATGCGTCTTGCCCAGTCCGACCCCTCCGTAGATGAAGAGCGGGTTGTAGGCCCTCGACGGCAACTCCGCGACGGCCTGGGAGGCCGCCTGAGCGAACTGGTTCGATGACCCGACGACGAAGGAATCGAAGGTGTATCGCGGATTCAATCCCTCGACACGACCACCAGGGGGCGCCGGGGAGTGTGGTGGTGGCGCGGGCGTCGGCGACGAGTTCTCCTCGACGACCACGATCGAAAGGCGCGGTTGCCCACCGAGAGCTTCCCGGGCCGCGGTCTGGAGGACGTCCCAATGGTGCTGGAAGACCCAATCGCGATGGAACTTGTTGGGCGCACCGATACGAAGATGATCACCCTCGACGGCGACGAGGTGGCATGGATGAAACCAGGTATCCATCACGGCGGCCGGGAGGTGCCGGCCCGCGGCGTCCAGCACGCGCGCCCAAAGACCTTCTAACACAGGCTGAACCCCAGGTTACGCACACCGTTATCCACAGATGTGGATAGCCGGGCAGAACGCTGTCATCGGATGTTTCTCATCGGAGCGGAGCGATACGAAGAGCCAACACATCCCCAGGCGATCAGGATGCGGCACCGTAACACACGGCAAAACGCCGTCGCAAGGGTCTTGGCAAAGTTGACTTGCCCGGAGCCGGTGCCTACACTACGTCGGCTTTACGATTCCGAGGGGGAATTGCCTACATGAAGCGCACGTTTCAACCGAATCGTCGGCGGCGAGCCAAGACGCACGGCTTCCGCGAGCGCATGAAGACGAAGGGCGGGCGGAAGGTGCTCAAGCGCCGGCGGGCGAAGGGGCGCAAACGGCTGACCGTGTAACCGGCCGATTTCCTCGCCGTGAGCGGTTGACCACCGGCGCCGAAATTCAGGCGCTCTTTCAGCAAGGCAAGCGCGTTGATCGTCCGTCACTCGTTGTCCTGTGGCGCGAATCGGATGGACCGCGCCGCGCCGGGTTCGCAGTGACGCGACAAATCCGCGGGGCGGCGTCGCGTAACCGAGCACGGCGACGGCTGCGCGAGGCGTTTCGAGCCACGCGAAGCGCGGCGCCGACCGGCGTGGCCCTGATGGTGATCGCCAAGCGCGGCGTCCTCGAGCGCTCATTTGCGGCGCTGATCGCCGAATTGCACGGTGCATTTGGTGCGCTGCCTCGGAGGGCCGTGTGAGCTGGCCGACTCGCGCCGTCGTGGCGCTGGTCAGCGGGTATCAGGTGTTGCTGTCTCCGGTGTTGGGGCGCCACTGTCGCTTCGCCCCAACGTGCTCTGAATACGCACGGCTGGTGTTGATCGCACACGGCGTCGGGCGCGGCGGCTGGCTTGCCGTCCGTCGGCTCTTGCGATGCCACCCGTTTCACCCGGGAGGATACGATCCGCCGCCGCTACCGCGGACGCGGAGCGCGTGACGATGGAAAAGCGGGCGATTCTGGCCGCAGTACTGATGGCGGCGCTGCTCATCGTCTATCAAGCCTATTTTTTCCCGTCGAGCCAACCGTCTTCCCCGCCCCAGGAGCACCAGGCGCCGGCGGCTCAGCCCGCGCCAGCGAGTCCGGCCGCAGCCACTCCACCTGCGGCGCGAACGCAATCGCCTCTTCCACCCGCTGTAACTCCGGTTGCCCGCCCGCCTCAGCGGACCGCCGCGGTGGATGGCCCGTCGTATCGAGCGATCGTGAGTAGTGAGGGCGCCAAGCTCCTCGAATGGACGCTCAAGTATCGAGGCGAGAAACCGATGGTCGTGATCGGGGAGTTCGGCCCGGCAGGTCTCCTCGCCTCATCCGGGGACACCCCACCAGAGCCAGTCCCGTTAAATATTAATGGTTCCAACGTGTTACGCCTCGGGCCGGACACCCCAGCCGGCAATCTCGTGTTCAGCGGAGACGTTTCAGGAGCTGTCATCAAGGAGACCCTGCGCTTCCAGGCAGACCGCTATTCCATCGACGCAAATATCCGGATCGAAAACCCGACGGGGCAGCCGAAGACGGTCACGATTGCGCTGCCGGGGTTCGTTCGGCGACATGAAAAAGCGTCCGAAGAGAAGTTCATCGGTCAGCGCCCAACCGAAGTCGTCTGGTCCTCGGGCGGTCACGTCAATCGTGTCGATGACCTGGGGGCTGTCACCGCCAAGGAGTTGGAGGGCGAGTGGATCGGCCTCGACAGCACCTGGTACCTCGCAGCCTTGATCCCGAAGACGCCGGGCTTCAAGCTCGCAACGAACAGGGAGGCTGCGGGAGAAGCCAAGAATGGGATCGTTAGCGTCGCGGTCAAGGCGACGCCGACGATAGCTCCGGGACAGGCGTGGGAAGGCCGCGTCGAGTTCTACATCGGGCCCAAGGAATACGAGCGCCTCGTCGCGTACGGGCTAGAAGGGACCCTCAACTTCGGCGGATTTCCGATTCCACGGAAGTATGGCGGACTCCCGATGGAGTGGCTCGGCGTTCCGATTCTGAAGTTGATGAAGTGGGTCCACCACTACGTCGGCAACTACGGTGTAGCCATCATCCTGCTCACGGTCGTTTCGAAGGTCCTGTTCTATCCCCTCACCGTCAAGAGCATGCGGTCGATGAAGGCGATGCAGGCGCTTCAGCCGCAGGTCAACGCGCTGCGGACTAAGTACAAGAACGACCCGAAGAAGCTGCAGGAAGAGACGCTCGGCCTGTACCGCAAGCACCACGTCAATCCGATGGGCGGCTGCCTGCCAATGATCGCGCAGATTCCAATCTTTTACGCGCTGTACCTCGCGCTGTCCGTGTCCGTCGAGCTCCAGAACGCGACCTTCCTGTGCTTTGGACGCGTCTTCGGATTCGATGTCTGGATCTGCGACCTCGCCAGTCACGACCCAACGTACGTCCTGCCGCTCCTCATGGGCGTGACGATGTTCATGCAGCAGAAGATGACGCCGACGACGGGCGACCCCCGCCAGGCGAAGATGATGTTGGTCATGCCCTTCGTCTTCACGTTCATGTTCCTCAATCTCCCGGCGGGGCTCGTCCTGTACTGGACGGTGTCGAACGTCCTTCAGATCCTGCAGCAGTGGTACATGGACCGGCCGCGTTCCCGCGGCGCGGCGCGCGAGGCGAAGGACGCAGCCCAGGCGTAGACTCCCCTCGCCCGAAGCCACCAGGGAGGCGCTCGGAAGGCTCACGCGCGGCGCCCCCACTATTCTGGGGCGAGACCTCGTCGACAGCGAGACAGTCAGGTTCAACAAATATCTGGATTTATTGATAAAATGGAATAGCAAGCACAGAATGATCGGGTCAACCGACCCCACGTGGCTTGCAGACCACCTGCTCCTGGACAGTCTGGTGTTCCTGCACGTGATTCCACCGACCGTCAAATGCTTAGTGGATATCGGATCTGGCGCCGGGCTTCCTGGTCTACCGATCAAGATCGTCAGGCCCGATATTCGGATGCTCCTCGTCGAGTCGAGGCAGCGAAGGGCTTCCTTCCTGAAGACGGCTGTGCGAGAGCTGGAGCTCGTTGACGTCGAGATCCTATCCGAGCGGGTCCTTTCCGTTCCCAGCCGCTGGAGAAAAGCGTTCGACGTAGCGGTGGCTCGGTGCGCCGGCGACGTCGAGAGCACACTCAAGTTGGGGCTCGGATTCGTGCGTGCTGGTGGGATGGTGGCCGTGTCCGGCCCCCCTGATCCATGCGGCGTCAAGATCGGGCGGTACACAGTCGTTCAACTCGCAGGCGGCCGGACTCGAAGCTTCGTCGTCGATTCCGCCTGAGATTTCTTCGAGAGTCGGACGAGTCCCCGATTGCTTCGAGGAATGTTGCACGTGAAACACCGAGAGTTGTATATCTCCATGAGGTGAAGTGGTAACTTTAGGCGCGTCGCCAGGACATGGCTACACATGATGAGTAGTGTTTCCCGTGAAACGGTCGCCTTCTAGGAGAACGAATCATTCCTAGGTCGATCGCCGTGGTGAATCAGAAGGGCGGCGTCGGTAAGACAACCACGGCAGTGAATCTTGCGGCCGGCTTAGCACTGGCCGGACGCTCGACGCTGCTGGTTGATCTCGATCCCCAGGGCAATGCAACCACCGGGCTGGGCCAGAAAAAGGATGGCCTATATCCGACGATCTACCACGTGTTGCTCGGCCATGAACCTACTAGCAGAGCGGTGGTTGGAACGGCGGTCGGTTCTCTTCGTTTGTTACCGTCGGACATCGACTTGGTTGGTGCCGAGATCGAGCTCGTCGGTCTCGAACGCCGGGAATACCGGCTTCGCGATGCTCTGGCCTCTGAAGGTGGTGCGGCAGACTACGTCATCATCGATTGCCCGCCTTCTTTGGGACTCTTGACCATCAATGCCCTGGTAGCAGCCGATCGGGTGCTTGTTCCGCTCCAATGCGAGTTCTACGCCCTCGAGGGACTGGCTCATCTAGTGAAGACCATCAAGCTCATTCGAGAGCGGCTCAACTCCAGCCTGGGGATATTAGGAATTGTCCTGACAATGTTCGATGGGCGTACGAGTCTCGCGCTGCAGATCCGCGACGAAGTCCACCGGTATTTCCCCGGAGATATCTTCGAGACCGTCGTCCCACGGAACATTCGCCTGAGTGAGGCGCCCAGTCACGGGCGTCCAGTCATGCTGCACGATGTGCGATCGAGTGGGGCCATCGCGCATCTGGAGCTGACAAAGGAGGTTCTGCGACATGAATAGGCGGGGGCTGGGGCGTGGCCTCGACGCGCTTCTCGGCGACGCACCGACGGCGAGCGAGACGCAGACCGAGATCCCGATCGACCAGATCGAGCCCAATCCGAGGCAGCCGCGAAAGATGTTTGACGTCGGCGCGCTCGACGAGCTCGCCCTCTCGATCAAAGCGTCCGGCGTCATTCAACCTGTCGTCGTGCGACGTGGCCTCGCCGGCCGTTGGCAACTGATCGCAGGTGAGCGGCGGTGGCGCGCGGCGCGCCAGGCAGGGTTGGACCGAATTCCCGCGGTGGTGCGCGAGGCGACCGATTCCGAGAGCCTCGAGCTCGCGCTGGTCGAGAACCTGCTTCGCGAGGACCTCAACCCGATGGAGGAGGCGGAGGCCTACCAGCAGATCCTCGGTGAGTTCGGGTGGACACAGGAACAACTCGCCCAACGGGTCGGCCGCGACCGCAGCACGATCGCGAACAGCCTGCGCCTGCTGAAGCTTCCGCTATCGATCCAGGACGATCTGCGCGCGAATCGGCTCACGATGGGACACGCGCGGGCGCTGCTGGCGTTGACGAGTCTCGCTGATCAAATGAAGCTGAGAGACGATATCCTGTCTCAATCGTGGTCGGTGAGAGCCACCGAGGAAGGTGTGCAGAAGCAGCGAGCCACGCCGTTGGCCCGCCGGTCGGCAGAACTGTCGGCTCTCGAAGAATCCCTCCAGCGAGCGCTCCTGACCCGCGTGCGAATCGTGGGGAACGAGCGCCGGGGGCGAGTCGAAATCGCGTACGCGACGACCGACGAGCTGAACCGGCTGGCCGCTGCGCTCGGAGCTCAGAGCTGAATGCGTGATCGCATCGTCGTCGCGATGAGCGGTGGCGTCGATTCGTCCGTCGCGGCCGCGCTGCTGGTCGAGACGGGCTACGACGTCGTCGGTGTCACGTTGCGGGTCTGGCCGTGGCCCAACGGGCCCGACGCATCGTCGCGTTTCGGGAGCTGTTGCGGTGCCGAAGCGACCGATGATGCGCGGCGTGTCGCGCGAACGCTCGGGATCCCGCATTACGTCCTGGACAGCGAGCAGGAATTCGCGGGCGCGGTCATCGAACGCTTCGTGGACGAGTACCGACGAGGACGGACGCCCGTGCCGTGCGTGGCCTGTAACTCAGACCTAAAGTTCGGTTCGTTGCTGCAGCGGGCCCAGGCCTGGGACGCCCGCGCCGTCGCGACGGGCCACTACGCGCGGGTGACGCGTGACGAGGCGACCGGCCGCTTTCAGCTGTGGCGGGCCGTGGACCCGCGAAAGGATCAGACCGACTTCCTCTGGCCGATGACGCAGGGGCAGCTCGCAGGAGCAATCTTCCCTATAGGTGGTATGAGCAAAGACGCCGTGCGCGAGCAGGCCCGGCGCTTGGGATTGTCGACCGCCGAGAAGCCTGAGAGCCAGGAGATCTGTTTCGTGCCCGACGGAGACTACCGTGAGTTCTTACGCGACCGCGATCCCGGGATGTTTCGGCCGGGCGCCATCGTCGACCGCGAAGGGCGTACGCTTGGGCGTCACACTGGCGTTGCCAACTTCACCATCGGGCAGAAGAAGGGATTGGGGCTCCAGGAGGGGCGGCGACTCTACGTCCTGGATCTCGATCCCGACCGAGACACGGTGACCGTGGGGGAAGCCCACGCGCTCGATGGGCGGCGACTGACGGCGCGACGCGTGAACTTCATCGCGTGCGAGCCCCCGACGCATCCGTTGCGCGTCGAGGCGCGGATCCGTCACAATCACGTGCCGGCGCCGGCGACCGTGCGCGCCGTTGATGCCGACAGCGCCGAGGTGGTCTTCGACACCCCGCAACGGGCGATCACTCCCGGGCAATCCGTCGTGTGGTACCAGGGCGATCTCGTCGTCGGCGGAGGCGTGATCGCACGATGACGCCGGTTTTTGTTGACGGTATTCTCGTCGGGTGATAGTTTTCACGACCGCTGGTCCTGGGGCGATCCTTTCATCGCAGCGGGGAGACCTCCTCATGCACCTTCGCGGACGCGTTCGGCTTGGCGGCCTCCTGTGTGTTCTCGCCCTCGCGGCCCTCGTGGTGAGCGCGGCTGACGCCGCCGGCCCTGAGAGCACACACGCGGCGGCGAGTGAGCACGGCGGCGGCGGCCTGATCAGCCTCGACAAGTCGCTCATCGTCCAGGTCGTGAACTTCGTCATCCTCCTTCTGATTCTCCAGCGTTTGCTCTACAAGCCGTTCCTCGCGAAGATGGAGGAGCGCACCGGCGCGATCAAGCGATCGCTGGAGGAGGCCCAGGCCGCGCGTGCCGAGGCAGCGCATCAGGCCGAAGAGAACGCGACGCGGCTGCGTCAAGCCCACGCCGAGGCGGCCGCCATTCGCGAGCAGGCGCTCAAGGACGCCGGGGAGGAGCAACGGCGCCTCGTCGAATCCGCCCGCGCCGAAGCGCAGCGCCTCGTCGAATCCGCGAAGGCTCAGATGGACGCCGATATCCGCCGTGCCCGAGAGGAGCTCCGGCGCGAGGTGGCTGATCTGGCCACGGCCGTGGCCGAAAAGCTCGTACGGCGGAGCCTGCGGGACGAGGACCACCGCCGCATCGTCGCCGACACGATCAGCCGACTCGGGAACTAGACGTGAAGGAAAGCTCGGCGGCGGCGATGCCCTACGCGCGCGCATTGCACGCGCTCGCTCGGGAGCGGAATCAGGTCGACGTCGTCGGCCGTGAGCTCGCCTCCCTCGCCGAGCTTCTGGAACAGGCCCCCGAGGTGAACACCTTCTTCGCGCAGCCCTGGGTCCCGGCGCCCGCGAAGCGCGCCGTCGCCCTGGAGCTCGCGTCGCGCCTCGACGTGTCAGCTCTGACGCGCGACTTCCTCGGGCTCGTGGCCCGACGAGGCCGCGCCAACTATTTGCAGAAGATGGCCGAGATCTTCCAGGATCTCGTCGATGCCGACGTCGGGCGCGTGCGCGCCAAGGTACGCACGGCGGTGGCGCTCACCGAAGCCGATCGTGAGGCGCTCCGGCAACGATTGGGCCGGGCTCTTCACGGCAAGCAGGTCGAGCTCGAAGAGACCGTGGACAATGGGCTGTTGGGTGGTTTCGTCGTCGAGGTGGGAACGTATATCGTCGATGGCAGCCTCGACGGCCAGCTCGCCCGCCTCCGGGCGCGCTTGGCGGGCGGATGAAATGAGCGAACAGCGGGTCGAGGCCCGACGTCCGGTGGCTATCCCAGAGAGAGGGCGCGAATGATCAAGGCCGGGGAGATCAGCGAGATCATCAAGCGGCAGCTCGCGGGCTTCGAAGCGGAGGTCGACCTCCAAGAAGTTGGCCGCGTGATCGAGGTCGGCGATGGAATCGCGCGCGTCTACGGCCTCGACAAGGCCATGGCCGGCGAGCTCTTACAGTTCCCGCACGAAGTCGTCGGGATGGTGCTCAACCTCGAGCAGGATCAAGTGGGCTGCGTGCTCCTCGGGGAGTTCACCGAGATCAAGGAAGGTGACGTCGTCCGACGCACCGGGCGCATCGCCCAGGTGCCGGTCGGCGAATCGCTCGTCGGGCGAGTCGTGAACGCGCTCGGACAGCCGGTGGACGGCAAAGGCCCGATCACCGCCAAGGAGTTCCGGCCCATCGAGCGCTACGCGCCCGGCGTGGTGGACCGCCGGTCCGTGAAGGAACCAATCCAGACCGGACTGAAGGCCATCGACGCGATGATCCCGATCGGACGCGGCCAGCGCGAACTGATCATCGGCGACCGCGGAACCGGCAAGACGGCAATCGGCGTCGACACGATCATCAATCAAAAAGGCGAGGACGTGTTTTGCTTCTACGTCGCCATCGGCCAGAAGCGGTCGACGGTCGCCCAGGTCGTGAAAGTCCTCGAGGACGCGGGAGCGATGGCCTACACCACCATCGTCGTCGCATCGGCGTCCGAGCCGGCACCCCTTCAATACATCGCGCCGTACGCGGGCGTGACCATGGGCGAGTACTTCCGGGACAGCCGGCGCCACGCGCTGTGTATCTACGACGACCTGTCCAAGCACGCCACCGCGTACCGTCAGCTTTCGCTGCTGCTCCGCCGCCCGCCCGGTCGGGAGGCGTATCCGGGAGACGTGTTCTATTTGCACTCGCGGCTTCTCGAGCGGGCGGCCAAGCTCAACGATCAACTCGGAGGGGGCTCACTGACCGCGCTGCCGATCATCGAGACGCAGCTCGGCGACGTCTCGGCGTACATCCCGACCAACGTCATCTCGATCACGGATGGCCAGATCTACCTCGAGTCGGACCTTTTCTATGGCGGTATCCGACCGGCGGTGAACGTCGGGCTCTCGGTCTCGCGCGTCGGTGGCTCTGCCCAGGTGAAGGCGATGCGTCAGGTGGCGGGAAAACTGCGCCTCGATCTCGCCCAGTATCGGGAGCTGGCGGCCTTCGCCCAGTTCGGCTCAGATCTGGACAAAGCGACTCAGAGCCAGCTCGCGCGCGGGCAGCGCATGGTGGAGATCCTCAAGCAGGGCCAGTATCAACCGCTCCCCGTCGAGAAGCAGGTTGTGATCATCTTCGCGGGCACTCAGGGGCTGCTCGACAATCTTCCCGTCGACGCGGTCCGGGACTTCGAGACCTTCTTCTACGGCTGGCTCGAACGCAAGATGCCGCAGATCGTGACCGAGATCCGTGACAAGAAGGAGCTGAGCGACTCGCTCCGCGAGACGCTGGCCAAGGCCGTCAACGAGGCCAAGGCCGAATTCATGGCGGCCAAGGGCAACAAGGTCGCGTAGCACGCGATGCCGACGCTCCGTGACATCCAGCGACGGATTCGATCCGTCCAGTCGACGCAGAAGATCACGCGCGCCATGAAATTGGTGGCGGCGGCCAAGCTGCGTCGCGCCCAGGACCGGATCCTGGCCGCCCGGCCCTATGCCGGCAAGATGAAAGAGCTGCTCGGCAACCTGGTCGCCGGTGCCGACGGGGCGATCCATCCGTTGCTCGAGCAGCGTGAGGGCCCCCGCCGGCAGGTCGTGATCGTCACCGCCGACAAGGGGCTTGCCGGCGCGTTCAACTCGAACGTCCTCCGGCGATCGCTCGAATTCATCCGATCCTCCAATACCCAGGAAGTCACGCTCGTGGTGGTGGGCCGGAAGGCCCGTGATTTCTACCGGCGCCGGCAGTGGTCCATCAAGCGCGACATGCTCGGCTTCTGGGATCGCCTCGCCTACGGCCACGCCCAGGAGCTGGCCGACTACTTCATGCAGCAGTACCTGGCCGGGGAAGTGGACGAGGTTCACCTCATCTACAACGAGTTTCGCTCGGTCGCCGTCCAGCGGCCCGTGCGCGAGCAGCTCCTTCCGATCCCGCGCGCCGAGGACGGGGCAGGGACGGGTGCCGACGTCGATTACATCTATGAGCCGAATCCGGAGACGATCCTCGGCGATCTGCTGCCGCGTCACGTCCGCATGCAGGTGTATCGGGCGCTGATGGAATCCCTCGCCGGGGAGTACGGCGCCCGCATGACCGCCATGGAAGCGGCCACCAAGAACGCCAAGGAAATGATCGAACACCTGACGCTGACCTACAACCGCATCCGCCAAGCCTCGATCACCAAGGAGATCATCGAGATCGTGTCTGGAGCGGCAGCGCAAGACTAGTTGCGTGTTGCGAGTTGCGTGCGCTCGCCACTCGCAACGCGCAACCCGCAACGGAGAACCAAATGG
>Ga0134076_10000345_pt1 | contig 11877 bp, 10 predicted proteins | sample 15_taG_12_FD_109979 | JGI IMG/M metagenome (GOLD analysis project Ga0134076, IMG submission 109979) | Grasslands soil microbial communities from the Angelo Coastal Reserve, California, USA - 15_D_Wat_40cm_5_0_1 metaG | ecosystem: Environmental > Terrestrial > Soil > Grasslands ... | reverse complement strand
GTTTCAAGGCAATAGTGTCTAGGCTATGTACTTCGTCACGGTTCGTTCTCTTCTCCAAACCCCGTAATCATTTGCAAAATTCAGCGAGAGCACAACAGCTGCGCCGATCATCATGAACAGCCAATAGTTCAGCCAGGCGGTTGGAGAGCTAAGGATGAAGAACATTGCTAGTCCTAGAAAAGCGAATGTGTTCAGGAGGAATAGACCGTCAAAGAACCCGCGCTCAATTGATGCCCTAATGATGAAATTGGCTTCTCTTTGCAAGCCGTGCAATTTGACAAACTTTCGTGTTATCTCATGAACTAATACAGCCAGTGTAAGCGTGATCATGGTGAACGCTCCACTCAAGTATTGTAATGGTAGCCTGTGAAGTGGGAGTAGGATTGTTCTTCATAGGAAGATGGTAGCAATTGGGGGGATGATAACGACAAAGACCCAGAACTTTCGCGTCATTCGATCCACGGCTCTCTTGGACTAGGCTTTGGAGCGTGTCGCCCAGAGAAACTTGCGCTGCAACGTCTTGGGGTAAATCCTGGTCCAGTCTTCACCGGCCCACTTCCTGTAGACTCTTGGATCGATGTAGCCTCGTAGTGATGTGTTGAGATTGTAATCCCTTGTTCGTCTCTGGAGATCAATATCCAATTTGAGCTTCTCGACACGCTCCTTCATCCTTAACGCCTGTTTCTCCGTCTTGGTTTCCTTACCCTGTAAATCGTCGAGGTGCAACTGTTTCTTCTCGAGGCTTGACTCCCACGTCTTCGGAGGGGTCCTCTTGTGGTTGCATCTGATCGCGGCTTCAAGGTTAGCCAGCCTGGCGCGGTAGAGCTTCATGAAGGGTGCAGAGCCCGGTTTGAATCCGTCATATTGGTCGAGGTATTTTTGAACAGTCTCGGTCGCATGATGTGTCCTGAACACTTTTGCCGTCAATCCTTTCATCGACGTCCCGAGGAACCGATTCACTGATGAGGAGTTTATCCCGTCGAAGACTAAGTCCGCATTCTTCTTGTTCTTGCAGAACTCTTGCAGGTTCTTACGGACTAGATTGTGTGGACCCAGGAGATCCAATGTTTTCTGCCATCTGACACTGTCCTTTCCGAGAAAGTCGAATTCTACATTGTTCGAGTGAAACTTGATATGCTCAACTCGCAACGTTGATGCTCCCACGGTGTCCGCCTCGTCTTCTTCCTTTTCGTCGCCAACTCTCATGGCCAGACTATCTATGAGGTAGCAGACTGTGGCAAGTTTTCGGGTTCGTAGATCATCCGAGGCGAGTCCTACGTCGATGTGCTTACGGACGGTGGGAAGTGATCTCGTGAGTTTCTTGGCAAGCTCGAACTTTTGCCTGTCCCTCTCCTGCCGAAGATTGGAAATGTCCGAGGGCCAGACGTACTTGCGGACGTTACTGAGCTTGTCGACCCAGTAGCCGATCCACATGAAATCGTGATCATGAACGATCGCCTTCCATTTGCCGGGCGGAATAGGAGCCTTCTCGGAAAGGTTGAGCACAACATCCTCAGGGCCGGCTCTCGGCTTCCATCTTCCCCGCATGGGATGGCTTCCGCGACCCATGAAGAGACTCGGAGGTTCTGCCATCCAGTTTGCAATCTCGGTCCGGACTCCATCAATGTCTGCATAACCATACTGCTCCTTCAGCTTGAGTCTGAGTTCTTTCCTTTGAACGGCGAGTTTCTTCTTGACGACAGGGTCACTCTTCTGCTGTTCCTCGCGCAGCTGATACTCGTGGACGGGAGTCCAATCGATCTCGGAATATTTGATGCCTCGATATTCTGATGGTAACAATTTTGCGAAGTCGGATAGGAAGTTAGATTGAAAGACCGGGTCTTGCACGTAGGGAGTCGCGCGTTTCTTCCCCCAAGCATAAGCTAACTCCTCAGCTTCCGTTGATAGTCGGACCTCCTTTCCTCTTATCCGGATTGAGAGTTGTTTGGACTCGTAGGCAGGCGGAAATGCGATGCCGTTGTGCCTAAGATCCTTCCATTTCATGGATAAGTAGCCGTCCCTAACCCTAGGACATCTTACAGGGCTGATTTCCTATTCGACCCTTCCCTTTCCCGACCTTGTGAAGCTGAACTCACGGATTAAATTTGTTCCACCTTTCACGTTCGAGCTTAGCAATCGATTAGTTTGGGTTTATAGGTGGATTGATTTGATACCGCCACGTTAATGAATGATGAACTCGACCCAGCCGGGGCCGAAATAAGCTGGTTACGGGCGCTTTCATGTTGCTAGTCTCCTCTGGGATCGACGTTAGAGATTACCAGAGGAACATTGCCGCCTCCGCATTAGAGAAGAACACCCTTGTGGTTCTCCCGACGGGACTTGGGAAGACGGTTGTTGCCCTGCTCGTCGCCAGAGAACGTCTCGCAGCATTCCCAACGGGGCGCGTCCTGTTCCTTGCTCCCACAAGGCCGTTGGTGATTCAGCACTCGGAGTTCTTCAAGACACACCTATCGGAAATTGCTTCGACCGTCCTTACAGGCGAGACGGTTCCAAGCCTTAGGGTCGAACTTTTCGAGACTTCTAGGATCATATTTGCAACTCCCGAAGTAATCCGGAACGACATATCCAAGGGCCGTTATTCTCTCCGAGATGTCTGCCTGATCATCTTTGATGAGGCTCACAGGTGCGTGAGAGACTATGCCTATTCACAGGTCGCCGAGGCCTACAAGCTCCAATCCTCTTCGCCACGCATCCTAGGCCTAACCGCTTCGCCGAGCTCTCGAAAGAGCCGGATAGACGAGATCTGCCAGAGACTGGCTATCGAGGGCGTAGAGGCACGTACTGAGGTGGACGATGATGTTTCCGGCTATGTCAATCCGGTTGCCGTGAATTGGGAACGTGTCGCTCTGCCACCCGTCTATGGTAGGATCAGTTCCATCCTGAGAAAAGTGTTGGACGAGAAGATCGAACGGTTGCAAAATCTACACTTGCTTCCAAAAAGTGTCTATGTCAACAAGCGGACGCTCCTAGAGCTCGGGGACAGTATTAGGAAGAAGTTGCGGACCGAGAGAGCTGGATACCTCTACGGTGCCCTGGTCTTACAAAGCCAAGGAATCTCTCTCTTCCATGCTGTCGAGATGGTCGAGACACAGGGTGTGCGGAGTGTCACGCGTTTCCTGTCGAGACTTGATGAAAAAACAAGCCGGTCCTCACTAGGCTTGGCAAAGGATCCTAGGATCATTGAGGCCTTGAAACTCTGCGAAGAAAACATACGTGAAGAACATCCAAAGAACCAGTCACTACGCCGTATCATTACGAGTCAGCTAGCAGAGAAACCCGAATCTAAGTTGATTGTGTTCACACAGTTCCGAGACACTGCTGACCTGATCGTGGACGGGTTGAAGAATATCCCAAGTGCAACCCCGGTAAGATTCGTGGGACAGGCGACTCGAAACATGGATGATATTGGATTGAAACAAGAGCAACAAGTTCAGATACTGGACGATTTCAAAACTGGCCGCTACAACGTGCTCGTGACGACAAGCATAGGAGAAGAGGGATTGCATGTCCCGGATGTAGATCATGTCATCTTTTACGAGGCGGTCCCCTCCGAGATACGCATGATCCAGCGTCGAGGCCGGACCGGACGAACCAAACCAGGAAAGGTTACTGTTCTAATGGCAGAAGGTACGGTGGACGAAGCCTACTTCCACAGCAGTCGAAGAAAAGAACGAGACATGCACAGACACCTTGCGGCCTTCAAGAAGGACCCCAGTCCCGGAAAAAGAAAGACTACGTTACTCGACTACTCAAGTCCCGCCAACTGAGAATCTTCGCGGGTCCTGAATCGCAGAGTAAGATTCTAGTTCTTGCCAACAAGCGCGGGCAGGCTGACTACGTTGCTCATGCCCTTCTCAGCATATACTCCATAAACACGTTCTGCTCTACTGATCGTGGTATCCTTCAGACTGATGACAATGAACTGCGACTCTCCACTCCTGCTTCTTATCAAAGTCGCCAACCTTCGACTATTCACAACGTCTAGGTGCGCGTCAATCTCATCCATTACATAGAACGGCATAGGGTGAATCTGCTGCAAGGCTAGCAGGTAGCAGACGGTTGAGACACTCTTTTCTCCACCGCTAGCACTCCCGATTGTCAAGAGTGGTTTACCAGGGAATTGTAGCATCAACTCTAATCCGCCATCAAACGGGTTCTCCGGATTATCTAACACCATCTTCCCGTTCCCCTTACTGTCAGTCATCTCACCGAACAACTTCTGGAAGGTATCATTCACCTTATTGTACGCGGTCATGAACGTGTCGCGTTTCTGTCTCTCTAGATCGTTCATGAACTCAATGATCTTCAACTTCTCCTGCTCTAACTGGGTGATTCGTACGCTGAGATTCTTGTAATTGTCCTTCTGACCATCATATTGCTCCAATGCCAGCTGATTCACTAATCCTATCTCATTAACCTCCTCCATCAACACCCGTTTCCACTCGAGTGCCTCTTCCATCTTCTCCACTGCTCCTTGTACAGGCCGATCAAAGCCCAAGTCTCGCAGCTGGGCGCTTAACATTGCCAGCTGAGTCTCGGCCTCTCTAAGGCTCGCCTTCAAATCTGCGACTCGCGCGTTGATCGGATCCATCCTTTCCAAGAACACCCTCAACGCTTTCTCCATCTCCTGTAATCTAGTCTCATACTGTCTCCTCTCCTCGTTCACGCTGCCCAACCTCTCCTCCAACAACTCCTTCGCTTTCTCAAGCGTCTTCAACTGGTCACGAGAACTGACCATGACAACCTCTGCCTCAGCAACCCTAGCCTCCTCACGCCTCACATCAGCCTCCAGATTCCTCATCTCAATCCGCACATTGTCTAGGCCTGGCCTTAACGTCTCCAGTGTTGACTTGCTCATTTCCAAGTGTCCCTCAGCCTCCAGTTTTTCCCTTGCCAATCCCTCGACCTCACGGGCCAATTGGCCCCTCTCACGGTCTAAGTCGATTATCGCTGCCTGCTTGGACTCGAACCTGAGACGCGCCCGCTCACTCTCCAAGGCGGACAGTCGCCTTTTCATCTCGCCCTGTTTATTGGCCATCTCTTCCAGAGTAGAGGTCTCCCGTTTCATCATCGACTCCAGACTCTCCATTCTATGCTTCGTTTGGTGTAAGGCGGTCCTAGTCCTCTCCAGCATCCTCCGCTCATTCTCCACCTCACCGCCCAAGGCTTCACGTGTCTTCGAAGACGCAACACGATCCTCTCGCAACCTTCCAAGCTCAACTTCCAGCCTATCCACATCCCCTCTTTGCTTCTGGACGATCTGCTCTAGACTCCTCACTGTCTTCTCCAACCCCTCAAGTGCCGAACCCCTTGGGACAAGATTCGTGACATCGAATGGAGCTCGGTAGTATCCACTCTCTAATGCGCCTCCAGGCTCGTAGAGATCACCGCTGATCACGACGCACCTTAAGCCTCTGGACGCGGCGGTAAACGCAGCTCGTTGTGTTGTCGCAAGCAAGGTGTCGCCAAAGACGAACTCGATGGCGGCCCCTAGGTGCTTGTCAGCCTTAACTACGTCAGATAACGGTCCTACAATGCCGGGAATATCGTCAAAGTCTGTCTCAAAGCTCGGGGGTTCCAGATCAAGGGGAACGATCTTGGCTCGTCCCAGCTTGGCTCTCTTTAGACTCTCTACGCATTTGATAGCGACCTCCAAATCTCTCACGACAAGCGACTTTAACCATCCCGCGCTCGCCGCCACAACTGCCTTCCTATTCTCATCACTATACTTCACCAGATCCTCCAGTCGACCCACAACTCCCTTTATGGCTCCCTCCTTTGCCATCTCTTCAATCCGTTCTATCGCTCTCTCCTCCGCCCCAAAAGTCTCTGCAAGATTCTTTTGCGTGTTGAATTCAACAACAGTAACGCGCGCTTTTTTCGCAACGGCCAACGCCTCCTCAATCTCCACCTTTCGCTTTTCCTTCAACACTCCGTACTCCTTCACCTTCTCCTCCAAATCGACCAACCGCTTCTCCTCTTGCTTCTCCAATCGCTCCATCTCCTGAATCCGTTCCTTCAACTGCTCCGCAAACGAGGAGAATTCCTTCTGACGTAGTTCCAACGATTGAAGATGCCCCGCCGTCAGCTCGAGCCTCGTCGAGCTTCCTTTACTCGAGACTGAAAGTTTACCCAATTCCCTAAATAGAGCTTCGATGTCATCATTCAATGATTTTCGCTTCTCCGAATCAGTGGAGAGAAGCGCTCTGGAGGACTGCAGTTTCTGGTCCAGTTGGTTTAGTTTGCTAGTCGCATTCGCCAATTTTTCTGCTAGGCTGGAGTGTCGGCTTGAAAGCGTGTGTTGGGACTCTCTATGCGTCTGCAGCGATGCTTCCATTTCCGTGCTCTTCTTTTCGAGCCCTGTCAATTGTTTTCTTCGCGTATCTAGGATGGTCTTCCTGCTCTCCGTCTCGGTGGAGGCCTTGACAAGATCGGTGCTCGCCTGGGCGATTTCTCTTTCTATCTTGAAGAGTTCCTCGCTCCCCTTGTTCACGGTCGTCTCCTCGAAGCTTCTCCTCTCCTCCGAGATCTTCGACCTCTCCTGGGTGATAGTCTCACGTTCACTCCTTGTCGCTTCTAGATTCTTAGACTCCTCATTCAGGGTTTTTAGAATAATACCTTTCTTCGATTCTAGATCGAGTATTCTTCCCGACAGTATTGTTGCTTCTTGCTGCATAACCTCCTTCTGCAATAAATCATGCCGGAGGAGATCGTTTCGCTCTCTTTCTAGAGCTTCTATCCTAGCTCTCACCTCCTCCACCTTCCCAGCAGCAACCTTGAGGTTCGTGTCTGCCTCCCGCAGCTCATTCAATGACTGTGACTTCTTCGCCTCGAAAATCCCGATCCCAATCAGATCCTCCAGTATACGACGCCTCTCTTCCGGAGAGAGCTCAGCGAGACGCGTGATCGCATGCTGCGCGATCATATTGAACCCGGTCACTTGAATGTCCGCGGAACTTAGAACATCCTGAACCTGCTTTCTGGACAATCGTCGACCGTTCACACGGTACACCCCCTCACCGCCCTTCGTGAACTCTCGAGAAATCGTAACAAGGTCGGAATCTACGGGAATCTTACGGTCCGCATTGTCAAATTGGACCGCAACATGCGCAGAACGTGCGCCCTCCCCCTGAGACTTGTGCACCAGGTCAGAAAGAGTTCTACCCCTTAGCTCCTTTGGGCTCAATTCGCCAAGTGAGAACTTTAACGCGTCGAGAATGTTCGATTTTCCGGAACCGTTCGGGCCGGTTATGACTGTGAAGCCTCGGTCAAGGCCTATAGAGACCTTCTTGCTGAATGTCTTGAAGCCTCTAATGTCGATCCGTTTGATGTAAACCATTCTACCGACCTTTTGCTCTGTCCAGACGGCTCTTGCTTAGAGGAGCATCTCTATGAGAGCAGCTCTAATCGTTGTATCTTCTTCCAGCAGAATGATTGGTTTTAGGTTTTACCGGCCGAATCTTCGATGCCTTCTCTGGTACAAGCGTAGGGCACGCAGAAAGTCTATCTTCCTAAAACCGGGCCAGTAGACATCGACGAAAACTAGCTCACTATAGGCGGACTGCCATAATAGGAACCCGCTAAGTCTCTCTTCACCAGAGGTCCTTATGACGAGGTCGGGGTTTGGATTCGGAAGATGAGCTGTATAGAGATATTTCATGAAAGTGTCCTCGTCCAATTGCTGAGAGGACAAAACACCCTGGTTCACGTCCTCAATGATCTTCTTCGTAGCGTCCACGATCTCAGCTCGGCCAGTATAAGCAATTGCCACGTTGAGGAAGTGGTGACTGTAGTTCTTAGTTGACTTCTCAATGTCGACTAATGCTACCTGCAGACTATTTGGTAAGAGGTCTGTACGACCAAGGATTTTTACACGAACCATGTTTGAATGGAGGCGTCGGTCGGACCCAAGCCTCCGAGCTTCGCCCTCTATGAGTTTGAGGAGACCCTTTACTTCATCGCTTTGTCTCTCGAAGTTCTCCGTCGAGAACACATACAATGTAAGCGTCTTGATCCCGAGCTCGACCGTCCAGTCGAGAAGTTCCTCTCCTACCTTGGCTCCCATGAAATGGCCGTCCTCTATCGTCAACTGCTTTTCCCACGCCCATCTTCGATTGCCATCTAAGATGATGCCGACATGCTCCGGCATTGGAAGGGCTCTCACCTGTCGCGTTAGCCATTCCTCGTAGACAGCATAGACTCCCGCGGAGCGGAGTAGCCTATCTAGCGAATTGTTCTACCTCCGCAGCATTCGAAACTAGTTGGGCTTGGACAAGTGCACTGGAGCAGGGACAGTCATTATGGCGTTCAGGGATATTTGCGACCGCTTCTACAATGACACTATTCAGAATATTACTCGTCTCTCTTCCCTTTTCTTCGACTTCACGGGCAGATAATTGTCTTTGTAACCCGGCGGCCATGTTGCTAACGAAGCTTATCGATGCATAGCACAACTGTAGTTCTCGCGCAAGAAACGCCTCTGGTGCCCCGGTCATCCCGACTATTCCGCATCCAACTGTTCTTAGCATCCTTATCTCGGCCGGGGTCTCGTACCTCGGACCCTCGGTAGCGGCCATAGCGATATTCTCGTGAACATTCACTTTTTTCATCCTGGCCGTATCGATTAGCAACCGGCGTAGCGTTGGACAGTAGGGTTGTGACACGTCTATGTGAGTAACGGGTGCTTTGTCATAGAATGTTCCTTTTCGAGACTTTGTCATGTCTACTATGTCGACAGGTATAACGATGTCACCGGGTGTCAATTCTTGGTTGATGCCTCCTACAGCATTGGTCGCTATTATCCGTTCAACGCCTAATTGTCTGAGGGCCCAAATGTTGGCTCTATAATTGACCATATGCGGCGGGTATTGGTGATGTTCACCGTGTCTAGGAAGAAAGTAGACTGAGCGGCCAGCTACAAGACTATGGGTGATAGGTGGACTTGGACCATAGGGTGTCCCAATGGTTTTTTCGTCTCCCTTGATTATCGATTTGACGCCTGAGCCACCGATTATGGCTGTGGGAGGCTTATTGCTCAACCGGAGGTGTCTTCCTCTTCGTCTTCACCAGAGCCGTAGAGTGCGTTCAGTTCGAGAAGGGAAAGTTTCTCCTTCTTCTCAAGTTTTTCCTGTGCCAGAGCTTTCAATCCTTCGCGATGAGCCCTGTCCTTCTCTGTTCGCATAACTCGTGTGGTGTACCTGTTTTGGTTTTGGGCCATGAGAAACTTTTGTGCCGCTAATAGTGCCTTCTCCCTGGTTACGTCCAGCAAGACAACTTTCTCATCGATCTCCTGCTTTATCGAAGAGGATTGCTCTCTCAGTTTGAGAATTTCGAGATGATGCTTCTGACTCTCTGCGGCCAATTCCTGAATCTTCGCGTGAACCGTGTCGCCTTCTTGTTTGTACTTCTCGATCTCGCCGCGTAGCTGTTGGAGCTTCCGGTTACTTACAACTTGAGATTCCCGAGCTCTTATCTGGATCATCATGCGTTTCTCCTGGTCTCGATCGAAGGGAGTAGTCTGAACTTTCCATTCCAGGCTTGCTAGCTCTTTCTCGGCCTGAGCGGCTCTTCTTCCTCCTGGGGTGCTCTTTCTTGTCTCTGAGAATTGTTCGATACCATTCTTGGCCTTGGTCCGGAGCTGGTCCCGTTCTTGCTTGAGAAGTTTGATTGTTTCGTTTAGTTGGTCGCGTTTGTCTCGGTTGTCGGAGAGTTCTGATCTTACTTCTTTGAGTTTGGAGCTTAGTTCTCGGAGGTTTTGTATGAGGCTCCGTTCTTCATCTCTGAGTTTGTTCCGTTCCTCTTCCAAGCGGCCAATGTCGTCCAAGGTTTTTCTTGTACCAGCAGGGGGATTGGGATTGCCTTCCAGAGAAGGCGTGAAATTATACAGGTTCTAGTTGTTAGTTGTACGGGTTTATAGACGTTCACAGTGTGGGAGACGAGCGTGGTAGTTAGTTCGTCTCGTGTGGAGAGGGTGGGGGACCGGTTGGTGATTGTTGGGACTGTCCATGTGGACCCTTCTAGTGTGTCTCAGGCGAGGGATGTGATCAGTAGCGTCCGACCTGGTGTTGTGGCTTTGGAGCTTGATGAGACTCGTCTTCGCGCTTTGATTGATCCTTCTTCGACTGGGAGTGTGGGGGCTGTGGGACGGGTGGCGTCGTCTGGTTTGTCGGTCCTGTTGATGGCTGTGCTTGAGAGGTTTGCCGGTCGTTTGACCGGGTCTGCTCCTGGGATGGAGATGCTTGGGGCGGCGGAGGAGGCTAAACTTGTTGGTGCGGCTGTGGCGTTGATTGATCTTCCAATAGATCGGACGGTTGGATTGTTGAGGAGTATTCCTTTGAGGGAGAAGCTGAAATTGGTTGTTGATGCGGTTGCTAGCTTGGTGGTTCTGCCTTTTGGTGGGGGAGGGGAGGGTTTGGGGGAGATGGCGGAGGATGTGGTTGGTCATCTTGGAGTGTTCAGGAGGAGGTATCCGGAGCTTAGTCGATTGTTGATCGATGTGCGGGAGGAGTATATGGCGGTGCGGGTGAAGAATTTGCTGGATGGATCTGTGGGTGTTGTTGTGGTGGTTGTTGGGTTGGGGCATTTGAGGGGGTTGGCGAAGAGATTGGTTGGTTATGGGGATGGTAGTGTGAAGGGAGGGTTTAGTGTGGGAGCGTCCTGGACGGTCGGGACCTAGAGTTGGAATCTTGATTTGTTGGATGATATTCTTTCTGGGTGGCGTCGGGGTTCTCGGGGTCCCCTGCCACAACTCACTAGTCTGCAGGTTCTGGCGGCGCTGATTTTGATTAGGGGTGAGGGTCCGGTGGGTAGGAGATTGTTGTCGCAGGCTTTGGGGATCAATGATGGTGTTGCACGCGGATTGCTTGAAAGATTGTCTGAGAAGGACTTGATCAGGATTGCTGAGAATGGGGCGTCGTTATCTGAAGCTGGGAGGAAGAGATTGGATAGTGAGCTGGGACTGTTAGGGGTTGGAAGTATTCATGAGTTGGGGGAGACAGAGCTTGTTCCCGGGAAGAGGGCTGTTGGCGTCCATCTCTCTGGTCGTTATGTGATGGGTTTGAACGGGATTCGTGAAAGGGATGAGGCTGTCCGGGTGGGGGCGGATGGAGCGATCACGATGGCATTGCTGAATGGGAGGCTCGTGGTTCCTCCTGATAACAAGGATGTGCGTGATATGTCTAGGGATGAGGATTCACGGTTAAGAGGACTGTTTGGACCGGCAGAGAAGGATCTGTTGATTGTTGGATTTGCGAGTGATTCGAGGCTGGCTTTGGTGGGAGCATTGGCGGCGGTATTGAGTTTGGCCAGGTGAAGTTGGATATTGGGGTTTTGTGTCTTGGGACTTTTTTGATATTGCTCCCTTTTTTTCTAGTGATGGGCTAGTTTTGCTGGTTGTTTTTGACATTCTATGTGAAGGAATGGTCATGCCAAGAGGTATTGTTGCTGTTGTAAATTGACATTTTCGTGAGGGGGTAGTCGTTTTGCACGCGTTTCCTAGGCGATTCTAGGGGGTCCCCGGGTTTTGGGAATTGGGTAGGGAATGTGTCTCTCGGTTTCCTCTCTTGGTTATGTCCTGCGCCTCATGTCTATACTCCCATGGATGAGCCTGAGGAGGACTCATTGACCGAGCTTGCAGATCAGACTGAGAAGAGGTATAGCAGTTTTCGGAAGGGCGAGAGGAAGCAGATGATCGATACCTTGCATGATCTCATTGAGGAGAGTGGTAAGCGTGCTACTTCTCAGTACACTCCCTCGAAGGAGCGGGTTAGATGGGTGAAGTTGACGGGGCAATTGATCTGGTACAAGGATCATGTATTGAGGAACTATGATTTCGAGAGAATGGCGATTGAGGTCCAG
>Ga0134076_10000339_pt1 | contig 11917 bp, 10 predicted proteins | sample 15_taG_12_FD_109979 | JGI IMG/M metagenome (GOLD analysis project Ga0134076, IMG submission 109979) | Grasslands soil microbial communities from the Angelo Coastal Reserve, California, USA - 15_D_Wat_40cm_5_0_1 metaG | ecosystem: Environmental > Terrestrial > Soil > Grasslands ... | reverse complement strand
TCCCTGACGATCCAGACCCAGATGGTGTTGACGCAGTAGCGCGGCGCCTCCGGCGTGCTTGCGGCTCGCAAATTCAACTCAGGCTCGCCTCGCACGATCGGCGCCTGCGGCGCCTCCGGCGTGCTGCGGCTCGCAATTCAATGCGCGCGCGGCGCGCTGCCGCGCCGGAACAGCACCCAGCCGGCGGTGAGCGCGAGGACGGCGAACGCGAACGACGGCGTGTACGAGCCCGTCACGTCGTAGACGAACCCCGCGAGCGCCGGCCCGAGCCCGGCGCCGCTGCGCCAGCCCAGCCCGACCACGCTCATGATCGTCGCGAGCGCGGCCAGCCCGAACACGTCGGAGACCGCCTTCACGAAGGTGTTGTCGGCGCCCGAGGCGCCGAGGCCGAAGACGAGCAGCGTGGCGACGACGGTCCACGTGGGCAGCCCGATCAGGAGCGCGCCGAGCGCCATGAGCTGGATGAGTAGACAGACGCGCATCGTCGGCACGGCGCCGAAGTGATCGGCGGCGGCTCCCGCGAGGAGCCGGCCGGAGACCGCGCCGAGGCCGAGCGCCGACAGCGCGAGCGACGCCTCCTCGAGCGACAGGCCGCGGTCGCGCGCGTACGACACGCTGTGCACGGTCACCATCATGAAGACGAGGCCGAGAAAGCACCAGGCGGTGACGAAGAGCCAGAGTCGCGCGTCGGCGAAGGCCCGCCGGCGGGCGGCGCCGCGGGCGTCCGCCACCATGCGGCGCGGCTCCGCGGAGCGTGGATAGCGCACGTAGAGGCTGACGGGCACGCCCACGGCGGCGACGAGCAGGCCGAGCGTCACGTAGGCGGTGCGCCATCCCCACTGGCCGATCAGCCACGCGGCGAGCGGCCCGCCGGTGAGCCAGCCGAGATTGAAGCCGCTCAGCACGATGGCCAGCGCGAGCCCGCGTCGCGCCTCGAACCAGCGCGCCACCGTGGCCGCCGTCAGCACGTAGATCGACGACATCCCGACGCCGACGAGCACGCCGTAGGAGAGGTAGAGCTGCCACAGCGCCTCGATGCGCGCGCTGAGCACGAAGCCGACGGCGCCGATGGCCACCGTCGTGGCGAGCACCGCGCGCGGGCCCCGCCGGTCGGCGATCCGGCCGACGGGGAAGGCGGCGACGCCGCCGAGCACGAGGCTGATCGACAGCACGACCGACACCGCCCCGCGGCTCCAGCCGAAGGCCTCCGAGAGCACGGGGAGGAAGACGCCGAACGTCGACACCGCGGTGGCGATGCACGAGGTGACCGTGAAGAGCGCGACGACGACCCGCCAGCGCGGCGCGAGCATGCCCGTTCATCGTACGATATCCGTCATGGCCAAACCCTACGTGCTCGAGTTCGGGATGGGGGTGGACGTCCACGGCGCGGACGCGACGACGGCCGCGAAGCGCGCGGTCTCCGACGCGATCCGCCACTCCAGCCTGCCGTTCTTCGCCGACGTGCGGGCGCGGGGCGGCCGCATGCTGGTGGACGTCACCGTCGGCGTGCCGGATCCGAAGGCCGTCGACGTCGAAGCGGTGAAGCGCGAGCTGCCGCACGGCGAGGTGACGGTGCGGGCGGTGGCGGGCGGGCTGCGGGTGCCCGTCGGCGACACGCTCATCGCCTGCGTCGCCATCACCGTGAGCATCGAGGGATGAGGCGCGCGCTCGTGGCCGCGGCGCTGCTGGCGCTCGGCGGCGCCGCCGTCGCCTCCGAGACGACGCTCACGGGGGCCGACGGCCATCCGCGCGACCGCCTGCCCTTGCGCGTCCACGTCGCGTCGTTCGGCGACGCCGGCCTCGACGAAGCCGCCGCGCGCGCGGTGGACGACTGGAACGCCGAGGCCCGCGACGTCCTCGGCGCGGCGGTCTTTGCGCGGGTCGTGCGAGCGGACGACGCCCAGGTGCTCGTGCGGGTCGAGCCGCCGAGGGCGTCGCGCCTCATGGGCGTCACGGAGCTCGCCAGCGACGGCGGTGTCATCCGGCTGCCCGTGCGCATCGCCGTCGTGGCTCCGCAGCCGCGCAGCCAGGTGAGCCGCGACGTGGTCCTCTACCAGGTGCTCGCGCACGAGCTGGGGCCACGCGCTTGGGCTCGCCCACGTGGCCGACCCGCGCTCGCTCATGTGCTGCGTGGAGGGCGGCGTGAACCTCGAGGACCCGGCCACGCGCGACGCCTACGTGGCGGCGCGCCGGCGGCCCCACGTGCGCTCCACGCGCGCGCAGCTCGCCGAGCACTATCGGCGCTTCTGGAGCCGCGTGCCCTGAGATCATGTCCCCTGGACTGGAGGCCCGATGACGACGCGAGCCGAGGCGATCCGCCACCTCTGGACCCACAAGACGCAGAACCACCCGTGGCTCACCGACGAGCAGCTCGTCATCGATCGCGCCGAGGGCGTGTGGGTGTGGACCGAGGACGGCAAGAAGCTGATGGATGGCTTCGCCGGCCTCGCCGTCGTCAACGTCGGCCACGGCCGCCGCGAGATCGCCGAGGCCATCGCCGAGCAGACGGTACGCCTGGCGTACTACCCGACCACGCGGCAGTTCTCGAACCGCCCGGCCGCCGAGCTGGCGGCGAAGCTGGCGACGCTCACGCCCGGCGACCTCGACTACACGCTGTTCGCCACGAGCGGCTCGGAGGCCAACGAGCGCGCGATGCAGATCGCGCGGCACTACTGGATCGCCAGGGGCAAGCCCGACAAGCACAAGGTGATCTCGCTGCAGGGCGGCTACCACGGGGCCACCATGGGCACCTTCGCGGTGTGCGGGCTGCCGCACATGACGGCCGCGTACGCGGCGCTGCAGCCGGCCGGCTTCACGAAGGTCGCGCCGCCGTACCCGTTCCGCGACCGCGGGACGGGGACCGACGAGCAGCTCGTGCAGCGCCGCGCGAGGGAGCTGCGTGACGCGATCGTCGAGGAAGGCGCCGACACCGTCTCGGCCGTGATCATGGAGCCGGTGCTCTCGTCGGGCGGGTTCATCATCCCGCCGCTCGGCTGGCTGCGCGCGGTGCGCGCGATCTGCGACGAGCTCGAGGTGCTGATGATCGCCGACGAGGTCATCACGGGCTTCGGGCGCACCGGGCGCTGGTTCGGCGTCGAGCACGAGGGCGTCGTCCCCGACCTCATGACGGTGGCCAAGGGCATCACCTCCGGCTATCTGCCGCTGTCGGGCACGATCGCGCGCGGCCGGCTGGCCGACGCGTTCGGCGAGGACAGCACGCAGGAAACCGTCCATCCCAACACGTACGCGGCGCATCCCGTGGCGTGCGCGGCGGCGCTGGCGAATCTGCAGATCATGGAGAAAGACGGTCTCGTGGCGAACGCCGAGACGATGGGCAAGCGCCTGCTCGACGGCCTGCAGCAGGCGGTGGGCGGCAAGCGCATCGTCGGCGAGGTCCGCGGGCGCGGCCTGCTCGTGTGCGCGGAGCTGGTGGCGCCCGACGGCTCGGGCACGCCGCTGGATGCCGCCGAGGTGGCCAAGCTCGACCGCAAGGCGTGGGAGCGCGGCGCCATCGTCTACGCGCGCGGCCAGGTCGTGCGGCTGGCGCCGCCGCTCTGCATCACCGCCGCGGAGGTCGACCAGCTGGTCGACGTCGTCGCGGCCAGCGTGAGCGAGCTGGACGCCGAGCTCACGCGCTGAGCGCGGTGCCCGCGAGCGACCTCGCACGCGAGCGCTACCTGAGCCTCGCGACGTTCCGCAAGAACGGCGCGGAGGTCCGCACGCCGATCTGGTTCGCCGTGATCGACGACACGCTCTGGATGATGACGGGCGGCGACACCGGCAAGGTCAAGCGCCTGCGCAGCAACCCGCGCGTGCGCGTCGCCGCCTCCGACGTCCGCGGCATCGTCCACGGCCCGTGGCGCGAGGGGCGGGCGCGCATCGCGGAGGATCCGCGCGAGATCGCGGAGGCGCGCGCGATGCTTCGCGCCAAGTACGGCTGGCAGGCGAGGCTGCTCGACCTGTTCTCACGCCTCAGCGGCCGGATCCACCGCCGGGTCTGGCTGGCGGTGGCGCTCTCGAAGCCCGGCGGCTAGGCCAGCTCGGCGAGGAAGCGCGCGAGCACGCTCGCCGGCAGCAGCGCCGGCGCGCCCGTCACGTCGCGCACCACCTTCTTCATCGCGCTCGTGAAGCCCTGGCACTCCATCACCACCAGCGTCACGCCCGCCCGCCGCAGCTCCTCCGAGGCCGCGACGAGCCGCGACGGGTCGTCGTACGGCGAGGCGACGGTGACCACCACGCCGGGATCGACGCGCGACCAGCGCGCCGCCGAGGACGCCTGCTGCTGCTTGATGGGCACGAGGACGCCGAGGCGGCCGCCGTCGAACGCGGCGTCCACGACGGCGGCCAGGCAGCGCTCGGGCAGCAGGACCGGCCGCGCGCTGGTGAAGGGCGGGAAGACGCCGGCGCAGAGGATCGCGAAGACGTCGGCCTCGTCCGCGAGGCGATCGAGGCACGCTTGCAGGCGCGGCACGATCCGCCGCTTGGCGACGAGCACCTCTCCGCCCTCGCGCAGATGCGTGATCAACGCGTCGTCGTCGCCGGGGGCGGGCGCCAGCGCGTCGATCTCGCTCCGCGACAGCCCGTCGAGCGCGCCCGCCTGCACGATGCGCACGCCGGCGCCGAGCACCGTGTCCATCTCGCCGACGATCTCGTCGCGCGGCGTCTGGCCGATGGTGATCGCGCCGACGGTTCTCATGCGAGCCGCCCGGCCAGCGGCGGCACCGGTGGTGATTCGTCGAGATAATTGCCGAAGCCGGGCTTCTGCTCCAGCTCGCCGGCCGGATTCAGCACCACCTGGCCGCGGACCAGCGTCGTCCACGCGCGGCCGCGCACCGTCCAGCCCTCGTAGGGCGTGTAGCCGGCCATGCTCAGGTGATCGCGCTGGCGGATCGTCCACTCGGCGCCGGGATCCCAGATCGTGAGGTCGGCGTCGGCGCCCACGCGGATCGTGCCCTTGCGCGGGAAGAGGCCGAAGATGCGCGCGGGGTTCTCGGAGAGCGCGCGCGCCATCCAGGTCGGTGGCAGCCCGCGCTTGACGACGCCCTCGTTCCAGACGAGCGGCGCCAGCGTCTCCAGCGACGGCGCGCCGAACGGGATGGGCACGCCCTGCGCGTCGACGAAGATGTTCGTGGCGCCGGGCTCCTTGAACTTCGGCAGGCGCGGCGCGTGGTCGCTCGCGATCGTGTGGATGGCGCCGGCCGCGGAGCCGGCCCACATCGCCTCGCGGTCGCGGCCGTGCGCGGGACGCAGGGGCGGGCCGATCTTCGCGAACGGCCCGAGCCTCGCCATCTCCTCGTCCGAGAGCAGCAGGTACTGCGGGCACGTCTCCGTCCACACGCGCTGGCCCTCGGCCTGCGCGCGCTGGATCCGCTCGAGGCCGAGCCGCGTCGAGAGGTGCACGATGTAGACGGGGCAGCTGGTGAGGCGGCCGATCAGGATCGCGCGGTTGATCGCCTCCTCCTCCGCCCAGTCGGGGCACGTGGCCGGGAAATCCGTCGGCTTGGTGCGGCCCTCGGCGATCGCCTTGTCCTCCAGGTAGCAGAGGATGTCGCCGTTCTCGGCGTGGATCTGGCAGACGCTGTCGAGGGCGGCGATCCGCTCCATGGCCTTGCAGAGGAACTCGTCGGAGACCATGCGCTTGCCGCGCTTCTTGTACGTCATGAACATCTTGAACGAGCGCACGCCCAGCCTCACCGCCTCGGGGATGCCCTCGAGGATGGCCGGCTCGTGTTCCAGGATGAAGTGGAAGCCGAAGTCGAGGACGGAGTTGGCCTCGGCCTCCTCGCGCAGCCGGCGCGTCGCCTGCGGCAGCGTCTCGCCCGCCGTGTAGTTCACGAACGGCACGATCGTGGTGAGGCCGGTGCGCGCGGCGGCCTGCGCCGAGACCTTCCAGTCGTCGTAGTCGGGGCCGACGTGCAGGTGGCAGTCGATCAGCCCGGGGAAGACCAGCTTGCCCGTCGCGTCGATGACGCGGTCGGCGGGCGGCAGGAACTCCACGGGGGCGAGCGCGACGATGCGCCCGCTCTTGATCGCGACGGACGCGTCGACGACGTCGCTCGCCGTCACCACGCGCCCGCCCTTGACGATCAGGTCGACGGCACGCGCGCTCATCGATCGTCGTGGGGGGCCCCGATATGGCCCCCCACACCCCCCATCGCTCGGACGCGCCCCGGCGCAGCCGTGGCGCGCCTCGGGCTTGACACATGATGTCTCATCGGTTCGGCTCCTTCTCCGTGACAGGCTGCAGCAACGTCCCGTAGTGCTGCGGCTGGCGCCGGCCGAGGAAGTTCCAGCGCTTGCGCACCGGCGTCATCTGATCGAGGTCGATGCGCGCGGCGATCAGCTCGTCGCCGCTCGTCGAGGCCCTGGCGACGATCTGGCCCAGCGGGTTGATCACGCTGCTGCCGCCGATCAGCTCCACGCCGTCCTCGACGCCCGCCTTGGCCACGCCGACCACGAAGCAGGCGTTGGCGTAGGCGCCCGCGCGCATGCAGAGGTCGTTCAGGTCGAGCGCGAGCGCGGAGATCGGCGTGTTGTAGCCGATGAGGATGATCTCGGCGCCCTGCAGCGCCAGCGCGCGGTAGCTCTCGGGATAGCGGCGGTCCTGGCAGATCGCGATGCCGACCCTCGCGCCCGCGCAGTCCCAGACGCGGTAGCCGGTGTCGCCGTGGGCGAAGTAGTAGGGCTCGTAGACCTGGGCGAAGCCGTCGGCCGCCTTCGTGCCGGGCAGGTGAATCTTGCGGAAGGTGCCGAGCAGGCGCCCGTCACGCCCGGTGAGCAGCGCCGAGTTGAAATACGTGCCGTCCGCCTTCTCGCAAAAGCCGACGTGCACGGCGATCCGCGCCTCCGCGGCGCGCCGCAGCAGCGGCTCCAGCGCCTTGGGCGGCACCTCGGTCTCGAAGAACTGGTCGAAGTCGCGGCGGATCTTCTTGGGGAAGTACGTGGTGAGCGCCATCTCCGGATAGACGATCAACTCGACGCCGTCGCGGGCCGCGCTCTCGAGCAGGACGAGCATGCGCTCGACGATCTCCTCGCGCGGCGTGCCTTCGTTGTTCGGACCCATCTGGGCGGCGGCGACCTTGATATGGCGCGGCATGACGGCTCCTTTTCCGCCCGACCGGGGCGGTGCCCCATGCTGATCCCGCGCGCGCCTCCCGTCAAGGAGCCATCCCATCGATGGGGGCCAGGAGACGAGGCAGGTCGAGCGGCTGATTGGTGACGAGCAGGACCGACGGGTCCAGCTGCACCTTGATGACCAGGCGCCCGTTGTCGGACGGCTCGGCCGGCGACGATTCAGCCGTCCGGGCGTCGGCGGCCGGCGTGCCGAACACCGTCGAGACACCGACCGCCATCGGCGGCGGTGCTGGCCCCGACGTGTCGTCCGGTGCGGCCGCCGCGGCCGCGATCTCCGACGCCCAGTCCTGGGCGAACGTCGTCGGGAACGATGATCGGACGTTCGTCAGGCCGGCGGTGACCCCGGCGCCGGCTCCGCCGGCGAGGCTCGCGGACACCGACGCCGTCGCCTCGGGGTTTCTCGGGAACTTCAGAAATGGCAGGCGAGCCCCCCCGATGACGATCTGATCGGCCCGGATCTCGATCGGCGGGGCGAAGCCCGTGCCACCGGCCGCGGCCACGAGATCGTCCTGCTCGACGCCGTCCCCGCTGATGCCCAGCCCGCCGATCAGCTGACCGCCCCGGTACAGCGGCACGCTGCCGGGGAAGAAGACCACGCCGCTCTGTTGCTGGCCGGGAGGCTGACTTCCCTGCTGGCACGGCGTCGCCACGTCGCTCAGGTAGAGCGGGAAGAACGGACCGGGCGGCGGGTCGATGCCAGGCGGATAGAGCGGCTGGGCGCCGAAGCTGATCGTCCGGTTGGTGACGGCCGTGCGGAGCGGGACGCCGGCAAGATCCGACGGGACCCGGGTCGGACTGCTGAAGTACACGACGTTCCGCGCCTTCGCGACGGCCACGTCGATGCTGAAGATCGTGGAGTCCGGCATGCGGAACAATCCGCGGGTCGTGCCTTGCAGGTCACTCACCGCGATGACCATGCGCGTGCTGATGCCCATCGGCAGCCGGATCGCCGCCCGTGTCTTGAGCGCCTGCGCCACCGCCTGACTCACGATGTCCGTGACCTCTGCCTGCGTGAGCTCCGTGCTCATGAACGGACCGATGAGCCAGCCGTCGGCGACGCCGTCCGCGAGGCGCGGGCTGTCTATCGGCGCGAACCCGGCGACGAAGGCGCCCCCGCCGGGGAACACACCGGTGCTGGTGCCCGGAGGGCGCGTCGTCTGCGCGACGAACGGCAGCGCGATGCCGTCGAGGAAGATGACCCCGGGATCCGCCGGCCGCGGACCGAAGGCGCCGCTCGGCACGCTGCCGGCGAAGGCGGCAAACTCCGCCAGAGGCCCGGGGACCCCGGTGACGCCGATGCCGCCGACGAGCTGCCCGTTCTTGAAGATCGGCACGCCGCCGCCGTTGACGGCGCCCGGGTCGCTGTCGAAGACGTCGGCCTTGCCGGTGGCGATGCCGAGTCCGCATCCAGTCTGATTCAGGCTGTCGCAGGGCAGGCCGTTGAGCGACCTCGACTGCGGCACGTCCTGACCCAGATTGAAGGCCGGGACTTCCGGCGAGGTGAGCGGACAGCCGCGATTCGTGTTCTCGATCCCGTACAGCGCGGCGTTGGCCTTGCCGCTGATGCCGGGCGGAAAATGAATCCCGCTGATGAAGCGCACGGTGCGCGATGACAGCGGAGCCTGGTCGTTGCTGAAGAACGCGCCCGTGCGGGCCAGGGAGACGGCGAGGTCGTTGGCGTCGACGAGGGCTCCGAAGTTTCCGGGCGCCGTCCCCGGAGCGCCCTTGCGAAACACGGCCAGCACCTGTCCCTCACGATCCGTGACCGCGATGACCATGGTGGTGGCGTCGAGGGCCACGGCGGCCACGCGCGTGATCTCGTTGACGTCGGCGGCCGTGAGGAACTCGTTGACGGCGCGATGCTGCGTGGCCAGGACCCGATCGAGATCCGCGCGATCTCTCACGACCTTGCTGCTGCTGTTATCGAAACAGCCCGACGCGCAGAGTCCGAGCGCGACGACGAGTCCGCCCAGCCTCCGCCCCCCGCGTGTCGACGGCATGGCGTCCCTCGCTACTTGAGGTTCTTCTCGAAGGCCTTGACCTGGGCCGCGAACTGCTTGGCGTCGTACTTGGCCGGGTTCTCGATCGCCGCGAACAGGCGGTCCAGTGCCTCACCGGCCGCCTTGTCCGGCTTGTTGCCCGGCGCCTTGGAGTAGATGTTGTAGAGCCGATCGAGCGCCATCGCCGCCTGCTCCGCTGCGCGGACCCCGGCGGCGGCGATGGCGTCGGCGTCCCCCGTGAGGCTCTGCATGAGCTTCTGGGTGCCGGCCTGGTCGTAGTCGCGGCCGGCCAGTCGCGGCGCCTCCTGGCTCATCGCCGCCGCGATCTTTGTCGCGCCCGCGGTGACGCCGGCGCGGTCGTTCTTCATCACGAGATCGACGAGGGCGGCCACGTCCTGCCCGAGCGTCTTTGCCGCCTCCGGAGCCAGCACGTGCTTGACGACCGCCGCGTGTCCCTGAACCTTGCGCAGAGCGTCGTCGAGCAGCTTCGCCGAGACGCCGCTCTTGGCGCGGCTGGCCAGCTGCTTGGCGGCCTCGCGCAGCAGGATCGCCTGCCCGGTGGCCCAGACCTTCGTGTCGGCCCAGGTCCCCTTGTCCCGCCAGTGCGGCGGCATGTTGGCGCTGAACGTGGCCAGCTCGAAGGCCAGGAGATCGGGGTGGCCGGCCGCCACCAGCTCCTGATCGATGCTCAGGTGGCAGGACACGCACTTCTCCGAGCGCAGGAGGAAGTTCTTGGTGTCGTACATCCCGAGCTTCACCGATTGCTCGTGGGTCCAGCCCTTCTCGGCGTGCGCCTCCAGCCACTTTTCCGCCGGGCCATGGCAGGCATCGCAGAACACGCCGTCGGTGATGTCGAACTTCGGCCCGCGTACCGCGGCCGGCACGTTCACGGCATGGCACGTAAGGCAGCGCTCGCTCGTCTCCGCCTTGGCGAGCTTCAGCTCGCGGGCGATCTTGGAGGGGCTCACGCCCGACTTCAGCTTTTCGTTGGTGAGCGTCGCGTAGGCCTTGGCGTGCTGGTCCTTCTGGGCCCACACGATGTTCTCGTTGAGCTTCGGATAGTCGGGCTTCGGCTTCGCGCTCCCGTGGCAGTTGGAGGCGGCGCACGAGGCGGCGCCCGTGTACTTCAGCTCGGTGGGCGCCTGCGCGTGGGCGCGCGGCGTCGTCGTCACGCTGCCCGGCCGCACGCCCGACAGCAGACATCCCAGGATCAGCACCGCGAGCGCGGCATACGCTCCCCGACGCAGCATGACTCCACCTCTTCTCATTCACGGCCTCCTCGGCGCAGCCGCGGTGGCGGCGCCTGCTCCTGCGGCTCTTCCTTCTTCGGCGCCGGCGCCCTCGGGGGCGACGGAGGCTCGTCGCTGACGGTGTAGACGCGGCCGTCCCGCAGATAGAGCCGCTCCATCTCCGCCCGGTTGAAGGGCCGGGAGCCGAGGCGGTTGAACACGGCGATCTGATTGCCCGCCTCGTCGACCGCGCGGTCACGGTCCGTGCCCTTCGAGACCGCCAGCGCGGGGCCGCGCGTCTTCGCGGTGGCGATGAGCCGCGGCTTCGGCCGCGGGCTGAACCCGAGATAGGTGGGCGTCTCGCTCGGTGACGTGAGCTGAAGCACGCGGAGTCCGTTCCGGCCGTCGGCGACGTAGGCGAACAGGCTGGCGTTGGTCATGCCCACCTTCACGTCGTGGACGTCGTCGAGCACGCCGCCCGCGTCGTAGACCTGGTCCACCACCGGCTTCTCCGGATGCTCGATGTCGACGATGACCAGCCCCTGCCGGCCGGCCGCCACGTAGGCGTGGGTGCGCACGAGATAGAGCCCGCGCGCGTCGGCCAGCCGCAGGGCGGCGTCCGGCACCGGTCGCGGACGATCGGGCGAGGTGATGTCGACGACTTTCAGCCCCTCGGCGTCGGTGACGAAGGCGTAGCGAAACTGCACGGCCACCGCGCGCGCGCCGACGATGTGGGGCGAGCCCACGGTGGCGACGACCTTCGGCTTCAGCGGATCGTCGAGGCTCACGATCACGAGGCCGCGGTCGGCCAGGATGTAGGCATGGGTGCCGGCGACCGTCAGATTGACGGCGCCGTTCAGGATGCCGCCCGGGTTGAAGGCGAGGGCCCGCTCCAGAAAGTTGTTCGCCGGATCGCCGTCGAGCAGGGTCGCGACGCCCGCCCGATGCGGGCTGTCCGCGGGGTTGCCGATCACGACCAGGCCCTCGAACCGGTCCGTCACATACAGGTAGGCGTACAGGGGGTGGATGCGCTGCTCCTGGTTCTCGGGCCGCTGCGTCCGCGTCGGGTCGACGGCGAGCGTCGTCGGCGAGGCCACGGCGGTGGCGAACCGGGTCTTCACGTAGAGCCGCTGTCCCAGCGGCGAGACGGGCGCCGTGACCAGGCGCTCGGAGAATCCCTTTTGATCGATCTGGGCGACATCGTAGGCGCGGAACCCTCCGGGGCCGTTGGCGGTGTAGAGGTATTCCCCGCGGAGCTGGATGCTCAGCACCTCGTCGCGGCCAAAGACGTCCAGCACGTCCCGCCCGCGGTGGTGCAGCGCCTCGCCCAAACGCCGCCCGCGATGCTCGTGCTGCGCATAGTTCGTGGGATACGCCAGCCGGTGGAGCTCGCTTCCGAGCACGGCCTGCGGCTCGTCGCGCTCGGTGACGGCGATCGCTTCGAGCCCCCGCGTCCCCTCGGCCACGTAGATGTACCGGCCGAGGAAGTTATAGAAGTTCGTCCCCAGCATCAAGACCTGCGCCATCCACGCGTTGTTGTCGTTGCGGGCCGAG